>Ga0126384_10000716_pt1 | contig 18930 bp, 11 predicted proteins | sample PanSoiMetPlot_36_FD_92543 | JGI IMG/M metagenome (GOLD analysis project Ga0126384, IMG submission 92543) | Tropical forest soil microbial communities from Panama - MetaG Plot_36 | ecosystem: Environmental > Terrestrial > Soil > Tropical forest > Bulk soil | place: Panama | collected 2016-02-17 | reverse complement strand
GCCGCTGATCCGATGTCGGGTTCAAAGCGTAGCTCGGTGGACCGAATTGTTTTAAGATTTGATGAAGACGCTTAGAGGGTCTTTTTTTCTGCTCATCAGGAGCTAGGATCGGAGCCTGGAGCTGGCGAAGACTCACTGTGAGTTGCTCCGGTTTGCCTCCAACCTTCCCGAGCAGAGGAGTACGCACGCTCCTTATCGTCAGCTCCTGCCAAAAGGCGCTCCTGATCCCAGGGGCGTCTTTTTTGTTCTCGTCCGTGGTCTGCGCGGAGATCATAGTCTCCCGGCTTTCTCGTCACCCGCGCCGTGAACCATAAATAGGAAAACTACAGAACTCTGGAATATCGGCAAAGGTGTGCGCGTATTTCGGGAGGAATAGTCGGATCGCTACTCAATGGTGGGGAAGGCTTGTTACGCGCCGACAAAGTATCACGTAAGGGAAGTCTGTCAAACAGTTCATCGCGGCTAGATCTCCTGGTTATCTTCCGTTTTAATCGCACAGACGAGCCGGTTTTCAAGAGAACAAGCTGGCGAAAAACCGACGTCCGTGGCCCTTGCGTCTGAGCGGATTCGCATCGGTTGTCACAGAAGCTTCACGCATTCGTAACAGGCTGGCAAACTTATCGTAACGGCCAAAAACTAAAAAGCTCGAATACCTTGCACCGAGGAGGAAATGATGAAGAAAGCGTTGGTCGGTTTAATAGCTTTGGGCTTTGTTCTATCGATGTTCGTTTTGGCAGTGGTGGCGGCGCGGGCGCAGGATATGGATCAGAAAATCCAAGCTCTGGAAGAGGAGCTACAGCGACTCAAGAGCGAACAGGCACAAGTCAAAACCGAGCAATTGGAGATGAAGAAGCAAGCGGTTGAGGCAGCAGCGGCCTTGCCGAATTTCAGCTATCGTCCGGGCGCCGGCATGTTGATCGAGGCGGCGGACAAGTCATGGTCGTTTCGCGCCAGCATCGAAGTCAATTTGCGGTTACTCTTTGAGTCAGGGGCAGCTCAAGCAGGTCGAGAAACCGGCGGGATTTTCGCGCGGCGGTTCCGTCCGTTTTTCTATTATTGTGTAAACGACTGCTTCTACGAGTTGTGGGCGGCGCTGGATCTCGATGGTTTCGGCACCGGGAACGCCAAGAATTCGGTTAACACGGCGACCAGCTCGATCCTACAGCGGGGCTTATTGTGGGTCCATTTCGAGAAGATAAATCCCTGGCTGCCGACTCTTTACGCGGGCATGGACGGCCCATCGGAGATCAGCCAGTATCGCCAGGGATCGACCCAGATCGGCGCGCAGTTGGAATATGATCTCCTATCGCGCAACACCTTTGACGACGGTCGTTTTGGAAACGGAATCGGATTTAACTGGCTAGACCACAGTCTGAGTGGGATCGGAATTCCGGGAAGAATACCGTTTGCCAACCTAGCCTGGGCCACCATCCGCGAAGGTGATGATGGACTAGAGAGCTTCCGCATGCAACGGAGCGTTTTAGCTTATGTCAGTGTTGAGCCCTTCTCACAGATCAAGAACAAGTGGATTCAGGGGATCGGATTAGAATTCGGCCAGTGGTGGTGTCCGAATAACGCCAACATCAATACCCTTTCAAATATCGTCAGCAGCGCCTGCACCAGGCTCGCTATCAACGACAACGGTGATGGCGGGCGCCAGGCACTCGTGCAAACGCCGACTTATGGCGCTGGCTTGACAGCTCTTTTTATGCCCGGTGTTTCGTGGACGGTGGGTCCCTACAGGCTGCGCGCGGTGGGCGGCTTCCAGCGCGAGTGGACCAACAGCCAAAGAAACCCAGCCGGCGGTTTTGTATTCGGATCGCAGGGCACCAAGAAGGGAAACTTGTTTTTGATCGGACATGATATCTTCTTATGGAGTCCCAAGGGTTTTCTCACCGGTACCCCGGACACCGCTGGATCCATTCTATTTGGTCAGCATTTCGAGCGCACCGATGTAGATTGCGGCTCTCCGCAAGGATGCATCGGCGGTCAATTCGGCCGCAACCGAATCCTGTTGCGCGAGTGGGACCTGTGGTATTTTTTGATGCCTCGGATGAGTGTCGGCGCGACCTGGTGGTGGTATGATGCCTCGAACCTGCGCACGGGCGTGAACCAAGCAGGCGCTAACCTTGGCGTGTTCTCTCAACGGTGCACGACCTGCTCAGGCAAGGGCGGCACCTGGGTGGATTTCGCCGTCACCTGGCGTTACCAGTTCTAACGGAGAGCTAGTTCAAAAGGCGTACTTCACCTAGCCCAGAAATGGGAGAGTAAGAGTCAATTCGAAAGCAAGTCGTAATCGCAATTTCTAAGTACTCGAACTGACCCCTAACTTCTCCCATCTCTGTCAGCAGAATTACAGGAGAGGAATCCTCGCAGCTACGAGGCCGCATAAAACGGCGAAGTTTCTCGGTTCATCTCCTACTATTTGCTGAAATCAAACATCGTCATGAGATCGCCGATGGCTGGGCCGTTGACCGGTTCGTAGGAATCACTCCCAAATTGAATCGGATTGGGGAGATTATCGCGGCTTCGGTCGGACAGCGGGCTGACTCCCCAATTCTTTTCAATGAACTTCAGGATGGAAACGTGATCGGCGTAAGTATGATCGACGTGCCCCTTCTTGGAGAAAGGCGAAACCGCCAATAACGGGATGCGTGTTCCATCGCCAAAGAAGTCCAGCGCCTGAATAAGGCCGGAATCATAGTATCCCCCGCCTTCGTCATAGGTAATAAGGATGGCGGTCTTCTTCCAAACCTCCGGGTTGGCCTGAACCCTATCGATCAGATCTTGGACAAAAGCTTCATACGCTGCGGGAGTCGAGTCGGCGGGATGACCTGCCATACTTTCGAAGGGGCGAACAAATGAAACCGCTGGCAATTTGGACTCGTCTTGCACATCGTTGTAAAAATCGGTGACGTCCTGAAGATTGTTGATCAACCCTGTGGTCATCACCGCGGTGATGTGGGTGAGTGGATCGCAGATGCGGCAGTATTCGTCCGTGAAGTTGACGCCGTCTTTTCTTCCGCCGGTGTACCACTTCCAACTGATACCCTTCGCCGTCAGCGCTTCCCCGATCGAAGGCACGACTTGCGGCGATGTGATATTGGTCGGTTTGAGCGGATCAAAACGCAAGTGCCCGTCAGGCGTGTAGGCCGGATTATAGTTGTTCACCAGATAGTAGGTTTTCTTCTCACAATTCGGATCGGGACGGTTGGGAAGTGAACTCAGATAGTTCAGTATCTGTTTGACTCCCGGTCGGCTAGCATCGGCGCAATTGACATACGAACCGCCGGCGTAGCCATCCTGGTTGTAGAAATTGTTGGTACCAGCCAACGGGTTCGGGTCTTCGACCTGCGATGCCAGGGGCGGCTTCGGCTTTCCATTGATGTTGTAAAAAGCCACGTCGCCAGTGATCACGGCAAAGAAGTTTGCGCCGGTCCCGCCCATGACCGCCTGATGGTAGTTATCGCTGATAGCGTAATTGTCCGCCAAGCTCTTGAACACAGGGGCATCGCCGGTACTCATGTTGTAAAATCCCATCGCTTCTCCGCCCTGGAAAGTGTTGCCCGGTATCGGTGTGCCTGGTGGGTTGTTTTGCGGGCCGATACCTGTCTGGACGCCTACCCAGACAAAGAGGTCGGCCCTTCCATTATCGGTCTGCTGCCACATTTGAAAAAAACGGTGAACCGGGTCACCGGTGAAGTCATCGAAATTGACGAACTTGGTAATTTGGAAAGGCCCATTGGGCAGGTTAGCGGGGAAACGCACGTCAGGGACAAATTGAGGAAGGCCGTTCGCATAGGTGGTCTCTGGCTGGGGCAAAACCGCGTACGGACCTGTGGCTTTCGGTTCGAGATTGTAAACGTTGACGTCCTTTGCCGTCTGTTGCGTGGCGAGATCAAAGTTGGGGCCGGGGTTGCCGTTTTGATCGATAATTCCTTTGGAAAGCAGATTGTCGATCGTCTCGCCTTCCTTCGGTTTGTAGCCGCCGAATATGTTGTCGAAGGTGTGGTTCTCGCCAATAACGACGATCAGGTGCTCTATGGGGGTCGTAGTCTCCGGCGCCTTATTGCTTGATGCCGCCAGGGCCGGGACCCCGAGACTTGTAATACAAAGGGAACCCGCGAATGTGATGGTCACAATTCGCGCTGACCATTTCTTCCATCCTTCCGTCATTTCGGTCTCTCCTTTTTTGGTTGAGGTTAATATGCAGAACTTATTTGCCAAAGGATTTGACCATCCCCAAATCCGCGCGGGCCTTCATCAACTTTTGCACCTCCTTCCGACCACGACGCGCTGAATTAATTTGAAGAGAATCGCACCGACGCGGACGATACGAAAACAAAATAAAAGATGAGTTAATTGCGATTGAAGCTTGAATGAAATGTTTTACGACGATCGCACCGACGAAAGTTTCCCGCGTAATTTCTTGCCGTCGAATTATTTTAGCGGTTGAACGGACTTCGTCGATTGGGAATTTCAAAGACGAGGTAACATGATTTTCATCGTTCAGTCATCATCTGTTCATCTTCCGCTGCGAGTTGTGACAGCGTGCAGCAAATCTTAAAAGGGAGGAAAACAGAGCGATGAATTTTATCAGTGGGAAGTGGCTAACGAGTTTGGCCATCTTAGCGACGGCCACGATGGCGTCGACCTATGCTGTTGCGGACAGTGGTAACAAAGTAAACGGCCCGATCCGGCATGTTTTGTTAATCAGCATCGATGGGATGCATGCGCTGGATCTGGAAAACTGTACAAAAGGAGTGAGTGGCCTGACGCCCTACTGCCCCAATCTGGCTGCTCTCGCTCAAAACGGTCTCAGGTATACACAGGCTTCATCTGCAAAACCGTCCGATTCCTTTCCGGGACTTCTGGCGATGTTAACCGGCGGTTCACCCCGCTCGACCGGAGTGTTTTACGATAACAGCTTCGACCGCAGTCTGGCGCCGCCGCAAAATCCCACCAACGGTATCAATAACGGAAACTGCACTGCCGGTACAGCAGGGACGGGCACAGAAGCGCTGTTCGATGAAACGATCGACATCGACATTACCCGCCTGGATGGTGGCGGGGGAGTAAGTACGGTTAATCTTCCGCGCGATCCGTTTAATAATTGTCAGCCGGTCTTTCCGCACCAGTACCTGCGGGTCAACACCATCTTTGAAGTCGTGAAGCAAGCCGGAGGCTATACTGCGTGGTCCGATAAGAACTTCGGCTACGACATCGTACAAGGTCCGTCAGGCAAAGGAGTGGATGATTTGTTTATTCGTGAGATCAAATCGAACATCGTACCGCTACCCGGCATTCCGAGTTGCACCACCGTGCCTGATACGACGGTAACCAGTGACTGGACGACCAGCTTTGATGACGTCAAATGCTATGATGCGCTCAAGGTGCAGGCGATCATTAACGAGATCAACGGCAAGACGAGTGACGGCTCGAAACGAGCGCCCGTGCCGACGGTTTTCGGGATGAACTTTCAGGCGGTGAGTGTCGGTCAGAAACTGATCGAAACAACGACGAACCCGACCATCATCGGCGGCTATAAGGATGCGCTGGGAACGCCGAGCGACGCGCTGCGGGGGGAAATCAAGTTTGTGGATCAATCGATCGGCGCCATGGTTAGCGAGTTGGACAAGCGGGGGCTTTTACGGTCCACGGTTGTGATTGTGAGCGCCAAGCACGGCCAGTCGCCGATCAACCCCAAGAGCAATCATAACATCGGGGACACGATCACTCCTGTGTTAACAGCGGCAGGTATTCCGCCGGTCCAAGCAACTGAAGACGATGTTGCGCTCCTCTGGCTCAAAGACCAAACGCAGGCAACTGCCGCGGCGGCGGCGATTTCCGCTGCAGCGAGCACCACGGCTTTAGGCGAGATTTTCGTTGGCAATGCGATCACGCAGCTGTTCAACGACCCTTTAAAAGACCCACGCACGCCCGATCTCATCGTCAGCCCAAACGTGGGAATCATCTATACGACGAGCAAAAAAAAGCAGGCTGAGCACGGCGGCTTTAATCACGACGATACCAACGTGGCGCTGCTGGTGTACAACCCGGCACTGACAGGGGCTACGTTGACCAACCCGGTCAATACTGCGCAGATTGCGCCCACGATTCTCGCAGTGCTGGGTTTAGAGCCAAATCATCTGCAAGCTGTGCGAAACGAAGAGACGCAGCTACTTCCCGGTTTGTTCGAGGAGGGAGACCGATAAAGAGATCGGTAGAATTTAGATAACGCTATATTTCGGATGCGCTTTGTCGAATTATGTCCCGGTTAAAGTGTCCGATTGCCAGGAGAACTGAGTGGACGGGCGTAAGTGACCAAGTTTCTCCAACGGGAATGAAGAAAGGAGCTGTATACGCATTTGGATTTGTTTCGCCAGTTCTTTGAACTTGATGAGCATATCCACGTTACTTCGAATATCCTGCTCAGGGTGAGAGATATTCCAGATAGCAATGTTAGACTGTCCGGGGAAAAATGGAATTGATTCCTTTCCTCTATCACAAAGTGTGATGATCATGTCGAAATCCATGTGGCGAAACTCATCCCAGGATTTGCTGCGCGCCTCGCCAGCGTCGAACTTGTAGTAATCCTCTAAAACGCGGATCACGTAGGGGTGAACGATACCGATGGGCTGACTTCCGGCACTGAAAGCCTTGAATCGACCCCGGCCGATTCTTTTACTGTTCATAAAATACTCCGCAAAAATGCTGCGGACTGCGTTTCCCGGAGAAATAAATAGCACTCGCGGTTGCTGACTGGCGGCCATAAAAACAACTCCCACTATGGTTTATAGAACCTTTCACAAAGCATGTACCCAATCAAGCGGCCCGCGTCGAGCGGTACGCTTAACGCCGTGTGCTTAAATCTGGCTGCGGTAAGTTTGTTTTTTTGTTGGGCGAATCTGGTCTGAAGGACATTCACTGGGATCACTGATTTACATGTACCACCTTCGCCGGCGCGAAGCCGTTAAAGAATGTGCTGCTAGCGGCGGCGTAGGCGCCCATGTTCTCGGAGTAGACCAGTTCACCCAGTTCCATATCGGGAAGCTCTTCAGCCAGACTGATGGTGTCGAGGGCGTCACAGGTGGGACCGAACACAGAACAGATCTGAGTTGGGCCGTTTTTGAAACTCTTGAGATGATACTGGCAATGGTCAAAAATCACTCCGCTATAGGTGTGGTAGACACCGTCATTGAGGTAGTAACAGCATTTGCCGCCGCGAATCGCCTTGCCGATGATCTCGGCGACGGCGGTGGCGGCGGAGGCAACCAAGAACCGCCCCGGTTCGGCAAGAATCTCGATCGGTTCGGGAAAAAGCCGGTCCAGCTCAGTATTGATTGTCTTGGCGAGGTTCTTGAACGCCGGGACCGTGTCATCGTAATGCGCGGGAAAGCCGCCCCCGATATCGAGCAGCTTGAGATCAAAGCCCCGCGTCTTGGCCTCGGAGAAGATCCCGGCGGCCAGATGCAGGGCCTGAGCGTAGTTTTGCACGTTGGTGCACTGGCTGCCGACGTGAAAGCTCAATCCCTCGACTTCGAGCTTGTTATTGTGAGCAAAGGCAATCAGGTCCACCGCGTCCCCCGGCAAAGCGCCGAATTTGCTTGACAGCTCGACCATGGACCCCGTGTTGGGCACTCGCAGGCGCAACACTAGGCCCGAATGCGGCGCGTAGCGCGCGATCTTGAGAACCTCATCGTGGTTATCGTAGGTCACCAACGGCTTGTACGGATCCAACTGTTCCAGCGTCTCGTTCGCCTTGATCGGGTTCGCATAGATAACGCGATCCCAAATGAAGTTTTGCCGCTGCTCGGCCGGGAGATCCTTGATCTTCTCGTGCACGTTCAAAAACTCGGCCATGCTGGCGACGTCGAAGCTGGCCCCCGCGTCATAAAACGTCTGCACGATGGCCGGGTCGCTATTGGCCTTGACCGCGTAGTAAACTTGCACGCGCGGCAAGTGCCGGCGGAACTGCGCGTAATTCTCGCGCAGCACTTTGTGATCCACTATGACGAGCGGCGTGCCGTGGGTCTTGGCCAACCGAATTAGAGTTTTTTGGTCCATGATTTTCTGTTCGCGTGTGTCAACCCGGATTCGCGAGCAAGCGCAGGACGTGAACCGACCACGCTAATCTCCGTCCGTGATCAGAAAATTCTTGAATTGCCACGGGTCGGATGTGTCGCGTCGGGGCTGATTGTAGCCGCGAAAAAAGTTGGCATGGTGCTTCAACGGGTCCCAATCCGAGGCTACGGAAACAAACTTGCCCAAGTAGGGTTTGCTGATCTCCAGCACGTAGTCGTGGGGCAGGTCGTCGGGGACACACACCCCGCGGCGCGGATTCTCGAGCATCCAGGCGACGGCGGCAACCACGGAAATGGCCACCTGCATAGTGGTGGCGTTCTGGTGCGGCACGAGGCGACGCGACTCCTCGATGTCGAGGTCGGAGCCGCACCACCACGAGCGGTACGGATGCCCCATCACCAACGCGCCGAGAATATCGGCCCCGCTGATGATTTCGTCGGTCATGATGCGGATGCGCGGTTGCAGGTTGTAATTATAGCCGCGCAGTTCGTAGAGCGAAGCGATGGCGGAGTCGCAGGGGCAATACGCGTAGTGTACTGTAGGCCGGTAGATCGCTTTGCCGTCTTCCCAAACCGTGAGTTTCTCGGCGATGCTGAATGACTCGCCGTGCCGCACGACCATGCCGATGATATGGTGATCCGGCGGCACCCAGCTCGCCACCAACGTGTTGATGCCCATGCGCGCCAGGCAAATCTGGCTTCTCGGACCTTCCGAGTGCTCGTAGGCCAAGGCCGGCAGCTCTTTTTCGTGGGTGCCCCAACCCATCTCGGCGGTGGTGGTTCCTTCTTCGCGGAAGCCCTCAACGCTCCAGGTGTTGACGAATTCGTCGACCTGCTTCGGCTCGTTGGTGATTTGCGTATCACGCTCGCTGCAGTGAATGACTTTGACGCCGAGCTGGTGGGCCAGATGATTGAATTCGTGAGCCTCGGCGTGGTGAGCGATTTTCTCCGCCTGTGCGCCATTGAACTTTTTGTCCGACAGAGCTTGCTGAGCAACGTCCTGAAGCGCGTGTTTGGTAAAATGGCTGATCAGGCCCGGGTTCGCCCCATGTTCGAGCACCGCCGTCGGGCCAGGCTCGCTCCAACCGGAGATCATTCGCCTGAGCTTCATGTAGCGCCAATAGAGTGTCCGCTCTGTGGGATGCTTGTTGTCCGCTCCGGCGTAGGGGTCCCAAAGTTCTACAGAGGTGTTGACATAGAGCACGCCCTGGTCGTGGCACCACGCAACGATTTCGCAACAGTCGATATTCCATGCCAAATCGATCAACAGGTCCCCAGCCGAAAGGTAACGGCCCAGTAAAGTGCCGAGATTTTCCGGCGACACGCGATCCTTGATAAACTTGACGCCACGGTCGATCCACGGCTTCAGAGACGCCTCGTTGGGCTCAAAATCCATAATCGTGATCCGTTGCGGATCGACGCTAATGTGCTTTAACAAAATCGGCAGGGTGCACCGGGCAACCGCCCCAAAACCGATAAACGAAATGCGCTTTGCAAATGACAACATCCGTGGCTTCTTTGTTTGGATCTCAGTGAAATGGCGCGAGTCTTCGGTCAAAGCCAAAAACGCAAAATTAGCATTCGCAGCGCGCGACCTACCGGCAAACAGAAAAATCAGATCACTGAGCTGTGCCGCTCAAAACGGCTTTATAGCTAGAATTCAATTGTTACGAAATTATTGCAGTCTCTTTACAAAAACATGACGTTTTGCGCGAGTTTGCGCTCTCTTCCGCCGGGTTAGACCCGCCTCGAGCATAACTACGCGGGACGTAAGAAGCGCGAAAAGTACCAACTGACGGGCGAATCGCGGAGTGGCCTAACGTCAACTTGGAGCTCGTTTAACAGATGTGTAATATCGTCGTGCTACAAAGTTCACTATTGATAATAAAAAAATTCGTCCTCGCTAAGCTGATAATTTTCGCCGCCGTGACCGCGCTGTCCGGGGTTATCTTTCTGTTTCCAGCAAACCTGCCCAAGGCAGTGGCGGTTGAACTGGTTGGACAGAGCCTCGTCTTGGAAAATTTCGAGACCTACGCCAATGGAGTATTCCCGGATAAGTGGCGCATGGCGAAGAGCGATGCCCGCAAGATCTACAAGATCGAAACGGAAAGCGGCAACCGTTTCCTCCGCGCACGCGCCGAGAAACAAGGGATTCAAATCGGCCTTGAACACCGCTTCGAACCGAAACAACAGCAGCATTTATCATGGCGCTGGCGCGCCCGGGAATTTCCCACGGGCGCCGACGAACGGCTCTCGGACAAGCACGACACGGTGGCGCAAGTTTACGTGATCTTCGACAACCAAATACTACCGCGCATCATCAAATACATGTGGAGCGGGGTGGTGCCCGAGGGCTCCCGCTTTGTTCATCCGCTTTATAGCCGCGCCAGAGTTGTAATCGTCAGAACCGGCATGTCCGACCTGAACAAATGGTTTGAGGAGAAGGTCAATTTCTATGACGATTACAAGAAATTCTTCGATATCGAACCGAGAAAAGTCCAGGGCATCGCACTGATGAGCAGCTCGGATTCGACCCGAAGCGTGGCCGCGGCCGATTATGACGATTTCGTTCTCTTGCCTTAAGCCGAGCTCGCTTTGAACTTGAACCTTGAACCGGAACTCCGGACTGCCTTGGGGTTGGCGTTTAACGATGCTTGTTCTATGGTTTCGCGCCAGTTACGGGCTTTCGATCGAACACGCTGAAGCCATCGATATTGAGTCTAACGGTCATGATGCCGTTGCCCGGTGCAATATCGACTTGCCCGAAGAATTGCAGGCCGGCGAAGGGCGACTGGTTGGGTGAAAGAATTTTTCAAGACTTCGTTCGCTTTCGTTCAATTTGTCACGCCACAGTCCGATTACTTTGAACCATATCTTCTCGGCGTCAGCATGAGTAAGCCGGGTTAGCCTACCGGAGAGGGTTTGGCGTGCCAGATCTCCTCCGCGTATTCCCTAATGGTGCGGTCACTGGAGAAACGGCTGGAGCACGCCACATTGATGATCGCTTTCCGGGCCCAGCCATTTGGATCAGCATAGAGGGCGCTGACGCGACCCTGGGTTTCTAAATAGCCTTTGAGATCGGCCAGGTGCATGTAGTAGTCGCCGCGATTTAAAAGCGTGTCGCGGATCGGGTCGAAGATCCCCGGCTCATAGCGGCTAAAATGATCGTTGAAAATAAGGTCGAGCGCTTCGCGGGTCTCCGGCTCGTTCTCATAATGCCAGAACGGATTGTACCAGCCACGGTTGCCGGCCACCTGATCGGCGGTCAGACCGAAGAGAAAGAAGTTTTCTTCCTCGGCCTCTTCCGCCATCTCAATGGTGGCGCCATCCCGTGTGCCGATGGTCAACGCGCCGTTCATCATGAACTTCATATTGCTGGTACCGCTGGCTTCATACCCGGCGGTGGAAATCTGTTCGGATACGTCGCTTGCGGGAATCAACCGTTCGGCTAAAGTAACGTTGTAGTCCGGCAGGAACAGCACCTTCAGCCGCCCGCGCATCGCCGGGTCGCCGTCGATGGTGCCGGCAACGTTATTAATTAGCTTGATGATCAGCTTGGCGAAGTGATAGGCAGGCGCCGCTTTGCCGGCAAAGAAAAAAGTGCGCGGCGTAAAGTCCAAATTCGGATTTTGACGCAGCCGGTTGTAGAGAACCACGATATGGAGCACGTTCAAAAGTTGGCGCTTGTATTCGTGAATCCTTTTGATCTGACAGTCAAAGATGGTATTGGGATCGACAACTTCACCCGATGAACCTTTGAGCCAATCGACAAAGCGGCTCTTGGCCTCCCGCTTGGCCTGGCGAAAGCGCTCTTGGAAGCTCGCATCGTCCGCGAGAGTCTTGAGATCGCGGAGCTGGTCGGTTTCGATGACCCAATCGTCGCCGCCGATCGCCTCGGTGATCAAGCGCGAGAGGGAAGGATTGGCTTGCTGTAGCCAGCGGCGCGGCGTCACGCCATTGGTCTTGTTGTTAAACCTCTCGGGAAACATCTCGGCGAAATCATTCAAGACCGACTTGCGCAAGAGATCGGAGTGAATCTTCGCCACGCCGTTGGTGCTGTGCGTGCCGACGACGGCGAGATGAGCCATGCGCACCTTGCGTGCTGGTTGATCCTCAACAAGACTCATGCGGCTGATCCGCTGTTCGTCTCCCGGGTATCGCTGTTTAACATCGTCAAGAAAGCGACGATTGATCTCGTAAATAATCTCGAGATGGCGCGGAATGAGCGTCTCGAACAACTCGATGGGCCATTTCTCCAAAGCCTCGGGAAGCAAGGTGTGATTCGTGTAGGCTAAGGTGCGTTTGGTAAGATCCCAGGCCTCGTCCCAGCCGAGCCTTGCCTCGTCGAGCAAGATTCGCATCAATTCCGCCACAGCAATCGCAGGGTGAGTGTCGTTGAGCTGGATCGCCACCCGGTCCGGGAGGGTTGACCACTCGTTTCGTTCGGTGATGTGGAAACGGTCGATGATATCTTGAAGCAAGCAGCTGACCATGAAGTACTGCTGCAGAAAGCGCAACGTCCGGCCCGCCTCGGTGGAATCGTCGGGATAGAGAACCCGGGTAAGCGATTCCGCTTCCACGTTCTCAATCACCGCGCCGACGAAATCGCCGTGGGAGAATTCGCCGAAATCGAAAGATGCCGGAGCAGCCGCCGCCCACAGGCGCAGAGTGTTGGAGCAACCCGCCCCATAGCCGACGACGGGCCGATCGTAGGCGACACCGAGCAAAGTGGAGGGCCGGTTGGGAATCATGCGGATTGCCGAGCCTTGCAGTTCGATGCTGGCCGCGAGCTGAACCGGGTACATCTTGCCGGGGCGGCCGATTTCCCAGGGATCGGGACGGCGGAGCCAGTTGTCCGGCTCTTCCACCTGATAGCCGTCGCGAATTGCTTGATGAAAGATTCCGTACTCGTAGCGGAGGCCATAACCCATGGCAGAGAATTGCAGCGTCGCCAGCGAGTCGATAAAACAAGCCGCCAAACGCCCGAGGCCGCCATTACCTAGACCCGCGTCCGGCTCTTCTTCCAATAACTGTGGAAAATTCCAGCCTTCGTATTTCATCGCTCTCTGAACTAGAGGCTCGGCGGCGAGGTTCATCATGTTGTTGTTGAGCGTGCGGCCGATCAGAAACTCCATCGACAAATAATAAACTCTCTTCGGTTGGCCTTCTCCCGGGCTTGCCGGGTCTTCACCCAGCGGTGCGCCACCAGGTCGCGGATGAATTTGGCGACGGCCTCGAACCGCTGCCGGGGATGCGCCGTCGGCGGATCCACGAGGTGCTCGCACAATAAGTAACGATCGGTCCAGTCGTCTTCCTTGCCGGTCAGACCTAAACGTTCAAGCCGGCGCTCGAGGGCGGCGTCCGTGGTGCTATGACTTACAGTTGGTGCACGCTTCGCCATAATCAATCTCCTCTTTCTTTTTAGAAGCCCAGCCCCGCTGTTCGGTCGTCTTGCGGATTGCTGGATTCAGCGTCAGAAGTCCGCCGCAGTATCCGCAGGCTTCCGCTCGCCGGCTTTGCTCCCTTTCAGTCCCCATTGCCAGTTCAGGATCTCGGGCATGTCCTCGCCGTACTTGTGAATGTACTGCGTGTGCTCGATCAGTTTGTCGCGGATCGCCTGTTTGGCGTAAGCGGCTTTGGCCCCAAGCTGCGGCACACGATCAATCACGTCCCCCACAAGATGGAAACGATCCATGTCGTTTAGCACCACCATATCGAAGGGCGTGGTGGTGGTTCCTTCCTCTTTATAGCCACGCACGTGGAGGTTGTTGTGGTTGGCGCGCCGGTAGGTGAGCCGGTGGATCAGCCAGGGATAACCGTGAAATGCAAAGATGATCGGTTTGTCTTTGGTAAACAGAACATCAAATTCCTGGTCCGAGAGTCCGTGCGGATGCTCCTCTTTCGGCTGCAGGGTCATGAGATCGACAACGTTGACCACCCTTATTTTCAGCTCCGGCGCGTGCTGGCGCAGCATCTCCACGGCGGCAAGAGTCTCCAGGGTCGGTACATCGCCACAGCAGGCCATGACGACGTCGGGCTCTCCGCCCTGATCGTTGCTGGCCCATTCCCAGATGCCGACGCCGGCCGTGCAATGCTTGATCGCCTGATCCATTGTGAGCCACTGGGGGGCTGGCTGTTTTCCGGCGACGATTACGTTCACATAATTCCGGCTCCGGAGACAGTGATCCGTGACGCTCAGCAAGCAATTGGCGTCGGGCGGCAAATAGACGCGAATGACCTCCGCTTTTTTGTTGACCGCATGATCGATGAAACCGGGGTCTTGGTGCGAGAAACCGTTGTGATCTTGCCGCCAGACATGGCTGGAGAGAAGATAGTTGAGCGACGCGATGGGCCTGCGCCACGGAATGCCGTCACAGACTTTCAGCCACTTCGCGTGCTGATTGAACATTGAGTCGATGATATGGATGAAAGCCTCGTAACAGGAAAAGAATCCGTGGCGGCCGGTGAGCAGATACCCTTCCAGCCAACCCTGACACTGGTGCTCTGAAAGCATCTCCATGACCCTGCCGTCGGGCGCCAAGCTGTCGTCGTAGGATAGGATTTCACCATTCCATGCGCGCTTCGTGACGTCGAGCACATCTTGCCAACGATTGGAATTGTTCTCGTCGGGACTGAAAATCCGGAAGTTTTTAGTCTCCAGATTGCGCTGCATGACATCGCGAAGGAATTGTCCCATCACCCGGGTTGCTTCAGCATTTACCGTTCCTGGGATTGATACTTCGATGGCATAATCCCGAAAATCCGGCAGTTTCAGGTCCTTTAGTAATATGCCGCCATTGGCATGGGGGTTTGCGCCCATCCGTCGATTGCCTTTAGGAGCTAACTCTTCGAGCTCCGGCTTGAATCGCCCATTTGCATCGAATAATTCTTCGGGGCGATAGCTCCTCATCCACTGTTCGAGCAGTTTCACGTGCGCTGGATTATCGTGCATCTCGCCCATCGGCACCTGGTGGGAGCGCCAGAAACCTTCGGTCTTCTTGCCGTCAACTTCTTTTGGTCCGGTCCATCCCTTGGGTGAGCGCAGAATAATCATCGGCCAAAGCGGCCGCTGGGTCTGACCGTTGCCCGTCGCAGCTGCCTTGATGTTTTGGATCTCTTCAATGATGGCGTCAAGCGTGCCGGCCATGAGCTGGTGCATCTTTTCCGGCTCGTCACCCTCGACGAAATGCGGTGAGTAGCCATAGCCGCGAAAGAGATGATCGAGCTCTTCGTGACTGATTCGTGCGAGCACGGTGGGATTGGCGATCTTGTAGCCGTTCAGGTGGAGGATCGGCAGCACGACCCCATCGGTCGCTGGGTTCAAAAATTTATTCGAGTGCCAGCTCGTCGCCATGGGCCCGGTCTCGGCCTCACCGTCTCCGACGACGCAGGCGACGATCAGGTTAGGGTTATCGTAAGCTGCGCCATAGGCGTGCGATATAGCGTAACCTAGCTCTCCTCCCTCGTGAATCGAGCCGGGGGTCTCCGGCGCGACATGGCTTGGGATACCACCCGGGAACGAAAACTGCGTGAACAGCTTTTTCACCCCCTCTTCGTCCTGCGAAATATTCGGATAGACCTCGCTATAGACTCCCTCAAGGTAAGTATTGGCCACCAAACCGGGCCCGCCGTGACCCGGCCCTGTGACATAGATCATGTCGAGATCGTACTTCTTAATCACGCGGTTCAGGTGTGCATAGATAAAATTGAGACCGGGCGTGGTTCCCCAGTGGCCGAGCAATCGAGGTTTGACATGCTCTTTGGTCAAGGGTTCTTTGAGGAGCGGGTTATCATAAAGATAAATCTGCCCCACCGAGAGATAGTTCGCCGCGCGCCAATAGGCATCGAGTTTTTTCAGCTCTTCGGCACCTCGCGGCAACTTATCGGATCGTGGCTTTTTCTCCTGCGAGCTTTGTTTCGCTTCTTCACGGGTTAGAATTGCGGTCGACATAAAAATAATCTCCTTCCATCAGTAAACATACAACTTAACTTTTTGAACTTAGACATGGGGTCTTCAGGACTAATCTGCACTGGCGCAACCTCCATTATCCCTCCAGCAGCAATGGCCATCCTCGGCTGGCTGGGAGCTGGTTACACTGCATCAGTTGGTATGATTTTGGTTCCACATGTCAGAGACTAATCAAGCTACGATTAGAGAATAATGACAATCACATGAAGCTCAAGTTCCGATTGTTACTAGAACATGAAGAAAAGATGAAGCTTGGGTTCAATTGTTGGCACTTTTCGGATTTGGTGATACAGGTCTGGCTGCACCAGCTGGGTATCCCAGCTTCGTCTTACTAGTGGCTTAACCAAAGAGAATTTTCTGCAAAGGTAACGGGAAGATGATGACGCAAAATCTCGAACAAGTTTGGTTTGATCGCGACCTCGCATGGCTGGAATTCAATCGGCGCGTCCTGGCGGAGGCTTTGGACGAGCGCACCCCATTGCTTGAGCGCATTAAGTTCCTCGCCATTTTTACGTCCAACCTGGATGAGTTTTTCATGAAGCGCATCGCGGTGTTGCGAGTCGAGAAAGACAAACCTAGTCACGCCAAACTCCTGGCAGATCTCCGAGCCGTAACCGTCGGCATGGTCCAACAGCAAAAGGCATGCTTTGCCACGCTACTGCCTGAACTTGAGCAGCATGGCATCCGAATCCTGAGCTGGAAAGATCTGACCAAGCGGCAGCGTCTTGCGGCGACGACATTCTTCCAGCAAAACGTTCTCGCGGCGCTAACCCCTCTAGTTGTTGACTCCGCGCACCCGACTCCGTTCCTTTCCAATCTTTCGCTCTCCTGGGTGTGCCGCCTGCAGGAGCCCGGCTCCCACACGCCGTTGTATGGCCGCGTTAAAGTGGCTACGGGCCTTACCCCCTGGATCAAGGTTCGTGAGGAGAGCCCTGCGGACAGCCATTGGTTCATCAGTTTGGCGGAAATTGTGCGGCAGCACCTTGGTGATTTGTTTCCCGGCCTCGAAACCCACGATCACACCCTCTTTCGGATTACCCGCGACGCTGAGGTCGACTGGGAAGGCAATTCCAGTGAAAGCGTTCGCGAAGTCGTAGCCGAGCGCATCCGGCTACGCCGTTATGAACCCGCCGTGCGCATCGAGTTTGGCCCCGACCCGGACCCGACGCTCCGCGAGAGATTGCTGTCGCTCCTGGAGCTCACCGAGGAAGAAGCCTATGATCTGCCTGGGCCGTTTGACTTTAACACGCTCTGGACGATTGCCGGCCTGCACTTGCCCGATTTGCGCGATCCACCCTGGACGCCGCGGGTGCCGGCGGCTTTTAGGAACGAGAATGTACCACTCGTTAACCCGATCAAGCGTGGGGACCTGCTTGTGCACGTTCCCTATGAAAGCTTCGATGCTAGCGTGGAGCGCTTTATTCGAGAGGGCGCCACCGATCCGAACACGCTCGGCATTAAGATGACCGTCTACCGGGTAGGCGACGACACGCCGTTTGTCAAATCGCTGGTCATGGCAGCGGAAACCGGCAAACAGGTCGCCTGTGTCATCGAGCTTAAGGCTCGATTCGACGAGAACAGGAATCTTCACTGGGCGGATGCGCTGCTAAAAGTCGGCGCCCATGTTTCGTTCGGGGTTCTTGAGCTGAAGATCCACGCCAAGATCGCGTTGGTGGTGCGTCAGGAGAGCGATGGGCTGCGCTGCTACTGCCACATCGGCACCGGCAATTATAACCAAAAGACTGCGCGCCTGTACGAGGATTTCGGGCTCTTCACGTGCGACCCTGAAATCACCGGCGACGTCGTGCAGCTGTTCCAATATTTGACCGGACGCGCGCGCACGCCTAAGTTCAACCGGCTCCTGGTTGCGCCCTGGAACATGCGCGACCGTTTTATTGCGCTGATCCAGCGCGAAGTCGAACACCACAAAGCCGGGAGGCCGGCGCGTATCGTGGCAAAAATGAATCAACTCCAGGATGAGCAGGTGTGTGAGGCTTTGGTCGCTGCGTCGCGCGAAGGCCTGCCCATCGATCTCGTCATCCGTGGCTTCTGCTGCCTGCGACCGAGAGTTCCCGGTCAGACGGAAACGATTACCATTCGATCGATCATTGGGCGTTTCCTCGAGCATTCGCGCATCTTTTATTTCGCCAACGGTGCCAGCGATCCTTGCAATGGCGATTTTTACATCGGTTCAGGGGACTGGATGGAGCGAAACCTATCATGGCGCGTGGAGGTGGTTACTCCGGTTCTCGCTCCCGCTTTGCGCCAGCGGCTCTGGGAGGTCCTCGACATCAATCTCAGGGATCGCCGGCAGGCATGGATTATGACCGCTTCGGGAGAGTACCAACGCCTGGAACCCGGATCGGAAGCGAGTGGCCCTGCAGTCGACGGCACACACGCGACGCTCATGCATCTGACCGCTATACGTGTAAGCGAGGGCAACAACTCTGTAGTTGGAGAATCCCCGGTCAGCCTGGTGCACGGCTCGTCTCTCGGCCATCCGGAGAGTAACGCCTCTCTGGCTGATACTATTCTGGAGAACAAGCAGCCGTGATTAAGAGCGGCAGCGTTCTGGTGATCAACTGCGGCAGCTCCTCCATCAAGTTTTCGGCCATCGATCATGAGACGAGCAGCCATGTAATTCGCGGCAGCGTCGAGCGTATCGGCGAGGAGAACGCACAACTAAAATATACCGCGCCTCACGGAATGAGCTCGCAATTCTTAGGCGCCGCGAACCATGAGCGGGCGCTGCATTCGATCGCTTCAATTCTCAGGGAAAGAAACGGCCTGCAAAAAGAGCTGCTCGCCGTTGGTCATCGCGTCGTCCATGGCGGCGAGACGTTTTCGGCGTCACGCCGGATCGACGAGCAAGTTTTG
>Ga0126384_10000715_pt1 | contig 18943 bp, 14 predicted proteins | sample PanSoiMetPlot_36_FD_92543 | JGI IMG/M metagenome (GOLD analysis project Ga0126384, IMG submission 92543) | Tropical forest soil microbial communities from Panama - MetaG Plot_36 | ecosystem: Environmental > Terrestrial > Soil > Tropical forest > Bulk soil | place: Panama | collected 2016-02-17 | reverse complement strand
GCTCGCATCCCGTTTCTAGCGGGAAGCCAGCGGGACAGGCCGTGCGCACGGGCTGTCTATCCGCAGCGCCTCAGAGATTCTGCATTGGTTCAAACAGCTTTCGCGCCCTCACCTGCTTCGAAGTACTGCTCCGGCTCACCATTGTAGCCGCAGCGCGGGAAAAGTGCGATTCGCGTGAAAAGATTCTTCGACGGAGTTTCAGCTGGGGCGCTAGAATCAGTTCGACTTGCCGAGGGAGCACTTTCATGAAATCTTTTTTCGCAGCGTCTCTTTTGTTGGCCTGCCTGCTTGCGCCGCCGTCGATTCAATCAGCGCCGCTGCCTGCTTCGGACGAACATCTCGGCAAGGTCGAGTTTTCAACCACCTGTTCCGCGGCCGCGCAGCCATTGATTGAAAAGGGAGCCGCGCTTCTCCACTCTTTCCAATATCTGCAATCGGAAAATACGTTCACGGAAGCTGTTAAACAGGATCCGAAGTGCGCCATGGCCCACTGGGGTACGGCGATGGCGCTCTATCACCAACTCTGGGATTTTCCGGATAAGAAACGTTTGGACACTGGCCGCAAACAGCTGGACGCCGCGAAAAAGCTGAAAAACCTAACGCCACGCGAGAGAGGATTCATTGAAAGTGGGGCTGTCTTCTTTCAGAAAAAGGATTTGGATGCAAAAGCCCGCGTCGCCGCCTACTCCGCCGCGATGGAGAAGTGGTACGCGTCAGTCCCTGGTGATGTGGAGGTCGGCAGCTTTTATGCGCTGTCGCTCGTCGCCCTTGCCTACCGGGAAGACGCGACAAAAGCCCTCGAGCTGCGGCGAAAGGCAATCGACATTTTGAATCCGCTGTTCGAAAAGAATCCCGACCATCCCGGTGTCGCTCATTATTTGATTCACGCCGCCGATGAGCAGTCGCTTGCGCCGCGAGGGCTTGCCGCTGCGCGGCGTTACGCTGCCATCGCGCCCGATTCATCTCACGCGATTCATATGCCATCGCATATCTTCGTGCGGCTCGGCATGTGGCAGGACTCCATTACATCCAATACTGCAGCCCAGGCTGCCGGCGCGCGTGCCGCGGAAGCGCACCAGGCCGAATCGCACTATCAAACGCACGCGATGGATTTTCTGAACTATTCCTATTTGCAGAGTGGCCAGCTTGCGAAAGCGGAAGCGGTCATCATGGACGAGCATCACGTTGTCGGAGCTACGGACAAATCAATGAAGATGCACATGAATGAACTCAACGATCGCATGGTGATGGAGCTCCATCGTTGGAAGGATGCGGCAAGTCTGCCGGCTGATTCTATCTTTACAAGAACAGTCGCTGCTGCGCGCTCGGGCGACTTGCCCTCAGCGCGTTCGGGACTCGCTCAATTGGAGGCTGACGCAAAGAAACGCGTCGGCGAAAAGAGCGGCAATTACACGGGAGCGCCCGACGTGAATGTGCAACTTCGCGAAGCCGAAGCGTGGGTCGCTTTCGCGGAAGGGAAAACCGACGACGCGCTGACAGCGTTACGCGCCTCGGCAAGCTACGAAGATGCGCATCGGCTGGATTCGTTCAATGTTCCCGCGCGCGAAATGCTTGCGGATATGTTGCTGGAGGCCAAGCGAGCGGCCGAAGCCTTCGCCGAATACAAAGTCGCGCTCAAAAACTCTCCGGGCCGCTTCAACTTGCTGCTCGGCGCCGCCCGCGCCGCAAATGGCGCTCGCGAGTTTGACGAAGCGCATTCGTACTATGCGAAGCTGCTCGAAATGTGCGGAATCTCCGGCGACCGCCCCGAACTTACCGAAGCCCGCACGCTGACTGCCCGCAGATGAATCGCTAGAAGTGGAAGCCAAGTTCGGCCGAATAGCTCCTTGGTGATACAAAGTGCGTTCCGCTGAAGGTGCTCAGGAAGTTGTAAAGCGTTTCCTTGCTTGTCAGGTTGATTATCGTGAAGCGCAGGCTCCATTTGTAGCGATCGCCGTGGAAAAGGTTGTCGTGCCCGACGGCCAGGTCGAACAGGTTGCGCGGAGCGATGCGCGCCGGATTTTTGTCATCGTTTTCCGTACCTTCTGCCGGAATATTTATACGCGTAGCGCCAGTCTTCGTGGGACTCGGTCCGCAGCTGGATGGATCGCTGCTTAGCGGCGCAAATAGCGTTGCGCGCAATAGTTGACCGCCGTTCACGCAGAAAAGGCCAATGGCGGCCTGCTGATCGCCATCAAACGTCAGCGCCGTCGCAAAGTCCGGGACCGCCCCTGCAACGAGCCCGCTGTCGTACCGCCAGTTGAATCCGACCCATGGGCCGCGTTTCCACGGCTGGTACTGCAAGTGCGTTGTTTGATTGAACTTCTCGTCGTGATCAATGCGGAAGACGGTACCGCTTTGCCCGACTGTCACGCCGAGCCCGCCCACCTGGGGCGGAAAATAGCGCGCCGCTACGCTCGACATCACGACCAGTGCGGTGAAGCCATGGAAGTTCGGCAGGCTCGCGCGGATCGCGTAGCCCGGAATTTTGGAGTTGTGCCACACAATGGGAAACGTGACCGGACTATTGCCTAGCACGCTGAAGTCGAAAGAGTTGTGCGTATATTTCCAGAGATATTCGCCATCGATGACAAGGTATTTTCCAAATGCTTGCCCAAATCCCGCGTGGAATTCGTTGCGGAAACCCGCCGGCGAATTGTCTGGCACGCATGGAATCAACGCTGCGATCACATCCACGTGGCAGCCTGTTGTAGAGACGACCAAATTCTCATTGAATGGAGTTTCAAGCGTGCGCGCGTAAGAGAGGCGCAGCACGGTGCCCGAGGGCTTGATGTTATAGGCAATTCCGATTCGCGGCTCGATTTCGCTCGCGGACGAAAGCCCGCGGTACAAATCACCGCGCAAGCCGAGGTTGAACGACCAATTGCCCTTCGTGATGGTGTCCTGCGCGTAGAGCGCAAGCTCTTTCACATCCGTGTGGCCGTGAAACAGAAATTGACTGCCGCCGCGCGTCAAATCAATCGGAAGCAGCGTCGCGCAAGGCGTTCCCGGTACTGCCGCATTTGTCGTGGCGTCGAAGCACGGAACGCCGTTGTCGTCCGTCGTGGAGGGCAACAGGTTCGGATCGATGATTCCAAACTGGTCGTTCTCGGTTAAAAAAGTCTGCTGGTACAGCGCGCCAACTTTGACATTGTGAATGCCCTTCACCCACGAAATGTCGCCATGCACGCCTGTGTTGGTCAGCCGCCGATCCTGGGAAATCGTTTCCGAATTGATCGGCCCAAGGTCCGCAAAAACGTTGTTGCTCGGATAGTAGTTGTACTGGTCATGGCGTGCGAATCCGCCGAAATTAAATACCGCCGAAGGACTGATGGTGTGCGTCCACGATGGCGCGATGTTGTAGGAACCAATTTGTGAACGCTGATCGGTGTCCCCTGCCACATTGCCGCTGACCGAGCTCAAGTTGTCGAACGTATTCGGCGTTTGAAACCACGAGCGCGAATACTGAAAATTCGCCCGCAACGTGTCCACTTTTGTGGCGTTGTAGTCGAAGCGGTCGAAGAAGTTTTCTTCATTGCCATTGTCGTGCAGCACCGCAAATTCGGGCGGATCCAGGAACCGTCCGCTTTTCAGTCCCGTCAACGAAACGAAATTCCCCCAATTCTCGCCGCCGTAGGCCATATTGAACCCTGCGGTCGACGTTCCGAAGTTGCCAAAAGATCCTGTCAAGGCGCCGGTCGGCTTCGTAACGCCTAGTCCTGATCGAGTCGTAACTTTGATCACGAGGCTGGTTTTGTCGCCGAACTCCGCTGGAGGAGCTCCGGAAATCACTTCGAGAGACTGAATCGAATCGGCCGGAATCTGATTGGAGAAAACTTTGCTCGTTTGGTCCGTCACCATCTGTCCGTCCACGGAGAACGCGGTCTGCGCATGGTCGCCAAGGGCGTGCATGTTTCCGTTCGAATCAGCGGCAATTCCCGGCGAAACCAGTGTTACCAGGGACGTCGCGGAAGAGGATGCGCTCTCCAGCGGCATCTTGTCGAAGAGTCCACGGTCAACATCCGTGTGAAACGTAGGATCGTTTTCTACAAGGTCTGCAGCCCCCGATTCCACAGTCACGGTTGTATTTGCCGCCGCCACTTTGAGCGACACCGAAAGTGACTGCGGCACCGTCGAACGAACCTCCACATCCATAGCGCTTGCGGCGAATCCAGTTGCCGTCACCACGAGGTGATATGGATTGAACGGCACGTTTGCCAACCGGAATTTGCCATCTCTATCTGTCGTCGTGCTCCGGCTGTAATGGCTCACCGGGTTTTGAATCTCTACCGTTGCCCCAGGAATTGCGCCTCCGGATGCGTCGGCCACCGTTCCATCCAGAATGCCCGACGATTGTGCGTTGCTCATTTCCCCAAACAGAAACGCCAAAGCAATAAACCCAAATACAAAACGAACTAAACTCTTCAACATTTTTCCTCCGTCCCGCCAATCGCCAGGACTTGCATGTAGGTGTGAGTCAACGCCGCCGTGAGTGAGCGGCTACGCCAGAGCGGCCAGAAATGCCAATGCCCGGCGCGCAAAAACAGATCGGACTTCAGCTTTCGAGGAAATTAAGCAGAGGGGGTGCGCGGCCAGCGTGGTGAAGGGAAAAAACCTCATAAGGCGTGACATGAATGGGCCGCGATTGATACCAGGAAGCGAGCTCAGGAACTGCGATTGTCGCGACGCTGGCGGGAGCCAAAGCCGGGAGATGCAGCGCCTGGCACACATGGCAAGCGGTGTCATTTCCGCGCTTATGCTCGTGGAGAAACGCTCCGCCGGCCGCGAAGTAAAAGAGGGCAATACCTGCCAGCAGGGCCAGTGCGCGTCGCGCTGTGGTTTTCCCGAGAGTGTCTCTTAGAAACCCCATGCCACCTTCAGACTACACTTAACCTTGGCTTTTTTGACGCACTATTCGCTCCATCAGTTGCTCCCGGGCAACTGGGCCGTCGAGGCCCTTGACCCCGGTAACCCTTATTGCTTAACCTTCGTCTAAGGATACAGTTACCCGAAGAATGTCCAGTCGTGCGCATAAGCTGACCTTTATTGCGCTGCTTCTCGCGATTCTGTTTGTCGCAGCGCAGTTCCATCAGTGTGCCGACTGGAGCTCAACAAATTCCGGATCGCACGTCTGCCCGGTCTGCTCCACCGCCGCCAGCGTAGTTGCACCCGAATCGCCGGTCTTGGCCTTCGTTTCGACCGAAACCACTTTCGTGGCTCATCCTGAGCCCCGCGTCATTTCATCCCATATCCCCAACGCAGCCTCTCCTCGCGCCTCGCCTGCCGTTTAGCTGTTCTCGCTCCCTGACCTGAGTCTCGGCCCTGTTGTCTCTCGCCGCCCGCGTTGCGGCTCTCGAGGAGTTTTTCAATGAAGAAGTTTGTCGCGCTGGCTCTGGCCCTTTCGGCCCTGAACGCCGGCGCCGTCGCTCAAAAGCAAGTTCAAAACCAGCCGCCCGCGGGTGCTGCGCCAATTCCTGTCACGCCGGCGTCCGCCTCGACTCACATTACTCTCGACGAAGCGATCCGCCTCGCCGTGCAGCACAATCACGCACTGCAGGCGGTTCGCACGAGCATCCTTGTCAGCCAGGCCGACGAGATCACCGCGAATCTCCGTCCCAATCCAACGATCTCCTGGGATTCACAGTTCTTCCCGCTCTTCCATCCTGACCAGTTCAACTCGGACTATCTCTCCAATCAAGCGCAGTTCGACCTGGGCATTGGCTATCTTTTCGAGCGCGGCAAAAAGCGTCAGCATCGCCTCCAAGCGGCCCGCGACCAAACGGCTGTCGTGCGTTACCAAGCGACCGACGGCGAGCGCCAGCTGGTTTTCAACGTCGCCCAGCAATTCATTGCCGCATTGCTTGCGGAGTCTACGCTGGCTTTCGCTCAGCAGGATCTCAACAGCTTTCAGCAAACCGTCAACATCAGCGAAGAACGCTTCAAAGTCGGCGACATGAGCGAAGGCGACTTTCTGAAAATCAAATTGCAGCTTCTGCAATTTCAGACAGATGTTTCCGCCGCGGAGCTCGCAAAAGTTCAGGCGCTCGCGGCGCTTCGCCAGTTGCTGGGTTTTGATTCCGTACCGGATGGTTACGTTTGCGACGGAGAGCTTTCTTACGAGGCAATTCGCGGTAACGTGGAGGATTTCAAGTCACTCGCGCTGCGCAGCCGTCCGGATCTGATTGCTTCCGAACTTAATGTGACCGCCGCCCGAAGCCAGGAAGCTCTAGCCGAAGCGAACGGGAAGCGCGACCTCGGCACCACCTTCAGTTACACACACACAGCCGGCACGAGCAGCGGCGCATTTTTCTTCAATATCGACTTGCCGATTTTCGACCGCAATCAAGGCAATATCGCCCACGCGCGTTATGCCATCACGCAAGCGCAAGAGCAGGCCAGCGAAGCTGCTGAACAAGTCTTCACCGACGTGACCGACGCATTCGAAAATCTGCGCACCAACGACAAGATAGTGCAGCTCTATCAGGGCGGTTACGTCGAGCAGGCAAAACAATCGCGCGACATCAGCGAATACGCCTACAAACGCGGCGCGGCGAGCCTTCTCGATTTTCTCGACGCCGAGCGCACGTACCGGGCGAATCAGCTCGCCTATCGCCAGGCCCTAGCTAGCCACATGACGGCCGTCGAACAGATGCGGCAAGCCGTCGGAACAAGGAATCTCCCATGAAACCCGAATTGCTGAGTTCAGTTCACAGGAATCGTCCCATGCCCAGACTCTTTCTCTGCGGCGGAGCACTCGCTGCACTGCTTCTTTCATCATGCGGCCAGGCACCGGGCGAAAACGAAGGCAAGATGACTTCGTACACTTCTTCAGAAGCCAAGGCCGACACGGCCGAACTTTTCAGCGTTCCGCAAGATCAGATGGCGCACGTAAAAATCGCCACCGTTGAAAAATCCAACTTTCCCCGAGTACTGCGCTTCACGGGTTCGGTGGCGTACAACGCCTTCAAAACGACGCCTGTCTTTTCACCAGTGGGCGGCCCTGTACAGGAAATTCTGGTCACTCCGGGACAGACTGTTCACACTGGACAGCCGCTTCTGACCGTTACCAGCCCTGACTATTCCGTCGCGCGTTCCGCGTACATCAAGGCCAAGAGTGTCTTCCTGCTTGCCGACAAGAATTACGACCGTGCGAAGGATCTGTACGAACACAAGGCCATCGCCGAGCGAGATCTGCAGCAGGCCGAATCCGACCGTGCCGCCGCGCAAGCCGATCTTGTTTCGAGCGAAGATGCGCTGCGGGCCGTCGGTATCAAGGATCCTGAATCCATCCTGAAGAGTGCTTCGAAAAGCTCCGGCGCGACTCCGGTTGTTGCGCCCGTAAACGGAGAAATTACGGATCGCATGGTCGGTCCGGGCCAACTGTTGCAAGCCGGCACCACGCAATGCTTCAACATCTCGGATATGAGCACGGTCTGGGTGCTCATGAATGTGTATCAAAGCGATCTTGCCTACGTTCGCCCCGGCGACAATGTCGAGATATCGACCGACGCTTATCCCGGCGCATTTCACGGCAAAGTCTCTTACATCGCTGCTGCACTCGACCCGGCTACGCGCACCTTGCAGGCTCGCATCGTCACTCAAAACCCAGGCGAAAAATTGAAAAACAACATGTACGTCACCGCCACCGTGCAGGCGGGAGCCGTAAAAGACGCGCTGACCGTTCCCGATTCCTCCGTTCTGCGCGACACGGAAAACCAGCCATTCGTTTACATTCTGCAAGGCCAGAATCAATTCGCCCGTCGGCCCATTTCCGTGATGGAAGGTGGCAATGGCCGCACCATCATCACGCGTGGCCTGAAAGAAGGCGAAAGGGTCGCCGGCGAAGGCGCCATTTTCCTGCAATTTAAAAACTCTTTGCAGCACTGAGGACGGCTGACCAGCCCCAACTGACAAATGATCCATCGCATCGTTCACTTCGCCCTTCGCCAGCGCTTCGTGGTCCTCATGGTCACGGTGCTCATCGTGCTTGCCGGCGCTTATTCCTTCCGCCAAATGCCGGTGGACGCTTATCCCGACCTTTCTCCGCCAATGGTCGAGCTCATCACCCAGTGGCCGGGCCACGCCGCGGAAGAAGTGGAGCGCCTCACCACGCTTCCTCTCGAGCTCGCGATGAACGGCACGCCGCACCTTCAGGTGATGCGCTCGATTTCTCTCTATGGTCTTTCTGATGTGCGCCTGACGTTTGACGAGGGTGTTGATCCTTACTTCGCGCGGCAAGTCGTTTTCGAGCGTCTCGGCGACGCCACACTCCCTCAAGGCGTTACGCCCAGCATGGCGCCGCTCTTCAGCCCAAGCGGTCTTGTCTATCGCTACGTCATCGAAAGTCCCGACCGCTCGCCGATGGAGCTGCACACCTTCGAAGACTGGATCATCGAGCGCGCCTACCGCAGCGTTCCCGGCGTCGCAGACGACTCCGGCTTCGGCGGCCCGACAATGGAGTATCACGTCCTTCTGGATCCCGTGAAGCTCTACAACTTCCATCTTCCCGTCGCCCAGGTTCTGAACGCGCTACAAGCCAACAACGCCAACACCGGCGGCGGTTTTTATACACAGGGCGGGCAGTTTTACTACGTTCGTGGGCTCGGCCTTATCAAGAACACCGACGATGTCGGCGAAGTCGTCGTGGGCAGCAATAACGGCGCACCGATTCGTGTGAAAGATATCGGTCGCGTCGAAATCGGCAACGCGCCGCGCCTCGGCATCTTCGGTTTCCAAACCACGCAGAAAAATAACGATGACGCCGTAGAGGGCGTCATCCTCATGCGCCGCGGCGAGCAAACACAAAACGTTCTCCAAGGCGTCGAGAAGAAAACCGAGGACCTTAACCGAAACATTCTTCCACCCGATGTGAAGGTCCGTCCCTACTACGACCGCAGCGACCTCGTCCGCGTCACAACAGATACAGTCGAATGGAATCTCATTCGCGGCATGATTCTTGTTCTCGTTGTCCTTATCTTTTTCCTGGTCAGCGTTCGCGCCGCGGTCATCACCGCGCTTACGATTCCTTTGGCGCTTCTTTTTGCGTTCATTTTCCTTCACCAGACAGGCGAAGCCGCGAACCTTCTATCTATTGGTGCAATCGATTTCGGAATTATTATTGACGGCACGATCGTCATGGTCGAGAACATCTACCGCGAACTGAGCGAACGCCATGGCAAGGAATACAAGCTCCACGAAGTGATCCTCGCCGCCGCGCGAGACGTCGATCGCCCGATTTTCTATTCCGTCGCCGTCATCATCGCAGGGTACCTGCCCATCTACGCGCTTACTGGTCCCGCCGGTAAGTTGTTTCACCCGATGGCGGACACCATGGCGTTTGCGCTGATCGGCGCACTCATTCTCACGCTCACCTTTGTACCCGTTGTTGCTTCCTATTGGTTCAGGAGCGGCGTGAAAGAAAAAGAAAACCGTATCTTCAATTGGGTCCGCGACGCCTACGCGGGCCGCCTCAGATGGTTTCTGGATCACGCAAAAACGACGATCATCGGCAGCCTTTTGATTTTTGCCGCGACCCTTCTGCTCGTTCCGCTTATCGGTGGGGAGTTCCTGCCACATCTAGACGAAGGCGCGCTTTGGGTTCGCGCCACGATGCCCTACACAATCTCATTCGAAGACTCCTCCAGATTCGCCCCGCAAATCCGAGACCTGCTCGTGAAATATCCGATGGTTACGGTTGTCGGTTCCGAACTCGGCCGACCCGACGACGGCACTAACGCTACAGGATTCTTCAATTGCGAGTTCTACGTCGGCCTCAAGCCTTACGACGATCCGTCGTGGCGCAAAACTTCAATTCACAACAAAGAAGAACTCACCCGCGATCTGGAAAAAAAGCTCGAAGCGTATCCGGGCGTGATTTTCAATTTCACGCAGCCTGCCGAAGACGCGGTAGACGAGGCGCTGACCGGCCTCAAATCCGCGCTGGCCGTCAAAATCTTCGGTCCCGATCTGGACACGCTCGAGAAAAAAGCCGTCGAGATTCGCAACGTTCTCGACAAGACGCCGGGCTTCACCGAACTCACCGTTGTCCGCGAACTCGGCCAGCCCAGCCTCATCATCGAAGCGGACCGCGCGAAAATCGCGCGTTACGGCATCAACGTCGCGGACGTGCAAACAGTCATCGGCGCCGCAGTCGGCGGCCAGGCCGCAACGCAAGTCATTCAAGGCGAAAAACTATTCGACCTAGTTGTCCGCATGGAGCCGCAATACCGCTCCAGCGCAAAACAGATTGGCGATTTGCTTGTTCCAGCCCCCGGCGGACAGCAAATTCCGCTCTCCGAGCTCTGCACGATCAAGCAAGCCTCTGGCGCGTCCTTCATCTATCGCGAAAATAATTCCCGTTACATCGGCATTCAGTTTTCTGTCACAGGCCGCGACCTCGAAGGCATCGTCCAAGCCGGCCAGCGCAATGTTGCAAAAGCTGTCCAGCTTCCGGAGGGCTATCGTCTTGATTGGGGCGGCGAATACAGCGAACTTCTTGAAGCTAAATCGCAACTTTACGTCATCGGTCCGCTTGCGATTCTTCTTATCTTCCTGATTCTTTTCGCGCTTTATGGCAACTTCAAATTTCCTGTCACGATCGCCCTCGGTGTCGTACTCACCGAACCGGTCGGCGCACTCATCGCTTTGAAACTTACGCACACGCCGCTAAGCGTTTCGAGCGGCCTCGGCCTCCTTGCGCTTCTCGGCGTCAGCGTCGAAACGGCCGTCATTCTTGTGAGCTACATCAACAAGCTGCGCAAAGAAGGCAAATCCATTCGCGAAGCTACTTATGAGGCGTCCCTCTTGCGATTGCGCCCGATCATGATGACCGCGCTCGTCGCTTGCCTCGGATTGTTGCCCGCAGCCATGTCCACCGGCGTCGGCAGCGACACGCAAAAACCATTCGCCATCGTCGTCGTGGCCGGACTTCTTTCGCGACTCTTCCTGGGCTTCTTCGTGAATCCGGTTCTTTATGAAGTCGTCGCCCGCGAAGGGGACGTACTCCAGGTTTAGCCTGATTGTTGAGGCAGCTTTTTTGTCCCGGGCTTGCCGAGGGGCTGAAGCGGGCCTCCTTTTCGCTATAATCAAACAGCACAATTCTGAGGTGCCCCATGTCTGAACCGACTTACGAAGAACTCAAAGCCCGCCTCGCGCAGCTCGAAAAAGAAAAAGGAGCCAAACGCAGCGGCGCGCTGGATTTTCGCGTAGGCGAAAAGGGCGGCGTCAGCGTCTACGGCCTCGGCCGCTTTCCCGTCACGCTTTATTACGAACAATGGATTCGGCTGCTGGACGTTTCGAAAGAACTCCGCGAATTCCTAGAAGAAAACAAATCCGCCGGCAAATTGAAACTCAAGGAATAGTCCGCCGGCGCCCCGTCAGTTTTTCTATCAGCTCTACCTCGTCCTTTTTGTAAGGCGTGCCATCCGTCCGGAAGATTTCGTGGAACCATTGCGCCGGCTCGCGGTCCGTGTACGGCTTTCTCCACGAATCCCACGGCAAATAGGTCTGCGTCTTTCCGCCCACCAGTCCCCAGTTGATCGCCGCCACGTTGTATTTCTTCGCAATCGGCAAGGATCCTTCGAACGTCGAGCCGTTCCCCCTCGCCATGTACTCCGTGCAAATCAGCGGCCGCCCGTATGGCTGAAGCGACAAGATCCTTTTCTCAAACTGCTCCGCCTTGTCGTAGCTGTGAAAGCTGATCACATCCGATTCTTCCAGTTGAATCGCTGCCGTCAGGCTACGTTTTTCCGGAGTCCAATCGTCCGTCCAGACGCCGCTCGTTAACGGCTGCTCCGCGCCGGCTTCCCGTGCCCACGCGAATGCCTTCGGTAGCAGTTCGTTCACACGCTCCACTTTGTCTTTCGGATCTTCGTAATTTCCACCGTTCGTATTGTCCGGTTCGTTCCAGACGTCCCAGGCCAGCACTCGCTCATCGCGTCCGAATTTTCCAACTACGCCGCGCACATAGGTCTCGAGCCGCGGATATTCACTGCGATCCTCCAGGGCCTTTGCGCCTGGGCTTTGCAGCCACCTCGAATTGTGCACACCCGGCCGCGGAGGAGCCTGCGGCCCTAGCTTTGGATTCGGATCCCATACGGAATCAAACAGCACCAGCAACGGTCGAATGTGGTGCTTCGCACAAATCGCAAGAAATTCATCCAGCCGCTTCGAGAATCCAGCCGCATCCTGCTTCCAGAGCAGATCGTGCAAAAACACGCGCATCGTATTCAGGCCGATCGATTCCGCCCAGCTGAGCTCCAGATCAATTCGCTTCGGGTCGAACGTTTCCGCTTGCCACATTTCGAGCTCGTTCGAGGCCGTCGCCGGAATGTAGTTGCTCCCGACAAGCCATGGCTGCTTCGCGTACCACGCTTTCGCTCTTTCGGCGCTCCACCGCGCAGGCGCCGTCTTTCCTTGCGGACTCGCAGATGCGCCGCAGACAAAAACGAAAAGTCCCAAAATTGTGGACCCCACCCATTTCTGCGCGCTCTGCATGGCTTTATTCCCTCTCGTCCTCGCCGGTTCTCTGTGTTGCCGGTCTCTGCCTTATACTATGTCGCGCCAATCTGCTTGAGGAGAACTTTCGCACAATGAAATTGCGCCGCTTTGGCCGCTCCGGCTGGCAAGTCAGCGAAATTGGTTACGGCATGTGGGGCATGGCCGGCTGGACCGGCTCCGAAGATGCTGAGTCTCTTGCCGCGCTGCAGCGCTCCATTGATCTTGGCTGCAATTTTTTCGATACGGCCTGGGCCTACGGTGACGGCCACAGCGAGGAGCTTCTTGGCAAAACGCTCCGCGCGAATCCTTCAAAGAAACTCTACATCGCCACGAAAGTCCCGCCGAAAAATCGTCGCTGGCCGGCGCTCAAGGAATTTTTTCTCGACGATTGCTACCCGCCAGACTACGTTTTCGAATATGTCGACAAGAGCCTGAAAAATCTCGGCCTCGATTCGCTTGACCTCATCCAATATCACACGTGGATGGATTCCTGGCTCGACGATTCGCGCACGCAACAAACCATCGAAGAGTTGCGTGCGTCCGGAAAAGTTCGCGCCATCGGGATCAGCCAAAATCGCTGGGAACCCGAAAACGGCATTCGCGCCGTGAAATCCGGCCTCGTTGATGCCGTCCAGGTCATCTACAACATTTTCGACCAAAATCCCGAAGACGAGCTCTTCCCCGCCTGCCGCGAAAAAGATGTCGCTGTAATCGCGCGCGTTCCCTTTGACGAAGGCTCGCTAACGGGCACACTGACGCTCGATTCCACCTGGCCCAAAGGCGATTGGCGCAACACCTACTTCGTTCCCGAAAATCTGAAAAACAGCGTCGAGCGCGCTAGCGCGCTCAAACCGCTCGTCCCCGCGGGTTCCTCGCTTCCGGAAATGGCTCTGCGCTTCATCCTCAACAATCCTGACGTCAGCACCATCATTCCCGGCATGCGGAAAACACGCCACGTTGAAGGCAATCTCACCTCCAGCGACAAAGGCCCACTGCCCGCGGACCTCCACGCAAAGCTCCGTCCTCACCGCTGGGTCCGGCGCCCCACGCACTGGAGCCAATGAAGGTGGCTACGCGTTACAGAATAAGGGAACTAGCCGATGGTCTCAGCATCGTAGTTCAGCTTGAGCACGAGCAGTGGCAGAGGCTACTTATGGCCGGTCTTGCAGGGGCAGGGATGGCGGTGTTTAGCGGGCACTGGCTCGGAGGATGGTGGTGGACCGTTTTGTCCCCCGCCATCGGATGGATGGCATTCAAGCTTTTCCGATACAGACGCGCTGAACTATGGATCACGAAGCTCGAATTCTGTTCTAAAGGTGACATCGGCCGCAGGATCCACAAGCGAATTGTTTATGCCGCCGATGTTCGCGGTCTCGAGTTCAGGAACAATTCCTTTACGTCGACATATCGAGGGTTATACGCCGTGACGCTTCGCGGCGCAACACTCTGCTTCCGATGCTGGACCCTCGGCCCACGACCGAAATCATCCGGGCGATTAAAGAAAAGTTTCCCGGATTGGCGGAGAATTGGCGGTGACGTCGCCCCGCTCATTGGAGCCACTGAGGAACGAAGTCTTTACGCCGGAACCCTGGCGGCTATAGGAGGTATCTATGCGTTTCCTGCTTTCCACTCTTCTCGCAATCCTATTCTTCTGCCCAGTCGGCCAAGCACAAACTCCCACCGACTCCAAGACATTGCAGGCCATCCTGGAGGAAGTTCGCCAGCTCCGGCAGGATTTGCACTCGACCGCGGCGACTGTCGAACGAGCGCAAATCATTCTTTACAGAATGCGCATTCAAGCGGACATCGTCACTCATTTGACGCAGCGCGTCGAAGAAACGCAGGAAAGGCTTCGCCAGGTGAAAAACGCACAGGCTGCGAACGCCGCACGAATCAAGACCATCCAAGACACGATCGACCAAACCCAGGACGCAAATACCCGCAAGCCGCTTGAAGACGAGCTCTCTTCGAGAAAAGCGCAAGTCGAGCGATTTTCAGCGCAGCAACAGGAACTTGAAACGAGAGAAGGTGAGCTGTCCAGTCAGTTGCGGCTGGAACAGTCGAAACTCGACGATATGCAAGCCAATCTGGATCAACTGCAGAAAAACCTGGAGAATGCGGCTCGACCAGTCGGTGCACCGCACTAGGCTTACGCCGCTTCGCTAAGCGGTTTGCTTGAGCGCGCGTTCCACGAGCGTCAGGCAACGCTCGGCTTGTTCTTTGAGCATCTCTTCCCGCTCGCCGATTTCGCGCTGCGAAGAGTGCAGTTCATCCGCAATCGAAAGCGCCGCCAGCACCGCCACTTTCTGCGTATCCACCGTCGCAGTTCCCCTGGCGATCACGTGCATCTTCTCGTCCACGTATTTCGCGAGCTTCTGCACGTACGCGGCATCCAGGTCGCCCTGAATCGAATACATCTGTCCAAAAATCTCTACTTTTGTCGGTCCAGCCATGGCGTCTTCAACATACCATAACGCCTGGGTCGTGCTGCACCTGAATATGGGGACATGGTTTGCTCTTTTCCCATCTTTGTCAGCCTCTAGTAAAGATTGATGCGATCGCCCGCAGGCTTCGAATTTGCGAGTCGCCATTCAGAAACGCGATGGCCTTGCAGCGCATATCGACAAAGAACCGGGTCGGAAGCAGCGCATTTTCCGGTTCTTAGTTCCGCAAGAAACCTCCGGCAGTCTGTTTAGGGGTGCGATCCCGGAATGAGTTGAAACCTACAAAGCCCGTCACGTCCTCGCGGTACTCGCCGCAAGCACACAATCGATCCGCAAAAACATGGAAGTTCAGTTCGCCCGCAACTGCGCGCCCAGATCCTTTTCGAGCGCGGCAACGATTTTTCGTGAAAACTCCGCGATCTGCGCATCAGTTAATGTCGCCGCTTTGCTCAGCATCGTCACGCGCACCATCAGCGAATATTTCCCTGCCGGCACGTTTTTCCCGCGGAACAAATCCGCCGCCTCAATCGAAGTAATCTCGGCAATTCCCAGCGACTGAATCGCCTTTGTTACATCGGCGAACTTCACACCATCCGCGAGCAGCAAAGAAAAGTCCCGCTCCACAGCCGGAAATCTTGGCAACGGCTCATATCGCCGCGCATTCTTCGCGCCGTAATACGCACAATAGAGCGGCCCCAGCGCAATCTCAGCCAAGAATACGTCTTGGCGAAATTTGAATTTGTCCGCCACACGTTTCGCCACCAGGCCCGCTGTGCCCAACTCATTCTCTTTCAACACAATCTCTCCGCGCTTCGCCGAGTTCAGCCATTCCGGCCCGCCCTCCTCCCATCCAAATCCGCCAGAGAGTGCTCCAATCGCGTCCAAATCGCCCTTCAAATCTGCAAACGAATATTCCCGCGCGCCGTCGTGCAATCCCTGCGGCCGCACTTCGCCCGTTGCCCCAATCGAAAGTACTGGTGTCTCGACAGGTGTCGCACCGTCGAACCGATAGTGCCGCCCAATTTCGAACAGCTTCACGCTGCGTTGGCTGTGATTCAAATTCCACTCAATCGCCGCGGCCATTGTCACGCTGCCGGTCGATCGCAGCACGCTCGCCTCTTCCGAAAGCGGATTCGCGAGCTTCGCCGGCGCCACTCCAGCCGGCCGAAACAATTCATCCCGCTGCTCATCCACATGCGGAATCGTCACAATTTCGCGATAGCCTAGCCCTATCAGCCGTTCACGCAAACGCGTCTCCGCGTCGTACTGGGGCAAACGCGCCGCGCCCTGCCGCGCCGCTGGCAATCGGGGCGGAAACTTGTCGAGCCCGTACACGCGCGCAATTTCTTCTATCAAATCAATCTCGCGTTCGACTTCCGCGCGCCATGACGGCTGCGTGCATTCCCACGCTGCAAGCAACGCACCGGATTGCCCGCGATTCTGATCCACGCGCACCGGCGCAAATCCCAGCGCGCTCAAGATCCGCTCCACTTCCTTGTCCGGAACGTCCCCGCCCATCACCCGCAAAATCTCGGCGCGTGTCACGGTAATTTTCTTTGCTACGCGCTTCCCCGGATACACATCCACTACGCCGCCGAGCAATTCGCCGCCCGCCAACTGCAGAATCAATTCCGCCGCGTGCCGCGACGCCACTTCCGCCATTTCCGGATCAGCGCCGCGTCCAAACCGCGTCGAAGCTTCCGTATGCAGCTTCAGACCCCGTGCTGCCTTTCGAACGGCGATCGGATCGAACCACGCGCATTCAATCAGCACATTCTTTGTGGAAGACAAAATCTCCGTCTCCGCGCCGCCCATGATCCCGCCGATACCAACCAGCCTCGACCCGTCTCCATCCGAAATCATGCAGGTATCCACGGGAATCGCGCGCTCCATCCCATCGAGCGTCTTCAGTTTCTCGCCGGGTTTCGAACGCCGCACCACAATCGAATGATTCCGCACCAGATCATAGTCAAATGTGTGCAGCGGATGCCCCAGCTCGAGCATGACGTAATTCGAAACGTCCACCACATTGCTGATGCTTGCCACGCCCGCAGCTTCCAGCCGCTCGCGCATCCACCCAGGCGAAGGCTGAATCTTGACACCGCGAATCACCCGCGCTGTAAATCTTCCGCAGAGTTCCGGCGCTTCTATCTTCACGCTGACGGCTTCGCTCGCTTTTGTTTTGGCCGATTCCGCCGGCTTCGGCGAAACGCTCTTTAACGGCTTTCCATAAATCGCGCTGAGTTCGCGCGCGATTCCGAGCAGCCCCAAACAATCCGGCCGGTTCGAAGTGACCTCCGCGTCAATCACTCCGCCGAGAACGCCCTTTTCCACGCCGCCGATGTTCGTTCCGGAAAGCGCCAGCCGCGATGCAAGCTCCTCTGCCGTCGCCGGAACTTCGACGAACTCCTTCAGCCAGTTGTAGACCACCTTCATCTAACGAATCCTCGCACCGCTCACGGAAACTGCTTTAGAAACCGCACATCGTTCTGGAAAAACACCTGTAGATCGTCGATTCCGTACTTCAGCATCGCCAGCCGGTCGATGCCGATGCCGAACGCAAATCCGCTTGCTTTTTTCGGATCGTACCCAACAAATCCGTATACCGCGGGATCGACCATTCCCGCGCCAAACAGCTCAATCCATCCCGCGCCCTTGCATTTGCCGCACGCTCCGGTCGCAGTCGTCCCACTGCCTCCGCAGAACACGCACGAAACGTCGAACTCCACCGACGGCTCCGTGAACGGAAAATAACTCGGCCGGAAGCGTGTCTTCACATTCGCGCCAAAGAACTGCTTCACGAAATATTCGATCGTTCCGGTGAAATCGCAAAACGTAATATCCGTGTCCACCGCCAGGCCTTCGACCTGATGAAACGCGAACGAGTGCGTCGCATCCGGATTGTCGCGGCGATACACGCGCCCGGGCACAATCACGCGCACTGGCGGCTTCTGCTTTTCCATCGTTCGAATCTGCATCGGCGAAGTGTGCGTGCGCAGCAGCAACGGCCCGGGGGCGCCTTTCGGCAGCTCCATGTAAAACGTGTCCATGTCATCCCGCACGGGATGAAACTCAGGGATGTTCAGCGCTTCGAAGTTGTAATACGGAGTCTCGATCTCCGGCCCTTCCACGACCGAAAATCCGATGCTGAAGAAAATGTCTTCAATTTCCTGAAACACTTGCCGGATCAAATGACGGGATCCGAGCGGCCGCACCACTCCCGGTAACGACAAGTCCACGCGATCCTTCGCATCCGCAGCGGCTTCCGCGCCAGTCTCAATCGCCGCCCGCTTTTCTTCAATCAGCGCTTCGAGCGCCGTCTTGAACTTATTGAACTCCTGCCCAACCGCGCGCTTCAAATCTCCCGGCGCTTGCTTCAACCAATTATCTGTAATTCTTGTTACGACACCGGCCCTGCGCCCCAGCCAATGATTCCGGAATTCTTCGAACTGCTTTTCATTCGAAACGCCGGATAAATCTGTTTCGGCTTGCGCGCGCACTCCTTCGAACAGCGCCGCCACCTGCTCTGCCCTCGTTACACCCTGTTTCGCCAGCGTTTTGTCTGCCGATGCCGCCATCACTCATCCAATACGATTAGGGGCACGAACTCTCGTGCCCCTTCAAACCGCTACAATTTATCACTTGCGACTTACTTCTTTGGAGCCGCTGCCGCTTTCGCCTTCTCCGCTAGCGCCGTGAATCCCGCCGCATCGCGCACGGCGATATCCGCCAGCACTTTGCGGTCAAGCTCCACGCCCGCAGCCTTCAATCCGTGAATCAGCTGGCCGTAGGTCGTGCCATTCAACCGCGCCGCCGCGCCGATTCGCTGAATCCACAGCCGGCGATATTCGCGTTTCTTCACGCGACGGTCGCGCTTCGCATAACGGTCCGCGCGATTCGCCGCTTCCTGCGCCGACTGGTACAGCTTGCTCTTTGTGAGGAAAAATCCTTTTGTCCTCTTTAGGTACTTCTTCCGCCGTGCCCGGCGTTTTGTGCCGCGT
>Ga0126384_10000714_pt1 | contig 18961 bp, 15 predicted proteins | sample PanSoiMetPlot_36_FD_92543 | JGI IMG/M metagenome (GOLD analysis project Ga0126384, IMG submission 92543) | Tropical forest soil microbial communities from Panama - MetaG Plot_36 | ecosystem: Environmental > Terrestrial > Soil > Tropical forest > Bulk soil | place: Panama | collected 2016-02-17 | reverse complement strand
GATCGGGCTCAGCCGCGCGCTGATCGCGGACGCCGACTGGCCCAACAAGGCGCGCGCCGGTCGCGTCGGCGACATTCGCCCATCGAGCTATGATAATTTTGCCTGGGGCGAAATTCATCTCGGCAAGCCGCTGGCCGAGATCCACAATCCTCAACTCGGTGCCGCCGGCGAGGCCGACTGGCGGCCGGCGGTCGCGGTTCACCCAAAACGGGTGGTGGTGGTCGGGGCCGGCCCGGCCGGGGTGCAGGCGGCGCGGGTGGCGGCTGCGTGCGGCCACGCCGTGACGCTGTTTAGTGCCTCGCAGCACCTGGGCGGCAAATTGCGCTGGGAGGCAGAACTGCCGGGCCGCCACGACTATCGCGGTGTGCTGGCCTGGATGGAACGGCAGCTCGCTCACACCTCGGCGACGGTGGTGTTTGGCCGCCGGGCGACGGCGGAGCAGATCTTGGCGCTTGCCCCCGACACGGTGGTTCTCGCCACCGGCGCCAAGCTGCGCCCGTTGCCCAACCTCGCGGGCGGCGCCTCGGCGCGCGATTGGGAGGGAGTTGGCAGCGATCAGCGCTTCGCGACGACGGCCGTGCTGGTCGATATGGACCATAGCGCCGCCACCTACGCGGTGGCCGACGCCCTGGCCGCACGCTACCAACGGCTCGTCCTCCTGACCCCGCGCACGCAGATTGCACGCAATGTCAACTATTGCAGCGCCATTGGCGTCAATCGCCGTCTCTACCAGGCCGGTGCCGAAATCATGGTGGCGGTCGAGCCGGTGGCTTTCGCCAACGGCGTCCTCACCTGGCGCAACGTGTTCAGCGGACGGCTGGGCGAGGTTGCCAACGTCGGCTTGCTGCTGTGGGCGACGCCGCGCCTTGCCAACGACGCGTTGGCGGCGCCGTTGCAGCAGGCTGGCATCGACACCCACCTGGTCGGTGACTGTCTGGCGCCGCGCAATCTGATCTGCGCCATCCACGAAGGTGAGGCGGCGGCAATGGCAATTTAGGTGCGCTGCCGGCGCGGGCAGGCATGGCGCGGGACGGCCGCCTGGACTAAAAGCGCAGGTGGGCTCGTCGGCCGCCAAGCCCGCCATCGGCTCGTGGCGATCGATCCTCTCGGGGGATTTTGGGGTATGGGCCTGGCTTGGCGACCTGTCGCGCGGCCAGCAACCCGCTTTACGACCGTGCAGGCCTTGCCCAGCGCCCGGGTTTGCCCGTCAGCCGGCGTGCTGCACTGCCGTTTCGCATCTGCGAAGCGGGGCGGTGGGCAGCCACCGCCCGACCTGGGATCACCTCTGGTGATCTAGCGTTAAACGTCGCTGCCATGGGCCGGTGCCGGTGTGGTCGGGCCATCGGCGACGATGCCGCCGGCGACCCAGTGCGGTGCATCGGCCCTGATCGATGTCAAAACCGCGATGAGGAGTGCCGCGGTCAGCACCCCACCAATAATGATCATTTTCATTTTATTTAATCCTTTGAATAGGTTGCGGGCAAGGTGATCGGCGCCCAATGGGCGTGTTGTCTCGTCGTCGCCGCTAGATATGGCGTCAACGGAGAGCCACAAAAGGCCGTGTCACAGTGCCGTGACGAAGTTTGAAACGGGTGGGCGGGGGTGAGGACCGCGCGCGTTCCCAGGCTCAGCTTGAGCGGCCGGGATTGTAGCGGTGCTTCAAGCGCCACTCGGAGAGAAAATACGACAGCTCATCATCGATCTTGTCGGGCAGCACGATGTAGACGCTGACGAGCTGATCGCCGGTGGTGCCGGTGCTACCATTGCGCACCCCCTTGCCCTTGAGGCGAAAGACGCGGCCCGAGCTCGTGCCCTTGGGGATCGTGAGCTGCACCCGGCCCGAGATCGTCGGCACCTCGACCTTACCGCCGAGCACCGCCTCGTCGATGGCGATCGGCAGATCGAGGGTGATATCGTCTCCCGATCGCTTGAACTGGGCGTGCGGGCGCACGCGCACTTCGACCAACGCATCGCCGGGCTCGCCGCCGCGGCTGGCACCGCCGCCCTTGCCGCGCAACCGCAGCACCTGGCCGTCGGCCACCCCCTCGGGCACGTTGAGGTCGAGCACGCCGCCTTCGGGCATGGTGACGCGCTTGGTGGTGCCGTTGACGGCCTCCAGGAAATCCACCTCCAGGGTGTAGCGAACGTCCTGTCCGCGCACGCGGAACGGCATACCGGTGTCGGCGCCGCGGCCACCCCGCATCGACCCGAACAGGTCGGAGAAAATGTCACCAAAGCCGAAGTCCTCGCCCGGGCGGCCGGCGCTGCCACGGCCGCCAAAGGGGCTGCCGCCGGCATGGGCGCGCTGGTAGGTCCGGCGCTGCTCGCCGTTGGCATCGATCTCGCCGCGGTCGTACTGCTTGCGCTTTTCGGGGTCGCCGACGATGTCGTAGGCGGCCGACACCTTCTTGAAGCGCTCCTCGGCCGAGGCTTGGTTGCTCGGGTTCAGGTCGGGATGCAGCTCCTTGGCCAATTTGCGGTAGGTGCGGCGGATCTCCTCCTCGCTTGCCGTACGCGGCACGCCTAGCACCTTGTAGGGGTCTTCGACCATCTCAAAGCCCATCCAGCCCGGTTCGCTTCCAAACCCTAAGATAGGATCATGGCGCCCGTGCGCCAATCGAGGAGGACCATGCGCGCGCCTTAACCGCCGGCGCGGCCCGGCTGCGACCAGGCCGAGCGGGGTGGTTTGTCCGGCTCCAATCGTACCTCCGGGATCCGTTCGAGCAGGCCCGCCAGCACCGCGAATCGGCGCCGCAGGCGCTCGCCGTCTAGGTCGGCATAGGCCTTGGGCAGGCTCACTACCAGGCGGTCGCGCTCGTAGCTGAGCGGGGTCTCATCGATGATGCCGGGTCGGCCGATCGACAGCATATGCGCGGCCCGGATGGCGGCGCCGATGATCCGAGCACGCCGGTATTGCTTCTTGCTCACCAAATCCTTCAGGCGCTCGGACAGCCGGCTGTCGGCGTTGGCGTCGCCAGCGGTGCCGATGTGGCGAAAATAGATCGACAGCGCCAGGAACACCCGGCCGGGGTGATCGATGCCCCCGAGCGCGGTGTGGGCAATGAGGTTGAGGCTCTGCTCGCCGCGATAGTCGGGGTGGGCGCGCCAGCTGATATCCGAAATCAGGCACGCGGCGTGGCGCAGCCGGCGCTCTTCCTCGCTTTCCTTCGGCCCCGGCGGCTCGAACAGGGCGTCGGTCCAGGTGCAAAGCTCCGCCGCATGCTCGGCCGAGCGCGAACGCAGCCGGGCATAGTCGACGCAAAACGACAACAGCGGATCACGGCGCCGCTCGCTCGGCGACAGCAGGCTGTAGAGCAGGCCCTCGCGAATGCCGAACACGGAAAAATGCACCTGCCGCGGTTGCAGCCGCTTCAACAGCCGCTCCAGCACCAACGCTCCAAACGGCAGCACCTCGCGGCGCGGGCGCGGAATATCGTCGATCCCGAGCAGGGTTGACAGGCGCTTGGTCTTGCGAATGTCCTCGCAGAAGGCCATCGCGTCCGCGCACGGCATGGCGTAGCCGTGCATGACCCGCAGCGGGTAGTCGACCTCCTCCATGTGCAAGCGGGCAATGGCGCGCCAGGCGCCGCCGACGGCATAAAACGCCCGATCGCGGCCGTCATCGAGCCAGCGAATGCGGGCGATCTCCTCGTCGACCAGGTCGACCGCCTTGTCGATCCGACCGGCCGACTGATCGATCAGACGCAGGCCCCCGAGCGGCAGCGTGGCGGCATGGTTGAGGGTGTCGACCTTGAGGTCGATGAGCTCGAGGCTGCCACCGCCCAGATCGCCGGCGATCCCATCCGGGTCGCGAAAGCCCATCATGATGCCCTGGGCGGCGAGCGCCGCCTCGCGCTCGCCCGACAGCACGTGGATCGGCGCACCCAAGGTCGCCTCGCCGCGGGCGATGAAGCTTGCGCCATCGGCGGCCTCGCGGCAGGCGGCGGTGGCGATCGCGCGCAGGTTCTTCACTCCCAGAACGCGCGCAATCGCCCGAAACCGCATCAGCGCCGCCAGCGCGCGCTCGACGCTGTCGGCGCCGAGATGGCCGGTGGAGGCGACCTGGCGGCCGAGGCCGCACAGCACCTTCTCGTTGAAAATCGGGGTCGGACTGCGCACCGCCCCTTCGTAGACCACCAGGCGCACCGAGTTGGAGCCAATATCGACGACACCGATCGGCTCAAGCTCGGTCCTGCGCCAAAGGTCGGCGTTATACCGCGTCACGCCTAGCGCCCTTCGCCAGCTCGGTATGGTTAGGCAACGCTGAACCGGCGCGGTGAGCTGTCCTTCAATGACTGCCCGCGCCCAGATAGACTCGGGTTCGTCATGAAATACTCGTGCGCATTGAATGGTTCCTCGCCCTGGCTGGGCCTGATGCGTTCGGAGCTGCCGTCGGCCAGCACGCGCCAGCTTTGCTCGTTATCTTTCAAGTTGGCAACCATGATTTGGTCGAGGATTTGTTCGTGTACCGTCGGGTTGGTAATGGGGACCATCACCTCCACGCGGCGGTCCAGGTTGCGCGGCATCATGTCCGCGGAGCTGATATAAACCAGCGCCTTGGGCGCCGGCAAACCGTGGCCGGCGCCGAAGCAGTAGACCCGGCCGTGCTCCAGGAAGCGGCCGATGATGCTTTTCACCCGAATGTGTTCGGAGAGCCCCGGCAGGCCGGGCTTGAGACAGCATACGCCGCGCACCACGAGATCGATCTCGACCCCGGCCTGGCTGGCTTCATAGAGCGCATCGATGATCTGGCCGTCGACCAGCGAGTTCATCTTCATCCAGATCGCGGCCCGGCGGCCGGCCCTGGCGTGGCCGATCTCGTCCTTGATGTGCGCCAGGATCCGCGCGCGAATGCCGTGCGGCGACACCGCCATCATCTCGATCTCGGCCGGCTCGGCGTAGCCGGTGACGAAGTTGAAGATGCGCATCACGTCGCGGCCGGCCACGGGATCGGCGGTAAAGAACGACAGATCGCTGTAAATCTTGGCATTGACCGGATGGTAGTTGCCGGTGCCGATGTTGCAGTAGCTGGCGAGCTCGCTGCCTTCGCGGCGCACGATCAGACCGAGCTTGGCGTGGGTCTTAAGTTCGATGAAGCCGTAGACCACGTGTACGCCGGCGCTCTCCAAATCGCGCGCCCAGCGGATGTTGGCGGCCTCGTCGAACCGCGCCTTGAGCTCGACCACGGCGGTCACCGACTTGCCGAGATCGGCCGCCTCCTTCAGCGCCTGCACGATCGGGCTGTCCTTGGAGGTGCGGTAGAGCGTCCACTTGATGGCGAGCACATTGGGATCGGCCACCGCCTGGCGCAGCATCTGCACCACCACGTCGAAGGATTCGTAGGGGTGATGCACCACGATGTCCTTCTTGCGGATGGCGGCGAAGCAGTCGCCGTTGAACTCGCGGATGCGCTCGGGGAAACGGATATTGAGCGGCTTGAACACCAGATCGGGCCGTTCCGACACGATCAGTTGTGAGGTATCGGCCAGCCCGAGCATGCCCTCCTTGACGAAAATGGCATCTTCGCTGAGCTCGAGCTCCTGCACCACAAAGCGCTGCAACCGCGCCGGCATTTGGCCGTCGATTTCCAGCCGAATGACGTTGCCCCGCCGTCGCCGCTTCAGCGCCGTCTCGTACAAGGCGACCAGGTCCTCGGCCTCCTCCTGCACCTCGATGTCACTGTCGCGCAGCACCCGGAACGCCCCCTGGCTGCGTGCCAGAAAGCCGGGGAACAGGCGCGCAAGGAACATGGCGATGACCGATTCGATGCGGATGAAGCGGTCGGGCGAGGCCTGCTCAGCCTCGGCGCGAACCGCGGGCTCCGGCAGGCGGACGAAGCGGGCGAGCTGCGCCGGGATCGGCAGCAGCGCGTGCATGGTCTTGTTGTCGCGCTCGCGCCGCAGTTCGACACCGACGGTGAGGCCGGTATTCTGGATGAAAGGGAAGGGGTGCGCCGGATCGACCGCGATCGGGGTCAAGATCGGCAGATGGTGGGCCAGGAATTGGCGCTCGAGCCAGTCGCGGTCGGGTGCCTGCAGATCCCTGGGCTCGACGATGTGGATCCCTGCCAACGCCATTTCGGCCTTGAGCGCGCTCCAGCAGGCCTGTTGATCGCCGGCGAGCGCGCCGGCAAAGCGGGTGATCTCGGCCAATTGCTGTGCGGGTGTCAGTCCATCCTGGCTCGGCTGCACCACGCCGGCCGTGACCTGGCCGTAGAGTCCGGCGGCACGGACCATGTAGAACTCGTCGAGATTGGAGGCGGAGATCGACAAGAAGCGCAGCCGCTCCAGCAGCGGATGGCGCGGGTTGCGGGCTTCTTCCAGCACCCGCCGGTTGAACTGCAGCCAGGACAGTTCGCGGTTATAGAAGCGCGCCGGGCCGAGCGGCGGCGGCTGCGGGCTCGCCACCTCCGGCACCTGCTCCTTGTCCCGTTGTCGCGGCCTAACCGAGCTCATGGCATCCTTCAGTGTTCGGACAGTTGCATGCTGACCCACGCCGCTGACCCGCGCCAATCATACATTTTTGCAAAGCCGAAATGAAGGCTTGATGACGCTGGCAGGAGGCTAGCCGGGGCTGGCGCGGCTGCGCGCCAAAATTTCGCCGGCGAGCCCGCGGGTTATGCGGCGGTGGGAGGCCATGGCCTCGCGGTCGAGCTCGGCGACGATGGCGGCGGCCGCCTGCATCGATTGCTCGATATGCAAGGCCAAATGCGCAACCACGTGCGGCTCGACCACCAGCTGGCGATCGGCGAAGTGTTTGACCAGGACCGCCCGCAGCAGCGCCGCGTCGGGCGCGGCGATTGCGATCATCGGCAGGGCCCGCAGCCGCGAGCGCAGGTCGGGCAGACCCACCGCCAGCGCACCCGGCGGCAGCCGCGAGGTCAACAATAGTGAGCGCCGCTGCTCGCGCACCAGATTGATGAGATGGAACAGTACCCGCTCATGGCCAATGCCCTCGTGCAGGTCCTCCACCACCATCGCTCGCGGCGCCCGTGCCAGGTCGCGCTCCGACAGCTCCCGTGCCTGGACCGCGATCGCCGCCGATTTCAGGCGCCAGACGTTGGCCAGATGCGTCTTGCCGGCGCCCGCCGGCGCGCACAGCAACAGCGCACCATCGCCCCACTGCGGCCAGCGATCGATCATGTCGGCAGCCGCCTGATTGGTGCGACTGACCAGAAAATCCTGGGCGCCGAGCGCGGCGCCCTGGGGCCAATCAAGGATCAGCTGGTCCGGCTCGGCGCCTATGCTCACCACACCGCCAGCCTCCCTCATGTCCACCCGCGCTCACTCTCCCCGACGGCACGCCGGCCGCCTCGGGCCGATCGGCACCCTCAACCGTCGCGGTTCGGCGGCGCACCGCCGGTCATATGCATAAACCAATCCCTGAGGTAGGCCGCCAGCGAAAGTATCGTCAATGCCCCCGTAATCCACACCAGCACCAACTGCGTGGTGTCGAGCCCGAGCCCGAAGGCGTCGTTGCCGAGCACGGCGGCGGCCAGCACGATCTGGGCCACGGTGTTGAGCTTGCTGATCGCCAATGGCTTGATCGGCACCGGCTGATCGAGCACCAGCGACAACAATACCGCGATCACGATCAGGATATCGCGGCTGACGACGGCGATCACCAGCCAGAGCGGCAGCTCGTCGCGCATCCCGAGCGCGATGAAAATGCTGACGATCAGCAGCTTGTCGGCGAGCGGATCGAGATAGGCGCCAAGCTCGCTGCGCCAGTCGAAGCGCTTGGCCAGGTAGCCGTCAACCGCGTCGCTCAAGCCTGCCAGCACGAACACGACAAAGGCGGCGGTGCTCCGTCCCGATAGCAAGAGATAGAACAGCACCGGCACCGACATGACGCGCGCGAGCGTGATGGCGTTCGGAATATTGGCGAGCAAGAGCACCCCAGGCGTTGCAACGGGCTGCGGCCGGCCTACACCGCGGGCGCTTCCGCGGCCCTAGCCCGGCAACATGCTATGCCCGCCCGGCGCGCCGCGTCGAGCCTCTATTGCAGCTGCAGCACCCACTTGCCGCCGACGTTGTGCAAGCCCAAACCCTGCTGCGCCAGGCTCTGGGCCAGGCGCTCGGCACCCTCCGCGTAGCGCAGGGTAACGCGGGCGCCGCGCGCCGACAGGCCGGCCACTTCCAGTTCCTCCACACCCGGGATAGCGCTCAGTTTGCGGCTGATCTCCTGCCACTCGCCCATGCCGCGAAACTCAACCGCAATCAACAGATCGCCGCCGGCCGCCGGTCCGCCGCCGGCGCCCGCCGCGCGAACGGCCTTCCAGCGGCCCTCGAGGATGCCCAACGCCACGACCGCGGCCAATTCACTGGCATAGGCGGGATCCGTACGGTCGAGGCGAAAGGCGCGGGTGAGGGTGAAGGCGCCAACGGCATCTCGGCCGGTGACGGTGAGGTGGAGCCGCCCCGCTGCCGGGTCGGGCGCAATCGCGGCCAATAGCACCAGTTCGCTTTGATAGGCTCGCGCCAGCGCGCGCACGGCGGTGCCATCACCCCCGAGCAGGGCCTTGAGGGTGTCGCCGGTCAACTCCGGCTTTAACGGCTGCAGCTTGATCGGGGTCAGCGCGTGTTCGAGGTCGAGGCCGTTCCAGGTGTTGGCCCAGGCTGGGTCGGCCCGTGCCCCGCCCGCCGCCACCGCCACCGGCACCACGCTCAGCACCGGCGCCTGCTCGTCGGTGAACGGGATGCCCTCGCGCCGCAACAGATCGCGAATCGCCTTGGCCTGAAACGAGAAGTCGAGGTTGGCGATGTAGTCGGTCGCCGAATTGCGCTCCGCACGCACCTTGACACCCTCGATCAGATCGCCGGCCCGCACCGGCGCCAGGGTCTTGAGGCGAGGAAAGGCCGAGACCGGAACCAGCCGCTTCAGGAGCGACCGCAACGCCGCCTGCTGGCCGTCGTTCAACGCCCGGTCCTTGGCGGCAACTGCGTTGTCGGCCCGGGCCTCCACCGGATAATTCCCGACCGTAAAGACCGAATCGGTGGCGGCCCAGCCAGGACCGCCGGCCACGATCAGGGCGCAAAGTGCGCCCAGCGAGGCGCAGATGCCGGCCCGCCCGCCGCCGCCTCGTCGTTTGCGACCCTCGTCTTTGCTGGCTTCGTTGCTGGCGCGCTGCACGGTGTTTGCCGTCCCCCCGAGCTGATGTTGCGGGTCTTATAGGCGGTGTCGGTCGCAAGATGCCAGCGGTCTTGCTTGGCCTTGCGCGGAACCGCCCACGCGCCGGACCGAAGCCCGTGCGCCGTCCCCAGCCCGGCCGCGGTGCATCTACCGCTAACCCGGCCGGTCTGCTATGCCGCACAATCCGTGAGGCATTAGGGCAGCCCGGGAGCCATGCCAAGCCGGCGCCACAACCACCCGACCACGACCTACCGCCAGGCCGGCGTCGACATCGACGTCGGGGCCGCCGTCGTCGAGGCGATCAAGCCGCTGGCCAAGGCGACCTTGCGCCCCGGTGCGGACGCCGCATTGGGTGGCTTCGGGGCGCTGTTCGATTTGAAGGGCGCCGGTTTCAAGGATCCGATCCTGGTGGCGGCCAACGATGGCGTCGGCACCAAGCTTAAGCTTGCGATCGCCACCGGCCAGCACGCCAGCATCGGCATCGATCTCGTCGCCATGTGCGTCAACGATGTCCTCGCCCAGGGTGCCGAGCCGCTGTTCTTTCTCGACTATTTTGCCACTGGCACGCTCAAGCTCGCGACCGCGCGCGCGGTCATTGCCGGGATTGCCGAGGGCTGCAAGCAGGCCGGCTGCGCCCTGATTGGGGGCGAGACGGCAGAGATGCCCGGGCTCTACGCTGGCGACGATTATGACCTCGCCGGCTTCTGTGTTGGCGCCGTTGAGCGCGGAGAGCTGCTGCCGCGGCCCGATATCGCCGTCGGCGATCGGCTGATCGGACTTGCCGCGTCGGGGGTACACAGCAACGGCTATGCGTTGGTGCGGCGGCTGATTGCCGATGCCGGGTTGGAGTGGGACGCCCCGGCTCCCTTCGCTCCGGCGCTGACATTGGGGGCGGCGCTGCTGGTGCCGACCCGCATTTACGTGAAGCCGGTGCTGGCGGCGCTGCGCGCGACCGGAGCCATCAAGGGGGTGTCGCATATCACCGGCGGCGGCATCAGTGAGAACCTACCCCGCATCCTGCCGGCCGGCTTGGCCGCCCACATCGATCTTGCCGCCTGGCCAATGCCGGCGGTGTTCGGCTGGCTGATGGAACAGGCCCGGCTCGACGATGCCGAGCTGCTGCGCACCTTCAACTGCGGCATCGGCCTGATCGCCGTGGTCGCCGGCGGGGCCGAGCGCGAGGTGATGGCGGCGCTGGCCGACGCCGGCGAAACCCCGTTTCTGATCGGCGCCGTTGAGCCCGGCCGCGGCGTCACCGCCGCCGCCAAAGGCAAGGGTGCGGCCGAGGCGGTCGGCTACACGGGCCGGCTGCGGCGCTCACGCGAGGCCTGATGGCGCCAAAAAAGCGCACCGCCGTTCTGATCTCCGGCCGCGGCTCCAACATGATGGCGCTGGTCGCCGCGGCGCGTCGGCCGGACTATCCCGCCGACATCGTCAGCATCGTCTCAAGCCGGCCCGACTCCAGTGGGCTCGCCTGGGCGCGGGCCGAGGCCCTGCCGGCGACCCTCGTCGATCACAAGGCCTATGCCTCGCGCGAGGCCTTCGATGCGGCGATCGATGACGTGCTCGCCGACGCCGCCGTCGAACTGGTGGCCCTTGCCGGGTTCATGCGCATCCAGTCGCCGGCGTTCGTCAGCAAATGGCAGGGACGGCAGCTCAACATCCACCCGTCCTTGCTTCCCGCCTTCAAGGGCCTCAATCCGCAGGCGCAGGCGCTGGCGGCGGGGGTCAAGATTTCCGGCTGCAGCGTCCACTTCGTCACCGCCGAGGTCGACAGCGGCCCGATCATCGCCCAGGCCGCCGTGCCGGTGCTTGACGGCGACAGCGCCGAAACGCTTGCCGCCCGCATCCTGGCGGCCGAGCACCGGCTCTACCCCGAAGCCCTCGCCCTGGTCGCCACCGGCCGGGCCAGGCTGATCGGCGACCGGGTCGAGATCGGCCCGGGCGAGGCCGCGGGCGGCGGCCACGGTCAGGCGCAACCTTAGCGTTAGGTTAATCGTGGCCACACCTGTTGACCAAAAAGCAATTGGCCGCAGTGGCGAACCTGGACAGGGTTTTGTTGCCGGTGCTAACGAGACCAGCAATCCCAACGACGTCAACGGGACAGGGAGGAGAAAGGCTAAGGCGCGGAACGTCGGTGACCGTGCGTTCATTTAAGGCCTTGCTGATGCCTAAGGTGCCGCCGCCACCTCCGGAGCGCGATACGATGACTGCCGCTCAATCCCACATCCACCAGCTCGGCGAGGAATCCTCGGTCTGGTTCAAGCTGACGCCGTTGTTGAAGGGACCGGCTAATCCGCTCACCATCCTGATGACGATGGCGGAGCGCTATGGCGGCGTCATCCCCGTCAACATGGCCAGCCAGCGCGTGGTGCTGCTGACGGCGCCTGAGCATTTCAAGCGGGTGCTGGTCACCAAGGCCGACGACTACATCAAGTACTTCGACGGCCTGAAGCCGATCTTTGGCAAGTCGATGATCACCCATGACGGCGTGCTCTGGCAGAAGATCCGCATGCCGCAACAGCCGGCGTTCCATCCGGATATGTTCGCCGAGTACATTCCCTATTTTCTCGCCGCCATCCGCAGCAAGATGCAGAACTGGGCCAAGCTGGCGGCCAGCGGAGAAACGGTCGAAATGGTCGAGCAGACCTGGACCCTTGCCGCCGACATGATCTGCAAGGCGCTGTTCGACCGCGAGATGCCGTTCAATCCGCACTTCGTGTTCAAGTGCGTGAAGACCTACACCGACGTCATGAACCACAAGGCGATCCGCCTGAAAAAGGTGGCTGGCGAGGAGTTCGAGATCGGCGAGGAGGACGCGGCCAAGGCCATGGAGGTGTGGGCCGGGGTGCCGCCGGAGGTGTTCGCCGCCGATCCGCGCGAGGCGCGCGAGCGCACCTTGTTGAAAATGATCGAGGCCGCGGTGGCGGATCCGACCATCCCGGAGTTCGACCAGCAGCAGGCCATCGACGAGATCAAGCAGTACCTGTGGGCCGGCACCGAAACCACGGCGCTGACCTTGGCCTGGGCGCTCTACGAGACCGCCAAGAACCCGGCCGCCGCCGATCGCATCCGCAAGGAGGGGGAGGGCGTGTGCGGCGACCGCGAGCCGACCGCGGCCGACTATTCGGCGCTTGCCTACACGCGCGCCGTGATCCAGGAGACGATGCGCCTCTACCCGCCGATTTGGATGCTGATTCGCATTGCCGCCAAGGACGACGTCATCGACGGCAAGGCGATTCGCGCCGGCGACAAGGTGGCGCTGTTTGCCTATGGGACGCATCATAGCGCCAAGTTCTGGCCCGAGCCGGAGCTGTTCCAACCGGAGCGCTGGCTGGGCGATGCCGCCAAAAAGCGCATTCCCTATACCTACCTGCCGTTCGGCGGCGGCAAGCGCTCCTGCATCGGCGGGGCCATGAGCCAGGTCGAGAACACGCTGGCGCTGTCGATCCTGTTGCGCCGCTTCCGCCCCGAGTACGTCGGCGCCGAGCCGCCCGGCATCAACGCCACGGTGACGCTCACCCCCAAGGGTGGCCTGCCGTTCAAGATCCGCGAGCTCAGCTGAAGCTTTAGCTTCGCGCCGCCTCCCAGGCGGTGCCCAAATAGGCCCGCACCACCTCGGCATTGCCCCTGATTTCGGCCGGCGCACCGTCGGCGATGATGCGGCCTTGGTTGAGGCAGACGATGCGGTCGGAGACCCCCATCACCATCTTCATGTCGTGTTCGACGACGAGCACGGTGGTGCCAAGCGCGCGAATGCGGCCGATCAGGGCCATGAAGCTTTGGGTCTCGGTCGGATTGAGGCCGCACACCGGCTCGTCGAGCAATAGCAACCGGGGTTTGGCAGCCAGCGCGATCGCCACTTCCAACAGCCGCAGCTCGCCGTAAGGCAAGGCCGAAGCCAGCCGCCCGGCCTGCGTGGTGAGGCCAATAAAGCGCAAGGTCGCGTGCGCGTCCGCCACCAGCGCCGCCTCTTCGCGGGCAACGCTGCGGGCGCCGGCAAGAATTGCGAGCGGGTGCTGTTCGGAGCGCAGGTGCATCCCGATCAGCACATTGTCGAGCACGCTCAGTCCGGCAAACACGCTGGTTTTCTGAAAGGTGCGCACGATGCCGAGCGCGGCGATCTCATGCGGCTTTAGCCCATTGAGCGGCGTGCCGCGGTAGCTGAGCGATCCCGCCGCGGGCCGGATATAGCCGGTGATGGCGTTGAAGGCGGACGTCTTGCCGGCACCGTTGGGCCCGATCAGGGACAAAATCTCCCCCTGGCGCACCGCAAACGACATGCCCTCGACCGCGGTCAAGCCGCCGAAGCGGATGGTCAGCCGATCGATCGAAAGCTCGACCGTCCCGGTCATGCCGAGGCCTGCTCGTTGGCCGTCAGCGGCTCGGCCACGGCGGCGGCCGCTCGCCCGCGCCAGACGCCGGCCACCGCCGGAACGATGCCGGCGGGCAGGAAATTGACGATCAGGATCATCAGCACGCCATAGCTCACCCACTGGATCTCCGGCGCAATGCCGAGCGCGCGCAAGCCTTCCGGCAACAGCCCGAAGATCAGACCGCCGACCAGCGGCCCGGCCAAGGTGCCCTTGCCGCCGGTCACCACCATGATCACCATGGTCACCGTATAAATGAACGAGAACACCTCGGGATCGACGATCCGCACGTAGTGCGCATAGAGCGCGCCGGCGGCGCCAGCGATACCGGCCGACAGCAGCGCGGCCAGCACCAGATAGCGCGTGACGTCGATGCCGACCGAGGCCGCCAGCGCCTCGTTCTCTCTCAGCGCAATCATGGCGCGGCCGGCGCGCGAATTGACCAGCCGGCGGATCAACAGGTAGGCCAACGCCGCCACCACCAGCACCAAGTAGTAGTTGGCCGGCTTGCGCAGGAAGCTCAGCTCATAGCCGGCAATGCCCAGCCGCAGGACCGGGATGTTGTTGAGCGCCATCGGTCCCTGGGTCAGCTCGACCCAATTGAGGGCAACGAGCCGCACCACCTCGGCAAAGCTCACCGTGACGATCACGAAATAGGCGCCCCGCACCTTGAACGACACGCGGCCGATCACCCAGCCGCACAGCGCGGCCATTCCGACGCCGCCCAGCATGCTGAGCCACACCGGCTTCGGTTCCAGGCTGACCGGCCAGTCGGGCAGCAGATGCACCGTGAAGCCCAGCGACATCAGGCTCGAGGTATAGGCGCCGATGCCGAAGAAGGCGACGTGCCCGAGGCTGAGCTGGCCGGTGTAGCCAAGCAGCAGGTTGAGGCTCATGGCGGCGATGATGAAAATGCCGGTCATGATCAGAACGTGCAGCAGGTAGAGGTTCGACAGCCACAGCGGCACCGATGCGAGCGCCGCCAGCCCGGCCAGAGTTGCAAGGCGCTTCACCCGATTCGCTCCCGGCGTGCGAACAGTCCGGTCGGTTTCACGAGCAAGATGGCGATGATCAGGAGAAATCCCATGCCGTCGCGGAAGCCGGAGGAGACGTAGCCGGCGCCCAGCTCCTCCATGAAGGCGAGGATGAAGCCGCCGGCGGTGGCACCGGGAATGCTGCCCAAGCCGCCGAGGATGACGATGGCGAAGGCCTTGAGCGAGGCGAGGTCGCCCATGCTGGGGTAGGCGACGAACACCGGACCCAACAGGGCGCCGGCGGCCGCCGCCAGCCCCGAGCCCAGCGCGAAGGTGGCGGTGTGAATGCGGTTGATCTCAACGCCCATCAAGGCCGCCGTGTCGCGGTCCTGAAAGGTGGCGCGCATCGCCTTGCCGAGCTTGCTCTTGTGGATCAGGGCGTAGGTGGCAACGATCAGCGCCGAGGCGACCACGAACACGAACAGCCGGTTCCACGACACCGAGATCGGCCCCAGCACCAGCGGGGAAGCGGGAAACGGCGTGCTGATCGACTTGGCGACCCCGGACCAGGTGAACTGTTCGAGGTTCTGCAGCGCGATCCAGGCGCCGATCATGACCAGCATGGTGGTGTCGATGTCGGCGCCGCGCAACCGCCGCAGCAGCACCACTTCGATCATGGCGCCGAGGCCAATGCCGGTGATGACCGCCAGCACCAGCGCCAGATAGAAGTTGGTGCCGGCAAGCATCACCCACATGTACATCATGTAGGCGCCGAAGGCGTAGAGCTCGCCATGCGTGAAATTGACGACCCGCATGATGCCGAAGATCAGGGTCAGGCCGATGCCGAGCAGGGCGTAGCTGCCGCCGAGGATCAGGGCATTGACCGTATGCTGCAGAAGCTGGTCCACGACATCGGTCCTGCGAACGCAATCGATGAGCGCGGCGGCCGCGGCAGGCGCTGAGCCGCGGCCCGCGGCCCTCGCCTACTGCCGTGTCACCTTGCCGTTTTCGATTTTGATCAGGTACACGCTGGGCACGTTCTGGGCGCTTTCCTTGCCGCTCGGGCCCTGCTTGATGAAGCTGATATCGCCGTTGATGCCCTTGACCTTGACGTCCCACAGCGCCTTGGTGATGGCCGCGGCGTCGGCCTTGCCCGCCGCGCTGATGGCGGCCGCGATCACGTGGATGCCGTCCCAGCCGCGGAAGCCCTCGGTGAGGCCGCCGACATTGAATTTCTTGTCGTTCCAGAGGGCGACGAACTGCTTGGCAACGTCGGCATTCTTCACCGCCTCGGGAAACCAAGGCGTGAAGAACACCAGATGGTAGGTGCCATTGGCGGCATCGCCGGCCTGGGCGATGAGCTGGTCGGGTGAATTGGAGCCGCCAGTGGTGATGATCTTCTGGGGGAGCTGCTGATCCTTGGCCTGCTTGAGGATCAAGGTGATCTGCTCAACTGCCGTGGTCACGAACAGGGTATCGGCACCAGAGCTCTTGATCTTGGCGAGCTGCGCCGAGAAGTCGGTGGCCTTGGGGTCCATGGTCTCCATCACCCCGACCTCGACGCCGTTGGCCTTGGCCGCCTGGCTGAATTCCTTGGAGGCCCCGAGCCCGAAATCGTTGTTGGTGGCCAGGAAGTCGGCCTTCTTGATGTTCATGGTCTTGAACAGCGGCGCAAACGCCTTGGCTTCCATCTCCGAGGTCGGGCTGATGCGGAACACAAACGGATTGCCCGAGGTGGTGATCTTGCCGGACGAGGAGGTCTCGACCAGCATCGGCACCTGGTATTCCTCGAGCTTCGGCATCACCGCCAACGTCAAGGTCGAGCTCCAGGCGCCCATCAGCACCGGCACCTTGTCGCTATTGATCAGCTTCTCGGCGGTGGCAACCGCCTCGGTCGGATTGGACTTGTTGTCCTCGATCACCAGCTGCAGCTTCTTGCCGAGTACCCCACCGGCCTTGTTGATCTCCTCCTCGGCGAGCTTGGCACCTTGCGCTACGTAGTTGCCGGAGGCGGCAAAGGCGCCGGTCAGCGGCTGTGTGACCCCGATCTTGATGCTGTCCTGGGCCGCGGCGTGGCCGGCGAGCAGCGCCAGCGCCAGGCCGGCGAGCATCCCACTCACAGTGCGCGTCATCATACCGATCTCCATCTCATTGGCCGTTTCTCTCCAGCGGACGCTCTCCTGCCGGCGGCCATCCGCGAGCCGAACCATAAGGGAGCGGGCGCTCGCCTCACAAGCTCACCTTTTGCGAGCCTTGCCGGCCGGCTAGGCAAGCGATTTCTTGAGCCGCGGGATAATCTCCTTTGCCACGGCCTCAACCTGCTCTGGTTCGTATTTGTAGGGGACGAAGATGATGCGGTCGATGCCGGTGGCAAGGTGCGCCTCGAGCTGCTCCACGCACTCCTCGACCGTGCCCATGATGGCGCTGTCCATGGTGGATTCCGACCAGGAGGCGTAGTCCCACTCGGTTTGCAGCCAGTGCTTCATGGGAGCCTCGATCTGGGCGCGCGGGCCGATGGCGATCGGCAGCTGATTGGTCGAGATCAGGCTGTCGGGGTCGCGGCCCGCCGCCTCCGCGAAGTCCCGGACCTTGCTCCAGGTGCGCGCAAAGCTCTCGGCGGTGTAGTAGTAGGTGAGCCAGCCGTCGCCCTTGGTGGCGGCGCGGCGCAACACGGCATCGACGTAGCCGCCGATCAACAGCGGTGGCCGCGGCTGCTGCACGGGCTTGGGATAGAGCACGGCGCCACGCAGATGATAGGGCGGGTACTCGCCATCGACCTTGGGTTCGGTCCACAACCGGTTGATGATCTCCAAATACTGGTCCATGAGCTTGCCGCGCTTGTGGAAATCGGCGCCCAGCGAATCGAATTCGCGCTTGTACCAGCCGACCGCCGCGCCCACCAACAGGCGGCCGTTGGAGATGTGGTCGATGGTGGCAAGCTCCTTGGCCAGCAGCACCGGATTGCGCACCGGCATCACCAGGATACCGGTGCCGACCTTGATGGTTTTGGTGCGGGCGGCGACCGCCGTTAACAGCGTCAGGGCCTCGTGAATGGGAAAGTTCGGATCGACGCCGAGCAGGATGTGGTCCCACGCCCAGACCGATTCGTAGCCCAGTTCCTCCATGCGCACGCCGTAGTCGACCAGCGCCCGGGCATCCGGCATCTCCGGATACTTGGTGAAGTTGCGCATGGCGATGCCGAATTCGGTCTTCCTGTTGGCGGCAGACATTGCCTCTCCTCTCTTGCTGGCGCTTTTGGCTGGCGCTCACAGCTCGCGTAGGGCGCCAAACTGCGCGACGTAGCCCGATGGGTCGATGCGGGCGGCGATCAAGGTGGTGCGGCCCGACGCCAGCGCCGCCGTCAGCGCATCAGCAAGGGCCTGTTCGCTGTCGACCACGGCGGCATCGGCGCCGAACGCCGCCGCCAGCTTGTCCCAGTCGATGCCGCCGAGCTTGACGCCGTGCTGCGGAATGCCCTTGATCTCCTGTTTGATGCGAATGAGCCCGATCTCGGCATCGTCGAACACCACGACGATCAGGGGAAGCTGCTCGCGTTCGAGCGTCTGCAATTCCGCCACCGCCATCAGCAAACCGCCGTCGCCGGTGAACGCCACGATCGGTCGCGTCGGATGCGCCAGCCGTGCCGCCATGGCGCCGGGAACGGCGTAGCCCATCGAGCCCAATCCGTTGGAGGTGAGAAACTCGCGCGGGCCGTAGGCCTGCCATTTTTGCACCACCAGCAGTCGGCTGGCGCCGGCATCGCAACTGGCGATCGTGGCGCGGGGCAACACCGCGCGCGCAACCTCTACCGCGCGTTGCGGCGAGAGGCCGCGGCTCGGCAGGTCGAGCGCCCGGCTGACCTGCTGGCGGAAGTCCCTGGCCGCGGCTTCGCCCCAAGGTACGCGTTCCGGCGTCCACTCCGACAGCGCCGACAGCAGGTGGTTGAGATCGCCCACCACCTCCGGGTCGGCGGGCACCAGGGCATCGAAGGTGGGCGCGCCGGACAGCGCCAGCACCGGCAGCCGGTAGGGCCAAGGCTTGGGCTGCAGCTCGACCGCATCGAGGCCGACGGCGATGATGAGGTCGGCCTCGGCCACGAGGTTGCGCTCGATCAGGCCGCCGATGATGCAGCCGGCGCGCAAGCGGTGGTCCTCGGGGATGGCGCCCTTGGCCTTGGAGGTCGTCAGCACGGGTGCGCCAAGTCGCTCGGCAAAGCCGACCAAGGCGGCGGCCGCGCCCGCCCACAACACGCCGAGCCCCGCCATCAGCAGCGGCCGCCTGGCGCGGCCGATGGCCGCCAACACCGCGGTGAGATCGGCGCGGTCCGGCCGCGGCGCCAACAGGCTGGGTCGCAACGGCGCCTCGGCGAGCAATTCGCCGGCGGCGCGGGTGGTCTCGCTCTGCGGCAGGTCGAAATGCACCGGCCCCGGCGGCAGGCCGGTGGCGGTGCGCATCGCCCGGTGCACCTGCTGGCGCACGGCG
>Ga0126384_10000713_pt1 | contig 18966 bp, 22 predicted proteins | sample PanSoiMetPlot_36_FD_92543 | JGI IMG/M metagenome (GOLD analysis project Ga0126384, IMG submission 92543) | Tropical forest soil microbial communities from Panama - MetaG Plot_36 | ecosystem: Environmental > Terrestrial > Soil > Tropical forest > Bulk soil | place: Panama | collected 2016-02-17 | reverse complement strand
TAGCGGCCTTGCAGCCTGGTCGTAGCCTCCCGGCGATTGTCCCGGGTCACGCAAGCGTCGCACAGCCGTAGCGGCGCTGTCAGAAACGCCCGCCACCCTCCGCGCTGATTCGGCGGCGGAGGCCCCATGGCCGTCAGGATGCGGAGGTCGGCGCTCACGCGCCGCAGGCTTCTCGTGGCCGGCGCGGCGGCCGGCGTGACGCTGGGCAGCGGGATCGCGCGTCCCTATCTCAGCCGCGCCGCCGATCGCCCGCGCATCACCCACGGCGTGCAGTCGGGCGACGTGACCGCCGATTCCGCCATGGTGTGGGCACGCACCGACCGTCCGGCGCGCATGCAGGTCGAGGTCGCGACCAGCGAAAGCTTCGTCGACATCCGCTCCGGAACCCATGTGGACGTGCTGCCGGAAAGCGATTTCGCCGCCAAGGTGCTGCTCGATGACCTGCCCGCGGGTGTCGATGTGTTCTATCGCGTCCGCTTCCAGGACCTTGCCGAGCCGACCATCGTGGGTGAGCCGATGACCGGGCATTTCCGCACCGCGCCGGACGCGCCGCGCTCGCTCTCCTTCGTGTGGTCGGGCGACACCGCCGGCCAGGGCTGGGGCATCGACGAAGGGCGCGGCGGCATGCGCACCTACGCGACCATGCTCCGGAACCGGCCCGACTTCTTCATCCACTCAGGCGACACGATCTACGCCGACTGCACCATTGCGCCGACGCAACCGATGCCGGACGGCGGCACGTGGCGCAACCTCGTGACCGAGGAGAAGTCGAGGAGCGCCGAAACGCTCGCCGACTTCCGCGGCAACTACAAATACAATCTGCTCGACGCCAACCTGCGCGCCTTCAACGCCGAGGTCCCGATGTTCGCCCAATGGGACGACCACGAGGTGCGCGACGATTGGGGGCCGGCCGAAATCGCGCGCGAGGAGGTGCGGCGCGACCTGCTGCTGCTCGCGGCGCGCGGCTGCCGCGCGTTCCATGAATTCATGCCGACGCGCCAGTCGGCGGCCGAGCCCGGCCGGGTCTATCGCAAGATCGCGTATGGCCCGCTGCTCGACGTGTTCATGCTCGACATGCGCAGCTATCGCGGGCTGAACGGCAGCGTCGCGCCCAAGCCGTGCGGGCCGGCCGCGCCGCTGCTCGGGCCCAAGCAGATCGCCTGGCTCAAGCGCGAGCTCAAGGCCTCGCGCGCCACCTGGAAGGTGATCGCCGCCGACCTGCCGCTCGGAATCGCGAGCGGCGACGCGATCGGCTTCGGCGACGGTCCGCCGTGCGGGCGCGAGCTCGAAATCGCCGACCTGCTCGCCTTCATCAGGCGCGCGCAGATCCACAACACCCTGTGGATCACCGCGGACGTCCACTACACGGCGGCGCACCACTACGATCCTGGCCGCGCCCAGTTCCAGGATTTCGATCCGTTCTGGGAATTCGTCTCCGGCCCGATCCATGCTGGCACCTGGTGGCCGAGCGACCTCGACAACACGTTCGGGCCGCGCGTGATCTTTCAGAAGGGATCGACATTCGAGCGCGGCGGCAACCTGCCGCCGTCCGACGGGCTCCAGTTCTTCGGCCACGTGGCGATCGACGGATCGACCCGGGTGATGACCGTCACGCTCAAGGACGTGGGCGACAACGCGCTTTGGTCGATCGACCTCGCGCCCGAGCCGGCCGCCAAGCCGGGCGCGTCGTAGTCCCGTCACCGAAGCGGTTTACGCAACGCCGGATTTCGGGCGGTTTTTCGATTGCGGCGGGCCGGCCCGCCGCCGCATACCCGTCCCATCCGCGGAGACGCCCGCCATGCCGATCATCCGTCCCTCCCGCCGCCACCTGCTCCAGCTGACCGCCGGGTCCGCGGCGTTCACCGCGCTCGGCGGCATCGCGCGACCGTATCTCAGCCGCGCCGCCGACCGGCCGCAAATCACCCACGGCGTGCAGTCGGGCGACGTCTCGATCGACTCCGGCGTCGTGTGGGCGCGCGCCGACCGGCCCGCCCGCATGCAGATCGAGGTCGCGACCAGCGACAGCTTCAAGGATCCGCGCGGCGTGTTCGTCGACGCGCTGCCGGAGAGCGACTTCACCGCCAAGGCGCTGATCGAGAACCTGCCGGCCGGGCAGGACATCTTCTACCGCGTCCGCTTCCAGGACCTGTCCGATCCCAGCATCCTGAGCGAGCCCGCGGTCGGCCGCTTCCGCACCGCGCCGAGCGACCGGCGCTCGGTCTCGTTCACGTGGTCGGGCGACACCGCCGGCCAGGGCTGGGGCATCGACGAGGCGCGCGGCGGCATGCGCACTTACGCGGCCATGGGCAAGAACCGGCCGGATTTCTTCATCCATTCGGGCGACACGATCTATGCGGACGGACCGATCCCGGCCGAGATGAAGCTCCCGAACGGCGAGATCTGGAAGAACCTCGTCACCGAGGAGAAGTCGAAGCCGGCCGAGACGCTCGCCGAGTTTCGCGGCAACTACAAATACAATCTGCTCGACAAGAACCTGCGCGCGTTCAACGCCGAGGTTCCGACGTTCGCCCAGTGGGACGACCACGAGGTCACCAACAACTGGTGGCCGGGCGAGCCGCTCACCCGCGCCGAGCACCTGCGCAAGAAATACGTCGACAAGAACGCGCTCGCGCTCGCGGTGCGCGCCTCGCGGGCGTTCCACGAATACATGCCGATGCGCGACACTATAGCGGAGGCCGGCAGGGTTTACCGCAAGATCGGCTACGGGCCGTTGCTCGACGTGTTCATGCTCGACATGCGCGGCTATCGCGGCCCGAACGGCGCCGACGATCAGGCGAGCTACGGTCCCGATGCCTACTTCCTCGGCCCGACGCAGATCGCCTGGCTCAAGCGCGAGCTCATGGCCTCGCGCGCGACCTGGAAGGTGATAGCCGCCGACATGCCGCTCAGCCTCATCGTCGTCTACGACGTCGACCGCAAATGGGGCAGCGAGGCGATCGCGCAGGGCGACGGACCGCCGCGCGGGCGCGAGCTGGAGATCGCCGACCTGCTCTCCTTCACCAAGCATGCCGGCATCCGCAACACCGTGTGGCTCACCGCCGACGTGCACTACACCGCCGCGCACCACTACGATCCTGGCAAGGCACAATTCCAGGATTTCGAGCCGTTCTGGGAATTCGTCTCCGGCCCGATCCATGCGGGCGCGTTCGGCCCGAACCAGCTCGACAACACGTTCGGACCGCAGCTGGTGTTTCAGAAGGTGCCGGAAAAGAGCCTGCAGACGTCGCTCATCGACCTGCAGTTCTTCGGCCATATCGCCATCGACGGCGCGAGCCAGGTCATGACCGTGACGCTCAAGGACTGGAACGACACGGCGCTGTGGTCGACGCCGATCGAGCCGAAGCTCGGCTGATCGTCTCGTCCGGGCGCCCTGCCGGTTCCTTGCGACCCGAGACCTGCCCGGGTACGCTTCCGCCCGACGGGGCGGGCATGAGCGGCGTTCTGATCCACGGCGCCTTCGATCTTTTGGCTTGGCTCACCGCCGGAGCGGCGGGGCTTTGGCTCACCCGCGTCGAGAAGGTGACGTTTCCGGCGGTCACCACCGACCTTCCTTATCTCGCCGCCATCCTGCTCGGGGCCGGCACGGGCGCATACATCTTCGGCACCGCCAACATGTGGCTGTCGGGCGCGCCCGGCATCGGCCGCTCGATCGAGGGCGCGATCGCGGGCGGCATCGTCGCGGTCGAGCTCTACAAGCGCGCCCTCGGCATCCGCACCCGCACCGGCGCGCGCTTCGCGCTCCCGCTCGCGGTCGGCGTCGCGGTCGGCCGCGTCGGCTGCTATCTTGCGGGCCTCGACGACTTCACCTACGGGACGCCGACCGCGCTGCCATGGGGCCACGACTTCGGCGACGGCATCCCGCGCCATCCGGTGCAGCTTTACGAGAGCGCCGCCATGGCGGGTTTCGCGGCCGTCTACGTCGGGGCGGTGCGGCTGCGTGATCCGTTCGTGATCGCCAACGGCTTCTATCTCGCGGCCGGCTTCTACGGCGCGCAGCGCTTCGCCTGGGAATTCCTCAAGCCGTACGGCGCGGTGCTCGGCCCGCTCACGCTGTTTCACCTCCTGTCGCTCGCCATTCTGGCCTACGCGGTCGTCATGATCGCGACCGCGCCCGAAAGGACACCCTCGCATGACCGCGCCGTTGCGTAGATCGCGCCCCTATATCTTCTGGGGCCAGACCACCTCGCTGTGCGAGACCTGCCTCGCGCTGGTGCCGGCCAAGATCGAGATCTGCGGCAACGAAGTCTGGTACGAGAAGCGCTGCAAGCAGCACGGCGTGCAGACGACGCTGGTGTCGAGCGATGCAGCCTATTGGCGGCGCTGCAAGGACTACATCAAGCCGGGCGACAAGCCCCTCGCCCTCCAGAACCGCACCGAATTCGGCTGCCCATACGATTGCGGGCTGTGCCCGGACCACGAGCAGCATTCATGCCTGGCGCTGATCGAGATCAACGAGCACTGCAACCTCACCTGCCCGGTATGCTTTGCGGATTCATCGCCGGCGCGCAGCAAGCACCTGCCCGTCGCGACCGTCGAGGCGATGCTCGATGCGCTGGTCGCGAGCGAGGGAGAGCCCGACCTGGTGCAGATCTCCGGCGGCGAGCCGACCATCCATCCGGAATTCTTCGCCATCCTGGCCGCGGCGCGGGCGCGGCCGATCCGCCACGTGATGATCAACACCAACGGGCTGCGCATCGCGCGCGAGCCCGATTTCGTGGCGCAACTCGCCGAGCACAAGCGCGGGCTCGAGATCTATCTGCAGTTCGACTCGCTCAAGCGCGACGCGCTGATGAACCTGCGCGGCGCCGACCTGCGCCGGGTGCGCCAGGAGGCGCTGGAGAACCTGGAGCGGCACGGCATCTCCACCACCCTGGTGGTGACCGTCAAGCGCGGCGTCAACGACGCCGAGATCGGCGAGATCGTGCGCCATGCGCTCGAATGGCGCTGCGTGCGCGGCGTCACGTTCCAGCCGGTGCAGGACGCCGGCCGCAACGAAAATTTCGACAAGCGCACCGACCGCATCGTGCTCTCCGACATCCGCCGGCGCGTCGTCGCGGATTCGGGCGTCTTCGGCGAGGACGACATGATCCCCCTGCCGTGCAATCCCGAGACGATCTCGATCGCCTACGGGCTGCGCAACGGCAAGACCGTGCTGCCGATCCTCTCGGCGGTGCCGCGCGAGGAGCTGCTCGCGCTGGTGCCGAACGCGATCAGCTTCGAGAAGTATCCCGCGTTGCGCCAAAAGTTCGTCGAGCTCTTTTCGCTCTCGTCGGGCCCGTGCAACGCGTCGGAGCGCCTCGCCGAGTTCCTGTGCTGCCTGCCGAAGTTCGAGGCGCCGGCCGGGCTCTCTTACGAGAACGTCTTCCGCGTCGTCGTCGTGCAGTTCATGGACCGGTTCAACTTCTGCCTCGGCGGCGTCAAGCGCTCCTGCATCCACTTCGTCACGCCCAACGGGCAGATCATTCCGTTCGACACCTACAACCTGTTCTATCGCGACGGCCGGATCGACGGCATCAGGGCACGCCTGAGGGCCGGCGCGGTGACGGAGGTGCCCCCGTGACTTCCACCGGAAAAAAGGTCCTCGCCGTCGTGCTGCTCGCGCTGCTGGCGCTGCCGACCGGCCTGTGCTCGCTGTACTTCACGCCGTTGGGCTTCGTGTCGCTGTTCGGCCATGACGCGCTGGAGCGCTCGATCGGCATGTTCGCGCTGGTGTGCTCGGCGGTCGGCTGGACGATCTGCGGCCTCACGATCTGGGGCGCGGTGCGCCTGACCCGGGCCGCCGATGCCGAAAGCGCGCCGGGCGATCGGTTCCCATGAGCGAGCCGGTCTTTTCCGGGCGGCCCGCGCCGCCGCAACAACGCAACGGCTGCCTGCAGGCGCTGACGATTGTCATCGGCGTCCTCCTGCTGCTGCCCGGCCTCTGCGCGCTCTTTATCACGGGTATCGACCCCAAGTACCTGCTGCACGATCCGACCGCGCTGGCATTGATCGTGGTGTGCCTGACGATCGGCGCCGGCGGTGTCGCGCTGATTTGGGCGGCCGTGCGGCGGCCGCGATGAGCGGGGCGCATGAGCGAGCCTCCGATCCCTCCTGCTGGACCGCAGTCACCATCGGAACCGCGCAAGGGCTGCCTGCAGGTGCTCGCGGTGCTGATCGGCGGCCTGATGCTGCTGCCGGGCCTCTGCGGGATCACTCTCGCCGGGCTCGATTCGCACGAGATGCTGGTCGATCCGGCCTGGATGGCCGCCGTCGCAGGGTTGCTTGCGGTCGGCGTTGCCGGCATCGCGCTGATCCGCTGGGGCATCGGGCGGCCAACGCGATGAATGCATCCCGGAGCGCCACAGCATGAGGTCCGACCAGCGCAGCCGCGTTCCGTCGCCGTACGGGTCACGCGCAAGGAGCTAGCCAACCATGAGCCAGCCGCCAGAACCGCCTTCGACCGCAGGGTCCACAGTATTCAGCATCATCATGATCCTGGCCGGCGGCGCGCTGCTGCTGCCCGGCCTGTGTGCGGGGTACTACATGCTGATGTTAATCGGCTCTCTGCACGATCCAACTGTGTCCAAACTGGTCCCGCTGTGGCTCGTCTGCTTTGCGGTGTCCGCGGGCGGTGTTGTGCTTATCGTCTGGGCTCTGTTCATCGTCTGGGCAGTTCGGCGGCGGTGATATGCGCGATCCTGCCAGCCCCGACGAGCGGCGGTGGATCAGTGGGAGCGGCTGTCTGACGAACGGCTGCCTGACGGCATTGGTGATCGTCGCCGGGCTTATCCTGTCGTTCCCGGCCATTTGCTCAATCCACATCCACCGCTTCCCCGATCGCCCGCCGGTTCGGCAGAACGTTCCTCACCCGTCCGGGTAAGGCTCTTGGCCTTTTCGAAACCGCCATGAGCGAGCCGCCGAAAGCCCACCAATCAATGACCGCGCTGCGCGTCTGCGCTCGAATCGTTCTCGTGCTCTTCGGGCTGTCCCTCGTGCTCATCGGCCTGCTCGTGGCGATGCCTGTCGCCGCGGGGGTGCTGTCTGAGCCGTCTGCGTGCTTCGGGGGGCGCTTCTTTGAGGGCCACGTTCCGTGCAGCGTCCCTTTTTTCATATTCCTGATCGGATTGTTGATCAGTTCTCTCGGAATCCTGCTGCTCTGGTACCTGACCCCCGCACGGCGAGCCGGTGACTGACGGTCGACCAACGAAAGCTCACCAGGCGATGACCGCCTTGCGCGTTTGCGCCCGCGCCGCTCTGGTGCTCTTCGGATTGTCACTCGTCTTCGTCGGCTTCCTGATTGCGTTGATGGCGGTCCTCACGGTCATGGGTGATTGCGTCCATCCCGGCTGCAACCCCCTGCGCATCCATCTCATCGGATTCCTGATCGGGCTGTTAATCAGTTCCCTCGGAATTCTGCTGATCCGGCGCCTGAGCCCCTAACTTTACCTTGCGGTTACCGCCTTCATCCATATATTGCAGCGCAAAATCCGGCCATTGGCGGCCGTGATCCAACTCCAATCCGGATCCCTCATGTCGCTCCGCAACGTGGCGATCATCGCCCATGTCGACCATGGCAAGACCACCCTGGTCGACCGCCTCCTGCAGCAAGCCGGCACCTTCCGCGAAAACCAGAAGGTGGCGGAGCGCGCGCTCGACTCGAACGATCTCGAGCGCGAGCGCGGCATCACCATCCTCGCCAAGGCCACCTCGATCCAGTGGAAGGACACCCGCATCAACATCGTCGACACGCCGGGCCATGCCGATTTCGGCGGCGAGGTCGAACGCATCCTCAACATGGTGGACGGCGCCCTGGTGCTGGTCGACGCCGCCGAGGGGCCGCTGCCGCAGACCAAGTTCGTGGTCTCCAAGGCACTCAAGGTCGGATTGAAGCCGATCGTCGTCATCAACAAGGTCGACCGCACCGACGCGCGGCCCTCGCAGGTTGCCAGCGAGGTGTTCGATCTCTTTGCGGCGCTCGACGCGAGCGAGGCGCAGCTCGACTTCCCGGTGCTGTACGGCTCGGCCAAGCAGGGCTGGATGGCGGCGACCCCGGAGGGCCCGAAGGACCAGGGCATGACCCCGCTGTTCGACCTGGTCTTGCGCCACGTCGCCGAGCCGTAGGTCGAGGACGGACCGTTCCGCATGCTCGGCACCATCCTGGAGGCCAATCCCTATCTCGGCCGCATCGTCACCGGCCGCATCACGTCGGGGTCGATCAAGCCGAACCAGGCCGCAAAGGTGCTCGACCGCAACGGCAACCTGGTCGAGCAGGGCCGCGTCTCGAAGGTGCTCGCGTTCCGCGGGCTCGAACGCCAGCCGATCGACGAAGCCTTTGCGGGCGACATCGTCGCCATCGCGGGCCTGCCGGAGGCGACCGTCGCGCACACGATCTGCGCGCCCGACGTGACCGAGCCGCTCGCCGCCCAGCCGATCGATCCGCCGACGCTGGCGATGACGTTCCGCGTCAATGACTCGCCGCTCGCCGGCACCGAGGGCGACAAGGTGACCGGCCGCATGATCCGCGACCGGCTGTTTCGCGAGGCCGAGGGCAACGTGGCGCTGCGTGTGAGCGAGACCGACGAGCGCGACGCTGTCGAGGTCGCGGGCCGCGGCGAACTGCAGCTCGGCATTCTGATCGAGACGATGCGGCGCGAGGGCTACGAGCTCTCGGTGTCGCGGCCCAAGGTGCTGATGCGGCGCGACGAGTCGGGCGAGCTCAGCGAGCCGATCGAGGAGGTCGTGATCGACGTCGACGACGCGTTCTCCGGCGTGGTGGTGCAGAAGATGGCCGAACGCAAGGCCGAGATGATCGAGATGCGACCGTCCGGCGGCGGCCGCACCCGCCTCGTGTTCTACGCGCCGACCCGCGGCCTGATCGGCTATCAGGGCGAGCTTTTGACCGACAGCCGTGGCACCGCGGTGATGAACCGGCTGTTTCACGCCTACGCGCCCTACAAGGGCGCGGTGCAGGGCCGCCGCAACGGCGTTCTCATTTCGACCGATGCGGGCGAGGCGGTCGCCTATGCGCTGTGGAATCTAGAGGATCGCGGCCCGATGATGATCGAGCCGGGCTGGAAGGTCTATCAGGGCATGATCGTCGGCGAGCACACCCGCGGCAACGACCTCGAGGTGAACGTGCTCAAGGGCAAGAAGCTCACGAACATCCGCACCACCGCCAAGGACGAGGCGGTGCGGCTCACGCCGCCGCTGCGCATGACGCTCGAAAAGGCGCTCGCGTATATCGAGGACGACGAACTCGTCGAGGTGACGCCGAAGTCGATCCGCCTGCGCAAGAAGATCCTCGACCCGAACGACCGCAAGAAGGACGAGCGGCGAAAGGAAACCGAGGCGGTGTAGTCGTCATTGCGAGGAGCCGAAGGCGACGAAGCAATCTCGGTACGGCACGCATGACCAAGCGAAAAAAGATTGCTTCGCTTCGCTCGCAATGACGACGACAATCCCATCACCGCTGCCCCGCCAGAAACCGCTCCACCGTCGGCCCCCATGCGGACTCCGAGTCGTCCGTCTCCGCCATGAAATGACCGTCGTCGCCGAACCGCGGCAGCAGCGCGTAGTCGGCCTTGCCGCCGGCCGCACGCCACGCCGCAGCCATCGCGCCGGAGAGACGCGGGGAAAAATAGCTGTCGTTCTCGGTGTAGATCCACAGGCTCGCAACACGCGACGTGCGGGCAAATTCCGCCGCCGTCGCGATCAGGCGGTCGGGCGCGCAGTTGTTGTCTGGACGGTCGTAGGAGCGCCCGCCGAGCCCGCCGGCGAAATCGATCACGGCGCGCAGGCCGGTCGGCGCGCGGCTCGCAAAGGCGAGCGCCGCCCAGCCGCCGGCCGACTGGCCGGCCGCGATCACGCCGGTGCGGCGCACGAAGGACTGCGCCGTCATGTAGGTCACCGCGGCGCGGATGCTCTCGGCGGCGCCGAGACCGGCGCGGGCGAAATCCGCCTCGTCACAGCCGCCCTGGTCCTCGCGATAGACGCCGCCGGTTTCGCCGTGTCCGGGTCGTTCCGGGACCGCGACTGCAAAGCCGTGTCGCACGAACCAGTGTGAGACCGCTGCGAAGAGCGGCAGCGGCAGCAGGCGCCGCCGTTCCGCGTTCTGGGTCGTGCCGTGATTCATGACCAGCAGTGGGAACGGGCCGGCCCCGGGCGGGCGAAAGACCGTCGTGCGCATCAGCACACCGGGCTGGGCCGACGGCACCAGCCAGAGCTGCCGGCGGAACCCGTCGTGCTCAGCGCCCTGCGGTCCCGCCAACGGCTCGGCGCGTGGCACTGCGACCACACATGCCAAGAAAACGACAATGGCTGGCGCCCGAATACCCGCCCGCGCTCGCCAAAATACCCGCAAAAAACGCTGCATTTACCAAATTCCTTAAGCACGCCAATGGATTCACGCTTGCTCTACCGCAGTAATCCACATCGCCAAGTGTGATCAACGTGCCTCTTGATGCCGGACTCGCCGATTGCTTGTATCCGACCCATGAATACGGTCCTGATCGAGATTCGTCGTGCGCGGACGGCCGATGCCAATTCGGTCGCGGAAGCGCACGACGACGCTTGGCGGACCGCCTACCGGGGCATCATCCCGGGTCCCGAGCTCGAGAAGCTGATCGCGCGCCGCGGCGCCGCCTGGTGGGACGGCGCCATCCGCCGGGGCAGCCGCATCTCGCTCCTCGCCTTCGGTGACACCATCGCGGGCTATACCAATTACGGCCGCAACCGCGCCCGCAGCCTCAACTACGACGGCGAGATCTACGAGCTCTATCTGCGGCCCGAATTCCAGGGCCTCGGCTTCGGCCGCCGGCTGTTCACGGCGGCGCGCCGCGACCTTGCGCAAAGCGGCATGAAGAGCCTCGTGGTGTGGGCGCTGTCCGACAACGAGCCGGCGGTCGCGTTCTATCAGGCGCTCGGCGGACGCGCGGTGGCCCGCTCGTCGGAAAAGTTCGGCGACAAAATGGTCGAGAAGGTCGCCTTCTCCTGGAACTAGCTGTTTGGCGCATATTCTGATCGGCGAACCGGCATCCACCCCGGATCAAGTCCGGGGCGGGCTTTCGCCGGAATATGCACTAGCGCCCGAGCGACTCGCTCATTTCTTCTCCGCATCCTTCGATCATTGGTCGCGATGCGGCCGTTGCGTGGCTCAGAGCGCTGGCGGCGGCAAACCCTTGGCCGCACAGGCCGCGCGCAGCGTGTTGAGCACCAGGCACGCGATCGTCATCGGCCCGACGCCGCCCGGCACCGGCGTGATCGCGCCCGCAACCACCCGCGCCGCGGCGAAATCGACGTCGCCGACGATGCGCGATTTTTCGTCCGTTCCGGTCACGCGGTTGATGACGACGTCGATCACGGTCGCACCCGGCTTGATCCAGTCGTCCTTGATGAGTTCGGGCCGTCCGATCGCGGCGAACAGTACATCCTTGCGGCGGCACAGCGCCGGCAGGTCGCGCGTCTTCGAATGGGCGACGGTCACGGTCGCGCTTTCGGCGATCAGCAGGTGCACGAGCGGCCGCCCGACGATGTTGGAGCGGCCGATCACCACCGCCTCGAGGCCGGCGAGCGACGGCCGCACCGTCTTCGCCAGCATGATGCAGGCCTGCGGCGTACAGGGCACCAGGGTCGGCAGGCCGATCGCGAGACGGCCGACATTGAGCGGATGGAAGCCGTCGACGTCCTTGGCGGGATCGACCGCGTCGATCACCTTCGTGGTGTCGATCTGCGGCGGGAGCGGCAGCTGAACCAGGATGCCGTGCACGGCCGGATCGGCATTGAGCCGCGCCACCAGCGCGAGCAGCTCGGCCTCGGTCGCGGTCGCCGGCAGGCGGTGGTCGAGCGAGCGCATGCCGGCCTCGATCACCTGGCGCGACTTGGTGCGCACATAGACCTCGCTCGCCGGATCCTCGCCGACCAGCACGACCGCGATCCCGGGCACGAGCCCGTGCGTGTCGGCGAGGCCGCGCACCGCGGCCGCGACACGCGCCCGCAGGTCGGACGCGATCGCCTTGCCGTCGATGATGGTCGCCGTCATGTCTTGCGCTCCGCCGCCAGCGTCCGTTCGAGCGCGGCCGCCAAGGCGGGGCCGGAACCATCGATCGCGAGCCGCTTGATCCGCCCGCTCGCGCCGGCCGCGAGGCTCACGTCGCGCGGTGCGACCTCGAGCAGGCGCGCGATCAGCCGCAGCAGCGCCGCGTTCGCCTCCCCGTCGCTCGGCGCCGCGCGCACCCGGGCCTTGAGGACGGTGCGCCCGTCCGCCAGCCGCTCGATACCGTCGATCGCATCGCGCCCGCCCTTCGGGGTCAGGCGCACCATGAGCGAGAGTCCATCCGCGACAACCTGCCAGGGAGGCCCGCCCGTCACGGTCAGAAGACGTTGGGATAGACGTAGAGCACGATCGACCGCTGGATGACGTAGATGATCAGAAGGACGATGAGCGGCGAGAAGTCGATACCGCCAACATGTGGCAGCAGTGCGCGGATCGGCCGGAATACCGGCTCGGTGATGCTATAGAGAAAGCCGGCAATCATGCCGACGATCTGGTGGCGCGTGTTCACCACGTTGAAGGCGATGAGCCAGGACATGATGACGGCAATGATGACGATCCACCAATACAGGTTCAGAAGGATGAGGATGACTTCGAGTAACGGGCGCATGATCAGTCCGTCTGGTGGTGGGCGACGCAGACATTCCCTTACCGGGTCGCCCAAAGCGAAACAAGCTGTGGAACATCCCACCGGTTACCGCGACTCATCGCAATTCCTTGATGACCCACGATCCTTGACAGCGTCGGACCCCGGCCCTAAATGGCACCCTTCCCAAGGCCGGGGCGCGTCTGCGCCGGGCCGGCAGGGGCCGTAGCTCAGCTGGGAGAGCGCCTCGTTCGCAATGAGGAGGTCAGGGGTTCGATCCCCCTCGGCTCCACCAGCCTTCGCCCCCTTCAGGGGCTTCGGCTCGGCAAGCCAGCCTCCGCAGGCTCAGCGTTCGCAACGATCATCGAGGGGCGAAGGCTGCAGGGGAATGCCGATCACCCCATTTGCCCCCACGGGCGCTTCTCCCGCCGCATAAAAAACGCGGCGCGCCTGAGCGCGCCGCGCAGCCCAAGTGATCGTCAGCCGTTCAGCTGGCGGCGGCCTCGCTGGTCGAGGTCGATCGCTTCGACCCCATCGCGTAGGCAACCACAAGCACGACGATTCCGATCCAGAGGAGGTAAGGCTGATAGGCCAGGTGGCCCACCAGCTTGGTGGAACCGATGACCGCATCGCAGGCCGAGGTCGTGTAGACGAAGCACGGAATGCCGGTCCTGATTTCCTTGGCGGCCAGATAGAAATCGATCCACCAGACGACCGAAAGCCCGATCAATCCGTACCCGACGAACTTGAGCCAGAATGCCTGGCCGGCCTCCACGAGCTTGTTGGTCGGCGGCGCGACCTCGTCGAGACCCAGACGCTTGGCCTCGGGGCCGAGCTGGGTGACCATGACGGCCGCGATCGCCAGAAGCACTGCCAGGATCACGAAAACCGTTTCGGTTCCGTAGGTCCCGCGAATCAACTGGATTCCCGGAATGATGAATGCCGTGGCGATGCGGCCGACGCCCGACGCCCAGCCGAAGCCCGACGCACGCGCGTTGGTGGGGAACACCTCCGAGGTGAAGATCTGCATCGCGTTGCCGGCGATCTGGACGAAGAGGGTCATGAAGAAACCGCAGGCCACCAGCAGAGCGGCTTGGCCTTCGCCGACATTGGCGAAAGCGATGGCCATCACGCCAGCGGCCACGAAGGCGCAGATCGAGGTGATCTTCCGGCCGATGTTGTCGAGCGCGTACATCATGCAGATGCTCGCGCACGGCACCGCGAAGTTCATGAGCAGTGTATATTCGAGGGATTTGGTGATGGTGAATCCCTTCTCGTTCATGATGCCGGGCAGCCACGCGCCGAGCCCGATGGCAAAGCCGAAGAACGCCGTGAAGCAGATCATGCCGGCGACGACCCGCATCGGAAACATCTTGAACACGACCGCGAACGGATCGCTCTTGGTGTTGCTGGCGACATCGGTGTTGAGCGGCTCGGTCGGTCCGTCGATCCCGAGGCGCTTGAGCACCCCGATCGCTTCCTCGCCGCGCCCGTGGGTCGCGAGGTAGCGCGGCGACTCCGGCAGCGTGAAGCGGAAGACCCACACGACCAGCGCACCGAGGCCGATGAGGAGCCAGATGCCGCGCCAGACGTACTCCGCCGTCTCGGGAGTGACGAAGAACACCTTGCCGAACAGCAGCACCAGCGCGGTGCCGATCGGCCATACCATGGCGCCGCCGATGAAATGGACGATCGCCAGGATGCGGCCGCGAATGCGCTTGGGCGAGTATTCGCCCGCATACGCGAAGGCGAGCGGCTGCTCGGCGCCGAGACCGATGCCGGCGATGAAGCGGCAGAGGATCAGCAGCGGCACCGTCGGCATGAGCGCGCCGAGGATGGTGAACGTGCCGAACAGCAGCAGGTTGAACTGATAGATGAACCGGCGGCCGAACCGGTCGCTCAGCTGGCCCTGTCCCGCAGTGCCGATCGCCATGCCGAAGATGGCGGCACTGCCGATGAATGCAAACTCCGGCGGCGAGGCGAATGCCCCTGGCAAGCTGGCGGACTTGATCATATAGAGGCCGAGCGAGCCGAAGATCGTGAAGTCGATCACGTCGAAGAAGTAGCCCGCCGCGATCAGCCCGATGATTCTCTTGTGAAGCGGCGAGATCCTCGCTTCGTCCAGCGCGTTGCCGACGAATCTCTCGATTGTCTGTGCCACAGTTGGTTCCTCCCCGAGTTGGCCGCTGTAGCGGCTCTTGATGTGTCGTCCCGTCGCGAGTGTGGAATTTCGTCCCGCCCGCTGTCAATCGAGCCCGACACTAATACCGGCAGCTCTGCGAGGCTCATGTCACAACGTGAAAATGTCCACCTCACCCGCCCTCGAACTGGAGGATGTAGAGGCCCGCATTGGAATCGGTGAGGTACATGATGTCCTGCGCGTCGACGAAGCAGTCGGCCGATTGGATGACCTTGGGCCGGTCGGGGCGCGGATCGAACATGCGCGCCGCGTCGGGCGGCACGAAGTAGGCGATCTCGCGCGGATGGAACGGATTCTCGATGTCGCACACGCGAACACCCGCGTTGTGGCACGCCGCAAAGATGTAGCGCGAGCTCTGCAGCGCACCCGGCCGGTTTTCCCAGAGATTGTGCGGACCGAAATTTCCGCCCTTCGCGCAATAGTCGGCGTCGTCGGGAATCGGCAGCGTCGAGATGCTGATCGGATTCGCCGGGACGCGCACGTCGAACACCCAGATGTAGCGCAGACCCTGACTGCAATTGGCGAAGTTCGCCTCGTCGGCGACTACCAGCAGATTGCGGTCGGGCAGCGGCAGCGGCGAATGGGTGCCGCCGCCGAATGGCGGATCCCAGTTGCGATGGCAGACGAGCTGCGGCTTCTCCGGATTGGCAACGTCGAGGATCGTCAGCCCGCCGTCGCGCCACGCGCCGTAGAACAGATTGCCGGCGACGAGCCCATGATGCAGCGCGTAGCGCTTACCCTTCGGCCAGGTCGGCCTCTCGCCTCCGCCTGACCACAGACCGGGCAGCCACCATTTGCCGACGATTTGCGGCTTGGTCGGATCCTCGAGGTCGATGATCGCCAGGATGTGGTCGGCGAAATCCGCGAAGTGGATCGACACGTAGGCATAGCGCCCGCCGACGTACCAGATGCGATGCGGCCCGATGCCCTCGATCGGCAGGAAGGCGATCTCGCGCGGCGTTTCAGGGTGTGAAATGTCATAGATCCGAACGCCCGGCGTGAAGGTCTTGCCCCTGACCAGATCGGCCGGCGCGCCGGCAAAATAGGCCTTCTGATCGACCTGCATGGTCCACATGCTCGGCGCGTTGACGCAGAGCATCAGGTCGCCGTGGGTCTGCAGGTGCATCGCGCGCGTGTTGGGCGGGGCCGCGATGAAGTCGACCGTCTTCGGGTTCTTCGGATCGCGCACGTCGATGATGGTGATGCCGTTGCTGAATCCATGCCCCACATAGGCGTAGCCGCGATGCACCATGACCTGCACGCCGTCGCCGCGGCCGCCCTGGTCGCTGTGGCTGATAAGCTTGATGTTGCGGGACGCTGCGGCCGTCATCATGCGGTCTCCTTGCGACGCGTTTCGCGGAAAGCCGCCGCGATTGGGGTCGACAGGCTTGGGCGGCGGTGCAACTATCGCGGCCGCTGCGGCGGTCCGCCACAAGATCACGCGTCAGACGAAGAATCCAGAGGAGCAGATGGCACATCGATTCGGACGTCTCGCCCTGCACATGTGGACCATCGACACGACGCCGCTCGCGACCGCGCTCGCGGCGGCGCGCGAGGCCGGCTACGACGCGGTCGAGTTGCGACGCATCGACTTCAAGCGCTGCTACGACGCCGGCATGAGCAACGCGCAGGTGCTCGACGTGGTGCGCAACAGCGGCATCGCAGTCGGTGTGCTCGGCGTCGAGTATGGCTGGCTCTTCGCCACCGGCGAGGAAAGCCGGCGCATCTTCGGGGTCTTCCGCGAGTCGTGCGAGAACGCGGTCGCGCTCGGCTGCGACATGCTGATGAGCGCGCCCGGGCCGTTCACCGGCACGGTCGCGGACGCGATCGCCAATCTGCGCGCCGCCGGCGACATCGCGGCCGAGTTCGGCCTGAAGCTCGCGATCGAGTTCAATTCGCAGCACGAGGTGCTCAACTGTCTCGCCGTGCAGCGCGAGATCGTCTCCGGCGCGGCGAAGAAGAACGTCGGCCTGCTGCTCGACGCCTATCATCTCGCCCGCAGCGGCGCCCCCGGCCGCGGCTTCGCCGACGTGCCGGCCGACGACATCTTCTGTTTCCAGTACAGCGACCTCTCCCCCAGCCCGGTCACCGGCGTGAAGCGACCGACCGACCGGCTCGCGCCCGGCAAGGGCACGGTGCGCTGGCACGACGTCCTCGGCCTGCTCGCCGAGAAGAACTACACCGGGTATCTGAGCTACGAGGCGCCGAACCCGGACCTCTGGGCGCGCTCGCCCTACGAGGTCGCGCGCGAAGGCGTCGAGCTCACGCGTGCGCTGCTGCGCGACGCGGTCCCGCAACAAGCCGCCTGACGCCAATTCCGCCACGACGATGAAAATCTGCCGACGCCGCCGAGGGGACGCCGACCATGACGACCGCGAGCCAGACCGCCGATCCGCTGTTTGCCGGCCTGTTCGACCGCAAGATCACCGAGGTCCCGGCGACCGCGCAGAACCAGCGCTACATGACGAGCGTCGCACCGCCCGCCGCCAACCAGGGTCGCTGGGTCGAGCAGCCGCGCCTGCCGATCCCGGTCGGCGAGATGGGCGTGATCGAATGCATGGGCAGGATCCACATCGTCGCCGGCTACGCGCGGCATCGCGTCGACGGCGATTTCCACCAGGTGTTCGATCCCAAGTCCGGGCAATGGACCCTCAAGGCGGCGTTCCCGCTGCCGTGCAATCACGTCGCGCTCGCGGCGGTCGGCGCGAAGATCTACGCCTTCGGCGGATTCATCGAGCAGAACCGCTGCCCCCATTCGAAATGCTTCGTCTACGATACCGGCGCGGACGCATGGACGCCGATCGCCGGCCTGCTGCGCCCGCGCGGCGCATCGTCGGCGATCGTGCTCGACGGCAAGATCCACCTGCTCGGCGGCCGCGACGTGCGCTCGGTCGAATGGCACGAGGTGTACGATCCGGCGACCGACAAGTATGAAATCCTCGAGGGCATGCGCGGGTCGACCGGAACCCAGCCGTTCGTCGGCCAGCGCGACCACATGGGCGTCGCGGTGGTCGACGGCAAGATCCACGCCATCGCGGGCCGCATGGACTCCTACGACTTCAACACCACGCTCCACGCCGTCTACGATCCCAAGACCGACGGCTGGACGTTCCGTGCACCGCTGCCGACCGCGCGCAGCGGCGTCTCGGCGGTGTACTATCGCGACCGCATCGTGGTGTTCGGCGGCGAGGCGACCGGCAAGGTGTTCGGCACCAACGAGGCCTATGATCCCAAGACCGACAAATGGGAAGCGCTCGCGCCGATGAAGCTGCCGCGGCATGGCCTGCACGGCGCGACTGTCGCGGTGATTGGCGACATGGTGCATGTGCCGGGCGGCGGGCCGGTGCCGGGCGGCAGCATCCAGGGCGCCTATCACGACGCCTTCACGCTCGCCTGACGGGTCGCGCAATGGCGACGATCAATCTCACCGTCAACGGCCGCGCCGTCAGGGTGACGGTCGCCAACGAGGAGACGCCGCTGCTCGCCGTGCTGCGCGACGAACTCCACCTCGTCGGCACCCGGTTTGGCTGCGGGCTCGAGCAGTGCGGTTGCTGCATGGTGCTGCTCGACGGCGCGCCGACAAAGTCGTGCGCGAAACCAATCTGGAGCGTCGCCGGCAAGTCCGTCGTCACCGTCGAGGGCCTCGGCACGCCCGAGCGGCCGCATCCGCTGCAGCAGGCGCTGCTCGACGCGCAGGCAGGCCAGTGCGGCTACTGCCTGAGCGGCATTCTCATTTCCGCAAAAGCGCTGCTCGACCGCAATCCGAACCCGACCCGGGCCGAGATCGCGCGGGCCCTCGACGACAACATCTGTCGTTGCGGCAGCCACAACCGCATCCTGCGCGCCGTCGAGCAGGCGGCGCAGCACCCCGCGGCGGCGCGATGACGGGCCCGGCGCTCACCGGCGCGCTCGCCGACCATCCCGCGCTCGAGCGGTGGGTGGCGTTTCCGGCGCCCGGCAAGGTCACGGTTTATTCCGGCAAGGTCGAGATCGGCCAGGGCGTGCTCACCGCGCTGGTCCAGCTTGCGGCCGAGGAGCTCGACATCGCCGCGTCGCGCATCACGATCGAGGCCGGCGACACCGACCTCACGCCGAATGAAGGTTTCACTGCCGGCAGCCAGTCCATGCAGT
>Ga0126384_10000712_pt1 | contig 18967 bp, 26 predicted proteins | sample PanSoiMetPlot_36_FD_92543 | JGI IMG/M metagenome (GOLD analysis project Ga0126384, IMG submission 92543) | Tropical forest soil microbial communities from Panama - MetaG Plot_36 | ecosystem: Environmental > Terrestrial > Soil > Tropical forest > Bulk soil | place: Panama | collected 2016-02-17 | reverse complement strand
GACGAAAGCCGGCCGCGGCAGGGTCATCCGGTCACGCGGAGGGGGCCGGAGTGCCCCGCAGAGCCGACTTTTCGCCCTCGGTAGGGGGCGGAAAGCCACCCAGACCGTCGGGGAGCCCTCCGGGGCACGCCGCGGCGCATCGGCCGTCCGGCCGATCCGACCCCTAGGCTGGCGAGCCATGGTCCGTCTGCGGGGCGCTGGCGGTCCCACCGCCACCGACCTGGGCGACCAGCTCGGCGATCGAACTCGGCGGATCGGCGACGTCGCGACGACCGCGCGCACGATCACGACTCCCGGCACTGCGATCGCCGCCGAGCCCAGCAAGAATCCGGTCGAGCGAGTCGGCCATACTTTGCCGCAACTGCAGGAGCCTGACGACCCGCAGCGGGGCGACACCCTTCCGACCGCGCGCGACGAGGCGGCGGTGCGCGAGCAGGTAGGCATCGAGATCATCGAGCAGGAGCCGGGTCCGGCTGGCCAGTTCCACGCGTGATGTGCGGACGGTCGCCGTCCGGTCCTCGCGCAGCCCACGCTGCCAGGCCAGCAGATCTTTGGCGGCCTTCGACCGGCGATCGACCAGGCGCATCCCCTGCAGCAGGAGCCGCGACTTGACGGCGCGGAGGCCGTTCCGCGAACGCCGACGGGTGCCCTCCCGAGGGGGCCCAACCGAAACGGCGTCGACCGCGTCGACGACCGCTGGGCGCGGCGCGAGCCGCGGACGTGTGCCGCGACGTACCGGCTGGTGCGTGCTGCTCCACTTAGCCACGGCGACGTCCTGGGGCGCAGGCGTGTGTCATGCGATTTTGCGACGTGGGATGCGCGTGCCGGAAGGCGCCCCGAGGCCGTGCTCGGCGCCTGGGCACCCGGCGCCGAATCCTGGCGACTGGCGCGTGTCGCCGGACGCGCGAGACACCGCCTGGATGTGGGAGCTGGACACCGCCGGCATGGGGGAGCTCGACACCGCCTGCGTGTGTGGGCGTTGGACACCGATGCTGCTGGGAGCGTCGACCAGCGCCCGACTGGCCGAGCGTCGCCGCCGACGGTCACGATACCGATCCGCCGCCGAACGACGTTCGAGGGATAGCGGCACGACCAGCGGCGGCACGCACGGGACGGTCCGCACTCGCACACGCGGCACCCACGGGCGACGCATCACACGCGACCCCACGACCGCGCCGACCCTGCTCGGCCTGGAAAACATCCCAGTCGACAACGGGGGCTCGCCGGACGCAGACGGCAGCGCGGACGCACACACCGCAGCATCAGACGTACCGGACAGTCCCGACGATCACGACGACAGCGCAGCGCATTCTGCGATCGATTGAACGACGGCCCACGACACCGGTCCAGCTTTTTCGCCGACGGATCGTCGACGGCCCGCGAACCGCGACCGGATCGCGCCGCGCGCAGTCCACGGCCACGGACGGTCCGCGAACAGCCCCAGCCAGGCCCTGGGAGCGTGCCGGAGTGCCACTCAGCGGGGACTTCGGTCCCTTCGACCGGTCCGGACCGCCGTTCGGGCGCTGTACGCGCTCCGGGGGGCGTCTCGGGCCGCCCTAGGCCGCGAGGACCAGCCGCCCGGCAAGGGGCAGGACGAACGGCGACGGCGGCGATGGACGACCGGTCCGTCCCCCTTAGGGCCACCAAGTTGTTTTTGTTGATGTTTGCCGGCTTCGTGTTTGAGTTGCGTCGCCAACGGGAGTCAAACACGAAGTTAGCGTCCTCAGTTTTTCCTCGCTAACTGCTCAACACGTCGAGCGCCTTGGCTTCATAAAACTCGACCGCATGTTTGAGCGCGGCTGGCCGGATTTGCGCGTAGAGCTGGGTCGTCTCCAGTCGCGTGTGGCCAAGCAGACCGCGGACCTTTTCCAGATCGTGATGCTACTCATAGACCTCCATCGCCACCCCATGCCGGAGATCGTGCGGTTTCAACATGGAATAGTCGATCAAGCGGCCGTAGGTCTTACACAAGCGCCAGATGTTCTTGCCTTCCATAGGCCGCCGTACGAGACCCTGGCGCCGCTGGCCATACGTCGACCAAAAGAAGAATGTGTCTGGCGTGATCTCCTCCACTTCGGTCGGCAGGTACTGGGTCACATAGCGATCGAGGTGTTGCACCACCACCGCGGGTAGGGGAATACCGCGGGTCTTTCCGCCCTTCACCGGAACATTACGGAGCCCCCACCCCCGATCGAGGTTGCGGACCCTGAGCGCGTGGCCACCGATTCTCGCCGCATCCCGGAGAAGCGCAGCGTGAGGAAAATTGCCACGTCCCGTGGACGCTGTCGTTTGAGCGCCGCCTTGATCAGGGCGTCCATGATCGCAGACCCCGGCACCTGACATGGGGCCTCACGGCGATGGGGCGGCCGATCGAGTCGCGCGATGGGGTTGATCTCTAAGTAGCCACGCTTGACGAGCCAGGCGCAGAGACTCGAGAGCGTGGACTGTCGAACGCGCATGGTGCTGACGGCAAGATCTGCCTCTGCCATGCTATCCATCCAGGCTTGAATCGTCACCGGCTCGAGGTCGCCCAGGCACGCCGGTCGACCGCGCCGTCCCCGGAGAAAAAGGAGATACTGCATTAAGTTCCATCGGTAGGTTTTTACCCCTCCTTCCGTCTTGCCGCGTTGTTTGCGCTGGAAGACACAGAACTGTTCCACCAGGTCACGGAGCGATTGCGCCATGCTCCCAGTCCTCCGGCCCGGGCCACGGCCACGTTTTCGCCGAGGCTCAGTATTCGGAGGCACAATCCAGTGGTCAAGGGGGGCCTCAAGGATGGCAGGCGCTCCATCAGCCCGAGGAGGGCATGCTCGGTCGAGAGGAATCGGCACGCCGCTCGGAGCCGGTGGAACCGCAGGGGGTCGCTGAGACTGCCAGCCCGTATGTGCCATGGCAGCGGCACCAGCTACTCGGCCTATGGCAAGGGCAAAGACTCGCGCGCCTGATGCGTGTGCCACTCCTCGGCGACGACCTTGAAGACCCCGTCGGGGATCGCTAAGTGGTAGACACGCTCGGTCATGTGAAACGGCTTTTGCTGAGTCCGCAGGGCTTCCCGCGGCCGCACCATGCGAGTGGCCGAATATGGTCCACCGCCGCGGAGGATGACATCCAGGAGCGCCTCGGCGGTTCCACCCATGAAGCCATGCCGCGCCTTCTTCGCTACCCAGGACGCGAAGCGCCGGCACGCGCCCCGCGCCGGCCGCGACGAACCCTCGGCGCTCGCCGTCATCTCGTGGCGAAACGCCTCCCACCACAGCGCCAGCTCCCGCTCGAGGATGCTCGCCCCGCTCGCTTGCGCGGCCGCCTCGGCGGCGCGGCGCGCCTCGGCGGCATCCGCGCTGGCCAGCATAGCGGTCGCGAACTCTGCCGCCCAGGGCTCGGCCGGCGGCGCCTGACTCTTGCCGTTGCCGTTCCTCGTTGTCGTCATCGCGCTCCTCCCTCGTCATCGTCGTCGTTCGCTCCGTCGGGCGCACGCAAGACGCGGGCGGCCCACGGCTCGCGCCCCTCGGCGGCCTCGAGAATCTCGTCGCGATGATCACGCCACAGGCCGCGCAGCTCGGCCGCGACATCCGGCTGGCGGTAGTCGTACTTCAAACGGAGGGCCGCCAGGCGCCCAGCGCCCGGCGCGCTGGCGGCGGGCAACTCGCCGCAGGTGAGGACGGAGAGCACCGCCATCGGCAACCTGTCGCGGTACGGGTCTCTAGGTTTGGGCATTGGCCCTCCCGGTCTGCGCCGCGACGGCGCGCGGCGCGCTCCATGCTGCGCCCTTGGGCCGGCCTGCCCGACGTGGCGATGGCGCATCCTCGAAACGGAGCTGCCGCCAATACCTAGCGCCGGCGAGCAAGGCATCGCGCCGCACCGCGAGCAGGGGGTGCACCTTGTTGCCCTCGACCTGGAGTCCCTCGCGCGCAATGATCGCGTCGCACTCGTCGGCCAGGTCGAACTGCGCGAGCGCCCGGTGAAGCCACTCAAGCTCATGCGGCGCGTAGACGTGCGAGCCGAGCAGCCGGCGCCGGAGCCGGCGCGAGCGCTGGGAGAGTCCGCGAGGTCGGGGTGACTGTTGGGGCGACCGAGAGGCCGTCATGGGCATTCACCTATGCTTTCGGGCATTCGCCAGAGAAAATTGGCTCCCGTGCGGTACTCGGTCCAAAGCCTGTAGGCTTCTTTTTCCCCCTCCGACCTCCGTCCCTCGCGCGCATGGACGGATCGAGTCATGCCGGGGTCGTCTCGTCGCTCACGGGCGTAGCCTCGCGCGCGCGGGGGTACACGTGGCAGAGATGGCAGAGATGGCAGCCTTTGGCGCGGGACAGTCTGCCAAAGGGGAGGGCTGCCATCGAACGCTGCCACGTGGCAGGGAACGAAGAAGAAGAGTAGTAGTAGGTTGTTAGTAGAAGCCTGCCAACCCTGCCAACTACACCCCCCGCGCGCGCGTAAAGGCTGCCAAGCGTGGCAGGCTTTGATGGCAGGGTATGGGGAACGGCCTCATGGCGCGGGCTCCCGCTGGGGGAGCATCCAGTACCAGGGGCCTTGGCCCTGGCGATGCGCGGCCGCGCCGAGGACGGTTTTCGCGCGCCAGAGGGTCCGCTCGGAGATCGCGTTGGCTTTGGCGTCCTTGAGGATGGCGGTGGAGAGCACGGGGCCATCGCACAGCTCATCGGTGAGGAAGCGCACGGCGCGGTCGAGTTCTTGGCGCTCGGTCCGCGTGGGTAGCTCATCGCCAGCCAGGAGTGTCTCGGCGGTGCCCTCGACGATGCCCGGCTCCCACCGCAGGACCAGGTCGCCGATGCGGAAGGCGAGCACGGGGGGCAAGGGGCCGAGATTGTTCTTGAGCGGAGCCAGCAGGCGCCGCCCGGGGCTATCGGGGTCTTCGCCGACGGCGAGCACGGTGCGGGCTTGCGCGACAAAGGCAATCGAGGCCTGGACACGGTGGAGGAGCCGCCGTTGTTGCGCCTTGGTGAGATGGAGGAGCCCGACCATCGCCACGCGGTGTCGCTCGGCCAGATCGGCGAGCGGGGTCAGGAGTCCGCGAATCTCGGCGTCCTTGTACGAATCTTTCTTGCCGAGATACGCGGAGAGCGGGTCGGCGATGACGACGCGGGCCTCGGTGGCCAGCAGCGCCCCTTCGAGGGGGGGCAGATCACGCTCCAGGTTGAAGGCGACGTCCTGGCCGGTGTCGAGCGTGAGGGCGCGCAGAATGTCCGCGCGCTCGGGGGTCGCCGCCTTGGCCATCCACGCGCGGGCGGATGGTGTCGGCGATGCCGTCTTCGGAGGTGAGGACAATGACGTGGCTCGGCAGGCCGGAGGGCGAGCCGTCTGGCCAGGCGATGCCCCGAGTCATGCGCGCGATGACGTCGGTCATGACATAGGTCTTGCCCGCGCCCACGTCGCCGACCACGAGCGTGAGCTTGCCGAGGGCGAAGCGGTTGGTCCACAGCCACTCAACGGGCTCGGCCGCGACGTTGGCGAGCCGGATGAGGACCGCGCGCGTCTCCTTCGCCGTGGCTTTCCCAATATCGAGGGGGCTCATCCGCGCTGCTCCATCACGGCGCGGAAGTCGCGCCAGGTGCGGCGCGCGCAGTGGGCATGCAGGCAGGTGAAGTCATACGCGCCCGAGGCGTGGATCATCACCGCAGCCCCGCCGGTGCCCGTGGTGTGCTCGTCCGCCCACGGGCAGCGGGGCAGCTCGACGAGGACGCCGTCCCCCCAGAGCTTCAGGCGCGTGACGGGGACGCCCCAACTCGTGAGTTTGGCCAGGAGTGCACCCGCCAGGTCGTCGGGCGGCGACCCCGTCGGCCCCGTGTACGGGCGGCGCGGGGCCTCGCTCTCCTCGTCGAGCTGCACGAGGCGATCCAAGTAGGCCTGTTGCTGTGTCAGTCCGGCGGGCGTGCCCGACCAGTGATGGCCGGTGAGCGCGATGTAGCGATCGCGGGCGTAGACCTCGATCTGCGAGCCCTTGAGGGCGCGAGCGACCGTGCCACGCACGAAGATATGCAGGCCCGTGCCGCTGGGGCTCACCTCCGTCCACGAGGTGCAGCGCCGGACGATCTTCTCCGCACGAGGATCGAGCTGGCCGTCGTCGGCGATGAAGCGATCCAAGTCGATGCAGCTGATCCCGGCGGGCATCGTGAGGACACAGCCGATGCCCGCAGTCGGGCCGCGGTCCTGCCAGGGCGGCAGCTCCGCGAGCGAGGCATACGCTTCGACAGCGTCGGCAAAGCTGCCCCACGTGGCCGCATCGGTCGTGGACGCGCGCCGCGTCGGGTTGCTGGGTTTGTCCGGCTGCCCGGTCGTGGTCGAGCGCGGCTCCGCGCGCCAAAGGACCCAGGGGAGCGCGCGCAGAGCGTCGGGAATCGTGTCGGGCCGGAGCGGCAGCCACGCTGTCACGACGCGCCCTCTTCGAGGATCACGAGCGCATCACAAGCCAAGCGACAAGCGGCGCGACCAGGGCCAGCCGGCGAAGTGCGAGCTCAAGCTCCGCTCGCGCGGCCTGGGCGCACCGGCGCCGGGTCATCGTCGGCAGGGGCGACGTCACGGCGCGGCCTCGCGCGCCTCGTCGGCCAGCGCCAGGGCAACGAGCAAATCAGCCAAAACCTCAGAGACCGCCTCGCGGGCCTCGTCGTGCAGGATCAGCTTCGGATGGCCCTCGCAGATCACCCCGACCTCGCGCCCAGCCGCCGAGTGGTGTGGGGCGCGGCGGGGCGCGCCTGTTGAGGGGCCCCTACCGGCCCGCGTCGCGCATCGTCCTCCCGGAGCGCGGCGGCGATCCGCTGGGCCAGGTCGGGCGTCAAGGGCAGGCGGCCGTTCAGAATCTGGCCGAGGCGAGGCGGGCTCAGGCCGACGATGGCGGCCAGACGGTAGCGCAGAATGTTCCGCCGCCCGATTTCAGCTCGGAAATCCGCGACGTCCGGGATGTTCGGAGTGTCCGCGCGTTTCATGCGGGCAACGTACTCCCGAGAAACGTGCGCCTGGCGGCAACAACCGAGGCTTTTTCTACGTCAGTTTTTTCGCCCGTACTCTTCGAAGGTTGTACGGGTGAGCCGAGCGGCCGTTCAACGGGCATGCGTCGTCTGTCGCCGAGCGGTGCGCCCGGGCCAAGTGCAGAACGAGTTCACCGCAGACGATGGCACGAAAGTGTCATCCCACACGCTGTGTCTCCGAACGTGGATCGATGCAACGCGCGCCCTGACCGACGCCGACGCGGGCAGTAGCGAGGGCTGAGTCCGAAACCCTCCTACCTGCGGCCCTGAGTACCCGGTGCGCCGCTCCCGCCACGACATGCTCCGTCAGATCGGCTGGCCGATCTACCGGGCTGCTCGATTTAAGAGCTGGTGCGGGCACGGCCAGGAGCTGATCCCTGTCCCGGATGAAGCGGAGCGGGTGCGGTTCATTCCGATCATCGGCACAGCGAGATAGGTGTGCGAGCAGTCTGTCAGGATGCTCCGCGTCCGGCACAGGCTGCAGCCTGGAGTGTCGGCAATCCTGGCGATTTGAGGCCGGAGCTGATTGTAGTCCGGTGCAACCACGCATGAGCATTGTGAGGCGCTCCGTGGCCTCCTTCTTGCTGTTCGGTGCAATGTGGACCACCCTGAACTGCGCGCCAGGATTCGCCACCTCATAGCCTCGGGCGACCTTCCGACCATTTCACCGCTGGCAAGCGGGACTCTTTCGGCTCCGCCGGGGATAAGGAGAATTAGCATTGAACGGTCCCTGCCGGACCCGTGCCTTATTTGCGGTGATGCCAACCCGACCGTGGCCTATACCTATGCCAAGGGAGGGCTCGTCTTTCTTCACGCTGCCTGCGATGCCCTTTGGCGCCAGGAGCGCGAAGCCGAAGCATGAGCGCCGCACCCCGACGGGCTCACCCCCCAACCCCTGGCGTCCTCTACATCGAATGTCGCAAGCGCGCAGGCGAGCCATCCGAGTACTTGCTGAGTTTCGGCGGCAACAAGGATGGAGTAGGCGCCTTCTACCTTGCCAAGGTCGCCGGATTTGACCTGCTGACTACGCTCCTCCGAAAACTCGGCGTCACCGGTCCCGAGATTGCGACGGCGCTTCACGTGCTGATGACCGAACCGAGCCACAAGATTCCGAACGTCCTTCTGACCCAGGCGATGCTCCACGAATTGGGTTTGTAGGAGCCGACGCACCTTCGATCCTTCTCGCTCGATGAAGCGTCCGGCGCGTGCTCACGTACGGTTGTGACCTCAACGCAAGGCGACGATGCCGAACGGTTCGACGTGCTCGTGCTCTCGCTGGAGCCTGCCTTTCCTCGGTGCCTTCTGATCGGCGTGCTAAAAGCCGAGCAGACTGAAGACGGGAAGACTGTTCGCAACGACCGGCTCGTGGTCCTCACGGAAACGCCCTACAATCCTCCACGGCATCGCGAATTGCGTGAACTCGGAGAAGCGTATCTGGGCGAGATCGAGCACCTCTTCGATATCCTGCGCCGACGCACGTCCCATACGGTTGACGGTTGCCCGATTTCACTTCCGGCGCTTTCGCGTCCGTCATTCACCGCCCCATTCACCACAAGGAGACAGCCATGCCAAGCCGAGCTACGCGCCCGCCTGGGATTCTTCTCGGAATGCTTATGGCCTTGGGTGTGGCTGGGTGCTCGAGCTTCGGGCCATCTGCCCTCCAGCAGAGTCGCCTGCAGTACAACGAGGTGGTCAAGACCACTGGGGGACAGCAACTGCTCCTCAACATCGTACGGCTGCGCTACACCGACACGCCGAGTAGCCTCGCGGTGTCCGGCATCGCCGCCCAGTTTGAGGTGAGCAAGAATTTCGGCTTGACGCCGTTTTTCGTTGCCTCGGGAGCGGAGGTGGCCAAAAGCTACGCCGCGGTCTTGCCCCAGCTAGGCATAGCGGGAGCTGATCGTCCCACCTTCAGGCTCACGCCTCTCGATGATCAGGAGTTCACGCGCAAGCTCTTCACCACGCTCCCCCTGGACGGTTTGATCTATCTGGCCAAGACGACCTGGCCCATCTCCAGGTCTTCCGTCTCTACCTCGAAAACTTCAACTGGGTGTCCAACGCGCAGACGGCGAGCGGACCAACCCCAAAGCAGCCTCCCGTTTTTCAAGACTTCCTGACCGGTGTCAAGGCTCTCCAGATCCTCCAGGATCGCGGGCAGCTCGTGTTTTCGATTGAAGAGATACAAGAGGCACAGGGGGGCGCCTTGCCTCTGGGCAGCGTGGGAGGCCACGACATGGTGGAGGCCGCCAAGCACGGCTATGAATATCGCCGGGATCCCGCAGGCACGGGATGGATTCTCTACAAGAAAACGCCGCAGCCTGTGCTCCTCGTCGATCCTCAAGCGCTGGATTCAATGGAAATGCGCGAGGCCTCGCGCATGTTCAGGCTGCGAGCCGGGCTGACAAAGTTCCCGATCACCCAGGAAAAATTCAATCTCTTTCCCTCCACCTATCCGAGTGAGGGGCTGACAGGCATCGACCTGGAGACGCGATCGCTGCTCCAAGCACTCTATTATGTGAGTCACGGAGTCGAGATTCCGGCTGAACATCTGACGGGAAACCTCGTATTGGCGGTTGGCTCGAGGCTCCAGCTGTCCCATGCGCTGCGGATATCGCTTCAGTCCGCGATGCTCTCGGCGTCCCGCTCGCGCCGACGCCCGGCAAAGCCGAAGGCAAGACGCATCTCGTGTGCAAGCTACACATCACGAACTTCGACTCTGAGATTCGCAAGGTGACGCTCGTCGCGTCGAAGTGCTCGGCGATGCCCAGGGTGCGGCCCAGCTGGCGCGCTTGGCGGACGCCGAGTCTCGTTAAAGGCATGGTCCGACCGGGCGGCGGGGAGAACCCTGCCGAACCAACGGCGTATCGCCGGCTGCTTGCGTGGGATCATCCTCTGTGGACTACCGTGGATTCTGCCTCCGCCGTGCCCAGCCGTCTGAGTCATCGGATTACCGTGACAATTGACAATGTCAGAGGGAACGCGTTGGCGGGGCAACGGCTGAGGTCCGGAAAGGCACCCCGCTCGTCATTCGTCCACCCGTCCGTGGGAAGGACGGCTGGCGAGTGCTTGCCTAAGTCCTACCTTTGGGGTACCCTCCGCGCGAGTTTTCCCCGACCTCTACGGCGTTCCCCCTAGGAGGAGACGTTGGGTGACACAGACTCGCGCCCGGCTTCGCGAAACCCCGTCTCTCACCTCCGGAGGCAAGGTCTTGGGGTCGGGGCGATTGGATGAGTGAGGTAGGCAAAGTGAGCGCTTCTTCGCGGGGCCCATTGTGTCAGCGAAGGGCAGGCAATAGTACATCCGTGCTCGCCGAGATCACCGCCCAGACGCTCGCCGCCACCCGTCGCTCCCTCGTGACGACCCGCTTCCGAATCGAGCTCAGTCGTCGCCTCTTGAACCAGGCCTGGGGCCTCTCGGGCGCCTCGGACGTGGATGACCCTCGTCATGCCATACGCGACCGCCTGGAGCGTGGCGCCCTCTCGCTCGCGACGAGGTCCATCAGGGCGCGCTGGGGCGGCGGCGACGTGTGTGTCATCTGTGGGAAGTTGATAGCAACAACTGAGATCGCCAATGGGTCGCGCACTGACGATGGGCACACGGTATGGACTCACCTTGCCTGCCTCCGACTCTGACGGGAGGAAAGTGCGGCCTATGAAGTGAGGCAGATCGAGCAGGAACGCAGGTCTCGGGCTGGGCTCTGCGCGACTGTCCGAGACAGATTGACCAATGGTCGCATTCCCGTGCTGCCGCATCGGCGGTCTTTACTCGGTCGCGGGCGGCATCGGGGATGTGTCGTGTGTCGGAGGATCATTGCTCCGGGCGAGCTGGCCTACGAAGTCGTGGGAGGCGTGCTGGGACGACCAGCCTATGCGCATCCCACCTGTTATCGGACATGGTGGATCGAGTCGATGGCGCATCGGAAATCGCGGGCATGACATCCTCACATGGCGTCTCCCCCGGCAGCTTTGACGACGCGCTCGGCCCCAGTGCCGAGGCGTTGACTCGACTGGCTGCCATCGTCGAATCTTCCGACGACGCGATCGTGACCAAGACTCTGAAGGGTGTGGTCACCTCATGGAACCTCGGCGCTGAACGAATCTTCGGCTACACGGCGGCCGAGATGATCGGCCGCCACATCACGACGATCATTCCGGCGGTCCGGGTCGATGAAGAAGCCGAGTTTCTCCGTCGCCTCGCCGGCGGAGAGCACATTGACCACTACGAGACCATCCGTCGGCACAAGGATGGCCACGCCATCGACATCTCCGTGACCCTGTCCCCCCTTCGCGACGAGCGGGGTGCCATTGTCGGCATCTCCAAGATCGCGCGCAATATCGCGGAACAGAAGCGCGCGGTTGCGCTTGTCCGCGCGCAGTCGGAGATGTGGCGGGTGACGCTCTCGAGCATCGGGGATGGTGTCATTGCGACCGATGCCAAGGGGCGCATCACGTTTATGAACGCCGTGGCCGAGTCGCTGACCGGCTGGAACGCCGCAGACGGCCGCTCGCAGCCGCTGAACACGGTGTTCCGTATCGTCAATGAGCACACGAGACTCCCGGCGGAAGACCCCGTCACCCGGGTCCTTCGAGACGGTGTGACCGTCGGGCTTGCGAACCACACGATCCTGGTGGCCCGTGGGGGTCACGAGCGGCCCATCGACGACAGTGCAGCCCCGATCCACGATGAGGGCGGCCAGGTCATTGGCGTCGTCCTGGTTTTCCGGGACGGTACCCAGCGCCGGCGGGCAGAGGCGGCACTGGCCGCCGAAGCCACCGTCTTGAGCCGTCTGAACGAGCTGAGCTCGAGACTGTGGCGCATGACGAGCTTGCGTGCCGGACTCGAGGAAATGCTCGGGGCCACGATCGAGTTGCTCGGGGCAGACAAGGGGAATGTCCAGATCCTCGACTCCGAGCGAGGCGTGCTGGTGATCGCGGCGCACCGCGGCTTCGAGCAGGACTTCCTAGACGCCTTCCGTGAGGTGTCGGCCGAAGATGACGCTGCATGTGGTAGAGCCCTCCGGGCGGGGCAGCGCATTGTTATTGAAGATGTCGAGGCCGACGCACTGTTCGCCCCCCTGCGGTCGATTGCTCGCGCCGCCGGCTATCGGGCCGTGCAGTCCACTCCTCTCATTGGTCGTGATGGGGCGCTCCTGGGGATGCTGTCCACCCACTGGCGATCGGTCCATCAGCCAGGAGAGCAGGAGTTGCGTGCGCTGGACCTGTACATCCGCATGGCTGCCGATTTCATCGAGCGGTGCCGAATCGATGAGACATTGCGCGAGGCCGATCGTCGGAAAGACGAGTTCCTGGCCACATTAGCGCACGAGCTACGCAACCCACTGGCACCCATTCGGAATGCGGTCCACATTCTCCATCTCGAAGGTTCTCTCTCATCAGAGCTAAAACTGGCCAGGGATGTCATCGATCGACAGACACGGCAGATGAGTCGGCTGCTCGATGACCTGATGGACGTGTCCCGCATTGTCCGGGACAGGATCGACCTTCGCAAGGAGCGCGTGGATTTGGGACGCGTCTTACAGGAAGCGGTTGAGATCAGCCGCCCGCTCATCGACGGCCGCGGGCATGCGTTTTCGTTGGTCCAGCCGCCTGAGCCAGTTCATGTTGAGGCCGACGCCACGCGGCTGGCCCAGGTCTTCTCGAACCTGTTGAACAACGCCGCCACGTATTCGGAGCCCAAGGGTCGTATCGTCGTGGCCGTCGAGCGGCACGGCGACGAGGTTGTGATCTTCGTGCGCGATCACGGGATGGGAATTCCCAAGGAGATGCTCTCTCGGATCTTCGATCTCTTCACGCAGGTCGATCGATCCTTCGAAAGGAGCCATGCTGGATTGGGCATTGGACTCACGCTGGTGAAGCGGCTGGTGGAACTACACGGGGGAAGGATCACTGCCCACAGCGACGGAGCAGGCACGGGCGCCGAGTTCATGGTGCGCTTGCCCGTGTCGAGCGCGCCGATGATGCCACGATCACACGGGACGGGCGACACGGGCATTGCCGACGCCTCGGCTCGCCGTCGAGTGCTGGTGGTGGACGATAACAGCGATGCCGCCACCAGCTTGAGTCTGATGTTGGGCATGATGGGTCACGAAACCCGTACGGCTTTTGATGGGTTCGATGGACTCGAGGTCGCTGCCGAGTTTCGTCCGGACGTGATCTTTCTGGACATCGGCATGGCCAAGATGAACGGCTACGAGATGGCCCGCCGCCTTCGCGCGCAGCCATGGGGGAAACATGTGGTGCTCATCGCCGTCACTGGGTGGGGGCAGGCTGAGGACAAGCGTCGTAGCGCCGAAGCCGGCTTCGACCACCACGTAGTGAAGCCCGCAGACCCTCTTGCCTTGGCGAAGCTGCTTGGGTCCTTGGCGAGAACGTCGTAAGCGGAAGAAGTGGTCGCTCGGGATCGGCGTAGGTCGAGATCATTTCTTTTGACTAAGGCTACCGCAGGGTATTCGGAGAAGCGGTGTCGTCCCTACCGGTGGTGGCCCTCTCCATCGACATCAACGACACGCACTCGACCGCCGAGGCCATGTTCGGGCGCGTCGAACTCCAGGTGCGCGGAGAGTCTTCCCAGTACTTGGAACGCTCTACCCGCCGTCGGGAGGCGGGTGACCGGTGCGGCGTGGGGCCGCCCTCGGTCCTCTGCATGACTTTCCGCAACTTCCACGTTCACGAGGCCTCGGCCTCGCGTGGCACATTCCTTGCCCCACCGGTACGGCATGTCGACGGTGTTCACCCTGAAAGAGTCATCCGGAGTCACGCCCTGACTCCGGATGACCACGCGTTCTGCGCCGCCCTCCTGGAGCAGGGGGACGTCCTCTTTGTCGTCCTTCCCTACTTGCCTGGGTGCGTGCTGTGGCTCGTCAGCATGCCGCGCCAGGCCTGGCTCATGCGCGAGAAGCAGCCAGGAGCGATCGTCCTCACGCTCGGCGAGGCCGCCGACCTTGCGGCCATCCTTGGCGATCCGCGGCCGTATTCGCTCTGGGACGTGGCAGCCGCGTTCTCGGCTCCGGTCTCGTTCAAGCCGTGACCGTGACGGCCGCGGACCTGAGTAAGGGCTTCGCGAGCGGCCTCCTCGCCGGGCTCGCGGGGGCGTGGATCATGGGCGAGTTCCACGCGCTAGTCCTTCGCATTTCGGGCACGGCGCCGCCCGCCTCTGAACAGGACCCGACTGAGAAGACGGCCGCCGCGATCTCCGAGCGCGTCTTTCACCGCACGCTGAGCCGCGAAGAGCAGAAGGCCGCGGGCTCGGCCGTGCACTATGCCTTCGGCGGCAGCATGGCCGCTCTCTACGAGGCGGCCGCCGAGATCGCTCCCGGCGTTACACGAGACGCCGGACTCCCCTTTGGCATCACGGTGTGGCTCGGCGCCCACACCATCGCCGTTCCCGCCCTCGGCCTCGCCCCGCCGATCACTCGCCCGCCGGCGCAGCTGGAGACGGTGGAGTTCGCCGCCCCCCTGGTCTACGGCGCCGTCACCGAGATGTTGCGGCGTTTACTCCGGGGCCGGCGCGCCGATCGGTCGCGAAAAGGACTTGAGGCGCCTCGAGCCAATGAGGCGAAGGTCGCACAGAGGATCAGGGCGAGGGCGGGTAGTCGAAGGACGTCTCACACTCCGGACAGCGGACAACGACCGTTCCTCGATTCACGGTAGTCTGTCGAAGTCGGATTGTGGCCTCGCATTTCGGACACGCAGTCGTCACCAAGGCATCCCACTTGTCCTTCGCCGCCTTCTCATCGGTGGCCATGGTGCCGTTCCTCCGCCAGGATTAGATGTTCAGGACGATGAGCTTGCCGATCCAACCGAGCACCGTGCGAACCGTGTGCATGTCTCGACCGCCACATCGTCTCACACTGGCTTATCAACCTCTATCGTGTCTACTAGTTCGTGGCATCCCGATGCTCGTGGATGAGGTCACGGACCTTCCGCAAAACATCGGGGCGGTCTGACTTCGCGATCATGTCCGATTCGCAGCCCTCATGTTGGGCGAGGAGGATAAGGTACATCTCGAAGAGCAGATCGTAGAGTCGAATGAAATTGTGGCATTGGATACATTCGCGAAGCACCATCGTAGAGCGCATTCCCCCTCATCGTTGAGTCGTCTTGGTGACGTCGTGCTGACGGTGTTTAAGGTCTATACGCTGTGGCAATCGTGATGGTACTGAAGCGCGGGAACGTGTCAAGGGTTTCGTGGCGTCCCGTGAGCGGACAGCACCTCGGAGATAGCTATGCGTCACATCGGAGATGTCCTCGAGCAAGATCACTGCGCCACCGAGAGCATCACCGTGAGCACGCGCGAGCGGCTGTACGCTGGGCTCCTAGCCGGGCAGGTCGCGGCCTGCCTTCACGTCACCAACAGAGGATAATCTTCAAGAGCAACAATGCGCAGGGGAGGCATCGACGGAAGGCCGCGCTCGCCGGCGGTGAGTGCTCGATCGTCGAGATCGTGATGGCCACGCATGCGGGGATGACCACTCAGGAGTTGGAGCGAACGACGGGGCGGCATCCGACGACCAAGCGTCTCTAGCTCTATCGCGCTCACCGCGGGCCGGGGGACTCGAATCGCTCCCGCCCGGGATGGTCCAGTGACTGGTGTGAATGGAGATGTCATCAACCGGTGGAGGAAGAGAATGCGAGCCCTTCTCATTGTGGTCCCGCTGATCGCGTGGTTCGGCCGAACGACGAAAGCCCGCGGCCGGTCACCGTTCGCCTGGGGCGTCGTCGGAGCGGCCAGTTATGTCTTGCCGGGGGGCTCTTTGGAAACTTCGTGAGGTGGAAGATCTTTCGGCTACTCCAGCGATGAGTGACAGGACTCCTGTGCCAGCTCTGACCCGAATGCCTTGACCGTCCACGGCAAGGTCGTTATTTGACGGCCCCGTTGGGGCATGATAACTTTTTGAGCAAGATGGTTACCGTAGGACGCTGGCATCGATTTACCACCCCCCGAGACCGGCTCGGGTGTCGGGGGGAGTCCGTCACATCGTCGCTGTCCCATCGGTTGTCCTCCTAGCGCTCTGGTAGCGAGCGCAGCCCGTGTCGATCTCGTCCCGGGGTGTTCTATGTCCATGTGCCGCCCAGGGCGGCACCGGGGTGCTGTGCGACACAATGAGGAGGATGCGATGGCAAATACTGTTCTCGATGCGGACGCGTATCAGTCTGCGCTTGGCCTTCGCGATCTCACCGACTCGGCTGCTGGGCCGCATGCGATGCAACTCATCGTTGCGGGCGCCACTATGGCGCTTTGCAAGGCGTGGGGATGCCCCGTCGTCGTTCACCGAGAGTCGCCGATCGTCACCGTTGACGAGAACTACAACCGGCTGCATTACCCATCCACGGGGGCAGCCCGCGATGTCCGCTACACGCGGTACATCACTGCGACAACGCTTCTCCGTACCCACACGAGCGCGATGATTCCGACGCTGTTGCGCATGATCGCGCATGCCCCATACGACGATGTCTTGCTGGCTTGTCCCGGCATCGTTTACCGGCGGGACACCGTCGACCGGCTGCACTGTGGTGAGCCTCACCAGCTTGATCTGTGGCGGATCCGGACCACCCGTCTCGGCACGGATGACTTACAGGCGATGATCAGGCAGGTGGTGGAGGCGATGCTGCCCGGGGCCGAGGTTCGGAGCGCCCCGGCAACCCATCCATACACAGTCGATGGTCTCGAGATTCGAGCGAGAAACACCGCGGGAGACTGGGTGGAAATCGGCGAGTGTGGCCTCGCGCTCCCCGCGCTCCTCGCGGAGGCAGGATTGGATCCTCAGCGTCATTCAGGCCTCGCGATGGGACTTGGGCTCGACCGCATCCTCATGCTCCGCAAGGGAATCGATGACATCCGATTGTTACGCTCACCCGATCCCCGGATCGCCCAACAAATGCTCGACCTTGCTCCCTATCGGCGCGTCTCCTCCCAACCGGCCGTCCGTCGTGATCTGTCCATCGCCACGGGGGCGGACACCACGAAAGAGGAGCTTGGAGACCGGGTCCGGACGGCGCTAGGCAACCGTGCCGAGAGCATCGAGGCGATCGAGGTGCTCGCGGAGACTCCTGTCGCGGCCCTCCCGGCGGCGGCGGGTACACGGCTGGGCATCGCCAAGGATCAAAAAAACGTCCTGCTGCGTGTGGTGTTGCGGCATCCATCGCGCACCCTGACCGACGCTGAGGCGAACCTGCTGCGCGACGAGATCTACAAGGCACTCCATGAGGGTGGCACCTGGCAGTGGGCGGGCGCCGCGCCGCCCCCTTGATGTGTCCAAGCCGTGCCACAAGGTGCATAAGCTCCGTATTTGCCATCGGCTCCGCAGCGTTGTCTTCCTCATGCAACTCCAAGTCGGAGGCAGATTCAGCGACGAGTTTGGCGAATGGGAAGCGACTGGGCGAGTGGACAAGCCGGAAGTGAAGGGGCGACAATGGACACTACCGCCGCTCCCAGATCGTCTCCCACTGCGCCCAGAAGCCTCGTTTGGGCGGCGACCGCCAGATGATGTCCTCGCGAGGCTCGTCGATCGGCGTGAAGACACCATCCGCGAGTCGCTCCAGCTCCCTCTGAGAATAGAAGTGGACCAGAAGTCCACGCTTCGGACCCTCGTCATAGCGGATGGTGAGGCCGCCTGCCTCAGTGTGCTCCACCACCGTGTGCGCGTGATAGATCTGCGTCGAGACCGAGTTCACTCGTAGGAAGAGGAGCCCGCCTGGTCCCAGCAGTTCGGTGACACGCTCGAAGTAGGCCCGCACGGCGGTCCCGTCGCCGTGCTGAAACACCTGGATGGCGACAACGTAGCCGAACCGGCGGTCGCTGTGGAAGCGACGGAAATCCATATGGATGACGCGGGCGGTGACGTCGGGCCGCTCCCGGGTCAAGCCGTTTAGCGCCTCCTCTGAGACGTCGAGGCCGTACAGCCTGAGCCCGGAGTCGATCAGGGGGAGATAGTTGCGCCCGTTGCCGCAGCCGATGTAGAGACCATCGGCTTGGTACAGATGGGGACGCGCCTTCAGGACGGTCGAGATCCGCGAGACGAACGGGAGCGGCGGTTCGCCGACGTACCGGCCGCGGCGATATTCATCGTCCCAGCGTGACGCCGTCAGTCCGTCGTCTAATGGGCCCATGACGTGGCCTCCTCCAGTTGCGCCAAGTCCTATTCCCATTTTCCCACGACATTCCCACACGGATTTCTATCTAACGCTCTTTAATCCAAGCGCTGCACGTCTTGACTGCCGGCGATCGCTGTTGCACGATCGCCGTTGCATGCCGCCCTTTTTCCCGGGGAGGGTGAGCGGGCTGTTCTCGCCTTGAGCAGCACCGCGCTGCTCTGCCTCATCAGCCTCTGCAGCTGCTTCTCGATGGGCGCCTTCAGCCCGCTGCTGCCCGAGATCGGCCGGGCCGGCGCGCTGGCCGACTGGCAGCTCGGCGTCGTGGCCGGGGCCCTGGCCTTCGCCCGCATGGCCAGCGCGATCCCCGCCGGCTGGCTGGCGGGCCGCTATCTTGGCACCACACTCTGCGCGTCGCCCGCGCTCATGCTCGCCGGCACCGTGTTGCTGGCCGCATCCTCGTCGTTCTCCGTGCTGGTGCTCGGGCGGCTGATCCTGGGCTTCGCGTACACCCTCAGCACCGTGAGCGGGCTCATCGCGCTGCTGCTCGACGACCGAGGGCCCGGCGCCTCCGTGCGCCTGAACGTCTTCGAGTTCTCGGCGATGCTCGGCGTCCTGGGCGGGCTCGGCCTCGTCGGGCTCCTCCCCGGCCACTGGGGTTGGAGCTTGTCGCTGTTGATCGCCTCGTCGCCCCTGCTCCTGATCCTCGCCGCGGTGCCGAGCATCCGCCGGCGCTTCCCGGACAGCTCGAGGGCGCCGGAGACGCGCGCGTCGCGGACATCGGAGGCGGGCCGCGGGGATCGGATGTCCGTCACGCTGTGGACGATGTTCGCGGTGGGCATCGTCCTCGCCCTGGCGTGGTCCGCGGTCAGCCAGTTC
>Ga0126384_10000711_pt1 | contig 18993 bp, 14 predicted proteins | sample PanSoiMetPlot_36_FD_92543 | JGI IMG/M metagenome (GOLD analysis project Ga0126384, IMG submission 92543) | Tropical forest soil microbial communities from Panama - MetaG Plot_36 | ecosystem: Environmental > Terrestrial > Soil > Tropical forest > Bulk soil | place: Panama | collected 2016-02-17 | reverse complement strand
CTGGGAATGTTGGGGCGCAGCGCCGCCAGATGGCTGGTCGGCAAAGGCGCGAAACACCTCGTCCTGACCGGCCGAAACGCGAGCGCCGAAGCCGCGCAAAAAATACTCAGCGCAGCGGAACTCGACGGTGCCGCACTCCATGTCGTCGCAGCCGACATCAGCCGGGATGAAAACGTCAAACACCTCATACAGACCATCGGCAACGAAATGCCGCCGCTGAAAGGCGTGGTGCATTCGGCGGGCATCTTGGATGACGGAATACTGGCCCAGCTCGATTGGGACAGGTTCTCGCCCCTGTTCGAGCCCCGGGTCTATGGAGCCTGGCTCCTGCACGAGTACACCAAACCGCTGGAACTGGACTTCTTCGTTCTGGAATCTTCGCTGTTGAGCCTGTTGGGCTCCGCCGGCCAGGCGAACTATACGGCGAGCAGTGCTTTTCTCGATTCTTTGGCGGCTCACCGCCGGGCCGCCGGGTTGCCCGCCAGAGCGATCAATTGGTCGGCCTGGTCGGGCGGCGGGCTGGCCACCCGATCGGGCGCGCGTGGCGAGGCGATGTGGTCGTCCCTCGGCGTCAAATTTCTTACTCCGGATCTCGCCATGCAGGCGTTCGACCGGCTGATGCACCGCGACATCGACCAGATCGCGGTCGCGGTTGCCGACTGGCCAACCTATGCCGGCAAGGTCGGCGAACCGGCGTTCTTGTCGGAGCTCATGGACAAGACAAACTCCTCCGCGGCCGCAAAGCATGCCGAGGAAACGGCCGTCCCGGATGCACTTCAGGCGGCAGCGAATGATCAGGCACGCCAGCTGCTGTTGCGGCGATTACAACAGCACATCATGATGAAACTCGGTTTCACCGAAGTCATCGACGCGGATGAGCGGCTGAACGATCTCGGTGTGGATTCGCTGATGTCAGTGAGTTTGTCGAACAGCCTGGAGAAGGAGTTCGGTGTCCCGGTTGCGGTCGCGGAACTCATCAAGGGACCGACGATCAATCAGCTCATCGATGGCGTGTTTCAGGACCTGATGCGGAGCGCTGCCACTGAACGCAAGGAGTTCTCCGCGACTGCCGCCGCTGTCAGCCCGATCGTCAGCGCGAGCCGCCCGATGGATGAACCGACTTCGGCGAAGGTCACGTCAGGCGCGATCGCCGAAGGATCCGCCGAGACGTCGTATCGTCCGTCGTCCCTCGGCGCATCGATCAACGGGCGCTCAGGCGAGCCAGAAAAACGCGTTGGAGCCGCGGACGCGGGAGCTGCCGGACTCAATGGCGGCGAGCGCGTGCGGCTTCGAAGCGTCCTGCAGCAACGGATTATGGCGGAGCTCGGCTTCGTAGAGCCGTTGGATCCGGATCGACCACTGAATGAAGCCGGCCTGGATTCCTTGAGATCGGTGGCGCTTTCCAACCGGCTGGAACAGGATTTTGGGATACCGGTTCCGGTCGCGGTGCTCATCGGGGGACCTACTATCAATCAGCTTGCCGATTATGTGCACGAGGAGTCAGCCGGAAGGCAACACTCGTCGTCCGCCGCACATCCTCCGGCGATCATATCGTCGGCGGCCGTCACGACCTCGGCTGCGAGTTCGGCCATCGCAGCTGCGAATGTCGCTTCGCCGGCGGCGCCCGCAGTGCGTTTCGGCACGTCGGAAATTCGCACCGTCGGGGATGGGCCGAAAGCCGGGCCTGAACTGCAACAAGCCACCGACCAGGAACTCGATGAGACTGCAACAGATGTTGCAGGAAATGAGCCTTCGGGGCCTGGCAAAAAAGCGGCGGCGACAGCACCGGACAACGGCGTCACTGGAGGCGCCAAAGAGGGGCTTGGTAGACCGGTGCGTCGCCCGGTGGATGGGGCCGCGGTGCGTAGCGCAGGACAATGGTTGATCGCGCCTCGACCGAACCCCCATGCCAAAGCTCGGTTGTTCTGCTTTCCGTATGCGGGCGGGGGCCTCGTATCGTTTCGGGCCTGGCCGCAATTGCTCGATCATTCCGTCGAGATGGTCGCAGTCGAGCCCCCCGGCCGCGGAACCCGTATCAATGAACCCGCCATTGATGACCTGGAGACTTTTGTCGAACGTCTATTGCCCGAAGTGATTGCCTGGCTCGACAGGCCATCCGCCTTTTTCGGCACCTGCCTCGGCGGCCTCACCATGTTCGCCACACTTCGCGCGCTGCCGGAGGCGTCCGTGCACTTCGTCAAATACCTGTTCGCCTGCGGAGTGCGGCCGCCGCATCTCTTGAAGCGGCGGGGAGCGTTCGAGGACAATCTGGCGTTCGACATGATGCTGCACGGCGACTTCGACAGTCGAATCCCGCCTTACGCGCAAACCGACGAAATCTTCGCGGGCATCATATCGCGTTTCGATATGCCTGCGGCAGACAAGATGTTGTCGGCGCCGAAGCTGAGAAAGGCACTGCTACCCACCATCCGTGCCGAGTTTGAAATGGCCTACAATTATCGTTATGAACATGGCGAGCCATTTTCCTTTCCATTCGCCAGTTTTGTCGGCGACTCGGACCCTTGGGTATCGAAAGCAGACTCCGCGGCATGGCGGGATCTCACCAGCGGCGGTTTCACCAACCATCTGCGGAAAGGTTCTCATTTCTTGATGCTCGACGACCGGGAGTACATTGTGCGGACGATCAACAAGGAGTTCGCAGGCGTCGTGCTTCAATGAGATCGCACCAACCATAAACGACACTCACGCAGTCGTGTCTGCGAGAAACCGTCGGACGACAGGCGCCACTTCGTCGGCGCTGGTCATCAGGAAGAGGTGGCCATCGTCGAAAACAACGAGTTGAGACAGAGGGATGAGGAATTTGAAAACCTTCGCATTCGGAAGGGGAATTATCGGGTCGTCCGATCCGGCCATGATCAAGGTGTGCTGACGCAGTCGATGCAGCCATGGCAAGCTGGTCCAGCCCCAGAACGCCATCATCTGGTAAAGATACCCGCGTCCGTTTGGCGGCCGGACATGATCTGTATGATGATCGATCAGGCTTTGGTCTCTCCGCATCCGACCGCCATAGAGCTCCGGTGCAACCCGTTTCAGATAGCTCCGGTCGTAGTAGCGACGCGGGTTTATGAGCTTTCTCGTCACCGAAAACTTCCCTGGGATCATGATCGACCCAAAGGACGTCGCCGCCAGAATCAACCTTCGACATCGACCCGGGTGGAGATGGGCGTATTGCTGAGCCAATCCTCCTCCCCAGGACACGCCCAGCGCGTCGACCTCTCCGTGGTAGCCAAGCTCGCTCATCACATGATCGGCGAGCACCGCGATATGGCGATAACGGTACGGTAACCTGGGGGCCGGTGAGGCGCCCGCGCCGGGCACGTCGAACACCACAATCTCGACCCCCCGGAGCGCCTCCACGAACGGCTCGAGCATCTCGAGATTGGCACCGATCCCGTTGAAGATGAGAAGCGGCGGGCCTGGCTTGCCTTCGCCACGTCGGCGTCCGACGCGCAACATTTGCCCGTCCACCTCGATGTGGCGAATCTCGCTGTAGGCGCTGGGCGTGGGGCCGCACTTCCGTTGCGCCGCTTCTGGAGCCGCAGTCATCGGTTGCTTCCGTCCAACTGCACGCCGAATGGGCCGCAGGCGCCGCGCGCCGAGGCTGCGCCGGACAAACGAGATCCTACCGAACGCCTACTCATCCTCCGCAACCGCCTCAGCGTGGAAATCGCCGCGGATGCCAGCTTCGCGCATCAGCCTCGGATAGTGGGCGCGGAAGTCGGTCTGCATGGTCTCGAACGGCACGTCGGCGAAGGTGCCGCGGTCCTTGAGGTATTCCATGTGCCGCCGGCCGGCGGGATCGAACGGTTGGAACAGAGAGTCCGACTCCCCGTCGAACTGGAGCGGGGCAAGGCCGACCCGTTCGCACAGGGCGACGTCGAAGGCGGGCGTCGCTTTGCGCCAGCGACCAGAGAGGCGGATTTCCGTATAGGAGTGCCAGACGAACACGTCGGTGTTGATGAGGGCATATAGTCGCCGCGACGTCATGTGATTGCGCACGTCCGCATAACCGACGCGCGCCGGAATGCCGACGGCGCGGCAAGCCGCGGCGAGGAGGGCCGCTTTGCCTACACAGAACCCACGTTGCGCCGCGAGCACGCCGCTCGCGCGATAGTAGGCCGGATCGGCGAAATTGACGTAAGGGTCGTAGGTGATTCCGTCGCGCACAGCGCGAAACAGGCGCCGCGCTCCCTCGATGTCGCCGGTTGCTCCCGCCGCCGCATCGCGCGCGAAATCCGCCACTTGCAACGAATCGCTGTCAATGTAGCGGCCGGCGGAAAGAAAGTCGTCCATGAGGGGGCTCCGGACTCGGGTGTCAGCCTACACTCCTAGCGTATGGACGAGCCCGCCGACTTTCCACCTCGAGGTCCGGGCCCACCGGAACGGTGTTTTGTTGTGGCGGCGTGCCTAATGCGTGTCAACAACCGGCTTGTGCCTGTGGTCGCGCCGGGCCTCTGAGCCGGGCACAACTCGGCGCCCGTCAGTCGCCAAAAATGGTGGGTTCGGCGGAATCCTCTCGATCGCACCAGTCAGAATTCATTTTAAGAGACAATATGATCGAACGCCACAGATGAAGCGGGGCGTTCGGCCTTACCCGATCGACCTAAGCCTCCTCCGCATCCTTGACCCATGCGACGGCCATCTCCCAGATCACCGACAGCACGATGGGACCGAGAAAGAGGCCGGTGATTCCCGAGGCAAGCGTTCCGCCGATGACGCCGATCAGGATGACCACCAGGGGGACGCGCAGGCCGCGTCCCATGAGAAGCGGGCGCAGGACGTTGTCGATCAGGTTGACGGGGATCATGTAGGCCGTGAACAGCAGCGCCGCCATCGGCTCCATCACGAACCAGCTCCAGATGACGAGCGGAATGAGGATGAGCGCCGGGCCGATCTGAATGATGCCGAGCACGAGAACCCCCGACGTGAGCAGGCTCGTGGCCGGAACGCCGGCGACCATCAGCCCGAGCCCGGCGAGCAGCGCCTGCAGCACCGCGATGCCGACCACACCGCGCGACACGGTGCGGATCGTGGCGCCTGCCAGGTCGACGAATTCGTCGCCGTGCGTCGCTTCGAGGCGGTGCACGAGTTTCTTGAGTCCGTCGACGAGCTTGGGGCCCGGCGCGAACAGAAATCCGGCAATGATGATGGACGCAATGAACTTGAGCATCCCGGTGCCCGTATCGGCTGCCAGCCGCAACACGCTGCTGCCGAACGGCCGCAACTCCGGCGCGACCTTGGCGAGGGCAGCCTTCAAGTTGGTCGATGCGAGCGTCCAGAAGTCATAGATCGGGTCGCCGAACAGCGGCCAGCTCTTCACCGACAGCGGCGGCAACGGGAGCACGAGCGTCGATACGTCAAACTGCTGGGAGACGAACCGCACGCTGTCGACCAGACCCAGCACCAGCCAGGTCGCCGGGCCGATGACGACGAGCAGGCTGACGATCGTGATAATCACCGCGGCGAGACGGCGACGGCCGCCGAGCTGCCGCGCCATCCAGTCGAACGCCGGGTAAAGCGCGACCGCGATGACCACGCTCCAGATGACGATGGAAATGAAGGGACGGACCAGGATCAGGGCCAAATAGAGCAGGAGGCCGAGGGCTGCGAGCCGGATCGCCAATTCGACGACCGGCGTGGCCTGCCGGTCGCGACGTACCGCGTCTGCCTGTTGATCGGTCGCTGTTTCGTCGTGTGTTATGGTCGCCATTCGATCAGCTCACCGAGGAGGGGGGATCGACGGGTGCCGTGGGATCACGCCGTCACCAACAACCGTGGGATTCCCTCGGCGCCTCCCCCTGGCGCCGGCCGCCCTCAGCTCCAGCTCAGCGTCATGCCGATGTCGCCCGGCATTCCGCCCGGAAAATCGACGATCTGAACCTTGAGCTTGTAGCCGCGTTCACGCAGGTATTTTTGCCAGAAGTCGTAGAGCTCCTTCGGCAGCCCGGTCAGCGTCTCTTCCCAGCCCGGCTCCACCTGGTTGATCGCCCGTCCGCGATCGGTGCAGAGCTGGTTGGGGAACCGGCCGACGAAAACCTCGGTCAGGCCATTGCCGACCGCGCGCTGGATGACGATCGCGGCGCGCTTCATCCGCTCCTCGTCCGACACGCCCGAGGGCTTGGCGAAGTGATCCAGCATGGCCTTTTTCTCGGCTTCCTCCGCCGCCTCCCGGCGTGCGGCCTCCGCGGCTTTTTCGGATTCGGCGAGTGCAAGCTTCTTCTGCAGGTCCTTTGCGGACGGCAACATGTCGTCGAGCGTCGTCATCAGTCGCTCCATTCGCAGGCAATGGGATGGGCCGCCGCATTGGCACGCGGGCGGCGGCCAGCACGGTCCCGCCAGCCGCGCGCCCAGAATCCCTGGTCGCACGGCTGGCGCTTTGATTTCGCGCAAATCCGCCGATTAAACGGGAAGATTGTATTTACCAGTTCTACAATCAAAAGTTCATCATCATTGCGCCAGATCAAAAAGTAATTTTTTGCGGTGCGGTAGAGTGGCCTGGAGGGCTGCTAGGCGTCCGGCAAATTCCAAGGAGTCGTCCTAATGTCTTCCACCCCCACACCGCCACTTCAGCGATCCGACGATTTCGCCGCGGGTTTCGGACCGTTCGGTCCGGCGATCGAATACATGCGCGATGCGGCGCAGCGCAGCATCCTGTTCTGGGATGTGATGCGCCAGCGCGGCGATCAATACCGTGAGCATCTGGCCGAGACCGTCCCGCACGTGCTCGAGTTTGCGGTCGAGCTCGTCGTCGACGGCCGCACGCTCGCGCGGCCGGTCAACTATGGGCTGGTGCGCATCGTGCCGCCCAAGAATGTCCACATCGACCCGAACCGCCGGCCGTTTGTCGTCATCGATCCGCGTGCCGGACACGGGCCCGGCATTGGCGGCTTCAAGGCCGACAGCGAAATCGGGGTCGCGCTCAAGGCCGGACACCCGTGCTACTTCATCGGCTTCATGCCGGATCCGGTGCCAGGGCAGACGATCGAGGACATCGCGCGCGCCGAAGCGGCCTTCCTCGAGCGCGTGATCGCGCTTCACCCCGATGCGGACGGCAAGCCCTGCGTCATCGGCAACTGCCAGGCCGGCTGGGCCGTGATGATCGTCGCCGCCATTCGGCCCGACCTGTTCGGTCCGATCATCATCGCGGGCGCGCCGTTGTCGTACTGGGCGGGCGTGCACGGCAAGAATCCCATGCGCTACAGCGGCGGCCTGCTCGGCGGCAGCTGGCTCACGGCGCTCACCGGCGATCTCGGCCATGGCAAATTCGACGGCGCCTGGCTGGTGCAGAATTTCGAGAATCTCAATCCGTCCAATACGCTCTGGACCAAGCAGTACAATCTCTATTCCAAGGTCGACACCGAGGCGCCGCGCTACCTTGGATTCGAGCGCTGGTGGGGTGGCCATGTCAATCTCAACGCCGAGGAGATCCAGTTCATCGTCGACGAGCTGTTCGTCGGCAACAACCTCGCGGCCGGGCGCGTGAAGCTGTCGGACGGAACCGCGGTCGACCTGCGCAACGTTCGCGGACCGATCGTGGTGTTCTGCTCGAAGGGCGACAACATCACGCCGCCGCAGCAGGCGCTGGGATGGATTCTCGACCTCTACAAGGACGTCGACGAGATCCGTTGCTACGGCCAGACGATCGTCTACACGGTCCATGAGTCCGTCGGGCACCTCGGAATCTTCGTGTCGGGGGGCGTGGCGCGCAAGGAGCACGGCGAGTTCTCGAGCAACATCGACCTGATCGACGTGCTGCCGCCCGGCCTTTACGAAGCCGTGTTCGAGGCCAAGACCGACGAGACCGCCGGCGCCGGTCTCGTGTCGGGCAAATGGATCATGCGTTGCGAGCAGCGCACGCTGGACGACATTCGCGCGCTTGGCGGCAACGACGCCGACGACGAGCGGCGCTTCGCGACTGCGGCGCGGGTGTCGGAGCGGAACCTCGCGCTCTATCGCACATTCCTGCAGCCGGCGGTGCGCGCCATGTTCCCGCCGGCGATCGCCGAGGCGATGCGGGACATGCACCCGTTGCGCCTGCAATACACCCTGTTCTCCGAGGCCAATCCGTTCATGGCGCCGCTTACCGCTATGGCGCAGCATGTCCGCGAGAACCGCGTGGCGGCGACCACGGACAACCCGTTCCTGGCGTTCCAGGAAGCCGCGTCGCGGCAGATCGTGGCGGGCCTCGACGCCTGGCGCGACATGCGCGACTCCTTCGGAGAGTGGCTGTTCCTGACCGTCTACGGTTCGCCGGTGCTGCAGGCGGCGGTCGGAATCGACCCGGCCGACACGAGCCCGCAACGCAGAGCCGGGACGAGCCCGCTGCACCAGGAACTGGTCAACCGGAGGATCGCGCAGCTCAAGGCGCAGATCACGGCGGGGGGCCTGCGCGAGGGCCTGGTGCGCACCATGCTCTATATCGGCATGCCGCGGGCCGCCGTCGACGAGCGGGGATTCGAACTCATTCGCCGCATCCGCACCGCCAAGCACGGCGGGCAGGCGATGACGCTGGCGGAATTCAAAGCCATGGTGCGTGAGCAGTTTCTCATTCTGCTGATCGACCAGGACGCGGCGGTGGCGGCGATCCCGGGCCTGCTCCCCAAGGATTCGGAGGTCCGTCGCTCGGCCCTCGGGATGCTGCGCGAGGTGCTGAGCGCGAGCGGCAGGGTCACCGGCGAGGCTGCGGAGCGATTGCGGCAGGCCGAGCGCTGGTTCGACCGCGACGGCGCACGTGAGCCCGACGACAAGGTCGTCGAGCTCTCGACGGCCGGGAAGATCGAGGGGGCGAAGGCGTCGTAGGCTGCCGGTGACGCCTCAATTCAGACGGGAGCTCGCAAAAATTTGAAGAACGGCGCCTAAACGAAAAACGGAGCGGACAGGGCCGCGCCCCATCCGCTCCGATATTGTTGCCGGAAGCAGGTCGCTGCTTCTTATCAGGTCTCGTCGAGCGCCTGAATCTCTGGCACGCGACCTGGCCCTTGGAGGCGCCAGGCGCTGCAAACACGTTGACCGGCGGCGTGCGATGCCGCCTGCGTCACTTCACGCCTTGCGGCTGCTGGCGCGCGTTGTCGCCGTCCTTCACGCCTTGCGGCTGCTGGCGCGCGTTGTCCCCGTCCTTCACGCCTTGCGGCTGCTGGCGGGAGACATCCGCGTCCTTCACGCCTTGCGGCTGCTGGCGCGAGACATCCGCGTCCTTCACGCCTTGCGGCTGCTGGCGCGCCTCATCCCCGTCCTTCAGACCTTGCGGCTGCTGGCGCGCGACATCGCCATCCTTCAGACCTTGGGGCTGCTGACGCGCCTGATCCGTGTCCTTCAGGCCCTTCGGCTCCTGACGGGAGACGTCGGTGTCCTTCAGGCCCTTCGGCTCCTGACGGGAGACGTCGGTGTCCTTCAGGCCCTTCGGCTCCTGACGGGAGACGTCCGTGTCCTTCAGCCCCTGCGGCTGCTGACGATCCGGATTTTGCGCAATCGCCACGCCCGATACGGCCGACATCACGCCGACCGTCGCTGCGACAAGCATTGCGAGCTTCAACTTCTGGCCTTGCATCTTTCAACCTCCCATTCGGGTGAAACGGCTTCTGCCGGGCCCGCTCAGTACTTGTAAAGGAAAACGGGGACTTTGACATGGGTCAAACGCGCAGACCCGGGCAAATATATTTTCAACGCCCGCGTGCACCGAGCGTCTCGGCCTCTCGCCGACGCTCGACCCGCCTCGATGTATCGTCGTCATCAAACAATCTCAATAACTTATTCCGCCTTTCTCGGATACCCGTTCGATCCTTGGCTACGGATTGCCCATTGATCACAAAGCGATCCGTGGTTAACGGATTCGACCTGACGTTGGGGCATGACCCGCCGTTGACGATATGGCGGCCGGCGTTGCGCCGCAAAACATTCTCCTGATGTGGGCGAGGTACCGCAATCTCGATTCGTCCGGCTATTCCGGGACGGGGCGCGACTCCGGGTGAGGGATCCACACCGTGTCGAGCACGGTCCTGGCCATGTCTTGATCGATATGCGGCTTGATTGTCTCGCGCCACGCCCAGGCAAGCATCTGATATTCATACCTGCAAACCTTGGCGCGCGACTTCGGAAGGTATTCCTTCTCGACGAGGTCGGCGAACAGCGTGGCGTCGGAGCCGTAGGCGATGCAGAGCATGTTGTAGAAGCGCTCTTCCGGCGAGCCGTGATTGCTCGAGAAGGCGAGCAGCGGCAGCGACACATTGGGCTTGTCCTTGTAGCCCTTGATGAAATCGGAATACGAATAGGCGGCGCCGCCGATCAGCCGGCGCGCGCGATCCTTGCCGAACTGCAACATGATGTACGTGGAAAAGTGGTCGGCGGCGTCTTCCTCGCGTCCAAACACCGGGACGTCGTACATGTCGAACGACGCGTGCCCGAACTCGTGGGCGACCGCGTAGAAGAATTGCCCCAGCAAGGTATCGCTGCGCGAAAATCCTGCCCGTGTGGTCTCCGCCGGCGCTTTGTCCAAGATCTCCTGCAGGTACTCGTAACAAAGCCGGATCAGCGGCTCCTTGCCTTGACGTGAATACCAGGCGTTCGACACGCCGTCGCAGCCGATCGTCTTGATTGTCACCTCGAGCGGCAGACGGAACGGTGAGAAGATCTTTTGCACCGTCTCCAGCACTTGGCGCTCCCGAATGAACTCGTAGAGCTTCTGATGCGCGGGATTCGTCGGCGGGACGTATTCGATGCGAATCCGGTTTGGTCGCTCCTCGTATTGTGTCGGCGCGTCCTGCGTTTGCGCCATCGCCGTGCTCGAAGACCACAGCGCAAGTCCCGCGCCTGCCGCGGCAACGATCGCCACATTCCATCGACACGCCGTCATTGGGCTATCCTCGCAAGGTCAGTCTGCTCCAACACCATACAACATGAAGCGCGGTGCACGCTTGCCCGGCTCGGCCGAGGCCATGTCGGCACCCGGCAAAGGGGCAAGGGACCATATTTTCCAGGCATGCCGTGTCGTTGACTTGAATCAAATAAAGCGGACGCGACTTTTTCGCGCCATCCACAGCCCTAACAATCGACTAGCGTCGCGCAGGAGGCAGTCCGATTGCCCGGCGGTATATTGCCGTCCGGCGGGCGAACCGCGGACGGCAGGCAGTCGTGCTCAACGGTCTGGCGTTCGCCACATGCCCGGGGCGGCCGATCCACGCCGGTCGCATGACTTGACGCAAATCAATGCCGCGGCCGGCGCGCGGCGTCGTGACCGCCCCACGGGCCGCAGATTGTCGCGTGAAAGGCGCAGGCTCGGACGCTCGAACCGGGTCAATCGGTCGGGAACGGACCGACCGAAACGCTCCCGGTTTCCTCCGGCGGTAGCGTGCTCGCCACGCGCTGCAGTTGCTGCGCCTCCTCCTCGAGGCCGATCCACCGCAGTTTGCGTATCAGCTTCGCCAGTTGGTCCTTCGGTTCGTGGCTGGCGACGCGTTGATCATCGACGTTCGCATCGTTCATGGCGTCCTCCCGGTCTTTTGGTCGCCTTCTTGGTCTTATCTCGTCTTCTTGGTCTTAAGTGCTTCCCGTCGGCCATCCCTTCGACAGCGAGCGGCTGACCTTGCCCATGATCTCCTGGCACTCGGCGGACAATCTTCGTCCGTCCTCCGTTGCCATTTGCAGGCGTTGCGCGACCGACGCCTGATAGGCGCCCATGGCGTCGGGAATCGAGCGGGTCGCCGCCAACTTGTCGGCGAGGTCCGACCACAGTTCGATTTCCGACTGCACCCGGGCGAGCCAGGCGCGGCTTGCCTGCTCACAGGTTTCGAGCAGCTGCTTTTGCATTTCGAGCGTTGCTTCGGTTTGCTCGCGCCCGATTTTCAGGAAGGCTTCCGGCCCTGCACCGGCCGCATCGCTTGATCGTGTGCTCATGGCGTCACCTCGGTACGGACTTGTTTTATCAAGACAATATCGCACACTCAGTTCCCGCCCTTGAGGTGAATCAGCGATGCGACTGTAGGTCACGCGTTCCGCGTGGGCCGACGGCACCGACCAACGCGCGCAATTTCGCCTCCTCTTGCGATGGCCTCCTGCTGGCGATGGGGTTAGCGGCTTGTCATGCGGCGTCGGTAAAAAAGTAGGTTGCCGCATCGGCGGTGGCGGAAATCGCGCCATCCGATCGCGCGAGCGACCGCACGGAAACTCGCAATGCCGAGATCTTCGGGCCTCGACGCCTCGTTCGGACCATGAAAACTGCGTTTCGCATGGAACATCGAGGCGACTTGACCTAGATCAACACGTTCCTTGGTCGGAGGCGCTCCTACTCATCGCGAAACTCGCTGATCGCGCCGGGGCACGGGCGGGACGGGTTGCCTGCCATCTCTAATGGAGAATCACCATGGCAGTCTCTCCGGCAGCTTCTCCGGGCGGCGCGCCAAGCCTGGCGCCGCATGCCAAATACGACCGCCTGATCGCCCAGGCGAAACAAGCCCAGCCCGCCACGACCATCGTGGTCCATCCGTGCGACGAGACCTCGCTGCGCGGGCCGCTTGAGGCGGCCGAACACGGCATCATCGTTCCCACTCTGGTCGGTCCGCGCGCGAAGATCGAAGCGACCGCGGCTCGGTACAAGATCGACGTCGGCCGCTGTGAGATCGTCGACGTCGCGCACAGCGACGAGGCCGCCGCCAAGGGCGTTGCCCTCATCCGCGAAGGGGGCGGCGAGCTCTTGATGAAGGGCAGCCTGCACACCGACGAGCTGATGCGCGCCGTGGCCTCGTCCGCAACGGGCCTGCGCACCGCGCGGCGGATCAGTCACGTCTTCGTCATGGACGTGCCGGGCCATCCCGAGACGCTGTTCATCACCGACGCCGCCATCAACATCTTTCCGGATCTCGATGCCAAGCGCGACATCATCCAGAACGCGATCGATCTGTGGACCCAGATCGGTCTCGGTACGCCGCGCGTGGCGCTGCTGTCGGCGGTCGAAACCGTGACGTCCAAGATCCCGTCGACCATCGAGGCCGCCGCCCTTTGCAAGATGGCCGAGCGCGGCCAGATCACCGGCGGCGTGCTGGACGGGCCGCTTGCCTTCGACAACGCGATCGATCCCGAGGCCGCGAAGATCAAGGGAATAAGGTCGGAAGTCGCCGGCCGCGCGCAGATCCTGGTCGTGCCGGATCTCGAAGCCGGGAACATGCTGGCGAAAAATCTGACGTTCCTCACGAAGGCCGACGCCGCCGGCATCGTGCTCGGCGCACGCGTTCCGATCGTGCTGACCTCGCGCGCCGATTCGGTACGCACCCGCATGGCGTCCTGCGCCGTCGCGGCGCTCTACGCCGACGCACGCCGCCGCATCGCGGCGCTGCCGGCCGCGTGATCGCGCCATGGACACGATTCTCGTTGCCAATGCGGGTTCGTCGAGCATCAAGTTCCAGCTGTTCGACGTTGAAGGCGGCGGGCTCAAGCGCCTGATCAAGGGTCAGATGGACGGCATCGGCGTGCGTCCACGATTGCGCGCCGAGACATCCGAGGGCGAGGTGATCGATCGGACATATCCCGTCGATGAGGTGGCGAATCTGCCGGACGGACTGCACAAGGTGGGCGCGTGGCTGCGCGACGAGAAGCAAGTCGAGCCGACCGCGATCGGGCACCGTGTGGTGCATGGCGGCCCGGACTATGATCGTCCCGTCATGATCGACGACGAGGTGCTCGCCCGGCTCGACCGCTACGTGTCGCTCGCGCCGCTGCACCAGCCCAACAACCTCGCGCCGATCCGCGCGGTCCGCGCGCGGTCGCCCAACCTGCCGCAGGTCGCGTGCTTCGATACGGCGTTCCATCGCGGGCACAGCGCGCTTGCCGATCACTACGCGATTCCCGAGCGCTTTCATGCCGAGGGCGTGCGCCGCTACGGATTTCATGGGCTCTCATACGAGTTCATCGCGAGCCGACTGCCGCAGGTCGCGCCCCGGATCGCGGGCGGGCGGGTGATCGTCGCGCATCTCGGCAGCGGCGCCTCGATGTGCGCGCTGCTCGCCGGCCGCAGCGTCGACAGCACCATGGGCTTCACGGCGCTCGATGGCCTGCCGATGGGCACCCGCCCGGGTCAGATCGACCCCGGCATCGTGCTCTACCTCATCGACCAGAAGGGCATGAGCACGGCGGAAGTGCAGCGGTTCTTCTATCACGACTGCGGACTCAAGGCGCTGTCCGGCATCAGCAACGATGTGCGGGAGCTCGATGCCAGTTCCGATCCGAAGGCGGCATTTGCGCTCGACTGCTTCGCCTATCGCGTCGGGCTCAATGCCGGGATGCTCGCCGCGGCGCTCGACGGCGTCGACGGCTTCGTCTTCACGGCGGGTATCGGCGAGAATTCGCCGTCCATGCGCGCGCGCATCGCGCGGCGACTGGCCTGGCTCGGCATCGAACTCGATCCTTCGGCCAATACGGCGGGCGGCCCGCTGATCTCGCGATCGGACAGCCGCGTCACCGTCTATGTGGTGCCCACGGACGAAGAGCTGATGATCGCCCGCCACACGCTTGGGCTGCTGTCCGGCGCGGGCGAGCAGCGACTCAAGACCGCGAGGACCGCATGACCATCCAGCGCGTACGGGCGCAGCTCGAGGGCCGCAAGGCGCTGGTCGTCGGCATCGCCAATGATCAGTCGATCGCCTGGGGATGCGCGAAATGGCTGCGCGCGCTCGGCGCCGATCTCGCCGTCACCTACCTGAACGACCGGGCGAAGCGGTTCGTCGAGCCGCTCGCGGACGAGCTCGAGGCGCAGATCTTCATGCCGCTGAACGTCAACGAGCCCGGGCAGATGGAAGCAGTCTTCGAACGCATCGGCAAGGAATGGGGCCGGCTCGACACGGTCGTGCACTCGATCGCCTTCTCGCCCAAGGAGGCGCTGTGCGGGCGGGTCGTCGACGTATCGCGCGACGGCTTCATGACGACGCTCGACGTGTCCTGCTGGTCGTTCATCCGCATGGCGCATCTCGCCGAGCCATTGATGCGCGAGGGCGGCACGCTCTTCACCATGACGTATTACGGCAGCCAGATGGTGGTGGAGAACTACAACATCATGGGGGTCGCAAAGGCGGCGCTGGAATGCGCGGTGCGCTACATGGCGGCGGAACTCGGCCCCAAGGGCATCCGGGTTCACGCCATCTCGCCGGGCCCGCTCGCGACGCGCGCCGCATCGGGCATCCCGGAGTTCGACGAGTTGCTCGCCAAGGCCCAGGAAAAGGCGCCGGCGCGCGCGCTGGTCAGCATCGACGACGTCGGCGCCGCGACCGCATTTCTCGCGCTCGATGCGGCGCGACTGATCACCGGCGAAACGCTTTATATCGACGGCGGCTACCACATCATGGATTAACTGATGCAGCGTCAAGGACTTAATAGCGAACGTCATCCCGATTTAACGCGAGCAGGCGCCATGAATACCCCAAGGCATGAAAAACAGAAGCATGAAAAGCAGAAAAAAGACGAGCACAGCGACCAGGGAAAAATGAAGCGCAAGGACTACGAGAAGGAATTGCGCAAGCTGCAGGTCGAGCTTTGCCGGCTGCAGGACTGGGTGAAATACAAGGGTCTGCGCGCCATGATCCTGTTCGAGGGGCGCGACGCGGCCGGCAAGGGCGGCACGATCAAGGCGATCACCGAGCGGGTCAGCCCGCGCGTGTTTCGGGTGGTTGCGCTGCCGGCGCCGTCGGACCGCGAAAAGAGCCAGTTGTTCGCGCAGCGCTACATCGAGCATTTTCCGGCCGCCGGCGAGGTCATCATTTTCGACCGCAGCTGGTACAACCGCGCCGGCGTCGAATACGTGATGGGCTTCTGCAGCGAGCACGACCACCGGCGCTTTCTCGATCTCTGCCCGCTGTTCGAGAAGCACATCGTCGAGGGCGGGATCACGCTCATCAAGATTTGGCTTGAAGTCGGCCCGGACGAGCAGGAGCGTCGGTTTCACGCGCGCATCGATGATCCGCTGCGGCAGTGGAAACTGAGCCCGATGGACGTCGAATCCTACTCCCGCTGGTACGACTACTCGCGTGCGCGCGACCTGATGCTCGACGCGACCGATAGCGAGCACGCGCCGTGGCACATCGTGCGCTCCAACGACAAGCGGCGGGCACGCCTCAACTGCATCTCGCACATTTTGGACCTGATTCCCTACAAGAAAGCGCCGCACGAAAAGGTCAAGCTTCCTGCGCGCAGCAAGAAGGGAAAGTACGACGATCAGGTCGGCTTGAAGGGGCGCCATTTCGTGCCCGAGCGATATTGATCTTGCGGTTATCATCGCCGACGCTGACGCGCGGCGGGGAATGGCGGAGGGTTACGATGCATCCTACGTTTTGCGTAGCTGTTCTGATCAGCGCGATTGCGCTCGCGGCCGAGCGTCCGGCCCATGCGCAGCAGCAGCAGGCGCCGGCTGCGACGCCGGTCGGCGTCGTCCAGGCGGAGAAGAAGCCGATCACGAAGTCGCTCGACTTCGTCGGACGCGTCGAGGCGATCGATCGCGTCGAGGTGAGGGCGCGGGTGACGGGTTACCTCGAAGAGGTCCTGTTCAAGGAAGGCGACCTGGTCAAGGAAGGCGCGCCGCTCTACCGCATCGAGCCCGGTCTGTTTCAGGCCTCGGTCGAGCAGGCGGAAGGCGCGCTCGAGCGCAGCAGGGGGTCGAGGGCTCTCACCCAGATCCAGCTGCAGCGCGCCCAGGACCTGATGGACAAGCAGGCCGGCACTGTCGTTGCGCGCGACCAGGCGAAAGCCGCCGACGATCAGGCGAGGGGCGCAATCATGGAGACCGAGGCCGCTCTCTCGACCGCCAAGATCAATCTCGGCTACACCGACATCGTCTCGCCGATCGCCGGCAAGGTCGGCAAGACCAACGTCACCAAGGGCAACGTCGTCGGTCCGGACAGCGGCGTGTTGACCATCATCGTCAGCCAGGACCCGATGTACGTGACGTTTCCGGTGAGCCAGCGCGATTTCCTGCGCGCGCGGCAAACGGGACAGCATGTCGACATCAGCAAGATCAAGGCGCGCCTGCGATTCGCCGACGGCAAGCTCTACGACCAGGAGGGGTACATCAATTTCGTCGACGTGACGGTCAACCGCGCGACCGACACCGTGCTGGTGCGGGCAACCTTCCCGAATCCGACGGGCGCGCTGATCGATGGCCAGCTCGTCAATGTCAGCGTGGCGGCCGGGACGCCGGAAGAGAAAGTCGTAGTCCCGCAGGCCGCCCTGATTGCCGACCAGGAGGGCGTCTACGTGTTCGTGGTCGAGGACGGCAAGGCGGTGGTCAGGCGCATCAAGCCGGGCGGCGAGTCCGGCGCCGGCGTCGTGGTGGACTCCGGCCTCGCCGGCGGTGAGCAGGTCATCGTCGAGGGGCTGGCGAGTGTGCGTCCGGGCGCAGCGGTGCGGGCGAACCCGATCCAGCCGGCGGTCAGCGGAGGCTGATGCAATGCTCTCTGCCATCTTCGTCGACCGCCCGCGCCTCGCCATCGTCATCTCGATCGTGACGACGATCGCGGGCCTGCTCGCGCTGTACGCCATTCCGCTCGCGCAATATCCCGACATCGTGCCGCCGCAGGTGTCGGTCACCACGTCCTATCCGGGCGCCAATTCGGGCGTGGTCGACCAGACCGTCGCGCAGCCGATCGAGGCGCAGGTCGTCGGTGTCGACAAGGCGATCTACATGAAGAGCGTGAGCGGCGACGATGGCAGCTACACGCTCACCGTGTCGTTCGAGCTCGGGACCGACCCCGACATCAACACCGTCAACGTCAACAACCGTGTGCAGATCGCGCTCTCGGGCTTACCGCAGGACGTGCAGCGCCAGGGCATCACGGTCAAGAAGAAGTCGTCCGCGCTGCTCGGCGTGATCGCGCTCTATTCGCCCAAGCATACGCATGATCAGCTCTTCCTGTCGAATTACGTCACCATCAACATGCTGGACCAGATCAAGAGCACGCCTGGCGTCGGCGATGCGACCCTGTGGGGTCCGCAGGACTATTCGATGCGCGCCTGGGTGCGGACCGATCGGCTCACCGGGCTCAACCTGACCACCGGCGACATCATCAACGCGATCAAGGCGCAGAACGTGCAGGCGGCGGTCGGGCGCATCGGCGCGCGGCCGACCTCGAACGACCAGCAGCTCCAGCTCAACATCCAGACCAAGGGCCGCCTGACCTCGACCGCGGAGTTCGAGAACATCGTCATCCGCACCAATCCCGACGGGTCGATCCTGCGGCTGGGCGACGTGGCGCGCATCGACCTCGGCGCCGCCAACCTCGACCGCGAGACGCGGTTCAATGGCGGGCCGGCGGCCGCCATCGCGATGTACCAGAGCCCGGGTGCGAACGCGATCGCCACACTGGGGGCGATCAAGACGAAGATCGCGGAGCTGGAAAAGCGGTTCCCCGAGGATCTCGCCTGGAAGGTCACCTACGACCCGACGGTCTTCGTCACCGATACGATCCACGAGGTGCAGAAGACGCTGGTCGAGGCCTTCATCTTGGTGGTCATCGTGGTGTTCCTCTTCCTCGGCAGCGTGCGGGCCACCCTGATCCCGACCTTGGCAGTGCCGGTCAGCCTGATCGGCACGTTCATCGTGCTCAAGGCAATCGGCTATTCGGCGAACTCGGTCTCGCTGCTCGCGGTCGTGCTTGCCATCGGCATCGTGGTCGACGACGCCATCGTGGTGGTCGAAAACGTCGAGCGCGTGATGGAGGAGCACCCCGAGCTTTCGCCCGGCGAGGCCACCAAGAAGGCGATGGCCGAGATCACCGCGTCGATCATCGCGATCATTATGGTGCTGCTCTCGGTGTTCGTGCCGGTCGCCTTCATTTCCGGCATTTTGGGTGAACTGTTTCGCCAGTTCGTCGTCACTGTCGCGGTGTCGATGTTCCTGTTGGCCATCAACGCGCTCACGCTCTCGCCGGCGCTGTGCGGCGTGCTGCTCAAGCCGCATCACGGCCCGCGCCGCGGCGTGATCGGATGGGTCATGCGCTCGAT
>Ga0126384_10000710_pt1 | contig 19023 bp, 13 predicted proteins | sample PanSoiMetPlot_36_FD_92543 | JGI IMG/M metagenome (GOLD analysis project Ga0126384, IMG submission 92543) | Tropical forest soil microbial communities from Panama - MetaG Plot_36 | ecosystem: Environmental > Terrestrial > Soil > Tropical forest > Bulk soil | place: Panama | collected 2016-02-17 | reverse complement strand
CTCTCTGACTTACTTAACAGCTCCCACTCCTCAAACACCGCGCGCAGCGTCGGTAAAACCTGGATGTTGGTGTCATCCCACAGCATCGATCGTCCAATTTCGTGCACCAGGCGATCACCTGAGTATCCGGCATTCAGATAACCTAAGACCTGCGCGCCGATCTCCTGAACGTTAAGGGACGCGATTGATTTGAGAATTGTTCGCACCCCAGTATCTTCGTCGGCTACTTCGAGCCTGGTCGCATCGAGCGGTTCGGACAAAGGCCGAAGCGGTATATTAAGCCAGCGATCGGAGAACATCTGCCAGGCCGCCTGGAATGTCGCTTTTGCCGCCACCAAAACTCCGCCGTTTCGCTTAGCGGTACGCAGTGACGCTGCAAGGTTGAGTTCCATCGTCAGTGGTCCCCACCCCGCATCGACGTTCACCGGCGTGCGAGCCATCCGATCCGCAGCAAGAAGTACAAAGCTAGTGATCAAGCGATCCAAACTCACGCCTTCTTTGAGAGCACCTGTAACAGCCTCAAACGATTTCTGAATGTTTCCGCTAAGCAGCGCGCGAACCAAACCATCTTCGTCGTGATCGGGCTGGCCCGATGAGTAATCGCTGGACTCGATCGCCGGAACAGAAGCCGCCATCAATTGAACGGCGTCTCGAAGAAAGCGTTCGGGCTCGCCTCGGCGACGGCCAATAAGTTTTGCGCCGAGATTGAAGACTACTTCGGACGATCGCTCCCAGCCGAAGCTCTCGACGGCTTCAGCCAGGTAACCGAGCGCGAGCAGGTTATCTCCGTAACCCAGAAAGTGCGGTTCTACCGCACATTCGTATAGCAATCGAAGAATCTTGTCTTGATAATGCAGATTGTGCGCTGTGAAGAGGCAGCGCTCTATCCTGCCCGACTGACCATCGTGAGAAAACATCCGCGTCCATTTATCTATGCTTTCCCAGGACACCGATCCAGGCATGGGCACCACGTTGAGGCGTTCAGCGGATTTCCCTGCAACCGAGCAGGCAGCCGTCGCCAAAACCATCAGCCGATCGGCGTCTTGATAACGGCGCCCGACCTTGAGGCCGTTGATCAATCTTGAAAGCTCCGAGCCTCCTTCCGCATCTTCATCGCTTGCAATGCGTCTGCCTAGGTGTCGGAGGATCATTTGCACGATCTCTTCCTCAGGAACATTGCCTCTGAGCAGCAGAGCGATGGCTTTTGAAATAGTCCAACGATCTTCGCTCAGCAGCCCCTCCCAGAGCAGGCGAAGGTGTTCGTCTCGGCGTTTGTACTGGAGATCACCGACATTAATCCAGACAGCACCATCGCGTACGTCCACCGGAAAAATCTGAAGATCGTCACATTCCTTGTTGAAGCATCCGCCGCCTTCTAAATCGAAACTCCGTCCGTGCCAGTCGCAGGTGAGGATGCCATGACGAATGGCGCCTCGGGTCAACGGGTAACCCATGTGAGGGCACTGGTTGTCGGTGGCGTGAATCCTGCCATCGACGTTGAAAAGCGCAATCGTGCGTCCCTGGTTGAGTTTTACTGCTTTAGCTTCACCTGGAGGAATCTCGCTCAGGCCTGCGACGCGTATCCATTCCGAGATAGGTTTGACCACGGTTGTTACTCCTGATCGGCTGTGGCGAATCTGCGATCGATGTCATCGCGCGGGCACACCAGACCAAGGTAGTGCCGAATGGGTTCGGAATTCAAATGATATTTGCGCAGGGCAACCTCTTCTTACAGCTTGCATCTGAATGGCCCAGTAAGGAGGAGGTACAAATGAAACGGAATTGGCGGTACGTCTGTCAGCTTCTCGTTGCAATCGCAACGATCTCATTTCTCAGCTCTGCGAAGAGTCAGTCTGCCGGCGCCCAACAGAATCAACCTCCTGTTCAAGCGCTAACAGAAAAAGACAAAACTCTCTCACCCTATTTCTTTGTTCAAGGGGATCCCAGCGTTGATCAATTGCCTCTGAAAGATACTAACGTGCAGATCGATGTTTCGGGAGTGATCGCGGATGTCGAGGTTCGGCAAACATACCGAAACGAGGGCTCGCGTCCGATTAACGCCCGCTATGTCTTCCCCGCCTCTACACGTGCCGCCGTTTATTCGATGCGGATGCGCATCGGCGACCAGGTTGTAGTAGCCAAAATCAAAGAGCGAGAAAAAGCGCAGCAGGAATTCGAAAAAGCCAAACAAGAAGGCAAGAGCGCATCATTGCTCGAACAGAACAGACCAAACGTGTTCTCGATGAGTCTCGCCAATATAATGCCCGGCGACCAGGTTGAAATAGAACTTCGTTATACCGAACTGCTGATACCCACGGATGGGATTTATGAAGTGGTCTTTCCTACAGTTGTTGGGCCCCGCTATTCTTCGCAACCTGAATCCCCGGCGGCCCAAACAGATCAGTGGGTTAAAAATCCTTATCTCCGCGAGGGACAGAAGCCAACCAGTGCGTTACATATTTCCGCCAGGGTTTCCGCGGGAATTCCTATTCAGGAGTTGACCTGTCCATCGCATTCGATCGTTCCCCAATGGCAGGGCCCGACGATTGCGCAGCTGCAAACGGATGATAAGGATTCGTCGCAGGGAAACCGTGACTTTATTTTGAGATATCGCCTGACTGGCGATCAGATCGCGTCAGGGTTGATTCTTTACCAGGGTCAAGATGAAAACTTCTTTCTCTACATGGCACAACCGCCGCGACGAGTTGCGAGCACAGAGATACCCACAAGAGAGTATATCTTTGTCGTCGACGTGTCAGGTTCGATGGAAGGGTTCCCCTTGAATACGTGTAAACGGTTACTGCGTGACCTGATCGGGCAACTGCGACCTACCGATTTGTTCAACGTGGTCTTGTTCGCCGGAGACTCCACCGTTCTGTCGCCAAAATCGCTGTATGCGAACCAGGAAAACATCTCGAGCGCAATCCGATTACTCGAACAACAGCGAGGCAGCGGAGGAACCGAGTTGCTCGCCGCGGTAAAACAAGCAATGAGCATCCCACCTCATTCCAGCGTGTCGCGCAGTGTGGTGCTTGTCACCGATGGCTATATCTCGGGTGAACAGGGAGTCTTTGACTACATTCACGAGAATCTGAATGAATGCAATGTCTTCGCGTTTGGGATCGGAACTGCAGTAAACCGCTATCTCATCGAGGGTGTTGCAAAAGCGGGATTGGGAGAACCTTTCATCGTCACAAGCGAGGCTGAGGCTCCTGCAATAGCGGCTAAGTTTCAGGAATACATCCAGACGCCGGTGTTGACGGACATTAACGTCAAAACCAGCGGCTTCGATGCTTATGACGTGAACCCCGCCCACACCCCTGATCTGTTCGCTGAGCGGCCAATAATTGTTTTCGGCAAGTGGCGCGGTCAGGCTACAGGTACGTTCGAGTTGAAAGGAAAGAACGGAAATGGAGATTACGTAACTCGTGTCGATGTCAACGGTGTTCAACCAGACGATGCCAATAGAGCGCTGCGTGATCTTTGGGCCCGATCGCAGATTGCTGAGCTCTCAGACTACGGCGCAAGCCATGTCGAACCCGAGCGAGTCAAAACAATCACAAACCTCGGGCTGAAATACAATCTGCTGACGCAATACACATCATTCATTGCCGTGCTTGAAAGTGTCAGAAATACAGGCGGGCCTGCGCAGGATGTGAATCAACCTCTTCCGCTTCCCCTCGGAGTGACTGATATGGCGGTAGGAAGTGAACCTGAGTTGATCTGGCTGATAAGCGCTTCCCTCGTTCTAGCGTTGATTATGTTCCTTCGCTACCGGCGGCGTTTTGTATGAAACTGAAAATGAGTGCGCGCTGGGTCGCACAGAGTGCGGCGGTGCTGATCTGCGTTTTCGCTTTGAAGCAATATTATTCAACCGCGAGCGCAGATCAGCTTAAATGGATCCTGACGCCTACGACCGCATGCGTTGAGCTGTTCAGCGGCGAGTCGTTCCGGTTTGAATCTCATGCGGGTTACATAAGCGCGGATCATCGATTCCTGATCGCGTCGTCATGTGCGGGAGTTAATTTTCTTATCACCGCTTTTCTGATGCTTTCAGCAAGGAGGCTGCTGTTTGAGCCGCCGACCAGCGCGACCTGGTCATTCATCCCGGTCTCATTATTCGCAGCCTATGTTGTAACTCTGATTGCAAACACGACTCGGATCTTGATCGCGCTGAAACTCCAGGGAATTTCTGCGATTGATTCGCTGGATTCGAACCAGCTACATCGATTAGAGGGCATCTTCATCTATTTCCTGTTTCTGACATTGTTGTTCCTGGTGAGCGAACGGAACAGTTCAGATGGACTCTACAGTGTGTTGCGACGGTGCTTCCTTCCGCTGCTCGTATATTATTCGACGATGTTGGGTATACCGTTGTTAAACGGGTCGTACCGAGCAGGAAGGAATTTCTGGGAGTACGCTACAGTTGTTTTTCTTGTGCCGGTGCTTGTTCTTTGCGGGCTTTGCGGGTGTTTGAGTGCTTACGCGCAGCTCACACCGCAATTCAGGCTTCCCGCAAAATCGCAAAGAACCGCAAAGCTCGCAAGGGAAGAAACGAATAAATTCGTTACTACGTGAGGAGTTCACTCCTTTAGACTAATTCCAACTCCATCAGACTAATTCCAACACCTTTCGGACTATGTCGCGCGCGGCGTGTGGCCGTCCAAGCGCGTACGCATTTCTTTTCATAGCAGCAAAACGCGCAGGGTCGGCCAGAAGTCGATCAATTTTGTATGCCAGCGTCGGCATATTGTTGCAGCGAATTGCCGCTCCCGCTTCCAACAGGTGATCCGAATTACGTTCTTCTTGTCCCGGGATAGGATTGGTAATCACCAGGACCAGGCCTTTTACCAACGCCTCCGAGGTTGTGAGACCGCCGGCTTTACCCACGATAAGATCGGACGCCGCCATGTATTCATCCATTTCATTGGTGTATCCGACTGCCTTAATGTTTATTCTTCCTTCGCTGCTGATGGTTGTTGCCAGGTCGGAGACGCGTTTCTTCAGATTCTCATTGCGTCCGCAGATCGCGACGATCTGTGCATTGTGTTTCATACCCATTAGAGCGGCTAAGATCGGCTGAAACGCGCCCACACCAAATCCTCCAGCCGACAATAGAATAGTCGTGCGATCAGTATCGAGACCGTGTTTACGTCGCATTTCGTGCTTGTGTTTGGGCTGTGAGAAAACCGGATCGATCGGAATTCCACTGACCGTGATCTTGCTCTCAGGAATCGACAGAGCTTCAAGATAAGCACGCGCTTCGTCAACCGCCACAAAATACTGCTCGTAATGATGGCAGAGCCACATTGCGTGAACATCGAAGTCCGTTACTATTATTGCCTGGCGACTGCTAATGCGCTCCTTGGCTTTGAGCCACGAAACAATCTCCGCCGGCAGAAAGTGCGTGCAGATGATGACGTCAGGCCTGTAGTCTCGCAATAACTTGACGAACTTACGGGTGTTTAGTTTATCGAGAGCCAAACGTCGTCGTTCATTCTCCCAGGGCTTATCCAACCGGTCATAAAACCATCCCGACACCTCGGGCATTTTGTTTACAACATCGATGTAGGCCTTTGAATAGAGATGTCGGAAAATTCGGTTGGTGAACTCGAGGGTGTCAACGTGACGAACCTCACAGGCAGCGGCGGCTTCATTTTCTGACTCATGAAATGCTTTTTCTATGGCTTGAGCAGCTCGGACGTGACCCGCGCCGGATGTTGCCGATAGCAATAGGACTTTCTTAAGCATTGCGATCAAATTCTTGGAGTGCAGAGGGCTTGAAGGATATATCATATTACGGTTGCTTCAGGCGAACTGACGTATCGTGTGAGTTATTGGCGTCTTAGCGGCTTTGCGTCTCTGCGTTATTATGACGTCTCGATATCCAAAGATCTTCGTGTAACGCAAAGCCGCTCAGACGCAAAGGCGCAGACAATTAATGAATATACAGGAGGAGATTATGCGGATTGGCTTTATTGGGTTGGGCATCATGGGAAGACCAATGGCACTGAACCTGATAAAAGCGGGCTTTTCGCTAATGGTCTACAACCGCACTGCCGCGAAGTGCAAACCTCTGGTCGACGCGGGCGCAGTCGGTGTCAACTCGCCGCGTGAAGTCGCCGCATCCTCAGATGTCGTTATTACAATCGTCTCGGATACTCCTGACGTCGAATCGGTTCTGTTCGGTAATGATGGGATTTCTTCCGGCTTGAAAGAAGGAGAGATCGTCATCGATATGAGCTCTATTTCTCCCTCGGCCACTCAACGATACGCGGCGCGATTGCGGGAACAGAGAGTCGAGATGCTCGATGCTCCAGTTACTGGAGGCGAGAAAGGCGCAATCGAAGGCACGCTTGCGATTATGGTTGGAGGCAGCCGAGAGATATTCGACAAAGGTCTTCCAATTCTTCAGGCAATGGGCGGAACGATTGTGTATACCGGCGAGAGTGGAACCGGACAGAGAACGAAGCTGGTCAACCAGATTCTGTGCGCACAGCATATCGTGGCAATGTCCGACGGATTGCGTTTCGCTAGAGAATCGGGGCTCGATTTGGAGACGACACTGAAGGTTGTTTCTGGGGGAGCGGCCGGGTCATGGATGTTGACCAATATGGCGCCCAGGATTTTGCGCGACGACTTTGCACCCGGCTTCACGATCAAGCTTCAGCATAAAGATTTGAGGCTAGTGCGTGAGGCACTGCAGGAAATGGAAGGAAGATACCCTGCGACGGAGCTTTCGTATTCGTTGTTCAGCGAAGCAGTAACGAGCGGTCTCGGCGAACTAGGCACTCAGGGACTCATAAAACTGTACGAAGGCAGAAAGCAGTAGGCAGAAAGCAGAAGGCGGCGGTGCTTTCCTACTGCCGACTGCGTTCTGCCGACTGCCTACTGCCGACTGCCTCCTGCCTCCTACGTTCTGCCGACTGCCTTCTGCCTACTGCCTCCTGCCTTCTGCATTCCTCCTTGCCATCCCTAACTCGCTTCTGGCATAGTTTCCCTATGCCAGTTCGACGAGAGATCAGTCAGCGAGACGAAATTCCTCCCGGGACCCTCTACATGCTCATCCTGAAGACTCTCTCGCGCAGCGGCGAACTCCACGGTTACGAAATCGCCAACTCCATTCAACAAATGTCCGGCGACGTGCTTCAGGTCGAAGAAGGATCACTCTACCCCGCCCTGCAACGAATGCTCCTCAAGGGCTGGGTCCGGGCCGAATGGGGCGTCACACCCGAAAATCGGCGCGCTCGCTACTATCGACTGACCACACTCGGGCGAAAAGAGCTTGAACTCGAGGTCTCCCAATTTCAACGCGTATTCGAAGCCATACAGCAGGTTCTGCGTCCCGCATAGCGAGGTGCCCAATGAATTGGTTAAGCGAACTGGGAAGACGCTTACAGATGTTGCTCCGGCGCGATGAGTTCGACAGCGATCTCGAAGAAGAGATGAAGTTGCATATCCAGATGCGCGTCGACCAGCAGATCAAAGAAGGCGTTTCTGAAAAAGCCGCTCAAGCTGCCGCTCGAAGGCAATTTGGGAACGTCTTGTCACTGCGCGAGCAAAGCCAAGATGCATGGAGCTGGAGATGGCTCGAACAGCTCGTGCAGGACGTTCGTTATGGCATTCGTACAATCTTTCGCGCACCCGGTTTCGCCACTATCACCGTTCTGACGCTGGCGCTTGGCATCGGCGGGACAACCGCGATATTCAGCGCCGTCTATCCCATACTCTTTCAGCCGCTGCCGTACCCAAATTCAGATCGCATAACTATGATCTGGGAGATTGGCCGCGAGGGAAAGCGTGACGAGGGTACCTTTGGAATGTATCGCGAGCTCGCGGAGAGAAACCAATCATACGACTCCATTGCAGAGATTAAGCCGTGGCAACCTACTATGACCGGGGTCGACCAACCCGAGCGATTGGATGGTCAGCGTGTAAGCGCTACTTATTTCAAGGTACTCGGAATTGCGCCGGCCCTCGGCCGTGACTTCCAACAAAGCGAAGATCAACTCAACGGCGCCTCGGTGGCGATCTTGAGCGATTCGCTTTGGCGACGGCGCTTTGGCGCCGATCCCGATGTTGTCGGGCGTAAGGCAAGACTTGATGATAAGAGTTTTACCATCATCGGAGTGATGCCGAATCGTTTTGAAAACGTTTTAGATCCAACCGCGGAATTGTGGACGACGCTCCAATACGATATGTCTCAAGGTCGAGCGTGGGGTCACCATTTGCGAGCTGTTGGCCGGCTTCGTCATGACGTAACGATGTCCCAGGCGATTGCGGAATTAAATGAAATAGGTCAGGCCGTTCTTGAAGAGCAACACCCAGAAACCTATCGTCAGGAAGTCAAGTTCCTGGCGATATCATTGCACGATGATGTAATTCGCGGGGTCAAGCCGGCCCTAATGGCGATTATGGCAGCTGTTTTATTGGTCCTGGTGATCGCTTGCGTGAACGTAACAAACCTGCTGCTCGCTCGGGGAGTGCACAGGCGTGGCGAGTTCGCCTTGCGCGCCGCACTCGGCGCAGGACGAGGCCGCCTTTTGCGACAACTCCTGACCGAGAGCTTGCTGCTTGCTGCATTCGGCGGGTTAGTCGGAATAATCATCGCCGATTTTGGTGTGCACGCGTTGGTTTCTTTGAGCCCGCCCGGATTACCGCGAGTAAACGCTATAGCGATCAATTACGCGGTATTCGTATTTGGAATCGCGATTACAACTCTGATTGGCGTCGCGTTCGGATTGATTCCTGCGCTGCACGCATCCCGACGTGATCCTAATGGCGATCTTCAGTACGGATCGCCACGTTCCGCCGGAGGACACAGGCGCACGCGCAACTCGCTGGTAATCGTGGAGGTTGCATTGGCGCTCGTACTGCTGGTCAGCTCAGGACTGTTGCTGCGAAGTCTCCAACGATTGTTTGCTGTTGATACAGGATTTGACTCGTCGCGGCTGCTCACCATGCTTGTTCAAACCTCAACGATCCGTTTCTCGGACAAGGATGCGATAAATCGATTTTTCGAACAGTCGCTTGAGGCGGTTAAACGGGTTCCTGGTGTATCCGCCGCGGCGTTCACCAGCCAGTTACCCATGAGCGGTGACAGCGATCTGTATGGGGTTCAGTTCGACCCTGTCCCTTTAGATGATCCGGGAGAGATTCGCGGAACCTTTCGCTACGCGATTAGTCCCGACTATCTGGAACTGATGCGAATACCTTTAAAGAGCGGACGGTATCTGGAAGAGCACGATGGATCGGATGCTCCTCTTGTAGCGGTGATTAGTGAGTCGCTGGTCAAGAGGCGGCTGAAGGGACTGGACCCGCTTGGGCAGCGTCTTCGCATAGGCACCGGGCCGCTTTACACCGTTGTCGGTGTAGTAGGCGATGTAAGACAGGTATCCCTGGCGCTATCCGAACCAGACGCGGTGTACACAACCGCGAGCCAGTGGAGATCAACAGACAATTCGATGTCGCTGGTGGTGCGAGCACGGAACGAAGCTATGCCTTCGGTATCGGACCTCCGTCGCGCAATTTGGTCAGTCGACAAAGACCAGCCGGTCTTGCGCGTTCGTACGATGGACGATCTGCTTGCGGCGTCGGCTGAGGAGCGTCGATTCGCTCTGATAGTTTTTGAAGCCTTCGCGGCGGCGGCATTGGTGCTCGCGGCGGCGGGTCTATACGGTGTGCTTTCGGGCAGCGTGGCGGAGAGAACTCGCGAGTTCGGCGTGCGTCTCGCGCTCCGCGCATCACGCGAAAGCATTCTCTCTCTGGTTGTTCGACAAGGATTAATTCTTACCGGTTTGGGAATAGCAATAGGTCTCGCGGGAGCGGTTGCTTCCAGTCAGGCGCTCGCATCGATGCTGTACGGGATAACGAGTTTAGATCCAGTTACATATTTTGGTGTGGTTCTGGTTTTGACTGTCGTGTCGATATTAGCTTGCGCGGTGCCGGCGTGGCGCGCGGTGAATGTCGATCCTGCAATAACGCTTCGGGCCGAATAACTGATTAGGCTACTTCTAACACGGACCATCAAAGTCGGAGTTTAGCGGATCTTTTTCGGTTTGATTTGTGCCGCATTAGGGCCGCGTCCGCCCCGACGACGACCGCTTGCATCATGTCCGTTTACGAATTTCGTTGACTTCTTACTTAAACCGCCGCGCCGAGTGCGCACGACACTCGTGCGAGGGCCCCGCCCGTCAAACCTGCCATTGCGCGCATCGTGGCCGTTTACAAATTTTGTTGACTTCTTATTTAGTCCTCGTCCGTGACCACGTCCTTGTGCTGAGACATACAGAGGAATTGACAGCAACAATATCAGAGTCAACCAAACCACGCGTGCAGCAGCAAATTTTAAGAATTGATGTTTCATAGCCTCCTCCTCCTTAATTAATTCGTAGTAAAAGTGAGGCGCCGGAGCCAACTCAGGTCGTTGTCGAATTGGCATTGGGCGGGGGTATGTCAGTTGGGACTGGCTTATACCACCAGGGTAGTACAACATAACTGATGATCAAATAGAAGAGTATTGCGATGAGCAGCCATGCGATCCAACCCAAAATCGACGCCGGTCGTCGCCGGCGGACTGATCGCAATCCGCGGTTGGCGTCGAATGCATCAGATTTGTGTATTGTCGCACTTCTATTTGACATATTAATTCAGTTGATTGAACGCAAAACATGTACCTCATCATTTATCTTAGCGACATAATCCTCGTTACTTAGAAGCCGCAGATTACGACGGTAATCCTCAAAAAATAACCATTCTTAATGCATTGTGCTGATACACTCCAGGCGTCCGACTCCTGTACATCTCAGAATAGTTAAGGAGTCCTTAACGCTATTCTTAAGAATCACGATTGGCCCGATTCTTGACTACATCAAACTGGCAAACGAACTAATCTTTAGATTCAAGAGGATCTTAGTGATGACGCGACGAAAATCAGGAACAGCCACCAAGCGACAAAGGAATGGCAGAGTAACGAAAAAAAAGAAGGATGATGAGATTCCCCCACGTCCAAATGACGGTTTAACGATTCCGGACCAGGAGGAGCTTGTTCTGGAAAACCTTGCCGAAATCGGTGCACGGCGAACCCAGCAAACGCTAGAACAACACAAGCCTACCGGCCCGGAGTTGACCGGTGGCGATCTGGATGCTGACTGGCAGGCTGCGGAAGCGGTAGGTGACGAAGCGGTCGGCGGTCACGCTCCAACTCCGGATCAAAGCGTGGTTGATGAGCTTGGACATGCCATTGGTTTCGACGAAAAAGATGGTGAATTGCACTCATTGGAGGAACGCGCGGCGAAGCGGGATCACGATCGATGGGAACTGGATCGGCGATCTGCGGATACTGAACCCCGATCTGAGGAATAATCAGGATTTCAGGTTCAATCTTATTCTGCGTAATCTGCGGATGAGTTGGTTGGCCTAAAGTACTACTCATACGCAGGTTGCGCAGACTAAGATTGGAGCGTGAATATCAGCGTACTCTGATGCTCCTTGCACTTATCTAGGATCTCGGAGGGTTAGCTTGAATATACGAAGCGGCCGCCGATGTTGCGCGCTTTAGCAGATCTTGCGACTTAGTTCTGATGCAGAACTCCTCGAAGCCGGCACCAGGTCCTCTCCACTCAAGCTCATCTACAGTGTCAAAGACCGGCACATCCAATCTCAGCGTTGCCAACGTTCGAAACAGAAGAGCGTTCGCCCATGAATCAAAAAGAGATGTAGAGAGCCGCAGAGCCCCGCGAATTGATGGATGCCAGCTTCTCCAGTCCCTGGGAATGTTCTCGAGATGAGCATATTGAGATAACGTTAGCGCGGCCGACTTAGGACCCCAACCTGACACACCCGGAAAACCGTCGGCGCTGTCTCCCACCAAAGCCAGGTAATCTGGAATCGATTCCGGCATCACCCCAAACTTCGCGAGCACGCCGGCTTCGTCGCGCAGTGCATCCCGCCTGCGATCGAGCTGAACGATCCTCGTACCTACTACGCACTGGCCAAGGTCCTTATCCGGCGTGCAGATGATGACTTTATTAACCCGTTCATCGAGTGACGCTTTTGCCGCAGCTGCCGCTAGAGCATCATCTGCTTCAAAATAGACTTCGGCCCATACCTTGAAGCCCATTGCCTCGAGCCCTTCTTCAAGGATTGGAAACTGCGACAGCAGTTCAGGCGCTACGCCTTCACCGGTCTTGTAACCCGGGTAAAGATCATTACGAAACGACTCGATCACATGATCGGTCGCCACGCCGATATGCGTTGCGCCCCTCTCAATCATTGACAGAATCGAATGCAACACTCCGCGAACTGCCCCAACCTCCTGTCCATTTACATCGGTAGTCGAAGGCACCGCGAAAAAGTGCCGGAACAGCTCGTAGGTACCATCAATCAAATGGATATCCATATCAACGTATCCTCAGGGCGTTGTCACCAACGGCAGCTCAACAAAGCTCGCGTTGCCAGCTGCATGATAAATTCGTTGGGTTGCTTTTCGATAATCCTCCGGTTTCGCCCAGAAAATACTCGGCACAAATGTCTGAGGATTGCGATCGTACAGCGGGAACCAGCTCGATTGCACCTGAATCATAATCTTATGACCCGGCAGGAACACATGGTTTGCGGTTGGAATTGCAAATCTATAAAGCAGCGGCTTATCCGGAGCGATTGCCTTTGGAGTTTCCAGGCTCTCACGGTAGCGCCCTCTGAAAATATCGGCTGACACCATAAGCTGATATCCTCCCATTGCAGGCTGTGCCGCGACCTCAGACGGATAGAGATCAATAAGCTTCACTACCCAATCAGAGTCTGTGCCGCTGGTTGACGCGATAAGATTCACGATCGGCTCTCCGCTAATCTTCACAGATGCGGTCAGAGTTTCGGAGGTGAAAACCGCTACATCCGGTCGACCCGAGGCTTCACGTTGATCGTCAACAAGCCAGCGCGACCAGCTGCTGCCATCAATGGGACGCGCTCGAAAGGGCACCGGCTTGGCTGGATCAGAAATGTATTCGTCAAACGCAGCATCGCTTCCTTTCGGGGCCTCAAAGTTCAACTTTAAACCATCGTTGAAATAGAGCGGAGTCGGTCGTACGGTGCATCCGTTCTCGCAACCCGATGGCCATGAAGGAAGACGGCGCCACACGTTTGTTCCGGTTTCGAATGCGACTACCGGCGGAACGTCGGCTTTGGGAGCGTTGTCCTTGAGGTATTGGTCCAGGAACGGCCGCAAAATATCGCGGCGAAAAGTGAGCGCGGTATCGCTGTTAAATTTCAGAGCGCCAAGGGTGCTGCCGTCGCGAATTTCCTGTCCATGATGCCAGGGTCCTAGCACCAGAAACACCATATTGTTGTTTTTATCTTTCGGCTTTATGGCTTTGTAGACCGCAATGTCCCCATAAATGTCTTCCTGATCCCAGAGGCTGTGGACCAGCATCACTGGAACTTTCAGAGGCTGTGTTGCAAGTATTTTGTCGACGGCTTGATCATGCCAAAAGGCGTCATAGCTGGGGTGTTCGAGGATCTTTCGCCAGAAACCTACCTGTTCGAGTCCTCGACGGCGGCCAAGCTCGCCGGCCGATCCTGCCTCCATAAACATATCGTAGTCATCAAAGTGACTAGTCCACCATTTGATTTCATTCGCGCGAGTCGCCTGTTGATCGTAAATGTACGACATACCCTGCTGGCGAAATGCACCGTTGTGAAACCAGTCGTCACCCATCCAGCCGTCGACCATAGGGTTCATAGGGACGGATACCTTCAGCGCCGGATGCGGATTTATCAACGCCATCAGGGGGAGGAAACCGTCGTAGGAAATTCCCAGTATGCCAACCTTCCCATTGCTTTCCGGAACGTTTTTCACCAGCCAGTCTATTGTGTCGTAAGTGTCTGTTGCGTGATCGACCGAGGTCGGATTCTGTGGACCGCGAAGAGGACGATTCATCACATAGTCACCTTCGGAGCCGTACTTGCCGCGAATATCCTGGACGACTCGAATATAGCCGCCTTCAACGATTACGTCGGTTGCGTTGTCGTAGCCGGTCAAATTCGATGCAAGATGTGAGCTTTGCGCGTGGCTCGTCAATTCGGTCGCATTGTAGGGAGTGCGCGTCAGCAGTATGGGTGCGCCTTTTGCGCCCTTCGGAACCAGAATCACGGTATGAAGCTTCACGCCATCGCGCATTGGGATCATCACGTCGCGTCTGACGTGGTCGAAACCCTTATTGGTGGGCACGAACTTCTGCGGAGTTTCGCTTTGTAAGGTTCCGGGCTTGCTATTTGACTGAGCCGCGATCGGGAGCGAGAGCAGCAGGACGAGGATCATCCCGACCAATGGCTTCAAAATGCGGGCGTTTGTTATGAACATCGAAAATCCCTCACTTTCATTGAAGGCGAATTCTATTCGATATTCTTAGGAGCAGACAACGCAGTTGGGATAGAAGGGTCGAAAGGAGGAATAGCCTACAGAGTTTCAAGTTTGACCTAACAAAGAGCGTCGAGCACCTGAAGATACCATCGGCTAAAGTGCGATGGTATCTCGCAGCGCGGGTCACGCGCCAGGTTGAAACTTGAAAGCTCCAGTCTGAACTTTGGGTTTGTGACGGCGCCCTAAGAACCTGATCCTAAGGACTGGACAGCGCTGTGATGCCTTGCTACAGTTTACTTTGAGTAAAGGTAACCTTAACTATTACTCGAAGCATGGCGGAGAAAACAACAATAAAAGGCGGTGAGTGGCCCACAATCGGCGTCAGCGTGGTCATCTTTACGCTGCGCCCGCGCGGCGACTCGCATGAACTTGCCGTCCTGCTTGTCAGGAGGGACTCGCCCCCATTTGAGGGGCTCTGGGCCCTTCCCGGCGGCTGGGTCCACACCGGCGAGGCGCTCGAGGATTCAGCAAGACGTCATCTTCAAACCAAGACAGGATTACGGGCCTCATATCTCGAACAACTTTATACATTCGGGCGACCCGACCGCGATCCTCGAGAGCACCGAATTGCGGTGGCCTATTATGCGCTTGTCCCGGGCGGGCCAGTGGACGTTACCAGCGGTCAACGAGAAGCCCGCTGGTTTTCGATCCTCTCGGTTCCCAAGAAACTCGCATTCGATAACAATGAGATTTTAAGGTACGCGCTGTGGCGATTACGAAACAAAGTCAGTTACGCCGATGTCGCGTTCCAGTTGTTGCCAAGAAACTTTACGCTGTCCGAACTTCGCCAGGTTTATGAAGTTATTCTTGATCGCAAGCTTGATCCTACTAACTTCCGGCGAAAGGTTGAGGCCAGCGGGACGATTATTCCGACCAGCAGCCGGGTCGAAGGTGGCGCTCACCGGCCTCCCCGCCTTTATCGCGCCCACCGTCGAAGCCCGTCGGACCCCGTGCTAATCAACTGAGGGAGCCAAAGCTCATGTCCAACGCTAATGCACCTTTCTGCATCATGGTTAAGGTCATCGGCACCTTAACTGGAAGGAGACTGCGATGACGATTATGAATTCTACGAGCGAACCGGTGAAGCTGTGCAATCCAAAGCTGAAAGAAGCACCGTGGAATTTCGATGCTCCCCTCCCAGCGCACTACGGACCGGGATCAAGCCAGGATGACGTAATTCCAGCCAAAGCGCCGGTGCAGCACGCACTGCCATCTTTTTATCGCGCACTTACCGATGTGGAGCTAGTGGATCGAATCGTCCGGGCAAAACAAACCCTGGGCGATAAGCTGGTGATCCTCGGACATCACTATCAGAGGAATGAAATCATAGTTCACGCTGATTTGCGTGGTGATTCGTTCAAACTTTCCCAGCAGGCTGCTGCGCGAACGAACGCCGATTACATCGTCTTCTGCGGCGTCCACTTCATGGCTGAAAGCGCGGATGTGCTCGCCCAACCACACCAGACCGTAATCCTTCCAAACATGGCAGCAGGTTGCTCGATGGCCGACATGGCGGACACTGATGATGTGCTCGATGCCTGGGACGATCTTACCGCACTTTTTGAAGCAAGCATCGAGAGAGCGCCGGTACTGCCGGTGACTTACATGAACTCAGCCGCCGCCCTCAAAGCATTCTGCGGCAAGAACGGCGGCATTGTGTGCACGTCATCAAACGCAGAGCGGGTCCTTCAGTGGGCATTCGAGCGCGGTGAACGGGTGTTGTTCTTCCCGGATCAACATCTCGGCAGAAACACCGGTTACATGATGGGGGTTCCGCTGGATCAGATGACAGTGTGGGATCCGAATCAGTCTCTAGGCGGCAACACCGAGGAACAACTCCTGAACTCACGAATCATTCTCTGGAAAGGCCATTGCTCGGTTCATAAGAGATTCACCGTTGCTCAAATCGAGAAGGCGCGCCGCGAGTTTCCAGGTATCAATGTAATCGTCCACCCGGAGTGCGAGCTTGAGGTTGTGCAAGCCGCCGATTACTCCGGCTCAACCGAGTTAATCCTTGATCGCATAGCAAAAGCACCATCCGGTACGCAATGGGCAGTCGGAACCGAAATCAGCATGGTGCATCGTCTCGCATCAGAGAATCCCGACAAGTTGATCTTTTGTCTGGATCCGATCGTGTGCCCGTGCTCCACGATGTACCGTATTCATCCTGCATATCTCGCCTGGGTACTCGACAACCTTGTTGAAGGTCAAGTGGTAAACCGAATCCAGGTCGAGCGAGAAGTTAAGAAGTGGGCTAAGGTGGCGCTCGAACGTATGCTCGCGCTGCCTTAAGAGAGTAAGCCAATGTACGACTACATTATCATTGGAAGCGGAATCGCCGGATTGTTCACGGCCTTATTAGCCTCGAAACACGGTTCAGTTCTGTTGCTCACCAAGGCGGCCCTCGAGGAGAGCAATACGCGTTATGCTCAGGGCGGGATCGCTGCTGCTATTTCCTCGTCAGACAGCCCGCATATTCATTTCGAAGACACAATTGCTGCCGGAGCCGGGTTGTGCGATGAACGTGCCGTCGAAGTATTGACCAGTGAAGCTCCCGGCCGAATACGCGACTTGCTTAGTCTCAATGTTCCATTTGACCGAAAGGATGGGGAACTTGCTTTGGGTCTCGAAGGCGCACACCGGGTACGACGCGTGCTGCACGCTGGAGGTGACGCCACTGGCTTTCATATCGAAAGAACATTGTGTCGCGCGCTCGCAGAAGCAGGAGTTGAAATTGTTGAAGGTTGTTTTGTAACCAGAATCCTGGTCGAGCACGGGCGCGCAGTCGGAGTGGCAACAATACAAGGCCAGAGTCCCGAGGCTCCTGAGTCACGAACCACAAGTTATCGTGGCTATCGGATCGTTCTCGCAAGCGGAGGCGCCGGGCAGTTATTCTCTCACACGACAAATCCGGCTGTAGCCACAGGCGATGGATTAGCGCTGGCGTACCGCGCGGGAGCGGAGCTCACCGATATCGAGTTCTATCAATTTCATCCGACTGCGCTTGCTATTCCGGGTCAGCCAGCCTTTTTGCTCTCTGAAGCACTTCGTGGAGAGGGCGCGTATTTGCGAAACAGCGAAGGCGTCCGCTTCATGCGGCAGATTCATCCTCAAGCCGAGCTTGCGCCAAGAGATGTGGTCTCCAGAGCCATCTCGGCCGAAATGACCAGGAGCGGAGCGACGCACGTTTTTCTTGACCTCACCCATCTTTCTTCCGAAATGATCAAAAGCCGGTTCCCCACGATCTATTCATACTGTAAGAACGCCGGGCTCGATATGACTGTTGATGCCTTACCGGTCGCTCCGGCGGCGCATTACCTGATGGGCGGGGTACGTACAAATCTTTGGGGGGAGACAAACGTTCCGGGCCTCTATGCATGCGGTGAGGCTGCCTGTACGGGAGTGCACGGTGCGAACAGGCTAGCGAGCAATTCACTATTGGAGGGGCTCGTCTTTGGAGCTCGCATTGTGGAGCGAACAACGAGCGCTACATCTCCGTATTCTTCATTTAATCCTAACTCGATAAAGATTCATGATACGGAGGAATTCCCTTCCTTTGAAGTGGCGACTCAGAGGCCATCGTTGGAAGACCTTCAAGCTTTGATGTGGAATCAAGTCGGTCTTGTACGCGACGAGCGCGGTTTGGGCGCAGCGCGGAATACGCTTTCCGCCTGGCAAGCTTCATTACAAAAACCTCGCACTCCTGCTGAGTTCGAACTGAGCAACATGATACTGATAGGCAGACTGATGGCGATCGCCGCTCGCAAGCGCTGTGAAAGCCGTGGCGGGCACTTTCGAAGCGACTTCCCCGTTCCCGATCCGAATTGGCAGTGCCATATCGTGCTTTCCGGGGCAGCGGCTGCGCGTTCGGCCACGGAGGTCAGGTGATCGAAACCCAAGTTAGACTGCTTGATTTTATTACTGAAGCCGGGTTGCGACGCCTCGTGGAGCGAGCACTCGAAGAGGACGTTGGCCGCGGCGATGTCACCAGTGACTCCCTGATCCCTCTGAGCACCCAAAGCAAAGCGGTCTTTCGGAGTCGTGTACCCGGCGTTATCGCGGGGCTCGATGTGGCGAAGATGGTTTTCGACGTCACCGATTCACGCGTTCGATTCGAAAACTTAATAGAGGATGGTGTGGTTGTTGTTCCGCATCAGGAGCTCGCGGTGGTATCGGGCCCAGCGCGATCGGTGCTGCGCGGCGAACGCGTTGCGCTCAATTTCCTTCAAAGGTTGAGCGGAGTGGCGACCTTAACTTCAAAGTATGTTGAGGCCGTTCGAGGAACTCGCGCCCGAATCGTAGACACACGAAAGACCACGCCAGGTCTGCGATCGCTGGAGAAATACGCGGTGAGAGCTGGTGGAGGATTCAACCATCGTCGCGACCTGGGTGATGCGGTTCTAATAAAAGATAATCATCTCGCTGTGATCAGAGCGCTAGGGCTATCCGCCGCCGAAGCAATTGAAAAGATGCGTTTGTCGCTACCGCATACTGTGAAGATCGAGATTGAGGTTGATCGAATCGATCAATTAGGAGAGGTCCTTAAGGCGCGGCCGGAAATAATCCTTCTCGACAATATGTCGACTGCTGATTTAACCAAAGCG
>Ga0126384_10000709_pt1 | contig 19037 bp, 21 predicted proteins | sample PanSoiMetPlot_36_FD_92543 | JGI IMG/M metagenome (GOLD analysis project Ga0126384, IMG submission 92543) | Tropical forest soil microbial communities from Panama - MetaG Plot_36 | ecosystem: Environmental > Terrestrial > Soil > Tropical forest > Bulk soil | place: Panama | collected 2016-02-17 | reverse complement strand
TGTCACCGTCCGCCATGGCGACATCATCCCCCTCATCGAAATACTCCTACCGCAATACGCGCGCGTGCTTCAACCAAAAGATTGGCGCATTGATGTCATCAATCACAACCAGTGGGTAAGTGCTTCAGCGAGCGACAGCGCATTGGTATTCGCGATGAACCGCTCGCGCACGGCGGCGAGCGCCTCACGCATCGACGTGCGAAACAATAGGTAGTCGTCCGGTGCGAGATCGTCGTGCACCGGCATCAGCGCGAGCATCGAGCCCGCCAACCGTTCCGCGATTGCGTCGGTCGTCCGCGGCGGGCGGCGGGCCGACTCGGCCAGCCAGCGCACAACTTCGTCACCCGCCGCGCTCCACGCCGGCGCGGAAACGGTGTGCGGTACCGCGCGTTGCGCGAAGACGGCCTGCGCCAGCGCGACGAGCGCACGGATCCGCGCACCGCGATCGCCAGTCTGCGGCGCGAGCGTGCTCTCGACCGTCTCGGCGACCAGCGTCAGCGCGAACGGAAAGGCCTCGGCGCGAGCCGTGGCGAGGACGGCCGCAAAGCGCGGCTGTGCGAACAGCCGGTCGGCGTCGACGCGAGCGCGGGCGCGCGCATAGTCGTCGACCACCGCGGCGGCGAACGCGTCGGCCTCCGCGTCCATGAAGGTGGCAAGCCCGTCGCCATCCTCGATTGCAGGCTTGCGCCGGTGGGCGCCGAACAAGACCACGTTTACCTCCTCGAGCGAGATTCGCGCCGCCCCACTGGCACCGGTGGACAAGCCTGGCCTGCCGTGGTGACGTGTCGGGGACGACGCCGTTGGAGCGTCGTCGTTGCCGATATTTCGGTCGCATTTTGGGCAACGAACCGCCAATCCGCGCAGGGGACCGGGTTTTCCCCCCGAATGCGTCGGAGGTGCCCCGAGCGGCGCGGAGACCAGTTCGCCGAGCAGGGCACTATGGTATGGATTGAGAACAAGTCCCATTCCGGCGGAATCGGGACATGTCTTAGGTGACGCAGGAACCGGCATGCTGCAAGGCTGGATCGTCGTCGCCATCGCGCTCGCCTATATCGGGCTCTTGTTCGTGGTGGCGAGCTATGGCGACAAGTTGCCGCTCGGGCGCGAGGGCCGCTCACGCCTGCTGATCTATCCGCTGTCGCTCGCCATCTACTGCACGTCGTGGACCTTCTTCGGTTCGGTCGGCCTCGCCTCGCGCACCGGTTACGACTTTCTCGCGATCTATGTTGGCCCGGTGCTGACGATCGCGCTCGCATCGCCACTCCTGGTGCGCATCGTGCGGCTCGCCAAGTCGCAGAACATCACGTCGATCGCCGATTTCATCGCGGCACGGTACGGCAAGCATCAGGGCGTCGCCGCGATCGTGGCGCTGATCGCGATCGTCGGCACGGTTCCCTACATCGCGCTTCAGCTCAAGGCGGTGTCGAGCTCACTCGCGACCATCCTCGGCCCGTTCGCGACCGGACCGGAAGCCCAGCAACCGATGTTCCGCGACATCGCGCTCTTGGTCGCGCTCGCGATGGCGTGCTTCGCGATCCTGTTCGGCACCCGCCACATCGACGCGACTGAGCACCAGCATGGCCTCATACTGGCGATCGCCGCCGAGTCCCTGGTCAAGCTGATCGCGTTCCTGGCGGTCGGCACGTTCGTGACCTTCGCGATGTTCGACGGGCCGACGGCGCTCTTTGCCGCGGCGATGATGAAGCCGCGCGCCGCCGCGGTCCTCACCGGCGCGCCGAACTTCGGCACCTTTGCGGTGATGACGCTGCTCTCGTTGTTCGCAATCCTGCTGCTGCCGCGTCAGTTTCACGTCGCGGTGGTCGAGAACAACAACGAGGGCGAGATCCGGCGCGCCGCCTGGCTGTTTCCGCTCTATCTGGTGCTCATCAACCTCTTCGTGGTTCCGATCGCGATCGCCGGTCTCCTGACCTTCGAGCCCGGCCGCGTCGACGGCGACATGTACGTGCTTGCGCTGCCGCTGATCGAGGGCTCGCGGACGCTGGCGATCGCGGCCTTCGTCGGCGGCCTGTCGGCCGCGACCGCGATGGTGATCGTCGAATCGGTCGCGCTCGCCATCATGGTGTCGAACGACATCGTGGTGCCGATGGTGCTCAAGCGCCGCGAACACTTCATCACGGGCGGCGGGAACATCGGCACGCTGCTGCTCGCGACCCGGCGGCTCGCGATCTTCGCGATCCTGCTGCTGGCCTATTTCTACTATCGCTCCGCCGGCGAGGCCCAGCTCGCCTCGATCGGCCTGCTGTCGTTCGCGGCCGTGGCGCAGCTCGCGCCCGCCTTCTTCGGCGGGCTGATCTGGCGGCGCGCCACCGCGCGCGGCGCAATCGCCGGCATGTCGGTCGGCATCCTCGCCTGGGCCTACACGCTGCTGCTGCCGAGCTTCGCGGATGCCGGGCTGGTCGACGCGGGCATTCTGACGCACGGGCCGCTCGGCCTCGCGATGCTGCAGCCGCGCGCCCTGTTCGGCCTGAACCTGCCGCCGTTGGTGCACGGCGTCGGCTGGAGTCTCACGCTCAATCTCCTTGCCTATGTGGCGTTCTCGCTTGCGCGCGCGCCGGCGCCGATCGAGCGGCTGCAGGCCGATCTGTTCGTGCCGCCCGACCTCGCGCCGATGGCGCCGAGCTTCCTGCTGCGGCGCTCCTCTGTCACGGTCGGGGAGCTCACCGCCACGGTCGCACGCTACATCGGCGAGGAGCGCACACGCTCCTCCTTCGATGCCTTCGCGGCGACGCGACACATCAGCCTCGCCCCCGACTCAACCGCCGACTTCCAGCTCCTGCGGCACGCCGAGCATCTGATCGCATCGGCGATCGGGGCGGCGTCCTCGCGCCTCGTGCTGTCGCTGCTGCTGCGGCGGAGCACGGTCTCGACCGAGGCCGCGCTCAAGCTGCTCGACGACGCGAGCGCGGCGCTCCACTACAGCCGCGAGATCCTGCAGACCGCGCTCGACCACGTGCGCCAGGGCATCGCGGTGTTCGACAAGTCGATGCATCTCGTGTGCTGGAACCGGCAGCTCGGCGACGTGCTCGGCCTGCCGAACGAGCTCGTCCGCATCGGCATCGGACTCGACGAGATCCTGCGCTTCAATGCCGACAAAGGCGCATTCGGTCCGGGCGAGGTCGACGTCCTGGTCGAGCAGCGGATCGCCGGCTATGTCGGCGGCGAACCGTTCCTGGAGCGTTTTCCCGACCGCGGGCTGGTCATCGAGGTGCGCGCCAACCGCATGCCCGGCGGCGGCATCGTCACGACCTTCACCGACATCACGCCGAGCGTCGAGGCCGCCGAGGCGCTGGAGCGGCGCGTACAGGAGCGCACCTCCGAGCTCAAGCTGCTCAATGACGAGCTCGTCCGCGCCAAGGCGGCGGCGGACGAGGCCAACATTTCGAAGACGCGCTTTCTCGCAGCGGCGAGCCATGACATCCTGCAGCCGCTGAACGCGGCGCGGCTCTACGTCACCAGCCTGGTCGAGCGCCAGAGCAGCGGCGAGGCCGCGAACCTCGCCGGCCATGTCGACGCCTCGCTCGAGGCGGTCGAGGAGATCATCGGCGCGCTGCTCGACATCTCGCGCCTCGACACCGGAACGCTCAAGCCCGACATTGCGAGCTTCCGCATCGACGAGCTCCTGCGTCAGCTCGAAGTCGAGTTCACCCCGCTCGCGCGCGAGAAGGGGCTCGAGCTCCTGTTCGTCGCCTCCTCGCTCAGCGTGCGCTCGGACCGCCGCCTGCTGCGCCGGCTGCTGCAGAACCTCGTCTCCAACGCGGTCAAGTACACCACCGAAGGCCGCGTCCTGATCGGCTGCCGCCGGCGCGGAAAGCAGGTGCGCATCGACGTCTACGACACCGGCATCGGCATCCCGAAATCGAAGCAGCGCGCGGTATTCACGGAATTCCATCGGCTCGAGCAGGGCGCGCGTGTGGCGCGCGGATTGGGCCTCGGGCTTTCGATCGTCGAGCGTATCGCCCGCGTGCTCGACCATAAGGTGCGGCTCGAGTCCGCCGTCGGACGCGGCTCGCACTTTTCGGTCGAGGTTGCGCTCGCGCCGGCCGCCGCCAAAGCGCGCAGCCGCAGCGAGCCGACGCCTGCCGACATGCGCCAGCTCGCCGGCATGGCGGTCCTGTGCGTCGACAACGACCCGAAAATCCTCGACGGTATGAAGATCCTGCTGGGCGGCTGGGGTTGCCGTGTGATCGCGGCGACCGACCTCGCGGCGGCCAGCGCGGCGCTGCGCGCGGAGGAAGCCGCACCTGCCGGGCTCCTCGTCGATTATCACCTCGACCGCGGCGACGGCATCGCGACGATCGCGGAGCTGCGGCGCCGCTACGGCGCCGGCCTGCCGGCAATTCTCGTCACCGCCGACCGCGGCGCCGCCGTGCGCACGGCCGCACATGCCGAGGGCGTACAGGTGCTTAACAAGCCGATCAAGCCGGCCGCACTGCGCGCGCTGCTCGCGCAGTGGCGCATGCAGCAGGTGGCGGCGGAGTGAGCCAGGCGCAGGCCTACCGACGCCCGAGCTGGAACGGATACCGCCCGGTCTTCTCCCTGAAACAGGCCTCGAAAGCGGGAAGCGCAATATTGCTGCCGGCGGGACCGCGATAGCCGGCGTACTCCGCGTAGCATTCCCGCCATGCCCGCACGTAGAGCGCACGGGTCGAGCTGTCGAGGCCCGCCGATTTGGTGCGCGCGGCCGCCGCCGCGTCGTTCGACCCCATCACGCATGAAAACGACGCGACCGCGCATGCCGCCGCGATGCCGCCCCACCCCATAGCCATGGCAAATCCCCCGCCGAGACCAACCACAGCATAGCGGCGGCGCGCACTATCGCAAGATGCAGCAGCCGGACTGAACACGCTTTCGGAGAGGCTGATGTGGACCCGCCGGCGATCGCCGGGCCGCCGTCACTGCAGCGGCGCCTGCGGCCACTGGCCGATCTCGATCTTGGCGGCCGCGATCACTGCCTGGGTGCGGCTCTCGACCCCGAGCTTCTGCAGGATCGCGGAGACGTGCGCCTTGACGGTCGCCTCCGACACGCCGAGCTCGTAGGCGATCTGCTTGTTGAGCAGTCCTTCCGACAGCATCATCAGCACCCTGACCTGCTGCGGCGTGAGCGTGGAGAGGCGCGCCAGCAGCGCCGTCGTCTCGACGTCCGCCACCGCGCTGAGGTCGACGTCGGGCGGCGTCCATACGCCGCCCTTCAGCACGGTCGCGATCGCCTCGCGCATCGCCTCGACGCCGAGCGTCTTCGGGATGAAGCCGGAGGCGCCGAAATCCATGCAGCGGCGGATCACCGAGGGCTCGTCGCTCGCCGACACCACCACCACCGGCATGCTGGGATATTGCGCGCGCAGATACATCAATCCGGAAAAACCGCGTACGCCGGGCATGGCGAGGTCGAGCAGGATGAGATCGACATCGCTCGCTCGATCGAGGATCGCCGACACCTCGTCGAAGGTCCCGGCCTCCGCGATGCTCGAGCGCACGAACAGCCCGCTGACCGCCTCGCGCAGGGCGCCTCGGAACAGAGGGTGATCGTCGGCAATCAGCAGACGATATTGTGCGGCCTCGCTCAACGATACGCCCAGCTCTGCTTCTGCCCGAATCGCATGCACCTCGATTGCAGCCAGCCTTGCGCAACCCGGGGGAATCGCGGCAATGCGCCGCCCGACGCCCGCACCGAACGTGTCGGGTTCAGTGCGGCATTGACGATATTGCCGATTTTCTGACCGTTCGGCCGCCGTCGCAAGCGGCAAGGTTACCTGTTGTCAACCCTCGCGGTCCAGGCTCAACCGCCGGGGCTGCGTCCCCGCTGCGGGAGCGAGCCGGGCGGCACGTTCTGTGCATATCGACGGGTCGGGCCGCCGCCGGGTGGCGTGTTGCAGCTCGAGCCGCGCTGAAGGCGCGGCCCGAGCGTGGCAGATGACGCGAACAAAAGGACCCGGGCGATGCAGGACGCATCACACTCGACGGCCGTCTCGGCATTGATGGCCGACCTCACGCTGCATCTCGAGCACCATTTCGAAACACGGCGACTCAAGCGCGGCATGCTCGCCATGCTGGCGGCCTGGCTCGGCTATTTCGCCCTCATCAGCATGTCGGCGCGCAGCCTCAACAAGCTGACGGTGCCGCTCATCGAGATGCCGCTCGGCGTCGTCCTGGTGGTCCAGGGCACCGCCGTCATCTTCGTGGCGGCGCTCGTCCTGCTGCTCAGATCGGCGGGAACGGCGAGCGCGGTGCGCTGACCGCCGCGGTCCGCGCACCGCTGCCGGCGCGCAGACGCCCGCGTCAGTCGCTGCGGCCGACGAACTGCATGACCACCTCGCGCCGGTGCGGTGCGGCGCGGTGCTCGACCAGATAGACGCCCTGCCAAGTGCCGAGCGCGAGCGCACCATCGATCACCGGGATGTGCAGCGAGACGCCGGTCAGCATGGATTTCACGTGAGCCGGCATGTCGTCGGGCCCCTCGACGTCGTGAACCCAGCCGGCGTCATCCGGCGCCACGCGACGCAGCGCCGTGACGAGGTCGGCGCGGACGTCCGGATCGGCGTTTTCCTGGATCGTCAACGACGCGGAGGTGTGGCGAAGAAAGAGGAAGAGCGCTCCCTCGCGGGCGGCGGTGTCGGCGACGAAGCGTGCGACCTCGCGGGTAATCTCGACCAAGCCCTCGCCTGAGGTCGCGACCGTGAGCGTCGCCGTCGCGATCACCTGCGGCGACACCGCACTGATCGACGACGTGGAAACGGACGCGGCCGCCATCACTGCTTCTTCATCATGTCTTTCTGCACGTTCATCACCATATCGGCGAGCCGGCGCCATATCTTCTCGACGACGGCCATCATGCGATCGATTTCAGCATCGCTCGGCAGCTTGAGGTCCGGATTGTCGTTGCGCGCGACCGGCGGGGCCGCTGATGCCGGCGGCGTCGCCTGCGGGTCTGGCCTGACCCCGCCGGGAAGCGGCAATCCGCGGTCGAGCAGCGCTTTCTTCAGGGCACCGTTCTCGCCCTGCAGGCGGGCGATCTCGCTGTCGAACGCCGCGCGGTCGTCGGCGACTGCAACGCACGACCAGCCGATGTCGCGCCGGTTGCACAGCGAGACCTGGCCGGTCTTGAGATCGAGCCGCAGGTAGCCGTCTGCGACCTGGTTGAATTGGTAGCGCTTGTCCTCGCTGTCGGACCCTTGCGCGTACGCGGCCGAGGCAGTCAGCGCAGCCGCGACGGCCACCGAAACTACGAATCGGATCATGGCGCTCTCCGGCATGTCAGCCAGCCCGGCACGGACGCTAGCATCATGCCGCGGCGGCGAGAACCGCGTCGACCGGTACCGAGGCCAGCCGCGCGTGCCGCCGGAACCCCGTTCCGCAGGGCTGTCGGGGAGCTTGGCTGAACGGGATAATTTAAATATGTTTCAATTACTTACGATAAAATCGACGATTCTTGACTCACCTGGACCCAATAAGTATGGTCCGCCCGGCCTTGAGGGGGCGGAACGTTCGAATTGGTCTTCTTGCATCGCGAGTGTCGGCAGCATGAGTGACGACACCAGCGGACGAAGCGATCCGGACCGCCGGCTCTCCGACGAGGCTGCACTCTCCGCGAGGCTCCGGCATCTCGGCGACCGGCTCGACCACATTCGGTCGAGCCAGCCCACCGAACCTACCCCCGATGCGGGACCCGCGGCCGACAGCTCGGCGATGGCACGCGGTTTGCGACTGTCCTCCGAGCTCGTGGCGGGCGTTCTGGTCGGCGCCGTGATCGGCTATGTGCTTGATCATTGGCTCGGGATCACGCCCTGGGGGCTCATCGTGTTCGTGCTGCTGGGCTTCGTGGCCGGCGTGCTCAACGTGATGCGGTCGGCCGGAGTGGCGGTGCGACCCGGCGACCGCCGGTCGTGATGTGATACCGAAGGACCGATCCGGTCATGGACGACCCGATCCACCAGTTTGAGATCATCAAGATCTTCCCGATCGGCAAGATCGGCGGGCACGAGATCTTTTTCACCAACTCGGCCGCCTACATGGCGCTCGCCGTGATCCTGACGACGGCGCTGATGCTGGGCGCCACGGCGGGCCGCCGTCTGGTGCCGAATCGCCTGCAATCGCTCGCCGAACTGACCTACGAATTCGTCGCCAGTTCGATCCGGAACACGGCTGGCGCGGAAGGGATGAAATTCTTTCCGCTCGTGTTCTCGCTGTTCATGTTCGTCCTGGTCACCAACCTGGTCGGGCTTGTCCCTTACGCGTTCACGCCGGCAAGCCATATCATCGTCACCGCCATGCTCGCGCTCCTGGTGTTCTGCACGGTGCTGGTCCTCGGGTTCTGGCAGCACGGGCTGCACTTCCTCAAGATATTCGTGCCGAGCGGCATCCCCATCTACATCCTGCCGCTGATCGTCTTCATTGAGGTTATGTCGTTCCTGTCGAGGCCCGTCTCGCACAGCGTGCGTCTGTTCGCGAACATGCTGGCCGGCCATATCACACTCAAGGTGTTCGCCGGCTTCGTCACCATGCTGGGCGGAATGGGGCTGGGCGCGCTCGGGATCGCTGGCAAGTTCGGCGCCGTCCTGCCGCTCGGGCTGACGGTCGCGCTCACCGCACTCGAGCTGCTGGTGGCGTTCCTGCAGGCCTACGTGTTCGCCATCCTCACCTGCATCTACCTCAACGATACGCTTCACCCGGGCCATTGAACGCCCGGCCACCGATCCAACCTCACTCGAAAAGGAGCTTCATCATGGATCCGATCGCCGCCAAGTACATCGGCGCCGGCATTGCCTGCATCGGCATGGGCGGCGCCGGCGTCGGCGTTGGCACCATCTTCGGCAATTATCTCGCCGCCGCGCTGCGCAATCCGTCGGCCGCCCAGGGCCAGTTCGGCAACCTGATCTTCGGCTTCGCGGTGACCGAGGCGCTCGGAATCTTCTCGCTGCTGATCGCCCTGCTGCTGCTGTTCGCGATCTGAGAGTTCAAGCCGGCGCGCATGCGCCGGCGTCACGTCAGGGAATGGCCCGTCGCCACTTGGAACATGGCCACCGAGAACACCGCCGCGCACACGGAAGTCCCGGGACACAGCTTCCCGCCGTTCGACAAGACCACGTTTCCGTCGCAGATCGTCTGGCTCGCGGTCTGCTTCATCGCGCTTTATCTCATCACGTGGCGGCTGGTGCAGCCGCGGGTGGGCGGCATCCTCGATGCGCGCCGGGATCACATCTCTGGCGATCTCGCCGAGGCCTCCCGGCTCAAAGGCGAATCCGAGGAGGCGATCGCCGCCTACGAGAAGGCGCTTGCCGACGCCCGCGCCCGCGCGCAGGGGATCGCGGGTGAGACCCGCGAGCGGCTGCAGGGCGAGGCCGACGAAAATCGGAAGACGCTGGAAGACCGCCTCAACCATCGCCTCGCCGAGGCCGAGCAGGCGATCGCGGCGACCAAGACTGCCGCGATGGCCAATGTGCGCAGCATCGCGGCGGAAGCCGCAGCTGCGATCGTGACGCGGCTCACCGGCGTGACGGCTCCCGGAGCGGCGGTCAGTGCGGCGGTCGACACCGCGCTCAAGCGATAGGACCGCGTCATGCCTTTCGAGTTCAACGCCGAATTCTGGGTTGCGGTCGCGTTCGTTATCTTTCTTGCGGTGCTCGCGAAGATCGGCGCGCATCGCCAGCTCCTCGGTGCGCTCGACAATCGCAACGCCCGCATCAAGGGCGAACTCGACGAGGCGCGCCGCGTGCGCGACGAGGCGCAGGCGCTGCTCGCCGAATATCAGCGCAAGCGCGTCGAGGCCGACCGCGAAGCCGAGGCGATCATCGCAGCCGCCAAGGCCGAGGCCGAGCGTCAGGCCGCCGACGCCAAGGTGAAGGTGGAGGAGTTCGTCGCGCGCCGCACCAAGATGGCCGAGAACAAGATCGCCCAGGCGGAGGTCCAGGCGCTCGCCGATGTGCGCGCCGCCGCCGCCGAGGCCGCGGTCGCGGCAGCCGAGAAGATCCTGGCCGACACGACCAAGGGCAAGGTCGGCGAAGACCTGATCGCCCAAGGCATCCGCGACCTCAAGTCCAAGCTCAACTGACTCCCTGCCCTGCACGCGTGGCGTAATTGACCGTCAAGGAGACGGTCGTCGTCGTGCGCGGCTGGTGAGGACTCCAGAGGTCGTTTGTCTGCGCACGATCTTGTCCGAAAGTCTGTCAACTTTTCGGGATCATGCGCTATCGTTTCGGCTTCGCGGCCGGCTTGGCGGGACGCTTCTTCTTCTGCTCGAGCGCCGCGCCGTCGGGGTCGAAGCCGACATAGATCACATAGGCGTCGAAGTCCGCGGCGGAAGGCATCGGAAAGCTCAGATCTTCCTCGACGTGGGTGAACGTAACGTTGGATTCGCCGGACGGCACGTTGACGGGCACCATGTAGAACTTGGTCCAGATCGTTTTGGGCTCCACCCCTTCCCGCACCAGCGCGAGCCGCACCGGAAGCGTCAGCGTACCGGGGCTGCCGGCCGGGCCGAGGATCACGCGGCCCTCGACGCCAACCTTCATGTTCACGGTGCCGGCGCGCAGGGCGCATTCGCGCGCGCCGCGCAGGAAGTTCGCCTGGTAGCGCAGCGACAGCGCGGTCGACCCATTGTCGGGCCCCGATTGCGAGTAGGTGGCCGCCCCCTGCCTGATCTCGACGGTCGGGCAGTCGATGTCGGGTGGCGTCACACCGGCGCCCTCGCCGGCGGTCGCCGGCGACCCGAGCACGAAATTGCTGAACCGATCGCTGAACGAGGAGGACGATGACGCTGCCGAGGTCGACGCGGCGGCCGAAGGCTTTGTGCCAACCAGGCTGTCATAGCTCGAGCAGCCGGCCAGCGCGGTCACAATCATGACCGCGCTCACTGCGCCGAGGCCCCGCATGCCGCTTGAATCACCCATCCGTCCCGTCCGTATCCCGGACTTATATCAGCCGAACCGTGGCGGTCCCAAGGCGGGCAAAAAGGCGTGTGGAAAGACCGCGCAGGACCAGCCAGCCGCGGGGGAACGTTCGGACCGTCCGCCTGCCGGCGGATCATTCGGGATCGTCCTTGAGCCGGGCGAACAGCAGATGGTCCTGCCAGACGCCGTTGATGCAGAGGTACTGGCGCGCATAACCCTCGCGCGCAAAGCCGCAGCGCTCGAGCAGGCGAATGGACGGTGTATTGGTCGGGATGCAGGCGGCCTCGACCCGGTGCAGCCGCAGCGTCCCGAACGCGAACGGCAGCACGGCCTTGACGGCCGCGGTCATGTGGCCACAGCGCACGAAGGGCGCGCCCATCCAGTAGCCGAGGCTCCCGGCCTGCGCGACGCCGCGCCGGATGCTCGCGAGCGTGAGGCCGCCGACCAGGACATCATCCTGCTTGCGGAACACGAAGAACGCGTAGGATTGATCCGCCCGCCAGTCCTCCGCGTAGCGCTTGAGACGACGCCGGTAGGCGCCGCGGGTGAGGTCATCGGCCGGCCAGGACGGCTCCCAGGGGGTGAGGAATTCGCGGCTTGCGGCCCGCAGCTCCGCCCATTCCTCGAAATCGGCCATTTGCGGCAACCTCAAGGTCACGCCCCGCCCGTCGAGGCTCGGCGAGGTTTCGGCGAAGCCGACGGTGCGGAAGAAGGCCATGCGACTGCCGGATCCTCACGCCGCCGCCTTGCGCACGAGGCTCTGGGCGATCTCGGCGGCGCGTTCCAGGCCTGAGGGTCCGAGCGCCGCGACCGCCGGACGGCTGCGCGCGATCAGGTCGCGGCCCGCCGCGCGCGCGCTCTCGACCGTCACGGCGTCGACCTTGGCGACGATCTCCTCGAGCGGCATGGGCCGACCATAGATGTGGATATGGCGCGCGAGCTGCTCGGCACGGGCGCTCGAGCTCTCGAGCGCCATCAGGAGTCCCGCCTTCATCTGCGCCTTCACGCGCGCCACTTCGACCTCGTCGAGCGTATCGGCCGCGGCCGCGATCTCGCCGACCACGACCCGCATCAGTTCGGCCGCGTCAGCAACATCGGTGCCGGCATAGAGGCCGAACATCCCGGTGTCCGCATAGGGAGCATGAAAGGCGTAGATCGCATAGCACAGGCCGCGGAGTTCGCGAACTTCCTGAAACAGGCGCGAGGACATACCGCCCCCGAGCGCGTTGGTGAAGACCTGCAGGCTGTAAATCGTTGGATCGCACTGGGGCACGCCTTCGAGCGCGAGCGCGATATGGACCTGCTCGAGATCGCGCCGCTCGACCTGGACGCCGCCGCGGAACTTCGCGCCCTGCGGCGGCGGCCCCGCCGGGCCCGTGAACGACTCAAAGCGCCGCTCGGCCTCCGCCACGACGGCGCGGTGATCGACCGCGCCGGCGGCCGCGACCACCGTGTTGGGCGCACGGTAGTGACGCGCCAGATACGACTTGAGGCGCTTGCCGTCGAACGAGCGCACGGTCGCGCGCGTGCCGAGGATGGAGCGGCCGACCGGCTGATCCGCGAATGCAGTCGCCTGGAGGAACTCGAACACCAGATCGTCGGGCGCGTCCTCGACCGCCCCGATCTCCTGCATGATGACGTTCTTCTCGCGCGCGATCTCGTCGGGATCGAAGGCCGGCGCGGTCAGGATGTCGGACAGCACGTCGAGCGCCAGCGGCACGTCCTCCTTGAGGGTCCGTGCGTAGTAGGCGGTCATCTCGACGCCGGTCGCAGCGTTGAGGTCACCCCCGACCGCCTCGATCTCCTCGGCGATCTGGCGGGCCGTGCGTCGCGTCGTGCCCTTGAACGCCATGTGCTCGAGGAAATGCGAGATGCCGTGCTCGTCGACGTGCTCGTCGCGGCTGCCGCAGCCGACCCAGACGCCGAGCGCGGCGGTCTCGAGCTGCGGCATGGTGTCGGTGACGACGACAAGGCCGGACGCCAAACGGGTGACCTCGACGCTCATGCGGCTGCTCCTTCGCGCGCTGCGCGGCTGACTTCCAAAACAAGACGCTCGACCGCCGCTTGCTCGGGCGGAAGTACGGTGACGCGCTCGCGGCGTTGCCCGAGATCGCCGAGCCAGTCCGGCAGGCTCGGTCTGAGCCCGCAGGCGGCCTCGACCGCGTCGGGAAACTTCGCCGCATGCGCGGTGGAAAGGACCACCATCGGGACCGCCGGATCGCGGCTCTCCTTTTCGGCGACCGCGATCGCCACGGCGGTGTGGGGATCGATCAGCGTGCCGGTCTCGCGCAGGGTGGTACGGATGGCGGCCGCGGTCTCCGCCTCGCTGGCGCGGCCGGCGGTGAACCAGACGCCTATCGCGGCGAGCGGCGCCGGCGCGACCGAGAAGCGCCGCGACTGCGCCAGCGCGGCCATGGCGGCGCGCACCGGTTTCGGGTCGCGGCCGTGCGCCTCGAACAGCAGGCGTTCGAAATTAGAGGACACCTGGATGTCCATCGAGGGCGAGGCGGTCGCGACCACGTCGCGGACCTCGTAGACGCCGGTCGCGAGCGCGCGCACCAGGATGTCGTTGACGTTGGTCGCGACCGTGAGCCGGTCGACGGGCAATCCCATCTGGGCCGCCACATAGCCGGCGAAGACGTCGCCGAAATTGCCGGTCGGCACCGTGAAAGCGACCTTGCGATGCGGCGCGCCGAGCGCGGCCGCGGCGACGAAGTAATATACTACCTGCGCCGCGATGCGCGCGAAGTTGATCGAGTTGACGCCCGCGAGAGCGACGCGGTCGCGGAAGGCATGATGATTGAACATCGCCTTCACGATCGCCTGGCAGTCGTCGAAGGTGCCCTCGATCGCGAGCGCATGGACATTGGCGTCCTCGGCGCAGGTCATCATGCGCCGCTGCACGTCGGAGATGCGGCCATCGGGAAACAGCACCGCGAGGTCGACCTGCGAACGGCCGCGAAAGGCCTCGACGGCAGCCCCGCCCGTATCGCCCGAGGTCGCCACCGCGATCGTGGCGCGCTCGCCGCGGCTCGCCAGCGCGTGGTCGATCAGCCGCGCAAGGAACTGCATCGCGAGGTCCTTGAAGGCGAGCGTGGGCCCGTGAAACAGCTCGAGGATGAAGGTGCTTGCACCGATCTGCTTCAGCGGCGTCACGGCCGGATGGCGGAATGCTCCATAGGCCTCGCGCGCCATACGGGCGAGATCGGCGTCCGCGACGGCGCCGCCCGCGAAGGCGCGCATGACCTCGACTGCCACCTCCGCATAGGGCCGACCCGCGAATCCCGCGATCGTCTCGCGGTCGAGTCGCGGCCAGGTTTCCGGCACGTAGAGCCCGCCGTCGCGCGCGAGCCCCGCCAGCGTGACGTCGACAAGGCCAAGCGGCGGGGCGTCGCCCCGGGTCGAAACATAACGCACCGGTTCCATCCTGCGCGGCGGCGTCTGAGCCCGACGCAAGGGGCGATCCCGCCGCCCCAAGCGTCCGTTAACCATTTGAAATCACACATATTAATCCCGGCAGGCGGGATCGCGCCGGGATCGCCAAAAAGACTAGTCGGAAGGATCGCCGGGCACAAGAATGGGTTTTGGGGAGGATTTTGGAGCCAGAATCAGCGTCCGCGCCAGCGGGCGAAGACCCAGAACGCGTACGACGTCGCCAGCACGAGGGCAAGTCCGTACCAAGTCAGCGCATAGCCGAGATGGTTGTTGGGAAAGCTCGGCTTGAGCTCTCCAGTCACCGGCAAACCACCCGGCGCGGGCGGCGATTCCTGCTCGATATAGAACGGCGCGACTGGGCCGATGCCCTTGGCGGCTGCGATCGCGGTCGGATCGCGCGCGAACCAGAGGTTCTTGGCGGGCTCCGCCGCCGGCGTGAACAGGCCGGGCCGCTCCGGCCAGCGCATGATGCCGACGATGACGAGATTGGCGTCGCCCTGACGCCAGGTCGCGCGGTGCTGTCGGCCCTCCGGAACGAAGCCGCGATTGACCATCACGGTCGCGCCGGACACACGCGCCGGCACGAACAGCCAATAGCCGGGGCCGGAGCTGCCGCCGCGCAGACTCGAGCCGATGGTGTAGACGAGCGCTTCCTTGTCGTTGAGGAATTCCGCCGCGAAGGCGACGCGGCGATACTCGTCCTTCGCGGGATCGAGTTGCGCCCACTCGGCCGGCGCCGGCAGGCGCGACGGCGGCGCCGCAAGGCGCTCGGTCACGGTCGCGATCAGCGCCTCCTTCCATGCCTTGCGCTGGACCTGCCAGGTCCCGAGCGCGATCAGCGCCGCGAAGACACCGGCCGCCACGAAGGTTGGAATCAGCAGCCCCCGCCGCAGTGCGCTTGTCGGCGTCACCGCTCGCTCCGGCCCTGCAGTCGGCCCTCTGCCGCCTTGTGGTGGTGCTGCAGGGCGATCAGCACGCCCTTGATGGCGCGCAGCGGCGCAAGCGTCGTGACCAGGATCAGTGGCAACCACAGCACCGCATGCACCCAGAACGGCGGCTGATACACCGTCTCGACCACGAGCGCGGCGCCGACCACCACGAAGCCCGCGATGAGGATGACGAACACGGCCGGCCCGTCGCCCGCATCGGCGAACCCGTAGTCGAGCCCGCAGGCCTCGCAGGCCGGCTTGAGCTCGAGAAAGCCGGCGAACATCCGGCCCTTGCCGCAGCGCGGGCAGCGGCCGGCGAGACCCGCGAGGATCGGATTGGGTGGCGCGCTTGCGGGTTCGGCCATGCGATGCGTCTCCTGCCGGGGCAAATCATCATGTGCGTGTCAAAGCGCAAGTGGGTCGCGACAGTTAGAGCACGTTCCGTTCCTACGGAATTGGAACGTGCTCTAGATTCGTTTGCTTGGCGCATATTGTTGTCGGCGAACCGGTGGCAACCCCGGGCACCATCCACACGCAACGCGGTCAGCACGCCCGGAACCCGCGCGCGCGTAGATGCTCGCGCAGGATCCGCTCCACGGGTTCGGGCCGCTCGATCTGCAGCAGGTGGCCGGTGTCGCGCACCGGCACGACCGCGACGCTGGTTTCCACCTGCAGCGCCTTCGCGATGCGCGCGGGCGGATCGGCACCGGGCAGATCGCCGTCGCCGCTTACGATCAGCAGCTCCTGAGAGAAACGCGACACCGCCGACCAGGCCGTTGAATCCAGGTTCTGTCGATAGATTTCCGCTTCCCACGCGGCGGGGCAGACGAGCATCACGCCCTCGCGGTCCGGCCGCGTGATCGCCCGCGCCATCAGGTCCGCCGCGCCTTCGACCCAACCGCGCATGCGGCGGGCGTTGCGGAAATATTCGGCAAGCTCGTCCGCCGCGGAAAAGCGCTCGCGGCGCTGGCGTGCCCAGGCGGCGAGCGCGAGGTCAAAATCGCGCTGGACCGCATGCAGCGGATGGCCCGGCGGCGGCGCGAGCGGCGGGTCGAACAGGATCAGCGCGTCCCATCGCCAGCCATACGTCATCGCGTGCAGCAGGCTGACCACGCCCGAAACCGAGTGAAACGCGCCGGCGGTCGGGCGCCGGCCGAAGTGCCGCTCGATCGCGCGCGAAACAACTTCCAGATCGTCCGCCATCTGCCGCTGCGAATGGCCGGCGGCGTCGTGGCGCGGGTTCCAGCCATGATCCCGCAGGTCGAACACGAACAAGTCGAAATCGCCCAGCAAGCGGTGCCAGAATGGAAAATAGCCGTCGATGGCAAAGCCATTCCCGTGCGACGCGAGGAGCCGCGGGCCCGCGGCGTTGCCGTGCCGGCGCACGCGCATGATCGCGCCATCGGACATCGTAAGCTCGATGACGGCGCGTGGCTCAGGGAGGCGAAACGGCACTGGCCGAATATCCAGAATTGGGGACCTGCTGCGCCTCCGGAGTGACGCGCCGGTCAGCCCCCAACACGTGGGCGCCGATACGCGTGCAGCGCATCGCGGCCGTCGCGCTCCAGGCCGCAAGCAGTGCCCCGCCGAAAACCATCGCCGCCTTGACGACGGCCGGCAGAGCTAGGCCGAGCAGCAGGTATTGAAGCCAGATCACGGGAAGATAATGCACCAGATAGATCCCGTAGGCATTGGCGGACAGGCTGTCGGCGACCCGCCTGTGGCTTCCGGCGAAGCGCAGGAAGACCGCAGCGAAGGCGAAGCAGGCGGTCGCGCTCGCGAGTACGAAGACGAGGTTCGCGAGCACATCGAGCTGCGGCAGCGGTCCGATGCCGAGCGGGGCGTTCTCCATTGTCAACGCGGTGACCAGCATCCACGCCGGAAACGCCACGAGCGCGAGCGCGGACCAGAGCGCCCAGCGTCGCTGCAGCAGTCCGTCCGCCCGCAGCAGGCCGCGTTCGATCCCGACCATGCCGACGCCGACACCGGCGAAGAAATAGACCACGTAGTGCAGCACGCGGCCGGGCTGGAAGGCAAACGGCCCGACCTGACGCAAGTCCCACGGCTGGAAGATCGCAGCCAGCGGCAGATAGGCAAGCGCGGAGACGATCGCCAGCGCGACGAAATACCGGGCAGGATGGTCGCCCGCGCGCGCCGCGAAGCTGCCGAGCCGCTCTCCCACGCCCGGCGCGAAGCGGTAGAGCGCCGCCGCGGCCATGTCGAGCACGAGCAAATGCCACAGGAACCAGAGCGGCCCGCTCGCCCAGAACGGCAGCGCGATCCATTGCGCCCAGAAAGTGGACAGGCTCGGATCTGGCGCGGTGAGGCGATACACCGGATAGTGCGCCACCGGCATCAGCAGATATACGCCGAGGGCGAACGGAATGCCGATCCGTACCAGGCGGTCGGACAGGAAAGCCCCGACGCCCTTGCGCGCGATGCTCTGCCAGACGAAGAGTCCCGACAGAAAGAACATGAAGGGCATCAGGAAGACGTACTGAAACGCGCAGAACAGATCCAATCCGAACCAGTGCACATGATCGAGAATTGGAAAGGCGCGCCAGTCCCAGGGTGGGCTCGAGAACGGACGCAGTGGCGGCTGGAACACGACATAGGCCAGCGAGGAATGGAAGCCGGCGACGAGCAGAATGACGAATGCGCGCAGATTGCCGAGGGCCAAGCTGGTCCTGGACATATTCCTAGACATATTCGGCGAGCCGCGTCTTCAATTCCGCGTCCACGACGCCATGGCTGATCGCATTGCTCAAGCGTCCGAAGATGTCGGCATGACTGCCATCGGTCGTGCCGAAACCGCACCAGGCGCTCGCCTCCTCTGCACGCGCCGGCGTGCCCGTGCGCGATGACGTATCTGCCGGCCTGCCGACAAATTCGAGAGCGCCCGGCAGACGGTCGAACGTCACCTGCGCGCTGCCGGACCTGCGATTGAAGAACGCGTGAGCGCGCCCCTGGAACTTCAGTGTGATCGGCTTGGTTTGCGCGATGGCGTCGAACAACTCGGCTTGCGCCGAATGGTCGGAATGCGCAGCGCACGCGGTGCCCGATCGGTTCTCCCTGGCGAGGCCGATGGCCGCGATAAAGGCGCCATTGCCGAAGTGGTAGGCGAGCTCGTCATAGAAGGCCGCGGCCGCGAGGCCGCTTTCGGCCTCGGTCGGGCTCGGCACGAACGGCCGGCCAAATCGTTCGGCAAGCCATTCGCCTATCAAGTCCGCGGTGATGCGGACATTGCCCTTGGCCGACACTCCGATGATGACGTGCACCGGCTTGCGCGTGTGCGGCTCGATGCACAAGCGCGCCGGCGGAACGAAATCAGTCCCGAGCGAACGCGGGTGTCGTCGATGCCGCAAGTTCATGGGGCTCCTCTCCCGCCGGCGTGACTGGAAGCTGGCTTGGCACGACTGATGCCTCGCGGCGGTCGGACGAAAGTCCGGTGACGGCCGCCGCGCCGGCCTCCAAAAGCGCCTGCCGGTCGATCTTTCCGGTGCCGGTCTTCGGCAGTTCGCGCAGGAATTGGACGATCCGCGGATATTTGTATGGGAGCAGCCGGCGCTTGACGTAGGTCTGCAGCATGCGCGTCGCGTCTTTCGGATTGAAAGCCTTTTGGTTCATCACCACGAACGCCTTCAATGTCATGCCTCGATCCGGCAGTTCGAGCGCCAGAACCGCGCATTCGCGCACCATTGGATGCTCGGCGAGACAGATCTGCACCTCGACTGGATGGACCCATTGTCCGGAGATCTTGACGAGGTCG
>Ga0126384_10000708_pt1 | contig 19043 bp, 16 predicted proteins | sample PanSoiMetPlot_36_FD_92543 | JGI IMG/M metagenome (GOLD analysis project Ga0126384, IMG submission 92543) | Tropical forest soil microbial communities from Panama - MetaG Plot_36 | ecosystem: Environmental > Terrestrial > Soil > Tropical forest > Bulk soil | place: Panama | collected 2016-02-17 | reverse complement strand
GTGGCGTTGACGCGCCTGGTTCCGGAGCTGTTCCTGCCCGGGCCGCTCGACATCGCCCCGGCTTTCCGCGACTACGTCACCTCACCGGACTTCGGCCTCGACGTGGCCACCAGCGGCCAGGAGCTGGCGATGGGGTACGGCCTCGCCATCCTGGTGGCGCTGCCGATCGGGCTCCTCATGGGGTGGTACCGACGCTTCCACTATGCACTCGACCCCTTCATCAGCTTCTTCTACAGCACACCGAGGATCGCGCTGCTGCCGCTGCTGATCATCTGGTTCGGGATCGGTATCTACTCGAAGGTTGCGGTGATATTCCTGGGCGCCTTCTTCCCGATGGCCATCAACACCTTCGCAGGAGTCCGCAGCCTCGATGCGGCGCTTCTGAAGGCGGCCCGCTCGTTCGGTGCCTCGGACACCCAGATCTTCCGCACCATCGCTCTGCCCGGGTCAGTGCCGTTCATACTGGCGGGGCTGCGCCTCGGGGTCGGGCACGCGCTCATCGGCGTTGTCGTGGGTGAGCTGGTCGCCGCTCAGCATGGCGTCGGTCTGGCGATGGCCGTGGCGGGCGAGACCTTCCAGACCTCGAAGCTGTTCGCCGTGCTCATCATCATCGCGGGTACTGGGGTGGTGCTGCAGGTCGCCCTGCAGAGGCTGGAAAAGCGGTTCGACGCCTGGCGGCCGGCTCGATGAGGCTGAGGCGCCTCATGGCCGGCAGGCCCCCAGGGCGCGCTCCGTCCAGAGCCTGACCATCGCGCGCTTGTAGCCGGCCGAGCCGCGCTGGTCGGAAGCCGGATCGCAGGCGGTCGCAGCAGCCTGGCCGGCCGCATTGAGGGCGGTCGCGTCGAGCGGCCTACCTGCCAGCTGGGGCAGATCGACCAGTAGCGGTCGGGGAGCCACACCGCCGAGACCTACCGCGGCGCGCCGCGTCGTACCGTCCTCGATCTCGGCCACGGCGGCCACACCGACGGTCGGGTAGTCGTTGCTGGTGCCTGGCGTGAAGCGCTTGTAACAGCCGCGGGTGTGCTCCGGACTTGCAGGGATCCTGACCCGGATCAGCACCTCGCCTTCCTGGATGGCCGTCTCGAAAGGACCTCGAAAGAAGGCACGCAGCGGCACGTCCCGTGTGCCCTTCCGCCCCAGCAGCCTCACCTCGGCAGCCAGTACGAGAAGACAGGGAGGCAGGTCCTGACGCGGATCGGCGTGGGCCAGGTGTCCGCCGATGGTGCCGACCACGCGCACACGCGGGTTGCCGATGAGAGCGGCGGCTCGAGCCACCATCGGCTGGGCTGATCGCACAAGTGGTGAGACGGCGATCTCGGCCAGCGTGGCGGCGGAACCGATCAGCAGCGATCCATCCCCGTCCCTCTGAATCTCGCGCAGGCCGGCCACGCGACCGAGCCAGACGAGCCGGCTCGGCTCGATCAAGCCCTGTCTCAACAGGAGACCTACCTGGGTGCCACCGCCGACGGCAACGGCGCCGTCATGCTCGAGGTACCGAACCGCCTCATCGAGGCTTGACGGGACCGCGAAATCAGGATCCAAGCGTGGCCCTCACCGACTCCACGATCGACCGATATCCCGTGCACCGGCACAGGTTGCCCGCCAGAAACTCGCGGGTGGCTGCCTCTCCCGGATCCTTCCCCCTCGCCCGCAGGGCGGCGGCCATGACCAGTTGCCCGGGGGTGCAGGCGCCGCACTGGAGCCCCTCGTGCTCGATGAACGCCTCGACCAGGTCGGGCTCGCGCCTGGCGACGCCCTCCACGGTCCACACCTCTGTCCCCAGGGCGCACCCGGCGAGGTAGATGCAGGAGCTGACCGGATCGCCATCGACCAGCACGGTGCAGGCCCCGCAGACGCCAACCCCACAGCCTTCCCTGGTGCCCCAGAGCCCACACCCTCGGATGAGGTCGAGGAGCAGGACGCTGCCTGGTGCTTCCGTTTCGAACTGTTCCCCGTTGAGGAGGAAGGCCAGCCTCACGACACCTCCTCGGAACGCAGCAGGGCGTAGACCTTTTCTGCGGTGATCGGCAGGTCCCGCGCTCGGACCCCCGCTGCGTCTGCGACCGCGCCGGCGATGGCAGCCGCTGTGGGCACATTGGACAGTTCGCCCACCGACTTGACGCCGAGAGCTCCGACGCCCCTGCCGCCCTCGACCAGCACCGTGCGCCAGGCTGGGACGTCCACTGTCGAGGGGATCCGAAACTCACCGAGGTTGGCCGCCCAGACCCGGCCATCCCGCATGACCAGGTCCTCGAGACAGGCGAGCCCGTAGCCCATGGCTGCCCCTCCTTCGATCTGCAGCCGGTGGGCGTGGGGGTTGACCACCTGCGCGACGTCGACGGCGCTCAGGATCTCCAGCACCCGCACCTGGCCGCTCCGCGGATCGACGGCGACCTGAGCGATCTGGACGCAGAAGGCGGTCACCGGCGGATTGCCGCCGGGCTCCACCACGACCGTCACCGCCTCGTCGGAGCCTCTGTCGATGTAGGCGGAGGCAGCTTCGGCCACAGCCTTACTCAGCGCGGCGGTAACCCGGCTACCGCCCACTCCGTCATCGTGCGGCAGGGCCGCGGTCGAGACCTGGCGGACCTCGACGAGACCTGGCTCGATCCCCAGCTCCCTGGCCAGGCCCTCGCGGACCACGGTGTGGGCGCCCGTGCCCGTCTCCGGCATCGGAACCTCGGCCACGACGCCCTCGGCGCTGGGCAGGAGGCGCAGACTCGTCTTCCCGGGGCTGGTGGGCCGGTCGTAAACGGCGATGCCACGTCCATGGCGCCAGCCCCTGTCGACGTCGAGCGGACGGTAGGCTGCAAGTGCCGCCTCCAGTGTCTCCAGCCCGCGTGACTCGACCCAGGTCTCGCCCCAGGGATTGGCTTCGCCCGTCCGCAGCAGGTTCCGGCGGCGGATCTCGGCCGGGTCCAGGCCGGCCTCGGAGGCAAGCTCATCGAAGGCCGCCTCGAATGCGAAAACCGCCTCGGGCGCACCCGGGGCGCGCATGTGGCCGCGGGGCACAGTGTTGGTGTAGGCGATCCGGACGTCGACGGCCGCCGCCGGGATCCGGTAGGAACTGCCGATGTCCACGAGCCCGTGCAGCGAAACCGTCGCGATGGGTTTGAAGCCGGCGTAGGCACCACCGTCGAAGAGGGCGTCGGCGGTAAGGGCTGTGAGCCGGCCGTCGCTGTCGCAGCCGATTCGCACCCGGATCCGGCCCGAATGGCGGGGATTGGCTGAGGTCAGGTCCTCGTCGTAGCGCTGAACGAGCTTGACCGGCCGGCCCGTGCGCCGCGCCAGCTCGGCGCACAAGGGGGCATCCATCGGGGAGCCCTTGCCTCCAAAGTCACCGCCAACAGCAACCGGGTGGATCTCGATGCGGTCGGGCGGCACGTCCAGGCACGCCGCCAGCTGCGCCCGCAGCCTGTACGGCGACTTGTTTGCCATCCAGACGTGCACGGTGCCCTCGGCGTCGACGCTTGCCACGCAGGTCTGCGGCTCGATGTATCCCTGGTGGCCGGACGCGAAACGGTAGACGCGATCCACGATGTGCCGTGAGCCGGCCAGGCGTCGCTCCACCTCATCAGGCCGGCCGTGGAGCACCCTCGACTGCAGGTTGTGAGGGTCGGCCTCCGAGACGACCGCTCCGGGGTAGGCCCAGGGGGTCTCGTGAACCCTGGGGCTGCCGGGCGTCAGAGCTTGCTCCGCGTCCAGTACGGGCGGCAGCTCCTCGACGTCGACGATGACCGTGGCAGCGGCCTTCTCGGCGGCGGACCGCGAATCGGCGACGACCGCGGCCACGCGTTCCCCGACGAAGCGCACCTCGTCGACGGCAAGGATGGGCACGTCTCGAACGCGCCGCCCGTAAGGCCTGAGCCCGATGTCACGCCCGGTGAAGACCCCCGCAACGCCGGCCGCCGCCAGCGCCTCGCGGCAGTCGATCGCGACGATACGTCCGTGCGGCACCTGGCTGCGCACGACGGCGACGTGGTGCATTCCCGGCAGCTCGACGTCTGCAGCGTAGACAGCCCGCCCCGTCAGCTTGGCGCGGGCGTCGACCCGTCCGATCGAGCGCTGCGTGGGCGCCGCTACTTGCCGAGCCCCCGGCTGGCGGCGTTCTTGATGAAGGAGCTGTCGCTCAGCCTGGAGAGGTCGAAGTTCTTGACCTTGTCGTTGGTCTTGCCGAGCTGGGCCTGGGCGGGGGCAAGCTGCTCCGGCCTCGAGTACGGCAGCGACTGGACGATGCCGGAGTAGAGGTTGTAGGAGGCGAGGTTGGCGGCATCGTCGGTTGACTTCGTCCACTTGGCGAGGGTCTGGAGGGCATAGCTCCGGTCCCTCTTCTCGCGAGCGATGCCTTCGATGATGGCGTCGATGTAGCGCTGAACGACGTCCTTGTGAGTCGCCACCCAGGACCGACGAGCGGTAATGCTGGTGTTGGCAGCAGGGATCTTCTCCTTGCTCAGATCCATGAGCACCTTGAAACCCTTGGCGTCCAGTTGGAGCGACTCAGGGGGCTTCGAAACCGTGACCTGTGCCTGCCCACTCAGCATGGCCGCGATGACGTTCGGCACAGAGCCGGTCGAAAGGTAGGTGACGTCCTTGTCCGGGTCCAGGCCAAGACGCTGGAGGCCGGTGTGCAGCCCGATGTCCAGACTGGCGCCGGGGCGCGTGATCGCGGCCCTCTTGCCCTTCAGGTCGCTGGCGCTGGTTATGCCGGGCGCGACGTAGATCGAGTAAGGATTCAGCGGCGTCAGTGTGCCCAGGATGACCAGGTCTGCGCCCTGGGCGGCTGCGCTCAGGACCTCGGAGCCGCCGATGTCGTCTATGTCGATCTGGCCCGAGAGCAGAGCAGGAATGCCCTGAGTGCTGGTGACCTGCTGGACGTTTGCGGTCAGGTTGCGCTTGCTGAACAGCCCGGCGTCGCTGGCGATGTAGAGGGGAAGGTTGTCGGCAACCGGCTCCGAGTAGCCAACGTTGACGGTTGCGGGAGTGGTGGTGGCAGCGGGTGTCGGGCTGGCGGCGGCGCCACCACAGGCGGCGGCAACCAGCATCGCGACCACGGCCAGCCCGGTGCGAACCATCGATGCCTCCCCGGCCACACGGCCTCAGATGTTTGGTAGGAACATCAAACCGTTGCAGGGCACCATAGCCCGGGCGGCCAAGCTTGTCAACGTGCGCGGAGGCAGCTGGTGCCGGCGCTCCTCTTAAGTGTCTGCCGCCTCAACGCGTAGGTGCGCGGTGGCCTCCTCATCGGCACGGCGCCACAGCTCCAACGCGATCGGGTTCCGGAGCTCCTCGACCACGTGACCGGCCAGACCGACGGCACGCGCCACGACTCCGAGCGCGCGTGCTGCCTGCCAGGGAATCCCCATCTCGCTCGCAATCGCGCCGATTGCGCCTGTGGCGTTGACCGGCAGCGGCCGCTCGAAGACTCGCTCGGCCTCTCCGGACAGGAGCTTCATTAGTTCGATGTGGCGGCCGCTAAAGCCGTGCTGGGCAGCCAGCTCGAACAGCCGGACGCTACGCGGGTCGACAGGCCTGTGAACCGGGTGGCCGAGCCCGGGCAGGATGCGTCCAGAAGCCCGATAGTCCATTACCACGCGTGCTGCGGCCACTTGCAGGTCACCGGCGCCCGCCGCTCCGACCTCTTCTTGCAGGAGACGTGCGGCGCCCTCGATGCTGCCGACGAACACCGATCCCAGGCCGAGCAAGCCTGCTGCGATCGCGGCCTGAACGGCTTCAGGCGCCCCTGCCAGGGTGAGCCGGGTCGCCAGGCTGCTCGGTGTGATCCCGTGCTCGACCAGGCTCACGAGCATCGCGTTGAAGAGGACCGATTCGGCCTCGGTCGGGAGCCGGTCCATGAGCTCCAGGAACACCATATCGCCCAGGTCGACCTTCCCCATCAGCGCGTTCGGAAGGTCGAATCCTTTCACTGTGATGGCGTCGGCGGAGCTCCAGGCGATGTCGGACCGCAGCGGCTTGTTCATGTCGCACATAATCGGCCCGTTTCCGTGCGGTAGCCACGTTAAGTGGTGCTGATAGCGTGGCTGACGGACGGAAACGTTGGAGCCTGGCGCGCGGTGCTACGTTGACCGAGTTCTCGAAATCGGACGGAGGGATCAACATGACCAAGCAGCTGGACGGGGTGTTCGAGGGTGGCGGCGTCAGGGGCATTGGCCTCGTCGGCGCGCTAAGTGTGATCGAGGAGGCCGGCTATGAATTCGTCAACCTCGCCGGCACCTCGGCGGGAGCGATCGTTTCAACGCTCATCGCCGCCGGCTACAAAGCAGCGGAGATCAGGGCGATCATCGATGGGATCGACTTCAAAAGGATGACCGATGATGCGGGCTTCGGCCGCGTGCCGTTCGTCGGCAAGTGGATCGAGCTCCTGCTCCACGACGGCATGTACCGGGGCGATTACCTGCTCAACCTGATGCGCGACCTGCTTGCTCGGAAGGGCAAGCGGACGTTTGGCGACCTGCGCATGCCCGAGTTCGACTCCGAGCCGCGATATCGCTTCAAGGTGCGGGTCGTAGCCTCGGACATCTCACGTGGACGGATGGCCGTCCTCCCGGATGACATCGCGGACTACGGCCTGGTTCCTGACGAGCTCGAGATCGCGCTTGCGGTCCGAATGAGCATGAGCATCCCCTTCTTCTTTCGGCCGGTCAAGCAGTCGAACCAGGAGGGCTCCAAGAGCTTTGTCGTCGATGGCGGCGTCCTCAGCAACTTCCCGGTCGAGCTGTTCGACTCCACAGGCGTGCCGGAGTGGCCGACGTTTGGCTTCCGGCTGGTCGAGACCCTGACGCCGCCGGTCATCCAGCATCAGGTCACAGGCCCGATCTCGATGCTTCGCGCCCTGTTCGAGACGATGACGGAGGCCCATGACGCGCGTTACATCGAAACTCACAAGTTCGTCCGCACGATCACCATCGACACTCATGGCATCCCTGCCACCAAGTTCACGCTGACGCCCGAGGACAAGGCTCTGCTGTATGACTCCGGTCAGCAGGCGGCGCGGGACTTTCTCTCGCAGTGGGACTTCGCGGCATACAAGCTCGCGTTCCGCAGCGGCGCCGCGCCGCCGAGCCGGCGAGACATGGTACGCGGTGCCCTGAGCCGTTCAGTCACCCGCCCGGCCTGAGCTACCGGAGCCGGCATCCGCCTGATCTAAATCCTGCGCCTCGCCAAGCGCCAATCGCCTCGCAGCCCCGCTCATCGTGCGATAGGCTTCCGCCAGGACCTCGCTGACGTCCCTGCCATGGACCGTGACGCCCAGCGGACCTAGCCGGCGAACCAGCTCGTCGGGCGCGACCGAGGTCCAGGGCCGGACCTGCACCCTTGCGAGCTCCGGGCCGGCTTCCCAGAAGTCATCCAGGCGCTGAGCCAGTGAGGGCTGCTCCTCCCCCTGGGCGGACGGTTCGACTGCGGGCGACCCCTCATCACGCAGCGCTCCAAGGTTCTCCAGGAGCTCCTCCTTCGTCCGTCCCCGCCACTTGAACACCAGGAAGGGGTCAGCGTCGAAGGCCTCCGCGAGGATGTAGACGGTGGCGGCCGCGTGCTTGCAAGGACTCGCCCAGTCGGGGCACGAGCAAGCGCTGGACAGCTGGTGACCCGAGGTGGGGAACAGCGACAGCTTGCACGCGACGAAGGCCTCTTCGATCTCGCGCGGCATGTCGCCCGCCAGCAGCTTGGCCATGAAGAGCGCCTTGGAGGCCATCGCCTTCTCGGCGCGCGTCCAGTCCGCCTCGCCCAGCACCTCCACGCCCAGCCGCACCCTGTACGGTCGCGCGCGGGACCCCTGGACGTGGGCTTCAACCACGCCCTTCTGCACGTCCAGGTCCATGACCTGCCCACGTCTGGCGTAGTGCCGCCCGCGCTGCAGCCGCGATGCGTAGTCGAAAGACTCCAGGATCGCGATGAATCGCCGCGACCACCAAGTCTCGCCAATGTCACCGCGGCGGCTCTGGGCCTTGATCCCACCCTGCACGGACCGAGGCCGGGAGGGCACGTAGCGCCGGGGCCGCCAGTAATCGGCCATGGCTATCCCTCAGCCACCGCATCTGCGGAGAGCGCCACCAGGTCACGTAGCTCTTCGGTTGACAGCTCGGTGAGCCAGCTCTCGCCAGAGCCCACTATGCGGTCGGCCAGCTCGCGCTTCTGCTCGATCAACTGGTCGATCCGCTCCTCCAGCGTGCCGACGCACACGAGCTTTCGAACCTGTACCCCTCTGGTCTGGCCGATGCGGAACGCCCGATCGGTCGCCTGGTCTTCGACCGCGGGGTTCCACCAACGATCGAAGTGGATGACGTGGTTGGCCGCAGTCAGGTTCAGCCCCGTGCCGCCGGCCTTGAGAGAGAGGATGAACACGGGCAGAGCTCCCGCCTGAAAGCGAGCAACCATCTCGTCCCGGGCCCGCTTGGGTGTGCCACCGTGCAGGAAAAGCACCTCGCGATTCAAGCGGTCGACCAGGTGTCCCCGAAGGAGCTCGCCCATCTCAGCGAACTGGGTGAAGACCAGAGCCCGGTCGCCCTCTGCGACAACCTCCTCGAGCACTTCCTCGAGGCGGGCCAGCTTTCCTGAGCGGCCGTCCAGCTTCGACCCGTCCCGCAGCAGCTGGACCGGGTGGTTGAGACACTGCTTCAACTTCATCATCGCTGCCAGCACCAGGCCCCGGCGCTCGATGTCCTCTGCCGCACTGTCGATCCTGGCGAGCATGTCGTCGAGCACTGCCTGGTATAGCGTCGCCTGTTCTCGCGTGATATTGCAGAAGACCTTCATCTCCACCTTCTCAGGCAGGTCGGCGATTATCGATCGGTCGGTCTTGAGCCGCCGGAGGACGAACGGTCGCGTGATTCGCTTCAGGAGCTCAGTCGTCGACTCGTCGCGGTAGCGCTCGATGGGCACCGCGAAGCGCCGCCTGAAGTCGGACGCCGAACCGAGCAGGCCGCGGTTGAGGAACTCCATGATCGACCAGAGCTCGGTCAGCCGGTTCTCCACCGGCGTCCCGGTCAAGGCAACCTTCTGGCCTGCGGGCAGCGCCCGCACCGCCTTCGTCTGGCGTGCGGCGCTGTTCTTGATGTTCTGCGCTTCGTCGAGCACGATCCGATCCCAGGGCACCGCGGCCAGCGCCTCCTGGTCGCGAACTACGAGGCCATAAGTGGTGACGAACAGGTCACAGCCGGCAACTGCGTCGGCTAGAGCCTCGCCGGCGAGGCGTTCGCTGCCGTGATGGACGTGCACGCGCAGGGCAGGCGCAAAGCGTTCCGCCTCCCGCTGCCAGTTGCCGACCACCGACATCGGGCAGATCAGGAGCGTCGGCCGTGTCTGTTTATCCGCCGCCGGGGGGAGGGTGGCGGTTGCGGGCCCTGATCGCTCCGCCTGGAGCAGCGCCAGCACCTGCACCGTCTTGCCCAGGCCCATGTCGTCTGCCAGGCAGGCGCCCAACCCCAGACCGCCCAGGAAGCCGAGCCAGGCCAGCCCGCGCTCCTGGTACGGCCGCAGGATGCCCTTGAACCCGGGCGGCGTCGCCGCCGGCTCCAGACGGCGGTCGACGGCGTCGGCCAGCAGGTCGCCCACCCAGCCCTCCGCGTCGACCCCGACCATGGGAGGCCGCCCTTCTGCGTCGAGCCCGATCACCGTCCGCATCAGGTCGGCCGCCGTCATGGGCTGGCCGCGGTCGCCACGGTTCAGCAAGGCCAGGGCCGACGCCAGCTCATCGGGCCGGAGCTCCACCCAGCGACCCCGGACCTGGACCAGTGGCACCTTGAGTCGGGCGAGCTCACGTAGCTCAGCGGCCGACAGCACGTCGTCCCCCAGGGCCGCTTCCCACCGGTAGTCGACCAGCGCCTCGAGCCCCATGCGGCCGGGCACCCCGGGTGTGCCGGCCGATCCCGCAGTCCGCGCCGCGGGCCTTGCCCTGAGACGCATCCCCAGCCGCGCCTGCGGCTCGTACCACCAGGGGGGCACTTGAACCCCAAACCCGGAGTGGCTGAGCAGGGCCGCCGAGTCGCGGAGGAAGCGGTAGGCACCCTGTGTGTCAAGTGAAACCTCGGCCGGCCTCGCCACGGCCAGCGCCGGCTCCAGGTCAGGCCAGAGCCGGCTGGCCCGCCCCAGCTCGGCGAGCAGGAGCTCTTGCGGTCGCTCGAACGCCCGCTCCAGGACGACCAGGCGCTTGGAGCGCCACACCTCGCTGGCGGGAACCAGCAGACTCGGGTCATCCCGGGCCTGGAGCAGGAAATCCACCTGCCACTTCTGTGGCTCCCCTGTGCCCGCGGGCGGCGCGACGCGGAAGCACAGACGGAGCGGAGCGTCTGTTGGGGCGGTCGCCTGCTGCCATGACTTGAGCCGCTGGGCGAGTGCGCCCAGCTCGATCGCATCGCCCGCGACGGCCGGGTCCGGGCCGAACAGCGCCCGCAGCCAGGCCTCCGGCGCGCTGGGCCGGCCTCTTGCCGGCGGCCGAGCAGCGGCGAGCGTCCGCCTGGCAACCATGTCGGCGACGGTCTCGACGAGCTCGCGCACGACCCTACTGGCGCTGCGGCCTGCCGGCTCTGTGGGGGTCACCTCGGCGCGACAGACCGGCGGCATGGCCTTCGCCAGCAGGTGCAGCCGCCGCACGTCCGCAGGTTCCAGATGAGGCTGCCAGCGTGCGCTGAACCTGCCCCCCTCAGGGTCCAGCGATGGCATGAGCCGGCCCTGCGCCGCCAGCTCCAGGCCCAGCTTGCCGACCTCGGCCAGGAATCGCAACGAGTCGCCGACTGCCGGTCCCGCGCCTGGCTCCAGCGGGAGCGTCAGAAACAGGTCAAGCGCCGCCTCGGTCTCGAGCGCGATGGCCGGCACGGACCATGGAAGGAGCCGCGGCTGGATCCCGCTCGGCAGCAGCAGGGTCAGGTAGGTGGGAGTCGCCCGGGCTCTGTGCCCGCTAAGCTCCCCAAGTGCCCGCTTCAGGTCTTCCGGCCCGGCTGTGAACGGGTGTGGCCGATGCGCGCGCCCACGCGGAAGTGGCGCGTTGCGCAGGTCCTCGGTCATCCAGAGTGCGAGGCGCGCGTTCGAAGACCACAGCCCGTGGAGAACAGCCATGAACCATGCAGTATGGTTCAGCTGTGCCAACAGCCGATGAGATCCGCGCACTGAAAGGGGAGGACGTGTCAGTCCGCCTCGCTCCACAAGCAGGTGGCGAGGTGGTCGAAGGCCGCCTGGTCGGGACGCTCGAAGCCGACGACGGCCTCGTCGTCGTGATACAGCCCGAGGGAGACCCCACCCGGCGCTTCAGCTGCAACTATCAGCACATCGTGGCGGTCGAGCGCCGCTAGTGTCCTGGTACCGAAGTTCGTCGCATCTTCGCGGGCTAGACGGCCGGGCGCCTGCGGCGCTGAAGCCTGCGTCGAGGGGCCCGGCGGGGCGTCGTCAGGCATCTACTGATGCCCTCTTCCTTCCACCACCCTCTCCTTGACTCCGGCCGTCGATCCCACGAATATGCCGGCGCACCTCAGTACCAGGACACTAGATCTTCGCTCCCACACGCATCTGACCAGGAGGACGGAATGACGGGAGTCTGCGATGGCCGGGTCGTGATCGTGACCGGCGCGGGTCGAGGCATCGGTCGCGGACACGCGCTGGAGTTCGCCCGCCAGGGCGCCCGGGTCGTCGTCAACGACCTGGGCGGCGCCCGCGACGGGACGGGTGCCTCCCAGGCGCCTGCGGCGGAGGTCGTCGAGGAGATCCAGGCGCTGGGGGGCGCAGCAGTCGGCAACACTGACGACGTGTCCGACTGGGACGGCGCCAGGCGCCTGGTGCAAACGGCGCTCGACCAGTTCGGTCGCCTCGACGTACTCGTCAACAATGCCGGCATCCTGCGCGACCGGATGATCTTCAACATGGAGCCCGAAGAGTGGGACGCCGTGATCAAAGTCCATCTGAGGGGCACGTTCGCGCCTACGCGGCATGCGGTCGCAATCTGGCGCGACCAGTTCAAGGCCGGCCAATCAGTTGACGCGCGGGTGATCAACACCAGCTCGTCGTCTGGGATCTTCGGCAACCCCGGCCAGACGAATTACGGCGCCGCCAAGGCCGGCATCGCGGCGTTCACCGTGATCGCGGCCCGCGAGGTCGAGCGCTACGGAATCACTGTCAACGCGATCTATCCCTCCGCTCTGACGCGCATGACCGAGGACCTGGCCGCGCTCCGCGGCAGGGCCGAGCAAACCGAAGATGAACGGCGCAGGCGGGACCCCGACAACATCGCTCCGCTGGTCGTCTGGCTGGGCAGCGAAGAGTCCAGAGGCATCACCGGCCGCGTCTTCGGCGTGAGTGGCGGCCGGATCACGGTGGCTGAGGGGTGGCACGCGGGGCCGCGCATCGACCACGACGGCCGCTGGGACCCTGCCGAGCTGGGCAAGGTCGTCCCCGGCCTCGTCGCGAAGGCCGCCCCTAACGCCGACGTCTACGGCGACATCTCGGCAGAGGAGAGAGTTCACGATGGGTGAGGCAAGAGGTCCGGCCGAGCAGAACTTCCGCGTCCGGGCCCGCGCCTGGCTCGAAGCCAACGCGACCAGACGCTCGGACGAGGACGGCAGGCAAGCGCGGCGCTGGGACCTGGCCTCGGCGAGGGTCTTCCAGGGCAAACTGCATGACGCGGGCTTTGCCGGCGTAGCCTGGCCGACGGCCTATGGCGGCCAGGGCCTGACGCCGGCCGACCAGCGTGCCTTCGACGAGGAGGCGCGGGAGTTCGACCTGCCAGGCGAGTTCTTTGGGATCGGCATGGGGATGTGCGGTCCCACCCTGCTCGACCTCGGCACAGACGAGCAGAAGCTCCGCTACATCCGCCCTCTACTGCGCGGCGAGGAGGTCTGGTGCCAGCTCTTCTCTGAGCCGGGCGCGGGCTCGGACGTGGCCAGCCTGCAGACGCGGGCTGTGAAGGAGGGCGACGTCTGGGTGGTCAGCGGCCAGAAGGTCTGGACGTCCGTCGCCCGGTTCGCGGACCTGGGCGCTTTGATCGCTCGCACCGACCCCGACGTGCCTAAGCACGACGGCATCACGATGTTCGTGGTCGACATGCACGCGCCGGGGGTCACGGTCCGCCCGCTGCGCGACATGACCGGCGGGGCCACGTTCAACGAGGTCTTCTTCGACGGCGTCCGCGTCCCTGCGGAAAACGTGATCGGCGAAGTCAACGCCGGCTGGGCGGCTTCGGTCCGGATGCTCATACACGAGCGGGTCTCGATCGGCGGCACCACTCGGTCCCGGCGAGGCGCCGCCTTCGCCACGCTGACCGAGGTGGCCCGCTCCCGCGGCGTGGACCGCGACCCCGTCGTCCGCCAGCGGCTCGCGGAGCTGTATGTACGAGAGCGCGTTGTGCATCTCTTCGGCACCCGGCTTGCGCAGGAGGCGCGGCTCGGCCGCAGTCCGGGCTCCCGAGGCTCCGTCGGCAAGCTGGCCGGCGCGGAGCTTGCTCGCTTCAGCGCCGGCGTGGCGGCTGAGCTGCTCGGCAGCGACGCCATAGCGTGGGACGGGACCGACCGGGAAGCAGCTCGCTGGGCGGCAGCGCTCCTTTCTGCCCCGGCCGGCGGGATCGCTGGGGGCAGCAACGAGATCCAGCGCAACATCATCGGCGAGCGGGTGCTGGGCTTGCCGAAAGAGCCGCAGGTCGACCGCGACGTGCCGTTCCGGGAGCTCCGTGTCGGCACTCGGTCTCCCTCGCCGCACGATGGGGGAAGTTAGCGTGGGTGCAGAAAACCTCGTGCTCACCGAAGAGCAGGAGGAGCTGCGCGACTCCCTTCGTCGCTTCCTGGCTGACCGTTCGCCGATGAGCCGGGTGCGCCAGACCATTGAGACGACGGAGGGCTTTGACCGTGCGCTCTGGGATCGGATGGCGGCCGATCTCAGCCTCCAGGGCATGGCGGTGCCCGATACGTGCGGCGGCGCCGGGTTCGGCCAGGTTGAGATGTCGATAGTGATGGAAGAGCTGGGCCGCGGGCTGGTGCCTTCGCCGTTTCTGGCTTCGGCGGTCCTGGCGACCAACGCGCTGCTGGCGCTGGACGACGCGGACGCCATCCGTGAGCTGCTTCCCTCGATCGCGGCGGGGCGCACGATCGCTACCCTCGCTGTCGCCGAGGACGGTGGCGGCTGGGAGGCCGCGAAGATCGCCACCACCGCAGTGCTCGATGGTGACGGGTGGCGGCTCCAGGGCACCAAGACTCCTGTCGTGGACGGCATCGCCGCCGATCTGGTGGTTGTCGTCGCCCACGCCGGCGGGGAACTGGGATTCTTCACTGTTGACGGGGACGCTCCAGGCCTCAGCCGGACCAGGCTGGCGGGCCTCGACCTGACGCGGCAGCTCGCCTCGCTGGAGTTCTCAGGAACGCCGGCCCGCCGGCTGGTCTGCGAAGACGCGACCGGCGCGCTCAACCAGGTGCTCGACGTGGCCTCGGTCGCGCTCGCCGCCGAGCAGCTGGGAGGGCTGCAGCGCTGCCTGGAGATGTCGGTCGACTACGCCAAGGCTCGTGCCCAGTTCGGACGGCCGATCGGCTCGTTCCAGGCTGTCAAGCACCTCTGTGCGGACATGCACGTGGCGATGGAGCTGGCGCGGTCCGCGGTTCGCTACGCGGCGTGGGCGGCCGACGCGGCACCGGGCGAGCTGCCGGTCGCGGCAGGCCTGGCCCGCGCCTTTTGCTCCGAAGCATTCTTCAAGGTGGCGGCCGACACGATCCAGGTCCATGGTGGCATCGGCTTCACGTGGGAGCACGACGCCCACCTCTACTACCGTCGGGCCAAGTCCTCTGAGCTGCTGTTAGGCGGTCCGGTGAAGGTTCGCGAACGGCTGGCCGAGCGGCTGGGCGTATAGGGCGTGGCGGGGCCGCTCTCCGGCCTCCGCGTGGTGGAGATCGCCGGGATCGGGCCTGGGCCCTTCGCCGGCATGATGCTCTCAGACGCCGGGGCCGATGTGATCCGCGTCGACCGGCCAGACGGTGCCCCGACGGGTCCGGCGGAGACGGACGTGGTTGGCCGCGGCCGGCGATCAATCTCGATCGACCTCAAGCAGCCGGCAGGGGTGGAAATCGTGCTGCGCCTGGCGGAGCGAGCCGAGGTGCTGTTCGAGGGCTTCAGGCCGGGAGTGGCCGAGAGGCTGGGCGTCGGTCCCGACGCTTGCATGGCCCGCAACCCGGCCCTGGTCTACGGCAGGATGACGGGGTGGGGGCAACACGGCCCACTGGCGCAGGCCGCGGGCCACGACATCGCCTACATAGCGATGGCTGGAGCGCTGCACCTCATTGGGCCGCCTGACGCACCGCCACCTCCGCCGGTGAACGTCGTCGGCGACTATGGAGGCGGTGGCATGCTGCTGGCGTTCGGCCTCGTGTGCGCGGTGCTGGAGGCGCGGCGCACCGGACGGGGCCAGGTGGTAGACGCCGCCGTCGTGGACGGCACCGCGTTGCTGACCGCTCTGTTCCACGGGCTCCGGGCGGCGGGCAGATGGAGCGACGTCAGGGAGGCGAACCTGCTGGACGGCGGCCCGCCGTTCTATCGCAGTTACGAGTGCGCGGACGGGCGATACGTCGCCGTGGGGGCGCTCGAGCCAAGGTTCTCAGCGGAGCTGCTCGACCGCCTGGGAGTCGCCCCGGACGACGACCTGCGCCGGCGCTGGTACGACCCCGCGGCGTGGCCAGAGCTCAGGAGCGCGATGGCGGATCTGTTTCGCACGCGCACCCGGGACCATTGGTGCGCACTGCTGGAGGGCACCGACGCCTGCGTAGCGCCGGTGCTGTCGCTCGGGGAGGCGCCGGCTCACCGTCACAATGCGGCACGCGGCACCTTCACGACGGTGGCGGGGGTGGTCCAGCCGTCGCCGGCGCCCCGCTTTTCGGCCACGCCGAGCAGTATCGCTGCCGCGCCGCCTGCAGCAGGTCAGCACGCCGTCGACATCCTCCGCGAGTGCGGCTACGGCGACCTGGACATCGCCGATCTGCGCGGCGCCGGGGTCGTCGGGTGATCGGTAGGTGGCGGCCCAGTGTCGGAAAGGGGCCGATACACACTGCGCCAACAGGTCTCATTTCCGGCAAACGGCCCTGGTGTACCCGCCGGCGAGTTACGCTCGCTCGGTGAACCACCTCCTGGAATACCTTCGTGGCCGTCGCGACGACATGGTCGCTGAACTGCGTTCGTTCGTCGAGTACGAAACCCCGTCGACGGACAAGGCACGGCTCGACGGCTTTGCCGGCGTCATAGCGCGCCGCGCCGAGCAGCTGACTGGCGGGCAGGCCCGCGTCATCGAGCAAGAGGCGGCCGGCGGCCACGTGCACGTCCAGGTCGGCGACGGTGACCGGCCGGTCGTGCTCCTGGGCCACTACGACACCGTCTGGCCGCTCGGCACTCTGGACCGGATGCCCTTTCGTGTGAAAGATGGCGTTGCCCGCGGTCCAGGTGCATTCGACATGAAAGCAGGCCTCGTTCAAGCTCTCTGGGCGTTGCACGCGCTGCGTGAGACCGGTGGCCGGCTGCCGGCCCTGGCGCTCGTGGTGAACTCCGATGAAGAGCTGGGCAGTCCCACGTCGCGAGCGCTTATCGAGACCGAGGCCCGTCGGGCCGCCGCCGTGCTGGTCCTCGAGCCAAGCCAGGCTGGAGCGGTCAAGACCGCCCGAAAGGGCGTGGGCCTCTTCAAAATCGAGGTCACTGGCAGGGCTGCCCATGCCGGGGCGGACCCGCTCGCCGGCATCAGCGCGATCGACGAGCTGGCCCGCCTCGTGCTGGCCATACGCGCGCAGACCAACGGCGGGAACGGCACGACCGTCAACGTCGGGGTCATCCGGGGCGGTACGCGCGCCAACGTGGTCGCCGCGCACGCGAGGGCGGAGGTCGATCTCCGGGTCGTAACGACTGCAGAAGCGGAGCGAGTGAGCGCAGCCATTCTCGAGCTGCGGCCACATCATCCCGGCGCAGTCGTGCGGATAACTGGGGGCCTGAACCGGCCGCCGATGGAGCGCACGGCGCAGATCGCGGAGCTCTTCGAGCACGCGCGCGGGTTGGCGGCGGAGATCGGATTCCCGCTGGACGAGGCCATGACCGGGGGCGGCAGCGACGGCAACTTCGCAGCGGCCGTGGGCGCCCCGGTGCTCGACGGCCTCGGCGCGGTGGGGGGTGGGGCCCACGCCCTCACCGAGCACGTGTTCATCGAGCACATGCCGCCGCGTGCGGCGCTCCTGGCACGGCTGATCGAGACACTCGGCTGATGTCAAGCGCGGACATCCGCGAGCTGGAGGCGCGCTGGGCGCAGGATCTGGCCGCGTGGGCGATCCCTGAGCACATTCTGGCTCAGGCGGTGGAGTCACCCTGGCAGTACTCGGCCCGGATCTTCGCCCGACGCGCGGATGACCAGCTCGCCAGTCCGTCCGGACCTTCTTATGAACGCGCCCTCGATGCCCTCCCAGCCGGCGGCAGCGTGCTCGACATCGGGTCCGGCGCGGGAGCGGCGAGCCTGCCGCTCGGCGACAGGGCAGGGCGGCTCGTTGCCGTCGATCCCGAACAGCCCATGCTTGATGCCTATGGCGAGCGCGCTGCCGGGCTCGCTGCGGACGTTCGGCGGGTACTGGGCCGCTGGCCCGACGTTGCCGAGCAGATCGAGCCAGTCGACGTCGCTGTCTGCCATCACGTGGCCTACAACGTGGCCGACCCTGTGCCGTTCCTGCGCGCGATGATCAACGTCGCTCGCCAGAGGGTGGTGATCGAGCTGACTACGCAGCACCCGATGACGCCACTGAATCCACTCTGGCTCCGATTCCACGGTCTGCGCCGTCCGGACAAGCCGACAGCAGATCAGCTGTGTGAGCTGATCAGCGCGATGGGGTGGAACGTCTCGATGGAATGCTGGAGCCGCCCGATGACCGGGTTTGGCGATTTCAACGAGATGGTCGTGCAAACGTGCCGGATGCTGTGCCTGCCGCCCGAGCGCAGGCCGGAGGTTGAGGTTGCCCTGCGCGAGCTCGGCGTGGACCCTCGGGATCCGAGGGGGATCGGAGGTGCGCGCCAGCTCGTCACCCTGTGGTGGGACGTCGACTCCGGACTCGCGAGCCGGAACTAATCCGCGGCTATCGCACAAGCGAACCAACTGTGGGCGGATGGCCCGATCGGCCACCTCGGAGAGGCCCTACCGCTGGCACTTTGCCCATTTGCCGTCGGGACCGCGACCATGCAGCCCCTGATCCCACCCAGCCCGAGAGCATGCTTGAGCCATGCGCCTGGCCGTGCTCTCCGACATCCACGCGAACCCGATCGCCCTCGACGCCGTACTTGCCGACGTCGCTGCGCAGGGCGGCGTCGATGAATACCTTGCGCTCGGCGACCTCGTGGCCCTTGGTTATGATCCGATCACAGTTCTTCAACGGCTGACCCTGCTGCCGAATGTGGGCTTCACTCGCGGCAATACCGACCGCTACGTCGTTACCGGTGACAGACCAGCTGCAACGGATCGAGCGGTTGTGATCGAGATGGCCAACTCCTTTTCCTGGACGCGGGGCTACATCACTGCGAGCGGCTGGTTTGACTGGCTGAGGGCCCTGCCCCTGGAACAGCGGCGCGCCCTACCGGACGGCTCCCGCCTGCTCGCGGTGCACGCCGCACCAGGCACGGACGATGGTCCGGGTGTGAACCCGGAGCAGAGCGACACCGAGCTTCTCCAGCTTGTCGCTGACAGTGCCTCGGACCTGGTGCTCGTCGGCCATACACACTGGCCGCTCGATCGGACCGCCGGCCCTGTACGCATCGTCAACGTTGGCAGTGTGAGCAATCCGTGGGCGCCCGACCTTCGAGCAAGCTATGCGCTGGTCGAAGCCGGCCCCTCAGGATGGTCAGTGCATCTCCGCCGGGTGGACTACGACCGCCAGGCGGTCGTCGACGCCATCCACGCCGTGCACCATCCGACCCCGACATTCCTCACTGGCTGGTTCCGAGGCGAGCGTCGACCGTCGTGGCAGCGAGGGTAAGGGGCCTCTGCCAGTGGTGCCCGCCGGCGGAACTCCCGACCTGCCGCGCCCAGCGACGCCCTCCCCCTGGGCCGCGTC
>Ga0126384_10000707_pt1 | contig 19050 bp, 19 predicted proteins | sample PanSoiMetPlot_36_FD_92543 | JGI IMG/M metagenome (GOLD analysis project Ga0126384, IMG submission 92543) | Tropical forest soil microbial communities from Panama - MetaG Plot_36 | ecosystem: Environmental > Terrestrial > Soil > Tropical forest > Bulk soil | place: Panama | collected 2016-02-17 | reverse complement strand
TGGAGATGCGCGCGTTGTTCGCCGCCGCTCCGGCTCCGGCGGCCTTTTGGCTCAAGCCGGTGACCAACACGTTGGCCAGAGGTCCGGAGCTGGGAATCTTTGCTCCCATCGCCTGCGGTGCTGTGCCTGGATTAAGTGCGTCGTTGGCGGGGGAAATCGACGGCGAAGCGAACTGCACTTTTCCGGAAGCCACCGGCAGATTGAAGCCGACGTAGTAGCCGGTCAGATTCGAGTTGGCCACCAGCTTCAGTGCCACCCCGTTGGCCGTGGAACTCTCCGCATCTTTCACCAGCCGGATTTTCCCGCCGGCCGGCGGATCCGTATAGACCAGCTGGACGGACCCGGAAGTATCCGCCGCGACCGTGTTGACCACCGTGTTCGCCGTTGCCTCCCCTTTCGCGTTCGAGGCTTTAAGCGTGAAGGTGGTGGTAGCCGACACGGACACCTGAAGCGAGCTGAGCGAAGTGACGTCCTGGTTGCTCGGGTAGAGCATCAGGCGGTCCGCGTTTTGCGTGGCCCAGCTTAGCGTGGTGGCGCCGCCCGCCGGAACCGTTGCCGAGCTCGCGGAAAAACTGCTGATGGTGGGTAAGACGGCAGGCACCGAGTTTTGAAGCTGCGAATTGGAACAGCTCTGCGCGGTGACAAACACGGCCATCGCCAGCAAGAAACCTGTCAGGTTCTTGCAACCCGAACTCCAGATTGGATTTGCCATGAATCCCCTCGACCCAAAATTCATCGGCTGCCAAGTTCAGCGGGGAGGGTCGACAAAGCATAGTTCACCGGACCGGTCAATCATTTCCAAGGGCAGCGCTTCCAGTTTCGTCGCCCGGATTGCGCAGACGTAAACCGCAGTGTGGAGACCCACTTCGGTGGGGAGACCGGTTGGATGTTTTCACCTGCCTGTGACTCAGCTGCCACCCATCTGGTCCGGGGGAAACGCGCCACCGATTTGCGCTCGCAATCTTCGCTGGACACCGATCGGCAAACGAGCCGCGGGACGAAACGGCGATACGCAAGTTTGTCGAGTACCTCGCTACCAACGAGCCTGGGACACTGCGCTACGAGGTGTGGCAAGAGGAGAAAGACCCGACCCGCTTTGTGCACATCTTTGTGTTTCGAGATTCCGAGGCGGATCGCACCCACTCAGAATCCCAAGCGGTGAAGGAGTTCTCGGGAGTTCTCTATCCCGAGTGCCTCGCGCCCGTGGAGTTCATCGACCACAAGCTGGTCGCGTCGAACGTAGCGGGTCGGCCCTAGCTCGGCGCACAACCTCGTTTTCGGCCGCCGGTTACCTGGGACACAACCTCGAGCTCACGCTCATAGCGGCAGTCCTCACTTTCCCTCCTCGGTGGGGTGTCGGCCGAGCGATTCTGTCCGGCAGGTCCACCAATTCACGGCCGGGAGTTGGATTTCGTGGTGCTCGACTCCTAAGCTGGCGGCTGCGGCGGCGGGGGTTGCTTTGTGAGGCCCCAGCAACCGACCACGGGGGACCAGCCGATGAATCCGATCTTTGGCCCTTATGAGTTCATGCCCCACGGGCATTGTTACCTCTGGAAATCAAGCCTGCTCTGGCTTCATGGTGCTTCCGACGGCCTCATCGGCCTAGCTTACGTCACCATCTCCTTGCTCCTGCTGGCGTTGATCCGGCGCATTCGCTTGCCGTTTTCGCCAATCATCGTGGCATTTGGGGTGTTCATTCTCGCCTGCGGCTTCACCCACTTGATGGAAATCTGGACCCTTTGGGTCCCCGACTACTGGCTGGCTGGCGGCGTCAAAGCGGTCACCGCTTTGGCTTCGATCGCCACCGCGGTGGCGCTGGTACCATCCCGCCCCCGGGTGGTGAAGCTGGCCGAAGCTGCTGCTTTGGCCGAAGCGCGCCGCTTGGAGTTGGAGCAAAAGAACCGCGAGCTCACCTCTCTATACAATCAGCTGCAGGCCACGACTGCTCAGAAGCTCATCCAAAGCGAAGCGCAATTTCAGGCGCTGGTCGAAAACCTGCCGGTGTTGGCCTGGACGGCGAGACCAGACGGTTACATCGATTTCTACAACCAGCGCTGGTACGAGTACACGGGCTCCTCCTTCCAGGAAATGGAGGCCTCCGGGTGGGAACAGGTTCACCATCCCGACACCCTTCCGAAGGTGCTCGAGCGCTGGAAGCATTCCCTGAGCACCGGTGAGCCGTTCGAGATGGAGTTCCCGTTGCGTGGAACTGACGGCGTCTACCGCTGGTTTTTGAGTCGGGTTCGACCGCTGAAAAACGCACACGGCGAGATCGTTCGTTGGTTCAGCAGCAACACCAACATCCAGGACCAGCGGAACCAAGCCGCGGCGCTGCGGCAGGCGATCCACAGCCGGGACTCCTTCATCTCAGTGGCAAGCCATGAGCTGAAAACCCCCCTGACTCCGCTGACGCTTAGGGTTGCCGCGCTGGCCAGAGAGGCCGAGAAGGAGCCTGATGACCCCTTTGTCCAGCGAGTGCGTTCCTACACCGAGGTTGCACGCAGGCAGCTCACCCGGTTGGATTCGCTGGTCAGCGAGCTGCTGGACGTCTCTCGGATCGTTGCCGGCCGTTTCAATCTTCAGCCGGAGGATGTCGACCTGGTAGCCCTGATCCGTGAGGTCGCGGAGAGATACGAAAGCCAAGCGGCGCAGGCAGGCTCCACCTTGAAGCTTGGAACGCCAACGGCATTGCTCTGCCGCGCGGATCGGCTGCGGCTGGAGCAAATCGTCACCAACCTGCTGGACAACGCCATCAAGTATGGCGGGGGACAACCGGTGAAAGTGGACCTCGAAGAGCATCAGAGCGAGGCGGTGCTGAAAGTAAGCGATCAGGGGATCGGCATCGAGCCCGAACTTCAAGAAAAGATATTCGAGCGCTTTGAACGCGCGGTTTCCGACCGGAACTACGGGGGGCTGGGGCTCGGATTGTACATCACCAAGACGGTGGTGAACGCCATGGGGGGCACGATCGCCGTGGAGAGCCTCCCGGGACGAGGCGCCACATTCACCGTCGTCCTTCCCCGGTGGTCCACCGCGCCAGTCCGCCCCGCCGCGACCACTGGGCAAGGGCGCCCAGCGCGGGTTTAGGCGAATCGATAAAAACCGCCGAGGATCGCTCCGTAGACCACGTGGGCAAGCACCACGGAGATCGGCGTTCCCACGCCGTAGTGCAAGGCCAAGGGACCGGGGGGCTCGAGCTGACGCTTGGGTGTGGGGCCCCGGGTTTCGCTGGCCATCCTGGGGTGAATGGCCGGTAGCACCGACATCCCCGGCACCAGCACAAACGCCGAATGCACCAGACCGATCAGCGCTCCGCGCCACCAGCTCGCTCCCCAGGAGTGGAACGCGGCGGCGTACAACAATGCAAACAGCCAGCCCATGGCCAGGTGAACCGCCACTCCGATCAGCTTCGCTCGGTCGCGGTCGCTGGTGAATATCGTCCCCAGCAAGTAGGGGACGTTGAGTCGCGTCAGACCCAGCGACTGGCTACCGGCGAGGATCGTGGTCAGGACCACCGTTCCCGCGAATCCCCAAAGCAACCAGTCACCGACGTTCATGCCGTGACTCCCGGAACAACTTGCGGCGGTGCCGCCCGGTCGTCGCCCGCAACGCCTCGAAGCTCGCGCCGCCGAATTGAGAGAGCGGCATTGATCAGGCCGAGGTGGGTGAATCCCTGGGGAAAGTTCCCCAGGGGCGCGCCGGTGCGCGGGTCCACTTCTTCGGCGAGAAGGCCCACGTCGTTGGCAAACCCCAGGGTCGTCTCGAAGATCTGCTCGGCCTCGGCGAGAGTGCCGCCGCCTTCCGCCAGATATTGTGCCGCCCAAAAGCTGCACAAACCAAACGCGCCGTCGCCCTGCGATGCGAGCTCGGCGTTGCGGAGGAAAAGGGCCGGGCCAGCGCCAAGCGTCTTGCGAATCCGCTCGTAGGTGCCTCGCATCCGCGGGGAGTCGGCGGGCTCGAATTCGTAAAGCGCCAGCGTCAGCAGGCTCGAGTCGACCTCTTCGCTTCCCGGCGATACGACGTAGCTTTGGAGCTGCTGATTCCAGCAGCGGGTGGTGATCTCTCGTCTGATTTCATCTCGCGCTTCCCTGAAATCATCGATCCGCGCGTGCCGGCCCAGGTGTCCCTTCCAATGGAGCTCCAGCAACCCTTTCAGAGCCACCCAGCACAGCACGCGGGAGTGGGTGTGTGAAACCCTGCCCCAGCGCGGTTCCCAGATCCCCTCGTCGGCATCCCGCCAGTGCTTGCATACGTAGGCGCCGAAATCGCGCAGCATCGCCCGGGTGTCTGAATCGAAGCTGCCCCCGGCTCGGATGACGCGGACCGCGGCATCGATGACTTCGCCATAGACGTCGAGCTGAAGTTGGTTTTGCGCCGCATTCCCCACGCGAACCGGACGCGAGTCACGATAGCCGCGCAGGTGGGGAAGGACTCGCTCCCGCTTGATGGGGTTGCCGAAGACGTCGTAGAGGACGCGGAGCCGCGGGCGAGTCAGCCGTGTCGAGTGAATCAGCCATCCAATGAATGCCGACGCTTCCGCCCAATGACCAAGTGCAAGCATCGCGCGGATGGTGAACGACGCGTCGCGCAGCCAGCAATAACGGTAGTCCCAGTTGAACGATCCCCCGAGCCGCTCGGGGAGGGAAGTGGTGGGCGCCGCGACGATCGCCCCCGAGGGGCCGTAGGTGAGCAGCTTGAGCACCAGCGCGCTGCGGATCGTCGCCGCCCGATAGCGGCCTTCGTACCGCACCGTCCGGATCCAGCGCTTCCACCAGGCGTCGGTGCGCTCGATGGTGTGGTGCAGGTTCTCCAGCGGCGGAAGCTGCGCCGGAGCGTCGCTGTTGAAACTCAGCGAGAAGCGCAGCAACTCGCCGGCTCGAAGTCGCTGGCGTCCCAGGACAGAATCGCCCTTCGCCGTGAGCTGGGCATCGCTTCTGAGAAACAGGCAATGCGAACCCACGTCGACCCAAAAACCGAGCTTGCCTCGACTTCGCAGCCGAGGCGGTTTCGTCGCATATCTCGGACGGGGCTCGAACACCGTGGCGACGTCAACCTCGCCCCGCGTGCATTCCACCAGGCGAACGATTTCGTGCTCTGGCAGCTGGAGCCCGGACGCTTCGTCGTCGGACGCCACCGACATCGCGTCGTGGATCCGGATTGCTCCGGTCGCGGTCTCGAAGGATGTCTCTAGAACGTTCGAGTTTTCGCGATATCTGCGATGAGACTCGAACGGCTGAGCGGGGGAGATCCGCCACCTTCCTCCTTTGTCCTCGTCGAGCAGGGCGGAAAACCATGAGCCGCTGTCGAACCGAGGCCAGCACAGCCAATCGATGGACCCGAACCGGGAGACCAACGCCGCGCTCCGGCAATCTCCAATGATTGCATAGTCGGCGATCGATGGCTGGTTCACGCCGCAATGCTAAGCACTTTGCCGCACGCCCGCCGCTCGCAGGCCCTGATCGGTCAATAGGTAGGCAACGATTCCGATTTTTTCCGAGCTTGCTCGCGCAGCTGGGCAATTCGCTGGTCCACCGCCGCGGCCTGCTCATCGTAAACGCGCGCATTGCCCGGCTTCGTCGAGGCGCGCGCAATTGTCGCGCGTTCCCGAAGCAGTTGCGCCTTGGTGGTGAGCACGGGTTCCTCGTCCGCCCCCAGGGCGATGGCCTGGTCGGCCGCGTCCAGCCCCTCGGCCGCGCAGCGGTCCGCTTCCTCAACCGACGTGCGCGCCCGATCTTTGGCGCAGCTCGCGTCCAGCTCCGCGAGCCGACGATACGCCAGCGCACGCTTGACCTTCGCCAACTGCGAGTGCGCTCGCTTGAGGAGCCAGTTGCGTTCCTTTGGGGTGTCACCGGTGGTGCGGCAAAGCTGGACGATGCTGGCGAAGGCCTCGTCTTGATTCGGGTCCAGCTCGAGCGCCTTCTCGTACGCCGCGATCGCTTCGTTGGCTTTGGCCAGGTTGCGAGCGTCTTTCGCGCCCGGCTTGTACTGAGCCCGAATAGATCGACCCAGCAGTGCCCACGCCGTTGTCTGGCCCGGATCCAACTTGAGCGCCTCCTGGTAGTGCTGTTGAGCTTCGCTGTACTTGCGCTCGCGCAGCGCCGCTGCCCCGAGCTTGATTTCGTTGGCGGCGTGCTCCTTATCGGTCGCGGGCGAGGTTTGAGCCGCGACCGCGGATCGGCCAGCCAGCACCGCTCCGAAAGCCAGCAGGAGTGCCGTCACCAACACCTCGCGATTCTTCGCACGCATTCGAGGCCGCTTTCTATACCCCACCGGCCGTTCTACCGTCGCTTCCACCACCCCGTGGCGGCGAAGATTTTGGCCACCGCCGCAGGCGAGGTCAGGCGCTTCGACACTTCATCGGCGAGCTGCCGCAATTGCTCTTCCCAGGCGCGATGTCGCTCGTGTTCGGGCAGCGGGTTTCCTCGGCCCATGGGGAAGAGTCTCTGCCGCCACTGGGCATCCTGGGCGAGCTCGTTGGCCACCGCGGCCAAAGCGTCCAAGTACGACGGGGCGAGAATCCCGGCGGAGATCGAGATCGATTCCTCCACCGCCTCGGCGCTGTGCCAGCAGCCCGAGGGTATGTATAGCCAATCGCCGGGCTCGAGCAGGTACTCGGCGATCGGCGTCTCCTCGCTGGCGACGTCGAGGCGTGTCGGCATTCGCTCCAGCAGGGGCTTCGGATGCCTGGTGTTCTCTCGCAGCCTCAACATCTTTCGCCCCGAGGTTTGGAAGAAGAAGACCTCCTCGGGATCAAAATGCCAGCCAAACCCACCATGCGCGCGAGGGGCGCGGTACACGTGCAGATGAAGCGCTCCGTGGATCTCCGAGGCCAGCGCACGGCCGAATTCCGCCAGGCGAGCATCTCCGCGCTCGGCGTCGCGCATCACCCAGGTATAGCCGGTCGCGAACAGCTCTCGCGCTTGCTTTGGACTTGGTCGCCCACCGCTGAAGGGCTGACCGTCGCGCACCACCAGAAAGTCCACCTCCTCCGACGCCGCGAGCCGTTCGCAGATCTCTTGCGTCGCGAGCGACGCGACCCAAATGGCGCCGGCACGCCGCAGCAGCGGCGCGCGCCCGTACGAGCTGCTGAAGAAATCCGCCGGAGAAATCTCACCCAATATGCGGGGCAGCACGTTGGCCTGAAGGGGCGGGCCATTGCCGCTCACACTTTCGAGGGGGCGCGATTCCATGCAGCAATCGTAAGAAACGGGGCGAAAAGTGCACCCTTTCTCACAAAATCTCTCGCCTAGCGACGAATGCAACTTGGTTTGCGGATCTGGCCTTCGGCTAACATTCTTGTTCCATGAGGCATGGGGTTGAGCTCAGCCAGTCGGGCGCCACTTTTCGCGTTTGGGCGCCGAACCACCGCAGCCTCCGCCTCCACCTGGAAGGGCAGGAGTTCCCGATGGAGCCGGACTCCAAGGGGGGATTCTCGCTGTTTCGCCCCAGTGTGAAGGCCGGAGCCAGATACGCATATCGCTTCGAAGACGGGCGACTCCGGCCGGACCCGGCGTCGAGGCGCCAACCGCAGGGCGTCCACGAGCCCTCCGCCGTCTTCGATCCCAAGGCCTTCACATGGAGCGACGCAGGATGGAAGGGTCCGCCTCTGGAATCGCTCGTCTTTTACGAGCTCCACGTCGGCACTTTCACGGAGGAAGGGACTCTCGCCGCGGCCGCGCGGCATCTGGCGGAGCTGGCGGCCCTCGGGATCACCTGCGTCGAGTTGATGCCGCTTCAGCCTTTCGCTGGGGATCGGAACTGGGGCTACGACGGCGTCTATCCCTACGCGGTGCACGAATCGTACGGCGGACCAGAGGCGCTTCAGCGCTTCATCGACGAGGCGCACCGGTTGAGGGTCGCCGTTTGTCTGGACGTCGTCTACAACCACCTCGGGCCCGAGGGGAATTACCTTGGCGAATTTGCCCCTTATTTCAGCCCACGCCATCGTTGCCCTTGGGGGGATGGAATCAACTACGACGGCGAGCAAAGCGGGCCGGTCCGGGAGTTCATGGCGGGCGTGGCGCTTCAATGGGTCCGCGACTTCCATGCGGATGCGTTGCGGCTCGATGCGGTACACGCCATTGCCGATGACAGTCCTCGACACATCGTCGGCGAAATGTGCGACGCGGTCCGCGCGCTCGCGATGAGCACCGGGCGGCAGATTCACATGGTCGTGGAAAGCGATCTCAACGACCGAAAGGTGCTCGAACCCCCACCTGGCGGTTGGGGCGCCTCGACGGCGTGGGCGGACGACTTTCACCATGCCGTGCACGCCTGGCTCACCGGTGAACGGGCATTTTATTACGCCTCCTTCGGCGGCCCCGAGCATCTGGTGAAGGCCCTGTGCGAAGGCTGGACGTACCAGGGGCAGTACTCAGAGTTTCGAAAGGGACCTCACGGCACCCCGACCAACGGCCTTGCGCCTTCGCGGTTCGTATTCGCCCTGCAGAACCACGACCAGGTCGGCAACCGACCTCGAGGGGAACGTCTCTACACGCTCTTGCCGCGCGAGGCCTGGCCTCCGCTGGCCGCCAGCCTTTTGCTGGGGCCTGCTTTACCGCTGCTGTTCATGGGAGAGGAGTATGGAGAGACCCGCCCCTTCCTTTATTTCACCAGCCACTCGGATCCCGACCTGGCCAAGGCTGTTTCCGAGGGTCGCCGAAAGGAGCTGATCGCCCATGGGGCAGGGGAAGTCCCAGATCCCCAGGACATCGCGACTTTCAGGGCTTCCAAGTTGACCCATGGGCGAGACGGCGTGCACGCGGAAATGCGCAAGCTTTACAAGCAGCTTTTGGAGCTGCGGCGCCTCTACCGACAAAGCATTTCCAGGGAATGGCCGAGTGTTTCTATTGGGGGCAGGGTGCTTTCGATGACGCGGTCTAGCTTTATGCTGAGAGCGAACCTCGGGCCGCAGCCAGCCGGCGGATTGGGCCCCTGGGCCTGGGAAGTCCTGCCCGCCCGTTGAGAGGCGGCATGCGAGTGATGGCCCGTTCCATCGGAAACGGTTAGAATTTGTCCAGCCTATGAGGCGTCTAAAAAGGGTGAAAGCAAGGTGGCACGAATGAAGACAGCGTGGCTTCCCCTCGTTTCCCTTTTCCTCTTCGGTACTTACGCAGGAGCGCAGGACCAGGTCGCGCAGCCCAACGCTGCTGTTCCGACTGAGACTCCGCCTCCTCCTCCAGATCAGCCACCTCCTCCTCCTGAGCAGATGGACAATTCCCAGATCGTCGCGTCGGCTCCACAGGCGCCCGCTGATGGGCAGTGGGTGTACACTACCCAGTACGGTTGGGTTTGGATTCCCTACGGCGCGCAATACACCTACGAGCCCTCGTTTGAGGGCGCCTATCCTTACGCCTACATCTATTATCCGGCCTACGGCTGGACCTGGGTGGTTTCGCCCTGGGTCTGGGGATGGGGTCCGTCGCCGTATTTCGGCTACTGGGGTCCCAGGTACTTCGTCTGGTATCACGGTCCAGGATGGCACCGACCGGGTTGGGGCTACACCTATTTCCGCGGTGGGTGGGTACCGCCCTACGGACGCGCCCCGTACTATCGATGGTCTGGCGGCGGGTACCGCCCGGGCATCAGTTTGAGTTTCCACGGCAGCTTCGGCGGCGGCGGATATCGCGGGGGTTACCACGGTGGCGCCGGCGTTGGGGGTGGCTACCGTGGGGGCGGCGGTGGATTCCACGGAGCGCGGCACCGCTAAAGCGTTTCGTCCGCGTCTAGCGTCGGCCGTACGCCCGAGTCTCCATCCCGTGCCGAAACGCGATGCTGATCCGAGGCCCGCCTCGAGCGACTTTGGGAACGCTGTGCTGCCACTCTCTCTGAGCGCTTCCTCCGGTGACCAGCAGATCGCCGCGGCCCAAGTAGAAGCTGCGCGATCTGCCTCCGCTCTTCGGCCGCAGTAGAAACCGCCGCCGCTCCCCCAAGGAGACCAGGGCAACGATGGGATCCACTATCTCTTTGCGGATTTTATCGGAGTGCCAAGCGACGCTGTCGTGGCCATCGCGATAGAAATTGAAGCCCGCGCTGTCGAAGAGCACGCCATAGCGCTCGGAAAGGGCGCCGCGCATCTGCTCGAGGATCGCCGGCTCGAGCGGAGCACCGGAGTGCGCCAGCCACACATCCGTCAGGCGCGGCTCGATCACTCGCTTTTCGTACATCCACCGCGTGCGCTGGCCCCAGATTCGCCCTCGGACCAGGTCCGCGAACAGAGCATCCGAGCCGCGGACCCACTCGGGCGCGTAGTCGACCCACGCGGTCTGGTCCAGCGCAAGCCGTTCGAGCCGCGAAAAATCTGCGTCAAAGGCTGCTTGTCCTCGATCGAACAAGCCCGGCTGGAAAATGGGTTCCATCGCCTCGGACATGCTCTTTTCTAACGAGCGACGGGGTCGGTCTGCTCGCACCAAGGTCGACGGCGCGCGTCCGGGAAGGCTACCGAGGCGTCCGGCAGTCCGCTAAGTTGCCAGGGACGAGTGTTCGATGCTGATTGCTCTGCTCGCGGACATCCACGCCAATCGCGAAGCGTTGGAGGAGTGCCTGGCGCATGCCCAGGCGCACAACGCCGAGAGGTGCATCTTCCTCGGCGACCACGTCAACTACGGCGCTGACCCCGAGTGGGTGGTCGATCGGATCATCGCGTGCGTTTCTGCCGGCTCGGTGGCGCTGCTGGGCAACCACGACGCCGCGGTGCGGGAACAGCGCTCCTCGATGGACGTCCCGGCGCAAGCGGCGATGGAATGGACCCGGGTACAGCTCGGCGCCGGGCACCGGAGCTTTTTGGCCGGATTGCCCCTCACCCATGAAGACGGAGAAAGCCTGTTCGTCCACGCGGACGCCAGCGCCCCTCGCAAGTGGAACTACGTGCTGGATCCGGTCGATGCGGCGCGGAGCCTCAAGGCCACCAACCACCGGTTGACGTTCTGCGGGCACGTGCACCGGCCGGCCACCTACAACGTTTCGTGGACCGGCCAGGTGACTGGGTTTCGCCCGGTGACCGGAAACCCGGTGCCGCTGCTGCGGCAGCGCCGGTGGATCGCGGTGCTCGGCTCCGTCGGGCAACCGCGGGATGGCAACCCGGCCGCCTGCTATGCGATGCTCGATACCGACAAGGGCGAAATCACCTACTTCCGAGTGCCCTATGACGTTGAAACCGCTGCCGCAAAAATTCGCCGGGCCGGCCTGCCAGCGATGCTCGCGGAGCGTTTGAAATGGGGACAGTAACCCCGCTGACGGACTTTCCTCGCATCCACCAGGGGGCGGTGGTCGACGGGTTCGTCGTCGGCGAGCGAGTGCACAAGGGCGGGATGTCCGCTCTCTGGCATGTCACCCATCCCGAGATCTCGATCCCGATGATCATGAAAGTCCCGAGCCTGGTCGAGGGAGAAGACCCGGCGGCGATCGTGGGGTTCGAGATGGAGCACATGATCCTGCCGAGACTGCAAGGGATCCACGTGCCGAAGTTCGTGGCAGCCGGGGACTTTCCGAATCGCCCTTACATCGTGATGGAGAACATCGAAGGGGAGTCCTTGCTGAACCGCCTGCGAGACCTGCCCTTGCCCTACGGCGAAGTCGCATCGATCGGCGCCAAAGTCGCGATGGCGATTCACGATCTCCACCGCCAACACGTCATCCACCTGGACGTGAAGCCTTCCAACGTGATGATTCGCAAGAGCGGCGAACCGGCGCTGATCGATTTCGGCCTCTCACACCACGATCAACTCCCGGACTTGCTGGAGGCGCAGTTTCGAGTGCCGTACGGGACGGCGCCCTACATCGCTCCGGAGCAGATCCTCGGGGTGCGAAGAGATCCTCGCAGCGATCTGTTCGCGCTGGGGGTGCTCCTCTATTTCTTCTCCACCGACGTCAGGCCCTTCGGAGATCCGCAAGGGCGGCGCGAGTTGCGCAAGCGCCTGTGGCGGGATCCGATCCCGCCCCGCAAGCTGCGCAAGGACTACCCGCGCTGGTTGCAGGAAATCGTGCTTCGCTGCCTCGAGGTGGACCCGGCGCGCCGACATCCGACCGCCGCACAACTGGCCTTTGACCTCTCCCATCCGGATCAGGTGAAGCTGACCGGCCGTTCGGAGCGGCTGAGGCGGGATCCGTTCAGCGCGGTGTTGCGCCGCCGCTTCAATCCCGAGGGCGCGCCCGACGTGCTCAAGCACGCGGTCGCGGCACAGATCTCCACCGCGCCGATCGTCGCGGTGGCTATCGATTTGACCGAGGGTTCAGAAGCGCTGTCGGACGAGCTGCGAAGCACCGTTCAGCGGATGCTCGACATTGCTCCCGGTTCGCGGCTGGCATGCCTCAACGTCCTCAAGCAGCACCGAATCGAACTCGATACCACGCTCGATGAGCAAGGCCAAAACAAGCACCTCAAGCGATTGGTAAAGCTCAGGCACTGGGCGCATGCCTTGGCGGTTCCAGAGGGCCGCATCACCTTTCACGTTCTCGAAGCGATTGACGTGGCCGCTGCGCTCGTCGACTACGCCCGAGTCAATCACGTGGACCAAATCGTGCTCGGGGCGCGAACCGATTCGGCCCTGCGCAACATCCTGGGGAGCGTTTCCGCGGAGGTGGTTGCGAAGGCGCCATGCACCGTCACCGTGGTTCGGCCTCGCCGACAGCCGGATCGGCCGGCGGCGCCTCTGCCAAACCCCGTGCAAGCCGCGGTTGAACGTTGAATGCCCCAGTGATCTCAACGGCCGCGCTCGTCGCCTTGACCCCGAGATTGCCGTTCGTTAGCGTGCTTTCGACGTGAGCGAGACTCTCGGCTGCTGCTGTTGTTGTACCCAGGCCCGGCGTGATGCCGGCGCCCGGCAGCGGCTCGCTCATCAGTAAGCCCCGATTCGCCGCTCCTGGTACCGGAAACGCTGGGCCGTTGACTGTCTGCTCAGCGCCTTCTTCCACCCTTCAAACCAGGAGAACACAATGGTTCGAGAAACTGGCGGTACCCAGGTTGATTCCCGGCGCTCGCAAGGGCGCCGCTTTCCGATTTCCGTCGATTGGGCGGCGTTCTTCACCGCGGTATTGGTCGCGGCCGCGGTTCGCCTCGGGGTGATCGCGAGGATCCCATGGTGAGCACGGAGAACACGAGCGTCGCGCGCCCCTTCGCGCGTTCACCGGGAGCTGTCCAGCTCCCATGGCTTGGTCCCGTGCTTCGGCTCGTTCCCGGGCTGGCTCTGCTGTTCGTAATCGGCTACGCCGGCAAGTACATCGAAGCCTGGATTCGCAACTACGGCAAAAGTCATCACCTCGCCCTGCCCAACATCGAGTACGTGCTTTGGGCGATCGTTTTGGGGCTGGTCATCGGCAACGCGCTCGCCGGGTTTCGATGGTTCAAAGTCTTTGCCCCGGGAATCGGAACTTATGAGTTTTTTCTAAAGCTTGGCATCGCGCTGCTCGGAGTGCGGTTTCTGGTCTCTGACGTTCTCAAGCTCGGGGGCATCAGCCTGGTTCTGGTGGCTCTGGAGTTCGCGTTGGCGATCACGATGATGGCGATTTTGGGCAAATGGTTCCGCCTCGGCCCCAAGCTCACCGCGCTGCTCGCGGTCGGATCATCGATCTGCGGAGTGTCCGCGATCATCGCCACCCAGGGAGCGATTGAAGCGAGCGACGAGGACGCCTCCTATGCGATTGGAGCGATCCTGGCGCTCGGCGCGGTCAGTTTGTTCGTCTTCCCGGCGATCGGCCATGCCCTGCACCTGGGCGATCACGCCTACGGCCTTTGGGTGGGGCTCGCGGTCGACAACACTGCCGAGGCGACCGCGGCCGGAGCGCTCTTCTCCGACGAAGCCGGAAAGTGGGCGGTGTTGGCCAAGACCGCTCGCAATGCCACCATCGGGTTCGTGGTGCTTGGCGCTGCGCTGTTGTTCGCCGCCCGCGCCGGAAAGCGCTTCGAAGGATCTCAAGCTCAGCTGGTGTGGTCGAAGTTCCCCAAATTCGTCCTCGGCTACTTGCTGCTCTCGGTCCTGGCGAGCGGACATTTGTTGGCGCCGGCGCACGTGGGAAGCCTCGCCAACCTCAGCCGCTGGGCTTTCCTGTTGACCTTTGCCGGGGTTGGCCTGCGGACGAACTTCGTGGAACTGCGGCGCCAGGGTCTGCGGCCGCTCGTCGTTGGCGCGTTGGCGGAGACCGGCATTGCCGTGGCCACGCTGCTGATGGTGACCGCGGCCGACAGCACCTTCGGGCTTTAGCAGCGATCAGCGCGATCCCAAGGGGCGAACCGCGACCCCGCTCGCCTCGAGGCTCGTTCGCACCGCCGAAGCGATGGTTCGCGCCGACGCAGTGTCGCCGTGCAAGCAAACCGTGTCGGCTTCGAGCGAGAGCCGGGCGCCGTTGTCGGCGATCACCGCTCCCTCGGTCGCGATCAGCACCGCCTGGGCCGCCGCTTGCCGAGGATCGTCGATCACCGAACCGCTCCGTGACCTGGGCATCAGGCTTCCGTCCGCGAGGTATCGCCGATCCGCGAAGGCTTCCCGCGCGACTGGGAGCCCGGCTTCCTCGGAGGCCTCGATCAGCTTGGAACCGCACAGCCCAACCAGGATTAGATCCGGTCGAAAGCTCTGCACCGCGAACGCGATGGCTCGGGCCAGCTCGATGTCTTTGGCGGCTTGGTTGTAGAGCGCCCCATGCGGCTTTACATGTGAGAGCCGACCGCCGCGGGCTCGCACCAGCGCATCGAGCCCCGCCAGTTGATAGCGCATCAGCGCGGCGATCTGGTCCGAACCGAGCTTCTGATCGAGCCGGCCAAAGTTCTCGCGGTCCGCGTAGCCGGGGTGGGCTCCTACCCGTATGCCCTTGGCCAACGACAGCTCAAGGGTGCGATCGATGATCATCGGATCGCCGGCGTGAAGTCCGCAAGCGACGTTGGCCGAAGTGATGAACGGCAAGATGGCGGCGTCGTCCATCCCCTCGCCGAGGTCAGCATTGAGGTCAATCCGGGCAGCCATGAGTCAAAGCCGTAGCGCGAAAGATCCCCGGGTTCAACTTCGGCTGGCGGTGCGCGCGGCCAGCGCCTCCTGCACCGTCACCCTTTCGAAGCGGATCCGGTCCCCTGGACGCACCTGGGCGATGCGGCCAAGATCCGCGCCGATCACGGTTGCGATTTTCGCGTAGCCTCCGGTGACCGGCCGATCCGGTCCCAAAATGATGGGCAGGGCGTTGCCGGGCACTTGGACGGATCCGGGCGCGGTGCCCTCCGGGGGGATGTCCGAGGGGCCGATCAACTCCGCTGCTGGTCCCTCGAGCCGGACGCCTTTTCGGTCGCTCTGTGCCGACACCCGGTATTCGCTCGAGAAGAAGGTCTCAATCCCCTTGGGGCTGAAGCGCTCGTTCTGCGGACCAGCCACAGCGCGCACGATCCAGGGGGAAGTTGGAGTGGCAAAGCTCTCTCCCCTCGGCGATGGCGCCAGCTCGATGCACTCTTTCGCGGCATGGAGCAGCTCATCTTTTTGGATCCGTCTTGCTCCTTGCGGGGCCAAGCCGGCATCCCCGAGGCCGCCGGACACCGCCAAATAAGTCCGAACGCCCCGCGACACGGCGCCGATGCGAAGCCTTTGCCCGGCGACGGCGTCGCAGGGTCGCTCCACGGGCAACGGCCGCCCATCCAGGTCCGCCTCGACGGGCGCGCCAGCCAAGCAGAGGCGGCAGTGGCGAAGCAACTCCAGCTCCGGCCCAGAAAGGGTGATTTCGAGGCCTGGCGTAAGCAGCGGGTTGTCGAGCAAGGCATTGGCTCGCATCAGCGCGTCCAGATCCATGGCGCCGCCCGGCGGGACGCCAAAAGCTCCGAAGCCAAAGCGGGGCGCTCCCTGGACGCTGGAGTGCAGGCCTGGCCGGACCACGCGAAATACCCGGGGCGTATCAAGCGCGCTCGCTGGCCTTGTCTGGATACCGGCGAGCAGGTTCGAGAATTCAGCTTCCGAGGTTTCCTCGAAGTGGACGCGGTCGCCTGCTGCGAGCAGCGAGGGTGGGTCCTCAGTCGCATCGAACAGCTTTACCGCGGCACGCCCAATCAATCTCCATCCTCCCGGCGTTGCGGCGGGGTAAATCCCGGTGTACTCGCCCCCGATTCCGAGGCTGCCGGCCGCCACGCGAGGACGGGGCGAAGAAAGCCGGGGAGCATGAAGTACCTCTGGCAACCCGGTCAGGTACGGAAAGCCAGCGGCAAATCCAATGAACGCGACCTCGTACTCGGCATCCAGGTGCGCTTGGATCGCCTGCCGCATGGTGAGGCCGCGTTCTCGGGCCAGCTGCTCCAGGTCGGGGCCAAACTCGCCCCCATATCGGACCGGAATTCGAAAGGCGCGCGATTGCGTCGAGGGACTGGAAGTGGGCAAACCGCGGATCCACTGCTCCAGCTGCTCGGGCGAGAGGGTGAGTGGATCGAACAGCACCAGCAACGTGCGAGCGCCAGGAATCGCATCGAGGACTCCCGGCAGCGGCCGCGGCAGCAGCTGTTTCCTCAGGCTCACCGCGAACCGGTTCGCATCGTCGCTGGACACCTCGGGGAACTCCACCAGCACCGCACCGTCAACCACGTGGCGGATCTGCAGTGCCATGCGCTAGGAAGCGCGCCTTTTGGTGTTTTGCAGCATTCGAAGTGATGCCACCTACTCGGCGCTCTTGGCACCGGCGTTTATTCAAGTCAATCGCGCGCGCGAAGATGGTTGGACCACTGGATGGTTCACGCTGGCTGCGCTTCTTCGGCGCGGTCCCGGCTCAGTCGCTCCAGCTGCGCCGAGAGCGTCAGCAACAGGGTGCCAAACGCGATGGTGTAGCTGCCCAGCAGCCAGGGCAGAGCCCGCAGACCCGCCGAGACCGCCTGCTTCAATCCACCGGTGACCGGCGACCAAAACGCGATCAGCTCGTACAGCAGGGAGAGGTTGCTCCACGACCAAAGCGAGGCGAAGCCTGCTCGGGGGGTCAATCCGCCCGTGAAGCAATTCGAGGGCGAAACTTGTACCCGTAGACGAGATAGCCATTGGGCCCGTACTCGCGGAGCCGGCGCACCACCATCTCCACCGGAAGGCCGATTTCAACCTCGTGGGGCTCCAGGTCGGTAAGCTGCGCGGTGACCCGCACGCCCTCCTCGAGCTGGACCATCGCCACGAGGTAGGGACCCGCAAAACCTTGCGGGGGTTGCCCGACCTGGGCGTAGGAGAAAATGGTTCCGCGCCCGCTGAGCGGGTGCGCTTGTAGCTCGCGAGAGTGGCACGAGCGGCAGGCCGCGCGCGGCGGATACTGGATCGAGCCGCACGCCGCGCAGCGTTGGCCTTCCAGCCGATAGTAAGGCGCTCGCAATCGGTGGTAGCGCGGCAAATCCATGGCTTAGGCCTCCAGGATGTGGGCCAGGGCGACTGAACCGTGTCCCCCGATCGATTGGGTCAGCGCCCGGCGGGCTCGAGGAACCTGATTCGGCCCCGCTTCGCCCCGCAGCTGAAGAACCGCTTCGACGATTTGGTACGCGCCGCTGGCGCCCACTGGATGGCCCCGCGCCTTGAGACCTCCGAAGGTGGAGATCGGCAGCTGACCTCCCCGGGCGTAATCGCCTTCCGCCGCGCGCCTCAGAACTTCGCTTCGGGGCGCGAAGCCGCAGGCCTCGAGCGACAGCGCGGTGATGATGGTGAAGGCGTCGTGCGCCTCGAACAAATCGATGTCCTGCGGTGTGCACCGAGCCGCGGCGAAGGCCCGGGACGCGGACCGCGCGGCCGCCCGCAGCGCCAGGATGTCCGGGCGGGCCGCAAGCGCGATGGTGTCGGTGGCGACCGACGAGCTTGCGACCCGGACGGGCCGGTGGTGAGGCCTGAGCATCGCCTTGCTGCAGAGCACGACCGCGGCGGCCCCGTCACAGACCGGCGCCGCGTCCAAAATCCCAATCGGCTCGGCTGCCATCGGGCTCCCCAGAAACTGCTCCGCGGTAATCGGTTCGCGAAACATCGCCTTGGGATTGGTGGAAGCGTTCTGATGCGCCAGAAGCGCGAAAGGGGCAAAGGCCGCTCGATCCTGCTTGGTCTCGTACAGGTAGCGGCGCATCAGCAGTGCCGAGAGCGCCACGAAGCTGAGCCCGTGACTGGCCTCGAAGTCTTGATCCGCCGCGGTGGCCAACGCCGAGGTGACCACATCGGACGGCGCGTCGGTCATCTTCTCCACTCCGACCGCCACCGCGAGCTGGTGCGCGCCCGAGGCCACCGCCAAAAACGCTGCCCGAACCGCGGCGGCGCCGGAAGCGCAAGCGGCTTCGATCTTCAGCGCTTCGGCCGGCAACAGCCCAACCGCGTCGGCGATCAGCGTTGCCACGTTCTCCTGGCCGTTGAGCGCACCGCCCAGCATGTTTCCGACGTAGAGCGCGTCCACCCCCTCGGTCTTCGCGTCCGCGATTGCCTCGGCCACCGCGGCGCTCCCCAGTTCCCGCATCCCCAGTCCCCAGTGTTCGCCTACGGGAGTTTGGCCGGTTCCGATGATGTAGACATCGTTGGTCATCGCGTCGCCTCGGCGCTCAAGATCGGATTTTCCGGCGGGCCCGCAGGTACTCGCCATATTCGCCCAAGTGGCGGAATCTCGAGAGGTAGTCCTCCACCGTCGGCCCGCGGCGCGGGTTGGCCGCGGCGTCGGTGATCTGAAACGAGAACGCGTCACTGCCGGCGCCGGAACCGTACGAGCAAAAGAAAATCCGCTCCCCGGGCCGCGCCACGTCCAGCACCGCGGCCAATCCGAGCAGCGAGGAGCCGGCGTAGGCGTTTCCCATTCGACGGGCGACCAGGCCGATCCGCACTTGCTCCTCGGCGAAGCCGAGCTCATGCGCCGCGCGTTCCACGAACTTGGGCACGGGCTGGTGAAACACCGCGTGGGCGTATTCTCTCGGTTCGCGTCCCACCTCGTTCAGCAGCCGCCGCGAAGCCGACAGCGTGTGGTGGAAGTAGGAGGGCTCGCCGGTAAAGCGGCCGCCGTGCTCGGGGAACGGCGCGTGCTCGCGTCGAAAGAAGTCCGGAGTGTCGGTGACGAATGAGGTGCTTGCTTCTACCACCGCCAGCGCCCCGCTCGCCGGGC
>Ga0126384_10000706_pt1 | contig 19071 bp, 16 predicted proteins | sample PanSoiMetPlot_36_FD_92543 | JGI IMG/M metagenome (GOLD analysis project Ga0126384, IMG submission 92543) | Tropical forest soil microbial communities from Panama - MetaG Plot_36 | ecosystem: Environmental > Terrestrial > Soil > Tropical forest > Bulk soil | place: Panama | collected 2016-02-17 | reverse complement strand
CGGGGCAGGGGGCCCGCCCTCGACCGCCTCGGGCACTTCGCCGAGGGACAGGTACTCCGCGAAGCGCCGAGCCGATAGACGCTCGGCGACGCAAGCGAGCAAGGCGAGGAATGCGCGCCCCGCGGGATCTGGCCGTCGCGTCCCCTGGGCGAGGTGCACCGGGATCCCCGCCCGCGCAAACGCTTCTTCGAGCAGGGCGCGATAGTGCTCGGGGGCGCGAAGGAGCACCGCCATCTGATCGAACGGCGTCCCGCGCTCCGCCTCGTCCCGCACCAGGCGCGCGATCTCCACGCACTCGCGGCTTTCCCCGGGCGCGGAGAGAATCGCGACGTCCTCGCCGGCGGTCGCTGGCGCGGCGGTGCGCTCGACGAAGAGGTACTTCTGAACACGGGAAAGCGAAGTGTCTGCCGGCTCGTCGAGTCGCTCCGCCGAAGTCCCCAGCGCTCGCTCGAGACGCCGCGCCGATTGCGCGTCTCCCTCGGGCAGCGTGGCGAGCAGCGGCCCAGAGAATCGACTCGCGAATTGAGCTTCAAGCTCGGTCGTCGCCGGGCAGTCCAGAAGCAGCGCGGGCAGCGCCAGCAGAGGATGGGCGCTGTCCACCGCGAGCCGAAAAACCTCGGAGCGATCGGCCAGCTTCGCGCAAAGCAGCTCGGCCTCGTACGCGTCGAGGATCCGGCCGAGATCCTGCGTCGGCCGCGCCCGGGCATTACGGACTTCTTGGAGCGTTCGCGCCAGCGCCCGCGCCAGGCCGGGCTGTCTCCAGACCGGCTGGAAGCGGCCCAGCTCCTGGCGCGCCCCCAGTTGGTGCACGAGGCGCGCACAAACGGCCTCCACGCCCAGTGGACTGAGCGGCGAAAGCTCACGCTCGCGCAGCGCTTTTGCGGCGACGAGCCCCGCGAGTCGCGTGAGGGTGATGCGTTCCCAACCGAACGACGCCGGCACGCCTGTCGCTACATTGCGCAGCAATTCCGACGGCCCATCCAGCGTCGCGCCGATGACCAGCACCCGCTCGGAGCTGAGGCGGCGGCAAAGCCACTCGGCGGCGTGCCGCAACCGGAGGTGCGCGCTGGATGAGGTGACGAGGCTTCTGCCGGACAACCGCACCCGCCCACCCTATGTCATTCCGCCGACTGTCCGATCCCGGTTGCCCGGCTGCCCTTCGTGCGGTCGTCGGCTTGAGCGGCAAGATCGCCCATCAGCCTCGGCTCGCTGGCGAATTGGCGATCAGTTGCTCAACCTCACCATTTCGAATGAGCAGAATCTCAGCAACTGGAGGAACGGGAAATCACAACTCCGCGTGAACTGGGCAGTTCGGATCCGAGCTCCATCCGGCATGTGCATTGCTATGCGCATCGCAACATCCAAAAGGAGCGCCGATGCCCCCTCGCGAGTCCAACAACGTTCCTCAAAAAGTTTCGTCCGCCAAGCCCGCGAAAGCGGCTTGAACAGCCGCTGCCTCCATGGGGATGCACTTCGGAATTGTCGCCGCAGGGGCCCCATGGAGGCAGACGCTGCGCGCGCTCCAGCAGCTGACTGGGGATTTCCTCACGCTCGGAATGGTCCATCGCTTGGGGGACTGGGATCTGAAGACCGCCCGCCAAGCTCTCCCCGTCGTCGGCGGCGAGTTCGCGTCCAAGTCGTATCTTCTCGACTCCTCGATGCTGCTCGCCACCGACTTCGATCTGCTGCTCGAGCTCTCGCGCAGCATCGGGAGTGTTGTCGCCGGCTGCTGCGCGGAGACGATGAGTGGATCCTACTATTGGACCTCGGCGGACCGGGGTGTCCTATCCCGTCTGTACGGCGTTTGTCGGTTGGCGATAAAGCAGCCATTCCAGGTGGGCGCGCCGCTGGCGACCGAAGCCGAATTTCCCTTCGAAGATTCCGACGGCACTGGTGTCATGCGCGCCCTGGCGCATTTGGGGTTCTGCTACTCGGGCTGGACTTCTCGAGGCTCGAAGACCGCTTGCCGTTACCAAGGCAGACTGGGGGAGGCGAAATTTACTCGGCCAATCAAAGGCGCCTTCGAGAACCATTGGAGGGAATTCGAGAGCCTCGAGTTAAATTCAAGCAGGCCGATGATGGTGAGCCGACGATTGAAGAACGGCTCCATCGTCTACGACATTCTCAGTGAAGCCTCGAAGACGTCCGTGGTCGCCTCGATGAGATCGCTTTTCCACCCGCGCCCGGCGGCTGACCTGAACGAATCTCCTCAAGCCACGGGCCCGCGGTGATATACGGGCGCCGAGAGGAACGAACGATGCTGAAGGTTGGCGACGCGGCTCCGGATTTCACCTGCAAGGATCACGAGGGAAAATCGGTGTCCCTCAAGGACTTCAAGGGCAAGTCACTGGTCCTCTGGTTCTTCCCCAAAGCCGACACCCCGGGTTGAACCGCCGAGGGTTGCGGGTTCCGCGACCTCAAGGCCGAGTTCGACAAGAAGAACGCGGCGATCCTGGGGGTGAGTTTCGATTCGCCCGAGCAGAATGCGGCCTTCGCCCGCAAGTACAAGTTCAACTTCCCCCTGCTGTGCGACGTGGACCGAAAGGTCGGCGTGGCCTACGGCGCCGCCGATGACGCGAAGTCCGGAAACGCGCGTCGCATCGGGGTGATCATCGGCCCCGACGGGAAGATCAAGGAGTACTTGCCCAAGGTCAGCGCGGCTACTTTCCCTCAGGAAGCGCTCGGCAAAGTCTAGCGCCGACCCGCTGAAATCCCCGATCCGTCGATCTCGACGGACCCCGCGGTGCACGCATTCTGATCGGCTCGCGGCCAGCCTCGCTGATCAGTCTCGGGGCAACCGGAGCCGAGGCCAAGAGCGCTGCTGCCCTCTTCCGGAAGAAATGTGCTGGTTGGCCCACCGTGGTTTGCCAACTCGCTCAAAGCGGGATCTCCTACGCTGACGCCGAGAACGCATCCGCTGAGCGAATTGGGACCGCTCCCGTCTGGCTGCGGCCATTGGAGATTGCCTGATCCTGGGTACTCATAGTCGCAAGAGGTGTCGCCACCCAAAGAGGCATTTCGTAGGAAGACCGAGTTCTCGATCGAAGCTCCGGTGAAATCCGGCACGATCGGCGAAAACCCAGCGCTGTTTCCAACAAACGTACAGTTTCGGAAGTCGGCTTGAACATCGAATATTGCCGCCACCGCCCAAGCGAGATTGCTGTGGTTGTTCGCGAACGTCGAGTTCTCCACTTGAAGGTCTGTCCCGTCGGCCTGCAGAACGCCCCCGATGAGAGCGCCGTTATCAGAGAACGTTGATTTGCTGATTTGCAGATTGTTGTTGTGAAAGTAAAGCGCTCCACCTCCATACGGTGAGTAGCTTCCATCGAAGCTGCATTGGTTGATGATCGCGAGCTGAGGGTCGAAATTCGCAGTGCGGAAGATGGCACCCCCGAATGCATTTTCTCCTCCTCGGCTTCTCGCGAACGTGTCCTCACAGAAAACTGCTACGCCATCAAAACCTCCGTCGATGGAGATAGCTCCGCCATTACCTCCCGAGCCGCTTTCTTCATCGGGACAATCCGGATCCCAACCGTTTGCGTCGCGCCCGAGCGCCGCGCTCTGATCAAAGGTGCTGTTGTACACCGAGAGGTCGGTGTTCAGCGCCCCAATCGCGCCGCCATTCGATGCGCTGTTGTTTATGAACTGGCTGCCAACGACGATCACTTCGAGGGAGCCGAGTCCGAAGATCGCGCCCCCGGCCACGTCCGGCCCAAGCGGTTCTCCGTGGTTGTTTTCGAAGATACTGTTGAATACGTGCAAGATCCCGTCTTGGATGAGAATCGCGCCACCCCCACCATCGCCGGCAAAGCCCCGTGAGCATTGAGATGGCTCGCCCGGGTACTCTGGAATCGGCGTTCCGGTCGCCCTGCCGTTGATCAGTCTGAGATTTTGTAGGGTCACCGTTGTGGTGGTGGTTCGAAAGTCTGGGCCGAAGAAGAAAAAAAGTCGCGTGACCCCATTTCCATCCAACGTAATCTGCCCCTGACCGTCGATGGTTGTATCCACATCCGGCCTCAACTCCTTTTGCGAGGTGATTGGAATGGTCGCGTTCCCACCGCAGTCGAAGGTGATCACGCCGCCTCGGCGGATTGCTTCATCCAATGCCTCTTCCGTGCAGCTCGTTTGCGTTCCCGTTCCTACCACCGCGCTCGGCTGCGAGATGTCCACGGGCTGGATCGGCGGAGTGCATATGTCGTTGGAAGTCGGTCCCGCCTCGATTCGCGGTTGTGGAACACGAGCGGGTGTTGCGAAAAGAAAAGAAGTCCCCAGCAGGCTGCATAGAGCCCGTCCAACTCTTGAATTGTCCATTTGTGGACGGGCGCCCTACAGGTTCCATGCCATGCCACGCTAAGGTCAAAGAAGACCCGGGCGCTGACAATGAGAGCAAAAGTGGCGCGGCGAAATCAGTGCTTTCAGGGAATTATGGATCTTAGTTGCGGTGAGCTGCCCACCCCAGTTGAGGAGCCGCCTCCACATCTCAGTAACTTAGCAGCTCGGAGAGGGGCCGGGCGCCAGTACAAGTTGTGGATCGCAAGGTGAAACATGCACCCCGAGGCCCTAGCCATCGTTCAAGCCTTGGGGCTCAAGCCCCATCCCGAGGGCGGCTTCTATCGCGAGACGTTTCGGTCTTCGCTTCTGCTCGAGTCGCCAACGCACGCGGGCAGGCGCAGCGCCTCGACGGCCATCTACTTCCTTCTACCCGCGGGGACGTTCTCGGCTTTTCATCGAGTCAAGGGGGCCGACGAGCTGTGGCATTTCTATGCCGGCGATCCGGTGGAGCTTCACCTCCTCGACGACGCCGGAGCCCGTTCCATCAGCTTGGGGCGCGACTTGACCGCCGGCGAGGTTCCTCAGGCCGTGGTGCCGGTCGGTGTGTTCCAGGCGGCGATGTCGCTCGGCACTCGCTATTCCCTCTGCGGTTGCACCGTCGCGCCAGGTTTCGATTTCGCGGATTTTGATCTCCCAACCCGTGACCAACTGCTGAGGCTCTTCCCCAACCAGCGCAGCCTTATCGAGCGCTTCTCCCGGGCCACGTAAACATCCAATGCTCGGTATTTGCGACAGCGTGGGCGCGGAAACCATATAGTTGGAACGCACCAAAGTTGGAGAGTGCCCAGTGCGCGAAGAACAACGGAAGCAAGAGGACACTCGATTCATGTCGATTGCACTAAGGCAGGCAGAGATTGCGGTGAGCCATGGACAAACGCCGTTTGGTGCCGCCGTGGTCGACGCCAACGGGAACTTGGTGGGCGAGGGGCATAACCGCGTGCGAGCGGAGCAAGATCCTACCGCGCACGGCGAAATCGTCGCGATACGAGAGGCGTGGCACCGGCTTGGCGCTTGGCAGAAGCTTGCGGGCGGCACCGTCTACAGCAGTTGCGAGCCGTGCCTGCTCTGTTCCTTCGTAATCACTCAGATCGGTTTCGGCCGCGTCGTGTTCGCGGCGCGCGGCACGGACGTGCCGGGGTACAAACCGCTGTTGGATGCAGACTTGCTCAAGGCGGCAGCGTGGGTGAATGCACAGCCGAACTGGCCGCCGCTGGAGGTTACGGCCGAATTCATGCGCGATCGCGCGCTCGAAATCCTCGGGACCTTTCCATGGGCGCAGGCTCAGTCGAGAGAATCGGTAAAGTGAACCAGTTGCCTCGACGAACGGATTCGCCCCCGCTGCACCTGATTAGTCCTTGAGCAGGCCTGCCGACTTGGCGGCCTCCTCGATCGATCGATAATTCTCGGGTTGGGTCGGGATGAATTTGTGGGTCCGTTGCAAGTCGAGGATTTTCTGCTGCTCGGGCTTTGAGTAGTCGAGGCTCAAGAAGGCGCGCTTGATCTTCTCAATCAGCTGCGGATCCAAGTCCCCGCGAACCGTCCAGTTGTAGTCGTAGTAGTCGGGCGTCGTCCAAAGCACGCGCACCTTGGCTGGGTCGATCTTCTTCTCGTCGATCAACTTTTGAAAAACGGATTCGTTGAGAGCGCCGGCATCGACTCGGCTGGACTCCACCCACTTGGCGGTGACGTCGTGCGCTCCGGAGAAGGCGACCTTGGAAAAATCCTTGTCAGGGTCGATTCCGTTCTTGAGAAGGTAGTACCGGGGCATCAGATGGCCCGAGGTGGAGCTCACCGATCCGAAGGCGAAGTTCACCCCCTTGAGGTCGGCGAGGGACTTTGCTTTCGAGCCGGCGCCGACGATGAACTTGCTGTGGAACTGAGCGTCCTCCTCGCGCTGCACCAGCGGGAGAGCGTTTCCCGTGCGGCGTCGGGCCTGCACGAAAGTGAATCCTCCGTACCACACCATGTCCAGCTTCTTGGCGGCCAACCCTTCCACCGTTGCCGCGTAATCGGTGACCGGGATGAACTGAACTTTCCACCCGGTCGCGTTCTCCAGATAGGCCCCCAGGGGCGCAAATTTTCGCTGCAGCTCGGTCGGTGCCTCGTCCGGAATGGCAGAGACTCGAAGGGTCTTTTCATCGGCAAGCGCACTCGACGACAGGGCGAGCAGGACGGCGACAATCCAATCTCGCGTCATCGATATCCTCCCTCGAAACTCTGCTCTAATTGGGCCTCGATCGTTTCCGAGAAGCGGACCGCCAACGCTTTGCTGCTCCCCGCCTGCTGCGCCCAGCGTCGCAACCAGCCGCTGAGCAAATCGACCGCCGCCACCAAGCCGACGATTACCGCGATCAGGGTAAGGGTGCGGTGATAGTGAAATAGACCGAGCGACACATAGAGCGCCTTGCCCAGACCGCCCGCGCCGACCACTCCGAGCACCGCTGAAGCTCGGATGTTCACCTCCCACCGGTAAAGGGTGTAGGCGACCAGCTGCGGAAAGGCCTGAGGCCAGGCGCCGAATGCGAAAGTGGCGCGGTCGGTGGCTCCCCCGCTGCGCACGGCAAGCAGCGGTCCACTCGAGACTTCCTCGATCGCCTCCGAGTAGAGCCGGCCCAAGACGCCGGCTGTGTGTATCCCCAGGGCGAGCGCACCGGCGAATGGCCCCAACCCGACGACGAAGATGAAGATCAATGCCCAAAGCAGCTCAGGAAGCGTCCGGGACAGGTTCATCACGCCTCGGGCGCTCCAGCTCGCCACCCGACGCAAGAACCGGCCGAACGAGCGCTTCGGTTCGTCAGAGATTCGTTCCGACCAGGTTCTGAGGGCCGCGGGGTAGGCGACGACGATTCCCAATGCCGCGGCAATCGCCGTGCCCAAGATGCTGATCGAGAGCGTCTCCAGGATCGCCGGGCCCAATCCAGAGACGAAGCTCCAGCTGAGATCTGGAGGAAACATCGCCGCCACATAAGAGGCCGCCGAACGCAGCGCCTGCGGAGAAGCCAGCTCCTCGACGGGAATCCGAAGAAAGCGGATGGCGACTGCCGCGGCGCCGACCCAGGCGACCAGGACGCCGACCCGTCTCCAAACCGGTGCTTTGGAAAGCGGCAGCAAGCCCACGCTCTTTTGCAAAAGCTTTCGGATTCTTCCGGAGGCGATGTCCGCGCCGCTCACCAGTACGAAGAGCGCGATGATCAAGCTTGCGACCTGGTGGTAGTCGAACATCTTGATCGACAGCTCGAGCTGTTGACCGACGCCGCCGGCTCCGACAATCCCGAGGATCGCCGACGCCCGAAGCGCGCAATCGAATCGATACAGGGTGTAGGAACCAATCAGCGGCATCGCCGCCGGCAGCACGCCAAAGGTGAAGCCGCGCAGTGGCGGGGCTCCGCCGGACGCCAATCCATCGGCGGCGCTCCGCGGGAGCGATTCAAAAATTTCGGCGAAGACTTTTCCCAAAACGCCGGCGTATCCGATTCCAATGGCCAAAACGCCCGCACCGGCGCCAATCCCGAAGATCCTCACGAAGATGAGTGCCCAGATCAGCTCTGGAATCGACCTCATTCCGTTGAGCAGCAGTCGCGCGGCGACAAACGAGAGCCGGCGAGCGCTCCCCGTCCGGTCGCCCCGGGATGCGGTGACCAATGGCGAGGTGGCCAGAAAAGAGAGCGGGACGGCGAGAATCAGGGCCACCGAGACTCCCAGAAACGCGATCGCCACGGTTTCGAGCAGCGGCCGGACGATCGAGCCGAGAAACTCCGGGTCGTGAGCGGGAGGCCAAAAGCCGAGGGAGAAGTCGATCAGTGCAGCTCGCGACTCGCGCGAGAACAGTCGGTGAAGGTCGCCTTCCGATCCCCGATATGCCAGCGCGATCACCGCCGCCAGCGCCAATCCGGGCCAGCGGAGAATCCAGGGCTTAGGCGGCCTCAAGAGCGCTCCCGCGCAGCGTCACCAGTCGCGGAAGGCATCACCTCGCGGCGGGCGACCTCGAGGAAGCGCCGAGCCGGCAGCGGCAGCTCCCGGTCGCGCCTCCAGGCGGCAAAGATTTGTCGCGGGATTTTCACCGAAGCGATCGGAAGCTCTTGCAATAGCCCGGACTGCAGCTCTTCCTGAAGCGCGAGCCGGGAAGAGAATGCAACCCCGATTCCCGAGAGCACCGCCGCCTTTAGGCCCGCGAGGGTTCCGACCTCGAGGGCGATCGCCGCCGGATCCAGTGGAACTCCCAGATTGGCGAAGTGATCCTCCACCACTGCCCGAGTTCCTGAGCCGGGCTCGCGCTCCACCCGATGCAAGCCTCCAAGCTGCGCTGGATCCAAGGGCAGGGCGGACGCGACCGGATGGTGCTTGGCGCAGACCAGGATGATTTCATCCGAGGCGAAGTCCTCATAGTGCAGCGCTGCGTTGTCGCTGCGGGCCCCCACAAAACCCAAGTCCACCGTCCCGTTCAACAGATCGTTGGTCACTCCTTCGGAGCTCTTGATTGTCAAGCTCACCCGAGCGCCCGGACACTCGCGGACAAAGGCCGGTACGATCTGGGGCAGGAGAAACTCGCCTGGCGTATTCGAGGCTCCCAGGTTTGCAATCCCCGCCGGAGCGTAAGTGAGCGGGGAGTACCGCTGCCGGGGCTCGGTCGACTCGGTGCCGAGCGAGGAGCGGTAGACCTCGGCGATGTCGTCAACCGTGATGGCATCCTTTGGCTTGTCGAACAAGACCTGACCGGCCCGAATGCCGATCACCCGGGAGACGTACGGAAGGACGCCGTCGAGGCGGTGGGTTGACACCAGCAGCGTGCGCGCCGAAGCCAGGCGACCCAACAGGGAGAGGATTTCAGCGCCCCGGGTCGGATCGACCGAAGCCACCGGCTCGTCGGCAACCAGCACCTCCGGATCCTGGTAGAGCAGCCTGGCGACCGCCACCCGTTGCTGCTCTCCACCTGACAGGCGATCGACCCGCTCGAAAATCCTATCCGCCAGCCCAACCCGATCGAGCACTCGGCTCACCCGCTCCGCCTCGCTCGGTGACAGCTATGACCAGGTAGCCTTCCAGAGCGAGATCTTTCCGAGGCGCCCAGCAATCACGTTCTGAAAGACGCTCACCTGGGGAACCAAAAGGTATTGCTGATAGATGGTCCCAATCCTCGAGCGGATTGCGCGCAGCCGCTTGTCCGGCAGGCTCGAGGTCTCTTCGCCGAAGACGATGACCTTCCCGGCGGAGGGACGCAACGAGGTGTTGAGGAGGCGCAAGAGGGTAGACTTACCGGCGCCGCTGGGGCCGATGACCGCCAGGCGCTCGCCCGCCTCGACCGTCAAATCGAGCGGTTGGAGTGCCCGCAAGGATCCGTATTCTTTTGCAACCCCCCGCAATTCAAAGGTTGGCACCCGGGCTTTCTAACCAAAAGACTCGCTCTGAAACAACGCAATCGCGCGAGCTGCCCAGCCTGGTTCGGTGAGGGCTTGAGGAGTGCCAGCTCAGCGATTTCGGTGTCTCACTCCTACCGGAGGCGCCTCGAAAAATTTCCCGCCTCCGAACTGGGCGAACCGGCGCGCCCACGCCGGTTCACCTTTGGTGCCGCCTGCATCCCGCGGCGCGACGGCGGCCCGCTCAGGAATCCCTTGGAACAGCGACGGCGCCTTTGTTTGACGCTTTGCCGCGCTGCGTTATAATTGGATCCAACCAAGAGGAAAAACAAATGTCACCTAAAAACAAGTACTTAGATGCATATCAAGCAGTGGTTCAGGATGGTATTCGCGCTGGGCGAAAGGCACTGAAGGAAATCCGAGTCGCTCCTCCGCTCCGCTCGATGTGGACGCAAGCAAAGCAGAACGGGGAGCGGGTCGCCGGGCTGGCGCGCAAGCAAGCCCGTGCCGCCGAAATGCAATTCAACCGGCGCTTGGCACGCGCGCAGCGCGAAGCGAAGGCGCGCTTGGAAAAGTTCCGCACCGGCTTCGTCTCGGCGGCGGGGATCGCGAGCAAGGCGCAGCTGGATGAGCTGAAGCGCCGAATCTCCACGCTCTCGAAAAGGCTCGATGGGTTGATGGGTCGGCGGCCCGCTCCGAAGGAATTGAAGGCCGGCTAAGTGCAGTTCTGAAGTTCACCGGCGTCTGCGCGGTTAGGATGAGCCGCGATGCCAGCGCCGGTGAGCAAATCGATTCGACGGTGTCCTTGGTCCTCGGACGATGATCCGTTGTACGTCGCCTACCACGACCATGAGTGGGGGAGGCCCGTGCACGACGACCGAACCATCTACGAGTTCCTGGTCCTCGAGACTTTTCAGGCAGGCCTCTCTTGGCGGACCATCCTCCACAAGCGCGAAAACTTCCGCAAAGCCTTCGCCGGGTTCGATCCCAAAAAGGTAGCGAAATTCAGCTCGCGCGATGTCGCCCGGCTGATGGCGGATCCCGGCATCGTCCGAAACCGCGCCAAGATCGACGCCGCGATCCACAACGCCAAGCTCTTCCTCGGTGTTCAGAAGGAGTTCGGCAGCTTCTCCAAGTACATGTGGTCCTGGGTCGGGGACAAGCCGATCCGACACAACATCCGTTCCATCCGGGATTACCCCGTGTTCACCGACGAGGCCGTCGCCTGGTCAAAGGATTTGAAGAAGCGCGGATTCCGATTCCTTGGGCCGACGGTGGTCTACTCCCACATGCAGGCGGTCGGGATGGTGAATGACCACGCGGTCGGCTGCTTTCGTCGAAATTCGAGCTAGTCCTGCCTCCGGGAGGACTGCTCCAAATTGCGGCTCAGATCCGGCCGTGGCTGAGGGCTCGAGCTGGCGCTGCTTTCGATTTCCAGGATCTGCTTCAGCCAGTCGGTCATGCCCCAGATCATGAAGGCAGTTGCCGCGACGAAGCAGGCGCCCGCCACTCCCAACCAAAGCTTGAAGTTGGGGGGATCCATCTCCACCAAGATCCGCGTGGCAAGGGCCAGCGCCAGGCACCCGGCGCCCAGCCAGAGCTGGATCGCCCGCACCTGGGGCGGCGAAGAGCTCGCGCCTCGACCGCTCCACTCCAGAAGCTGCGTGGAAAGCACCAGGATCAACAGCGTGAAACATCCGAGGTAGATCACGTGCAGCCCGGCGCGGATGCTCGCCGGCAAAAGCGCCACCCAGAAGTTTCCGATCGGGAGCATCCAGAGCGCGATCCGGGCGGCGCGAACGGGAGATTGGCTGTTGCTCGTCAAAGCCGGCGCCCGCAGCAACTGGAGCGCTACCGCCAAGGTCAGCGAGGCGCGTAGGGCAAATGCAAGCCGCAGGTGGCCAAATTGGCCAAGCCAAAAGCTCGCGATGAAGAGCACCGCCGCCAGCGCGTGAACGGCGGCGGCGCCCCGCGCGCGGGATTCGCGGGCCAGGAGCATCGCCGCGCTCCCGAGGCAAAGCCCGGTGAACATCCCCTGAGTAAGCAGCGCGCGACCCAGATCGTAGAGCCAAAGCCATTCCCTTCCCCAGATTTCCCCGAGGGTGGCAAAGCCAGCTCCGAGCACGCCCATGAAAAGACCGGCGATGATCCAGACCGCGACCTCCGGCTGCGCTTGCACGAACCGGTGCTGCGCGATTCGGCGAATTGCAAACTCGACGAGCATCGCCAACAGCAGAAACCAGGCGAGCTGCCCGAGCGGCCACGCTCTCAGCGCCGCGGAGACAACGATCAGCGCCGGAGCGCCCAGGCCGATGGCGATCTGCCAGGCCTTGGGTGGCTCGGTTTTCGTCAGTTGAGGCAGCAGCGTGAAGACCGAGCCGACCGCGAAACAGGTGAGAAACCCCTCCACCTCGGCGAGCGGGTGAAACATCGAGCGAAACACCAGCGAATGGAAGATCGGCCGGTACGCCTGTGCGAACCCAAGCGAGAACAAAATCCAGGGCAAGACCCCGAGCGCGGCCAACGCAATGCCCAGCAGGAAAAAGGCGCGATAGGGCTGGTCGCGAGTCACGTGGCGAATGTACGGACAAAGTGCGCGACGGACAACGTACGATTGAGGGAGAAGCCCGGGCCGAGCCGAGCGCAGGGGCTCGGCGTCCGCCAGCGAGGAACTGTGGAAGCCTTGTATCTGCACCGTCGTTGTGCCTCAAATGAGGGGGGTTGGGGGCGCAACCGTGAAAATCTTCTTGAGAGTGTTGGCAATGCTCTGCATCGCCGGCTTGCGAACAGATGCAAGGGCGCAGTCACTGCGGGCTGTGGCTGTCATCGACCCGATGACCATCGTCGCGGTCGGTGAGGTTGGTACCATCATTCGCACCACAGACGGGGGTGCGATCTGGACGGTCCTGCCCAGCGGGACGACTGGTGCCCTCTACGGAGTCTCCTTTGTGGATGCGGAGACAGGGTGGGCCGTGGGCGGTAGCTGTACATTATTTGTTGGTTGCGACGGCGTGATTCTGCACACGACAAACGGAGGCGACACCTGGATGCCCCAGAGCAGCGGGGCAACGCAGCCTCTCTACGGCGTCTCCTTCGTCGATGCGAACACAGGGTGGGCCATGGGCGGTGTAGGCACGCTCCTGCACACGACGGATGGCGGGGACACCTGGACGCCCCAGAGCAGCGGCACCTCCTGCGCTCTGTTCCAGTCCTCCTTCGTCGACGCCAACATAGGGACGCTAGTGGGCGACTGCGGAATCATTCTGCGGACGACGGATGGCGGGGAAACCTGGATCGGCCAACCCAGTCATGCCAATGTACCTCTCTTTGGGGTCTCGTTCGTCGATGGCGACACAGGGACGGTGGTGGGCGAAGACGGGATGATTCTACGGACGACCGACGCTGGAACGACCTGGACGCAACAGATGAGCGGGACTCGTGACTTTCTGCGCGGGGTCTCGTTCGTGGATGGTAACACGGGGACGGTTGTGGGACTCGGTGGAACCATTTTGCGCACCACGGACGGCGGGGACACGTGGATACAACAGACGAGTGGATTCCCCTATGACCTTTTCGCAGTCTCCTTCTTAGATGGCAACACCGGGACGGCGGTGGGCATCTTTCGAACTGTTCTGGGCACCACGGATGGGGGGGGAACGTGGACCCTACAAACCCGTCGGGAGCCGTGGAGGCAACAAATCAGCGGCACGAGCCAAAACCTCTACGGGGTCTCGTTCGTGGACGCTAACACCGGATGGGCGGTAGGCGGAGCCGGAACCATCCTCAACACAACGGATGGCGGCGAGACTTGGACGCAGCAGACCAGCGGGACCCCTAATGATCTCCGCGGCGTCTCGTTCGTGGACGCTAACACCGGATGGGCGGTAGGCGGAGCCGGAACCATCCTCAACACCACGGACGGCGGAGAAACCTGGAGACTTCAAATTAGCAACACCAATGACGTGTTGTACGGAGTCGGGTTCGGCGACGCCAACACGGGGATAGCGGTAGGCGCGAATTCAACGGCTGTGCACACCGCCGACGGTGGGCGAACGTGGATGCCCTCACACTTCCGCGTAGGACAACCTCTGCAAGGGGTCGCCTTCGCGGGCGCCACCACGGCGGTGGCGGTGGGGCCGGCCACGGGACCACCTCCGAATTGCACGATGGAATGGATTCTGCGTACGACAGACGGCGGAGCAACTTGGAGTCCACGAACCAGTTTTCCTTGCGACGACCACCACGGCATCTCGTTTGCGGATGCCAACCGGGGAATCATGGTGGGCTCGCGGGGCACTAACTCCAGCACGAACGGCGGGAGTAGTTGGTCTTTTCGCAACGGGGGTGGTGCTAACTACGGGGTCTCGTTCGTGGCCGATGGGACAGCGACCACCGTGGGCGGCGGAGGGAGGATTCGGCGCAGCGTGGACTTTGGTCAAAGCTGGCTCGACGAATTCAGCGGGACCACCAATATGCTCTGGAGCGTCTCCATCGTGGATGCCGACACAGGGACTGTGGTGGGCTCCGGTGGGACGATTCTGCGCAGGACGACGGTCGGCAACTAGGGCTTCGGAGAGTCCATGCAGGAGCAGGACACGGACCCGCTTCAATTCGAGCCGGCTTCCAGCCCCTAGGGTCTGCTCGTCAAGGACCGGGGAGGTCACCTCCCCTATCTGGCCCCCCGCAACCTTGTTCGAGCTCGCGCGCCAAGTGGGAAAAAGCGCAGGCTGTTGCCTGTCGCGTACCCGACATTCGGACAAACCCGGGCAGCCGGTGTATCAACCGCCGCATGGGCCGAATCTTTGAAACTCGAAAAGCCACGATGTTCGCGCGGTGGAACCGGATGGCGAAGGCGTTCACCCGGATCAGCAAGGACATCGTCATTGCCGTTAAAGCTGGAGGCCCCAACCCGGACGGCAATCCGGCGCTGCGACGCGCGCTGCAGAACGCGAAGGCCGCGAACATGCCCAAGGACAAGGTCGACGCGGCGATCCGACGCGCCAGCGGTCAGGAGCAGGCCGCGTACGAAACTGTGCTGTACGAGGGCTACGGTCCATACGGCATCGCCATGGTGGTGGAGACCGCCACCGACAACGTGGTCCGCACCGTGGCCAACGTGCGGATGCACTTCAAGAACCACGGAGGGCACCTGGGCAACTCCGGCAGCGTGGCATTTCAATTTCAGCGGATGGGGGTGTTTCGCCTCGCGCCGGACGGTCTGGACTGGAACAACCTGGAGCTGGAGCTGATCGACCACGGCCTGGAAGAATTGGGGGAAGGGGAGGGCGAAAAAGGAGAGAAGCAGATCGTCATTCGCTGCGCGTTTGCGAGCTTCGGCCAGCTCCAAGGGGCGATCGAAGAAAAACGGCTTCCGCTGATTTCCGCCGAGTCGGAGTACGTCCCACAGAATCCAATTTCGCTGCCCCAAGAAAAGGCGGATGAGGTGCTCGCCCTGATCGACGAGCTGGAGCAGGACGACGACGTCCAGAAGGTTTTCCACAACCTGGCGTGAGCGGAGGCTCCTCTTTAATGAGGGCTAAAGCGCAGCCTCGAGGACGCGGGCGACGTGCAGCGCCGAGCGATGGGCGCCATCTTGGATCTGATGGCGGCAGCTCGTACCATCGGCGACGATCAGCGCGCCGGCCGGCGCGTTGCGAACGGCCGGAAGCAGGTTGCGTTCGGCCATCCGCATCGAAACCTCGTAGTGGTTGGCCTCGTAGCCGAATGCGCCCGCCATCCCGCAGCAACTCGAGTCGATCACCTTCACCGTAAGTCCCGGGACGAGCTGCAGCACAGTCACCACGTCCGGCATCGCACCGAGCGCCTTCTGATGACAGTGGCCGTGCAAATGCGCTTCGCGCGGGCCGCTCGATTGCAGGCGCAATTGAAGCTTTCCCCGGCGCGCTTCGCCGGCGAGAAATTCCTCGAGGAGAAGCGACTGCTTGGCGACGTCCTGGGCTGTCGACGCGTCCAAAACCACTCCCAGCTCGTCGCGCAACGTCAACAGGCACGAAGGTTCGATGCCGACGATCGGCGTTCCGGCTCTGGCGCGTGAATTCAGCGCCGCCACCAGCCGAGACAGTTCCTCCCGGGCTTCCTCGACCAGGCCGGCGCTCAAGAAAGTCCGCCCACAGCAGAGCGGCCGAGGCGATGTGTCCTCCACCACCGTGTACCCCGCCGCCTCCAGCACGGTGCGAGTCGCCCGCGCGTTTTCCGGCTCGAAGTAGCGGGAAAAGCAATCGACGAACAGCAACACCTCCGGCCCGCGCTTCGTCGGCGGCGGCGTCCGATAAATGTCCCGGCGCCAGTTGGGCAACTTCCGCTTGGCGCTCATCCCGGTGAGCTTTTCGCCGAGCACCGCCAGGCTCCGGACTTTGTTGCGCAGGTTGAGAAACGGGGCCAGGCGGGTTGCGGCGCGAGCGTATCGCGGCAGGTACGCGGTGAGCTTTTCCCGAGTGGAGATCGGATGCCGCCGGTGCCAGTGGTAAAGAAATTCGATCTTCATCCTCGCCATGTCGACGCCGGTTGGACATTCTCGCCGGCATGCCTTGCACGCGACGCAAAGATCCAAGGTCTCCTTCATTTCATCGGCGATCAGGGCGTCGGGCCCAAGCTGCCCACTGAGCGCAAGCCGCAAGCTGTTGGCGCGGCCCCGGGTGACGTCCTTTTCGTCGCCCGTCGCTTGGTAGCTAGGGCACATCACCGCCTCGAACTTGCGACAATTGCCGTTGTTGTTGCACATCTCGGTCGCGGGCAAAAAGCCGCCCCACTCCGACCAATTCAGCGCGGTCTGAATCGGTACCCCAGCGTAGCCGGGCTTGTATCGAAACAGCGCGCGGTCATCCATTCGCGGAGCCCGAACGATTTTTCCGGGATTGAAGAGCGCGTTGGGATCGAAGACGTCCTTGACCGCCTCGAACGCCCGCACCAGCCGCTCGCCGAACATCAGCCGGTGGAATTCCGATCGGCTCAGGCCGTCCCCATGCTCGCCCGAGTGGGATCCCTTGTATTCGCGGACGATCGCCAGAGCCTCCTCGGCGATGGCGCGCATCTTCTTGGCCCCGGACTCCTCCTTCATGTTGAGGATCGGGCGGACGTGGAGGCAGCCCACCGAGGCGTGCGCATACCAGGTGCCCTCGGTTCCGTGCTTGTGGAACACCTGGGTGAGGCGATCGGTGAACTCCGCGAGATCCTCCAGCGACACCGCGCAGTCCTCGATGAACGAGACCGGCTTACCATCGCCCTTCATCGACATCATGATGTTCAACCCGGCTTTGCGCACCGCCACCATCTCCGCCTGCGATTTGGCGTCCACGGTGCGCACCACGGAATTGGGATAGCCGTGATCCCCGAGGAGCTGCTCGAGTCGTCCCAGCGACTCCATCAGTGGAGCTTGCTCCTCGCCCGCGAATTCAACGAGGAGGATCGCGTCCGGCGAGCCTTTGACGTAGCGCTGCAGGGTCCCGCGAAAGACGGAGATCTGCCGCGCCAGATCCATCATGGTGCGGTCCACCAGCTCCACCGCCGAAGGCCCGAGCTCGACGACGAAGCGGGTCATCTCCATCGCATCGTAGAAGCGATCAAAGTGACAGATCGCCCCAAGCTTGTGCTTGGGGATGCGGTGAAGCTTGAGCTTGATCTGGGTAAAGAAACCGAGGGTGCCCTCCGATCCGACCAGCAATTTGGCGAGATTCGGTCGATCTCCGCCAAGGGTTTCGATGTTGTAGCCGCCCACCTTGCGGAGCAACTTCGGTATCCGCAGCGCGATCTCCTCGGCGTTGTCGGCGTACAGGGCTCGCAGCGCGCGGGCCAATTGCGCCAGCCGGGTCGACGAGCCCGCAAGGTTTGCAGGTAGCTCGCCGAAGAGCAGGCGCGATCCGTCGGCCATCACGGCTTCGATTTCGAGCACGTTGTGGACCATGATTCCGTACTTGATGGATCGCGTCCCCGCGGAGTTGTTACCCGCCATTCCTCCGATGGTGGCATTCGCGGAAGTCGAGACGTCGACCGGATAGTACCAACCGCTGGGCTTGAGTTGGCGGTTCAGCTCATCGAGAACGATTCCGGGTTGAACCAGCGCGGTGCCGGCGACGGTGTCCACTTGAAGCACGCGGTTCATATGCCGGCTGGTGTCCATCACCACGGCTCGGCCCAGCGTCTGGCCATTCTGCGAGCTGCCGCCCCCTCGCGGGATAACCGGAAATCCTTCTTCTCGTGCGATTGCGATCGCCGCCTCGATGTCCTCCGAGCTTTGGGGCAGGGCGACTCCGATCGGCTCGATTTGATAGATGGACGCGTCGGTGGAGTAGCGCCCTCGGCTGAACGCGTCGAAGAGAACCTCGCCTCGCATCGATTGCCGCAAGCGAGCGGCCAAAGCGGGACTACCGATTTGAGTTGCCATCGATTCAGCCGCGGACGCTGCCACAGCGAGTGAAGCTTCCGCAACGCTTCATTGACACACCGGCGGGCCTGAGGTACGGCCCATCACGCCGTCGCGCGCACGTGGGGTTGCCCGCCGATCGGCTTGAGGGGAAAACATCTATGAATCGGATGACCGTGGTGCCCATGGTGGTGGGTGGAGCAATGTTGTTGTGCTGTGGACCGCAGGGCTCGGGCGGGATGGACCCGTTTCAGGTCAACGCCAAGAAAGCGCCGCTGAACCCACAGGGCTCGTTGGTCGACGTGTTGCCGGATATGCAGCCCTGGTCGTACGAAGAAACGGCGACCTTCGGCCTCGCCTATGCTTATGCCAACGATCGACTGGTTTCCTGCGACGATTGGACTCAGATCAGCCCCGATCTGATCACCGGGCAGCGAATTATCACCTTCCAACTGGGATCGGCGAACCTGGGTCTGGGTCATCTTCGGCTTCGTCGTGGGCCGATCATGCCCGACGGCTGGCACTACTATCAAACCACTTCGCAGATGGATGACAGCGGCCAGTGCTACGCAAACGAACAGGAGATCGCCGTCGTCCCGCCTGACCAGAACGGTCGTTGGCTACCACTGGCCAGCTTCTCGTTGTTCACCGAGAACGAGGATGGCAGCGTCGGAGATCTGGTGGTCTGCCAGATGAAGCGTTGGTGTTGCCTGAGCAGCCTCTCGACCTGCAGCAACATCACTCCGCCTTGCTCACTGGCGCCCCAGACCGACAACATCAATGCAGGCACTCGCGACGTCTACCCGTTCCACTGGCAGGACCAGTTCGTTCCCATTCAAGACGTGCCAACCGGAAACTACTGGTTTAAGCACACCATCAATGCAGCCGGGGTGCTGTTGGAAAGCGACTACTCCAACAACGACCTGTGGTTCAAAATTGCGCTCGATCGCGAGGCGGACACAGTGCAGATCATCCAGTACCCCGACGCTTCGGTCTGCCCGCAAT
>Ga0126384_10000705_pt1 | contig 19075 bp, 16 predicted proteins | sample PanSoiMetPlot_36_FD_92543 | JGI IMG/M metagenome (GOLD analysis project Ga0126384, IMG submission 92543) | Tropical forest soil microbial communities from Panama - MetaG Plot_36 | ecosystem: Environmental > Terrestrial > Soil > Tropical forest > Bulk soil | place: Panama | collected 2016-02-17 | reverse complement strand
TCTCGAGCCAGGCGAGCCGCGACTCGGACCACCCGAGAGATCTCCTCCGCGGAATAGGCGCAGGTATCCAACGCCCGCTCCGCGCCGCTTCGCTTTTCGCCGAAGTACAACCCGCCGGTCAGCTCGCGCACGAAAACCAGATCCACGTTCTTCAAGACCTCGGGCTTGAGCGGGGAGGCGGCGATCAGTCGCGGGTGGATCGAGATCGGGCGCAGGTTGGCAAACAGGCCGAGCAATCGCCGCAGATCCAAAAGCCCCTGTTCCGGACGCATCGCCGCCTGCGGATCCCACTTGGGTCCCCCGACGGCGCCGATCAGCACCGCCGCCGAGCTGAGGCAGAGGTCCAAGGTCGCCGCCGGAAGCGGAGTCCCGCTGCGATCGATGGCGATGCCTCCGATCGGCGCCTCCACCAACTCGAACTGATGGCCAAAACGAAAAGCGACCGCCTCCAGAACCCGGCTAGCCTGGCCGACTACCTCCGGTCCGATCCCGTCACCGGGCAACACCGCAATCAGCGCTCGCATCGCTGCTCCTCGTATCGGGAGATCGCCTCGGCGTGCCCGAGCAGAAAACCGAGCTCGTCGATGCCGTTGAGAAGGCAGTGGCGCGCGAACGGATCGAGGTGGAAGGTGGCGCGCGTTCCATCGGCGAGGGAGACGGTTTGCGTTTCCAGGGAAATCACCAGCATCGCCCCCGGGGACTCGAGGAGGCGGCGATGGGCCGCTTTGTCCACTACCACCGGCAACAGCCCGTTGATTACCGCGTTGCGCCGGAAGATGTCCGCGATCGAGCAGCTCACCACGGCTCGAAAGCCATGTTCCAATAGGGCCCAAGCCGCATGCTCCCGGGAGGAGCCGCAGCCGAAATTTTCTCCCGCCACCAATATCTGCGCGCCCTTCGCCTCCGGTCGGTTGAGCGGAAACTCCGCCCGGAGCTTGCCCGCTTCGTCGTAACGCCAGGCCGCGAACAACCCGGCCCCTAAACCCCGCCTGTCGGTGCCCTTGAGGAACCGAGCGGGGATGATCTGATCGGTGTCGATGTTCTGGTTGGGAAGGACCACGGTCTTCGATTCCAGAGTGCGAAACGGTTCCATCGGCTACCTCGCGAGTTGCCTGGGATCGGCGATCCGGCCCGCCAACGCGGCCGCGGCGGCGGTCAGGGGGCTGGCTAGAAACGTTCGGCCGCCCGGACCCTGGCGGCCCTCGAAATTGCGGTTGCTGGTGCTCACCGCGTACTGGCCGGGCTCAAGGCGATCGCCGTTCATCGCGATGCACATCGAGCAACCAGGCTCGCGCCATTCGGCGCCCGCTTCCCTAAATACCCGGTCCAACCCTTCAGCCTCGGCCTGGCGCTTGACTTGCTGCGAGCCGGGAACCACCAGCGCCCGCACGTTTCTTGCCAACTTCCGCCCGCGGAGCGCGTCGGCGGCGACCCGCAGGTCCGAGAGCCGACCGTTGGTGCAGCTGCCGATGAACACCACGTCCACTTGCTGGCCGAGCAGTGGCTTTCCGGGGCGCAAGCCCATGTAGCGCAGCGCCTTGTCCAGCGCCGCCCTGGCGCTGCCATCGGGGACGGCGCTCGGGTCGGGAATCGCCCCGCTGATCGGGATGCTCATCCCGGGGTGCGTCCCGTAAGTGATCATCGGCTCGAGAGAGCCGGCGTCGAGATCCGCCGACAGATCGAACCCGGCGGCCGGATCGGAAGGCAGCGCACGCCACGATCTCAGCGCGCGCTCCCAGGCTGCGCCCTTTGGCGCATGGGGCGTCCGGCTCAGATACTCGAAGGTGGTGTCGTCGGGAGCGATCAGCCCCGCGCGAGCGCCCGCCTCGATCGACATGTTGCACACCGTCATCCGCTCTTCCATGGAGAGCGCCCGGATGGCGCTGCCGGAGTACTCGATGACGCACCCGGTGCCCCCGCCGATCCCGATCTTTGAGATCACCGCCAAGATCACGTCTTTGGCGGAGACGCCGGGCCCGAGGCGGCCGGAAACCCGCACCTCCAAGGTTCGAGGGCGCCGCTGGAGCAGGCATTGAGTCGCGAGCACGTGAGCCACCTCGCTGGTGCCGATTCCGAAGGCCAGCGCCCCGAAGGCGCCGTGGGTGCTGGTGTGGCTGTCGCCGCAGACCACCGTGGAGCCGGGCTGGGTCAGCCCAAGCTCGGGCGCGATCACGTGAACGATCCCCTGACGATCGCTACCCACGCCGTGGAGCTCGATTCCAAATTCCTTGCAGTTGGCTGCCAGTTGGGCGACCTGAGCGCGGGTCTGTTCGTCGCTGAACCGCAGCTCGCCGTCGGCAGTGCGGGGCAGCGTGGGGATGGAGTGATCCACCGTGGCGACGGTGCGCTCCGGCCGGCGCAACCGAAGCCCACGCTGCCTCAACACCGCGAACGCCTGCGGCGAGGTGACCTCGTGGACCAGGTGCAAATCCACGTAGAGAAGGCCCGGGGTGTCCGCGCTCTCCGGCGCAACCAGGTGCGAATCCCAGATCTTTTCGAACAAGGTTCGCCGCGCCGGCCCAGCTTTTCGAGAGGTCGCGGCACGTCCCGAACGGCCGTTGGCCGAGGCTCGATTGATTACCTCCAGGTAGGCCTGGGCGCTGGCGAGGATGATGTCGGTGCTCACCCCCTGGCCCCGGTAGGTCCGGTCCTGGTGTTCCACCTCGACCGAGACCTCGCCCTGAGCGTCGCCGCCCAGCGACGCGCTCGACACCTGGTAGTCGCGCAATCGAACCGGAAGCTCCGTTACCTGCTCGATCGCCTTGAAAACCGCGTCCACCGGGCCATCCCCGGTGGCCCTGGCTACCACCACCGGACCGGTCTGTTGCTTGAGCCCGACTTCCGCGGTGGCTAGCTCCTCGGTTCCGGTAGACGCGCTGAACGATACCAGCTCCCAGGTGCCACCAAAGCCGCCGTGGAGAAAGCCGTTGATCAGCGCTTCGAGATCGCCGTCGTAAATCTCCTTCTTCTTGTCAGCCAGCTTCTTGACTTCCTCGAAAACGCTGTCGAGTTGCCGCTTCTCGAGGTGGTAGCCCAACTCGGTGAGCCGCTTTTGAAGCAGGTGGCGACCGCTGTGCTTGCCGAGAACCAGGTTGGTGCACTTGAAGCCAACATCCTCGGGCTTCATGATTTCGTAGGTCTGGGAGTGCATCAGAATCCCGTGCTGATGGATTCCGGCCTCGTGGGCGAACGCGTTTTGCCCGACGATCGCCTTGTTTCTTTGCACCGCGAAGCCGGCGGCCTTCGCCACCACCCGGCTGGTCGGGTAGAGGTGTTCGGTGCGGATCCCGGTGTGGAGCTGGAAGTAGTCGGCGCGAGTCTTGAGCGCCATCACCACCTCCTCGAGCGAGCAGTTGCCGGCGCGCTCGCCGATGCCGTTCACCGTGCACTCCACTTGCCGCGCGCCGGCGCGCAGCGCTGCCAGGCTGTTGGCCACCGCCAGGCCGAGGTCGTTGTGGCAATGGACGCTGAGCACCACCCGGTCGATTCCGCGAACTTTGGCCTTGAGGTGGGCGATGGTCGCCCCGAACTGCTCGGGCATCGCGTAGCCCACGGTGTCCGGAATGTTGATGGTGGTGGCGCCAGCTTCGATCGCCCGCTCCACGACCTCGCAGAGAAAGTCCAGCTCGGTTCTCGCCGCGTCCTCGGCGGAGAACTCCAAATCGTCGAAGCGCTCGCGCCCGTAGCGAATCGCCTCGGAGAGGGTCCGGACGATCTCGCCTTTCGCCAGCTTCAGCTTGAACTCGCGGTGGATCGGGCTGGTGGCCAAAAAGACGTGCAGCCTGCGCCTGGGAGCGTGCCCGAGCGCCTCGGTGACCGCGTCGATGTCTTCCCGATTGGCGCGGGCGAGCGCACACATCACCGGCCCCTCCACCGCCTTGGAGATCGTCGAGACCGCTTCGAAGTCGCCCGGGGACGCGGTGGGAAATCCAAGCTCGACGACGTCGACGCCCAAGTCTCGCAAGGCGACGGCGACGGTCATCTTCTGCTGCAAGTTCATGCTCGCCCCCGGCGCCTGCTCGCCGTCGCGCAGGGTGGTGTCGAAAATCGTCACCCGGTTCATGCCGCCACCTCCTCCGAGGACTCCGCCAGCAGTTGCTCCTCGTCGAAGCCGTGGCGCATCGAGCCGCGCACCATCGCCACCGCCCCGGTGCGCAGAAGCTCCAAGATGCCAAATGGCCGCAGCACCTCGATCAGCCGATGTACCTTGTCCTGAGTGCCGGTGATTTCCACGGTGAGCGAGCTGGAATGGAGGTCGACCACGCGGGCTCGAAAGAGATCGCACAATCGCAGCACCTCGCTGCGCAGCTCGTGGCCCGCGCCCACCTTGATGAATGCGAGCTCGCGCACCACCGAGGGCGCGTCGGTGATGTCCTCGACGTGGAGCACGTTGACCAGCTTGTAGAGATTGGCCTCGATTCGCAGGGCGATGTCGTCGTCGGCGCGCGCCACCAAGGTGATCCGCGAGATTCCCGGCCGTTCCGTTCGACCCACGGTGAGCGAGTCAATGTTGTAGTTGCGGCGGCGGAACAGCGAAACCACCCGATTCAAGGTGCCGGGGCGATCCTCCACGTCGACGATGAAGGTGCGCGACAACAGCTTGCGCTGGGCGGTGTGTTTCATCTCATGGCTCATCGGAAGCCTCGATCAAGGGTCGGGGGCGACGGATCATCTGGTGGAGATCCGCATTGGCTGGGACCATCGGGTACACGCTGTCCTCCTGTTCAACGCGAAAATCGATGACCGCGGTGCCGGCGGTGGCCCGCGCCCGCGACACCACCTCCTCCAACTCCGCGCGACGAGTGACTCGGAATCCCGTCAGCCCGTGGGCCTCCGCCAGCTTCACGAAATCGGGATTCCTGAGGGGCGTGGCGACGTAGCGGCCGCTGTAGAAGAACTCCTGCCACTGCCGCACCATCCCCAAGTAGCCATTGTTGATGATCGCGATGTTCAGCTTGAGGTCCTCCTGGGCGCAGGTGGACAGCTCGCAGGCGGTCATCTGGAACCCGCCGTCGCCGACCACCACCCAGATTTCCGCTTCAGGCCGGGCGAACCGGGCTCCGATGGCCGCTGGGAGGGCGAAGCCCATCGTGCCCAGCCCGCCCGAGGTAATCAAACTCCGCGGATGATCGTGCTTGTAATATTGCGCTTCCCACATCTGGTGCTGGCCGACGTCGCTGACCACCAGCGCCCGACCCTCGGTGATCCGCCACAGGTCGTTGACCACGTGGGCGGCAAAAAGCCGACCGTTGTCGGGCAAGGTGAGGATGTCGCGAACCGCGGAATCGCCCTTCAGGGCGTGGATCCGGTCGTGCCAGTCCTGGTGGTCTCGAAACTGCACCCGATCGACCAGCTTCTCGAGCACCGGGCGCAGATCGCTGATCAGCGCAACGTCCACCTTGACGTTCTTGTTCACCTCGGAGGGATCGATCTCCACATGGATCTTCTTGGCTTTCACCGCGAACGTCGAAACCTTGCCGGTGACGCGATCGTCGAATCGCATTCCGAGCGCGATCAACAGGTCGGCTTCCTGAATCGACGAGTTCACCCAGGCCTCGCCGTGCATCCCCATCATTCCCAGGCTCAGCGGGTGGGTGGCCGGAAACCCTCCCAGGCCCAGGAGGGTGCACGCCACCGGAATGCCGGTCTTCTCGGCGAGCTCCAACAACAGCGGCGCGCAAGCGGCCTTGAGAATGCCTTGCCCGGCGAGGATCACCGGCCGCTCGGAGGCGTTGATCAGGTCGACGGCGCGGTTGAGCTCATCGATCCGGACCTGGCCGTTTTTGCCGTTTCTGGGCACCCGGATCGGAGGAAGGTTCCACTCGGGTTGGATCGTCGCCTGTTGGGCATCCTTGCTGATGTCCACCAACACCGGACCTGGGCGACCGGACCGCGCGATCGCGAAAGCCTCCCGGATCGCCGAGGCAATCTCGTCCGGCTGGGTCACCAGGTAGTTGTGCTTGGTGATCGGCAGGGTGACGCCGGTGATGTCCGTCTCCTGGAAGGCATCGCTGCCGATCGCGCCCGATGAGACCTGGCCGGTGATGCAGACGATCGGGGAGGAATCCATCATCGCGGTCGCGATCCCGGTGACCAGATTGGTCGCTCCCGGGCCGGAGGTTGCGATCGCGACCCCGACCTTGCCGGAGGCGCGAGCATACCCGTCGGCCATGTGCGCGGCGCCCTGCTCGTGGCGGACCAGAATGTGATGGACCGGGTAGGCCGGGAGTGCGTCGTAAGTCGGCATGATCGCTCCTCCCGGGTAACCGAAGACGGTATCCACGCCCTCGCGGAGCAGCGCTTCCCAGATCACCTGAGCGCCGGTGCGCTTGCCGGAGCTCGCCGCGGGAGCTTTCGCGGCTTGTTGGGCTTCGGTATCGCTTGTTCCTGGGGCCAACATCGATTCTCCGCGGTATGGGGTAAAAAAAAGCCCCCGCGACCATCTCGGGTGCGGGGGCTCGTTCAACGAAGACGCTTTCCGTCAGAACGGCGGGCCGCACCCGGCGGTAATAAGGCTAATAAGTACGAGGGAGAGGCTCAGATCCAGCTTCGAGGCAGGGGCCACTAAACCGACGGCACTCGCGGTCTGAGGTGACATCCGGCCGCGATCATTATGCGACGGTTCAAAACGTGTCAACCTTCCTTCTCCATCAATTCAGGTGTTTCCGCGAAATTCGCCTCGGATGGTAACGTCCAAGCAGCCATGAGCATCGCCAGAACCATCGGGGTGATCGGCTACGGGCGTTTCGGCGAAATGTGGGCGCGAACGCTCGCGGCGATCAGCCGAACCGTGGTGTACGATCTCAAGTGGGAGGGAGCCGAATCTGTCCCAGTGCTGCCCGAGCCACTTGAGGCAGCCCGCTTCGAGCAGGTCGCGGGTTCTGACCTGCTCTTCCTCTCGGTGCCGATTTCAGAGCTCGAAACCTGCTGCCGCCGCCTCGGCCCGCTGCTGTCTGCCCGGACGCTGGTGGCGGATGTCTGCTCGGTGAAGGTTCATCCCGCCAAGGTGATGAGGGATACGCTCAAACCCGACCAACCGTTGCTCGGAACTCACCCGCTCTTTGGACCGGACTCGGTCGCTCGCCTTGGGCTTTCCGGAAGGAAAATCGTGCTCTGTCCTCTGCGCGCGTCTTCGGAGCAAACCAGGGTGTTGCGGGCGATCTTCGAGCGCCTTGAGCTTCAGATCATCGAAGCCACGCCCGACGAGCACGACCAGCAGATGGCGCACTCCCAGGCGTTAGTACATCTGCTCGGTCGAGCGCTCACCAAACTGAGTCTCGACGCCCAGGAGATTAGTACTCCGGATTACGAGTCGCTTTTGAACATCCGATCGTTCGTGAACAATGACACCTGGCAATTGTTCTTCGATATGCAACGGTACAATCCATACGCGCAACAAATGAGGCGTACGTTGCGAGCGAGCCTGGATGATCTCGAAGCGCGCATCCAGTCGGGCCGATGACGCACTTTTTGAAAGGTGGATGCCACTGCGGGAACGTGGAGCTGACCTTCGCCACGGATCAGCCCCCCGAGGCGCTCGCAATCCGGGCCTGTCAGTGCTCCTTTTGCACCCGACACGGAGCGCGAACCGTGACCGATCGCCAAGGGCGGCTCGAGATTCGGGTCGGCTCCCCGTCGGAGCTGAACCGCTACCAGTTTGGACTCAGGACTTCGGAGTTTCTGGTATGCAAGCGCTGCGGCGTTTACCTGGCGGCGGTACTCACGACTCCCGAGGGAAACTGCTACGCGACACTGAACATCAATGCGCTCGACGCTGGTCGCCGCTTTACCCAAGCTCCGGTCGCGGTCGATTACGAGGGAGAAGATGCGGACCGTAGAATCGCGCGGCGCAAGCAAAACTGGACCCCTGCCGTGATTCACATTGGCATTTCCCGATAGGGCTCTTCGCGCGCTGACCGATTGACAGCACCCTGGGCCATCGCCTGGGACAAATCGTCAAGCGATGAATTTTCTGCGACCCGAGGTTTGCTCGAGGCCAAGGGCGAACCCGCTAACATCGCGCTTGGCCCGCATTTTGCTCGGGCGACTGCACGTCCCACCCGAGTTGTTCGTTGAGCAGGGCCGATTTGGCCGCTGATAGGAGAACCGGATGGCCACCTGTAAGAGCTTGGATGACTACTGCCTGAATCCAAGTCCAATGGCATTTCAAAAAATAGGCGCCATGATTGGCCGCGAATTCGTGAATGGAATTATCGATCGCGCGAACTACGACAAGTTGTTGGAGGAGCTTCAGACCGAGATCGAGGCTGCTCGAGACCTTTTTCGTGCATCGTGGCCGGCGTCAAGGTAATCAATCCAGCTAAGTTCTGCGCCGAGGGCCCCGGATGCAGCCGATCGTCTCGCTTCACAGCGTGGTAAAGGAATACCGCCTGGGCAATGTGTCGGTCCCGGCGCTGCGGGGCGTTTCCCTCGAGGTCTACCCGCGAGACTTTTTGTCGATCGCCGGTCCCTCCGGGAGCGGCAAGACCACTCTGCTCAATCTGATTGGCTGCGTCGACACCGCCACCTCCGGCGTGGTGCAAGTGGAGGGGCAGGACACGATGAATCTCTCGGATCGCGAGCTCACCAACCTGCGCCTCAATACCCTGGGGTTCATCTTCCAGAGCTTCAACCTGGTGTCGGTGCTGAGCGTGTTTCAGAACGTGGAGTTTCCGTTGTTGCTGCAGCGCCGGCTGCGCTGGCGCGAACGCCGAGACCGAGTGTTCGCGATGCTCGAGCAGGTGGGGCTCGCCTCGCATGCGGATCACCGCCCCAACGAGCTTTCCGGCGGCCAGCGGCAGCGGGTCGCGATCGCCCGCGCTCTGGTTACCGACCCGCGGATCGTCCTTGCCGATGAGCCCACCGCGAACCTGGACTCCGTCACCGGCAACAACATCATCGATCTGATGAAGGCCCTCAACGAAAAGAGCGGGACCACCTTCATCTTCTCCACCCACGACGCCAAGGTGATGTCCCATGCCAACGCGGTGATTCGGCTCGCCGACGGAAAGATCGTCGACAAGAGCAGCCCCGTCGATGCCGGCCTCAAGCAGGTGGCCGAGGTTCGCTGATGGGCGGGCATTTTCTCGTTCTGCTCCGACTGGCGCTGCGGAACCTATTCGCCACCAAGCTGAACATCATCATCGGGGCAATCATCCTGGTCGGCACGATGCTGGTGGTCGTCGGCGGAGCGCTGCTCGACAGCATGGACACATCGATGAGCAAGAGCATCATCGGCAGTGTGGCTGGCCACATCCAAGTCTATTCGGGCAAGTCCAAGGGCGAGCTCGCGCTCTATGGAGAGATGGGAGGTGAGCCGGACCTTAGCGCGATCACCGATTTCTCGAAGGTGAAGGCCGAGTTGGAGACTCTCCCCAACGTGAAAACCGTGGTTCCGATGGGCATCAGCGGAGCTTTGGTGACCTCCGGCAACACCATCGACGTGGCCTTGGAGAGAATGCGCGCGCTGATCCGCCAACTGCAGCGCGATGGGCCCAGCGCTCAATTGCAGGCACAGATCCTGAGCCAGAAAGAGTACCTCCGCCAAATCCTCCGCGTACTTCAGAGCGACACCAAGAAGCGCGAGCTGATCGTGACTGAAAAGGCATTCGAGGCGGAGACTGTTGCCGCATTGCAACGGGCATCCTCCGAAGCGTTTTGGCGGGAATTCAATCGCGACCCACTGAACGGACTTGAGTTCCTCGAAAACCGAATCGCGCCTCAAGCGTCGGATGCTGACTTGATCTACCTGCGCTACGTGGGGACCGATGTCGACGATTTTCAGAAATCCTTCGACCGGATGAAGATCGTCGACGGGCGGCCGATTCCGCCGGGCCGGCGCGGATTCTTGTTCGCGAAGTTCTTCTACGAGAATCAGTTGAAGCTCAAGGCCGCTCAACGGCTGGACAAGATCAAGAAGCGCTACGTCGAGCTGGGCAAAAAGATCGCTGACAACCCCGAGCCCAAGCAGTGGATCAAGGAAAATCAGGCACAGACCAAGGAGATCATCCTCCAACTGGATCAGATCAAGACTGCACAGGCGGTGGAACGCCTGCAGCGGGCTTTGGGCTCCTCGGAAACGGACCTGGAAGCGTTGTTGCGTCACCTGTTCGACATCAACGACGGCAACTTCAACCAGCGATATCAAATCTTCTACGAGCAGATCGCGCCGCTGCTCGAGCTGTATCGGATCCGAGTGGGCGATGTGTTGACGATCAAGGCGTTCACCCGAACCGGGTACGTCGAGTCGGTGAATGTTCCCGTCTATGGAACCTTCCAATTCAAGGGAATGGAGGACGCGTCCTTGGCGGGCAACCTGAACTTGATGGACCTGATCTCCTTCCGCGATCTCTACGGGTATCTCACCAGCGAAAAGATCGAGGAGATCAAGAAGCTCAAGCAAGCGGCGGGAGCCCGGTCGATCGATCGGGCCAATGCCGAGGAAGAGCTGTTTGGCACTGGCCGGACGGTGGTGGCCGAGGCGACGCCCGGACTCATCGATGAGTCGCAGCCAGTGACCTCCGAGGCGCGCGCGCTTCGGAGGGAAGAGCTGATTCGGCGCGTCTATTCGAAGCAGGAGATGGACAGTGGCGTGGCCCTGAGCGGCGCGGTGATCCTCGAGGACCCGAAGAAGCTGAAGCAGACGATTCAGCAGATCCAAGAGCTCTCCGACAAACAGCACCTGGACCTGAAGCCGGTGTCCTGGCAGACCGCGGCGGGGATCATCGGCCAGTTCGTACAGTTGGCAAAGTACGCACTCTACGTCGCGGTTTTCATCATCTTCATCGTCGCACTGGTGATCATCAACAACGCGATGATGATGGCCGCGATGGAACGGGTTCACGAAATCGGGACGATGCGGGCGATCGGGGCCCAGCGTACTTTCGTGCTCGGCTTGGTGCTCACCGAGATCGTGGTCCTCGGCCTGACCTTCGGCGCGGCGGGCGCGGTGCTCGGCACCGGGATCGTCAAATTGCTCGGGGTGGTGGGCATCCCAGCGCCCAACGATTGGTTCTACTTCTTCTTCTCCGGCCCAAAGCTGCACCCTTGGCTGACCGCGGGAAATCTGATTGCCGCGCTGGTGATCGTTCTGGGCATCAGCTCGATCTCCACGCTCTATCCTGCATTCGTGGCCACCCGGGTGGCGCCGGTGCGCGCGATGCAAACCGAGGAATAGCGCATGTTCCACCTGCTCCTGATTGCGGTGCGCAGCCTCGCCCAGCATCGGCGCCGAACCTTTCTGCTGGGCGGAGCGATTGCGGTGGTGACCGCGTTGCTGGTGGTGCTGCTCGAGCTTTCCACCGGCCTACGAGCCACGATTCTGCGCTCCGCCACCACCCTGATGACTGGACACGTGAATGTCGCCGGCTTTTACAAGGTCACCGCCGGACAAAGCGCGCCGGTGGTGACTCAGTACACCAAGGTCGTCGACGTGGTGCGAAAGTCGGTGCCGGAGCTCGACTACCTGATTGAACGCGGCCGCGGGTGGGCCAGGGTGATCAGCGAAACCGGTTCGGTCCAGGTGGGGATCGGGGGCGTGGACATTCAACACGAGCCCGGCCTGCACCAGGTACTTCGAATTCGCGAAGGCAATCTCGACGACCTCGCCGAACCCAACACCATCTTGCTGTTCGACGACCAGGCCACCAAGCTGGAAGTGAAGGTCGGCGACCTGCTCACCATTTCTGCCCCCACCCCGCGCGGGGTCAGCAATACCCTGGACGTCCGGGTGGTCGCGATCGCCCGGGACCTGGGGCTGCTTAGCCGGTTCAATGTTTTCGTTCCAATCTCCTCGCTTCAAGCGCTCTATCAGCTGCGCAGTGACACCACCGGCGCACTGATGCTCTACTTGAAGAACCTCAAGGCGGTTCCCGCGGTGCACGCCCGCCTCCGAGAAGCCCTGCAGGCCGCGGGTTATGCGGTCATGGATGACAACCCCAAAGCATTCTGGATGAAGTTCGATTCGGTGAATCGAGAGGATTGGACGGGACAGAAACTGGACATCACCAACTGGGACGATGAAGTCTCGTTCGTCACCTACACCGTCACCGCGCTCGACATGCTTACCGGGATTCTGACCTTCGTGCTGCTGATCATCATCGCCATTGGCGTGATGAACACCATGTGGATCTCGATTCGAGAGCGAACCCGGGAGATCGGCACCCTGAGAGCCATCGGAATGCAGCGGCGAAGAGTGCTGTGGATGTTCGTGCTGGAGGCGTTGGTTCTCGGGCTGATTTCCACCTCGATCGGCGCGCTGCTGGGAACGGCGATCTGCGCACTTTTGAACGCGGCGCACATCGCGGTCCCGATCGGGGTTCAGCTGTTCTTGATGAACGACACCCTGACTTTGCTGCCGGATCCGGCGAAGATCCTCGGAGCGGTGCTGTTCATCAGCTTCTGCACCACCGCGATCGCGCTCTTTCCCTCATTTCTGGCCGCTCGCCTCAGACCCATCTCCGCGATGCACTACATCGGTTGACCGCGATGCATCAGCTCGCCCGCTCCCTCGCGCTGCTCGGATTGCTGCTCGGCAGCTCCGCCCAGGCGTTGATGAATCAGGACCAGCTGCTTCAGCTGCTCAAGACTCTCGACGACAGGCAGCAAAACAACGGCGACTACCGAGCTTTGGTGTACCTGGAACAAAAGGAAAAGGACCAGACCGACGTGATCCGGGAGGCGATCGTCTACCGGCGCAGCGAGGATCAACGGCTGATCATCCTCTTTACCAAGCCGAAGAGCGAGCAGGGCAAGGGTTACTTGCGGGTAGACAAGAACCTTTGGTCCTACGATCCCAACGTCGGCAAGTGGGAACGGCGGACCGAACGGGAGCGAATCGCGGGAACCGACTCCCGCCGAGCGGACTTCGACGAGTCGCGCCTGGCCGAGGAGTACGATCCGAGTGACGACGGTGACGACAAACTCGGCTCGTACAACGTCCACAGGCTTACCCTGAAGGTGAAACCGAACGTCGACGTCGCGTTTCCGGTCGTCAAGCTGTGGGTCGACACCGCAACCAACAACGTGCTCAAGCGGCAGGAGTTCGCGCTCTCCGGGCGACTGATGCGCACCCTCTATTATCCGCGCTGGCAGAAGCAATTCAGCGAATCCAAGAAGGGAGACTTCTGGTACCCGCCGGAGATCCGCATCTACGATGAGGTGGAGAAGGCCAACTCCACGATCGTCCTGATCAAAACCGTTGATCTGCGGTCACTCGAAACCAACATCTTCACCAAAGCCTGGTTCGAGAGCAAAAGTCGATGAGTGAACCGCCGCGTGGCTGGGCGGTCCTCGGTCTGCTTCTTGCGCTTGCCGTGCCGGCGAGCGCGCAGCAACGACCCAGCGAGGAGGAGCTTTTCGGACCGGCGCCCGATGGAGGCACTCCCGCCCCTCGAGAAACCACCCCACCCTCGCCGGAGCGCGCCACCGAGACACCGGCAAGCGCTCTCGAGCGTGAGACCGCCAAAGGCCAGGAGAGCTCGCGGGACGAACGCGAGCTTTCCTCGAAGCCGTCGGGGGATCTGTTTGCGCGCGAGCCAACTCGAGACAATCCGCTCACCATCGGCGGCCAGATCTATCTGCGTTCGATCGTGCAGCAGAGCGAGGGTCAGTCCTTGGACAAAGCGCGATTTCTGATGCCAGCGCTCGTTGACGGGTACTTCGACGCGCGGCCCAGCGATCGGGTTCGGGGGATGATCCTCGGCCGGCTCACGTACGATCCGACGCTCGACGCCTCAGGCAATCCCAACCTCAACGCCAGAGGTCCTGCCTTTGGCTCGGGCAGCAACACCGCTGGCAGTGGCTTCACCTTACCCACCACCAGCAACCCGGCGGTCTTCCTGGATCAGCTATGGGTCAACTTCGATATCGCCCGCACCGTATTCATCACCGCTGGCAAGCAGCACGTCAAATGGGGCGTGTCCCGCTTCTGGAATCCCACCGACTTCCTCACGCCGCAACGAAGGGACCCGCTCGCCGTTTTTGATCCGCGCCTTGGCGCTTCGATGGTCAAGATCCATTTGCCCTCCGAACACGGCTGGAACCTCTACGCAATTGGCCTCATCGACAACGCCGGACCGGCCAGCACACTGGGCCAGCTCGGAGGGGCGATTCGAGGCGAATTTGCCTTTGGTCGCAGCGAAATAGGAGCCGAGGGAGTTTTCGTGCCGAGTCGAAAACCCCGGTTCGGCATTGACGCGTCCTCGGCCGTTGGTCCACTCGATGTCTATGCGGAAGCCGCGTTTAGCAAAGGGACCGGTGCCCAGCTGTTTCAAAACAATCCGAACCCCGATCCGGCCCAAGGCTACCTGGGCTTATTCGAACCTTACACGCCCACAGGCCTCCAAGTGGCGGTGAGCGGCGGCTTCAACAGCACAATTGTGTTTCGCGAGAACGATAACTTGGTGCTTGGGTTCGAATACTTCTACAACTCGGTCGGCTACAACAGCGACCAAATTTATCCCTATCTCATTTACTACGACCTTTATCAGCGGCCTTCGGGCGCTCCACCGAGCTTTCAGCCCTTTTACCTCGGCAAGCACTACGGCGCAGTGTACGCGACCTTCAGCAGCCCCACCATTCTAGGGGAGAACGCGTCTTTCATATTCTCCACTTTGAGCAATTTGTCGGACCGATCACTCATCACGCGCCTCGATTTTCTCACCCGCGTGCTCTCGTATTTGTACCTCGAGGCATACGCCGACGTGCACTATGGGAGACACGGTGGTGAGTTTCGCCTCGAGATCAATCAGACTCTGCCGCCACAGCAAATTGGCGGACCTCCGACGGTGATCGCCATTCCGGCGCCCCTGTTCGACGTCGGCGTTGGTGTCCGCGTTAAGATCTGAGCTCTCGCTGGAGTTGACGAACGAAACTAAAGCGTCGGCAACGTCCTAGGCTTGGGCCCAGGCGGGAACGCTGCGTCGATCCGCGCGATTTCCTCATCGCTCAGGCTCAGATCGGCGGCAGCCGCGTTTTCCCTCACGTGGTCTGGGTCGGTGGTCATCGGGATCGCGAATACGCTCGGGCCGCGGATCAGGAAGCGAAGAGCCACTTGGCGCGGCGTGGCGCGGTGCGCTTTAGCGATCTCCGCGAGGACCCGCCCTCCCCGGCTGGATTTGTCTGGAAAGCTGCCGGAGCCGAACGGACTGTAGGCGACCACCGCGACTCGGTGAGCTCGACACCAGGGAAAGACGGCATGTTCAATCGCCCGCTGGAGCAAATGGTAGAGCACCTGGTCGCAGACTATCCGGCCCGGATCGGCGACTGCCTCCGCCCCTTCGAGCTCGTCGACGTCGAAGTTGCTGACCGCGAAGTGCCGTACCTTCCCGGACCCTTTCAGATGTTCGAAGGCGCGCAGCGTCTCCTCGAGGGGTACCGAGCCAGGCCAGTGCAACATGTAGAGGTCAAGAAAGTCGGTGCCCAGTCGTCGCAGGCTGTTCTCACACGCCCGGAGGGTGCCCTGGTAAGAGGCGTGCTCGGGAAGGACCTTCGAAGCCAGAAATACTTCGTCCCGGCGACCGGCGATCGCTTCGCCGACCCACTCCTCAACGACGCCAGAGCCGTACATCTCGGCGGTGTCGATGTGGCTCATTCCCGCATCGAGCCCAGTGCGTAGCACGGCGATCGCTCGTCTTTTTGGGATTTGCTCGAGATTCCAGGTCCCCTGCCCGATGACCGGAACCCATTCCTCAGTTGGACCGAATTTCCTTCGCATCATGGCATCAAAATAATCCGGGGGTTGTTACGCAGTTGCGCCTGCAGCAGGAATTCGGGATAGCGTAGCGCCGATGACCTCGGGAGCGCTCAGCGGAATTCGAGTTGTCGAGGTGGGCAACTTCATGGCCGCCCCATTTTGCACTCTTCAGCTGGCGGATCTGGGTGCTGACGTCATCAAGGTGGAAAACCCGAGCGGTGGAGATCAAACTCGCGTCAGCGGTCCCTTCGTGGGGGGTGAGTCCTCCCCGTTCATTCGCCTCAATCGAAACAAACGCTCCCTGGCACTGGATCTCAAGAAAGCGGCGGGCAAGGAAGTATTTCGACGCCTGGTTCGAGGCGCGGACGTGCTGGTCGAGAATCTCCGACCGGGGACGATGAGGGATTTGCAATTGGACTGGACGATCCTCGAGCGCGACAATCCGCGACTGGTCTACGTGGCGGCGTCCGGCTGGGGGCAGGAGGGCCCGTATTCGCAACGCCCAGGATTGGACATCATGGCCCAGGCGATGAGTGGCCTGATGTCGATTACCGGCGAGGAAGGCGGCCGAAACCCGGTCAAAGTTGGCGTCCCGGTCACCGACTTGACCTGTGGGTTGTACGGGGCGATTGCCGCCCTCGCCGCTTTGCGGGTCAGGGACCTAACCGGCCGGGGACAGTACATCGATGTTTCCCTCTTCGAGGCGGGGGTCTCCTTGGCTATCTGGGAGGCGGGGCGCTTTTTCGCGACCGGAGAAGTACCGAAAGCGCTCGGGTCGGCCCACCAGGTTTCAGCGCCCTACCAAGCGCTGCGCGCCGAGGATGGGTTCTTTACCATCGGCGCCACTTCAACCCCCAACTGGCATGCCTGCTGCGACGTCTTCGGGCTATCGAACCTCAAGGACGATCCGCGCTTCAAAGACAGCCATTCCCGTTACCAGCACCGGGGCGAGCTGATTCCTCTGATCGAGGCGGTGTCGCAGACCCGTAGCGCGAGTCATTGGGTCGAAGCGTTGACCGCCGTCGGCGTGCCATGCGCGCCGATCCAAACCTACGACCAGGTGTTCAACGATCCCCATTTGCGGTCTCGAGGCTTCTTTCCCCAGGCCGTCCACTCCACCCTGGGGCCAGTCACTCAGATCGCGTCGCCGATGCGGCTTTCCCGGACTCCGCCTCAAATGGTGCGAGCCGGGCCCCTCTTGGGTGAGCACAGCGGGGAAGTGCTCCTTGAGATTGGCTATGCTCCAGACGAAATCCGTCGCCTCCAGGAAGACGGCGTGGTTCGACAAAACCCATGACCCCTGCTGAAGAGATCCTTTTCGAAGTCAATTCGGGCATCGCCTGGCTCACCTTCAATCGGCCCGAAGCCCGCAATGCGATGACCTTCTCGATGTATCAGCGCCTCGAAGAGGCGTGTGGGCAGGTGAACGGAGACTCGTCGGTCCGGGTGATGATCCTGCGCGGAGCCGGTGGCAAATCATTCGTTTCCGGAACGGACATCTCTCAATTTCGAAATTTCACCACCCGCGAGCACGCCCTCGAGTACGAGGCAACGATGGACCGGGTCTTCAACGCCTTGGAGGACGTCCAGGTGCCGACCATCGCGGCAATCCAAGGTGCTTGCACCGGAGGCGGCGCGGGAATCGCCGCCGCCTGCGATTTGCGGCTGGGGACGCCTTCCGCGAAGTTTGGTTTTCCAATCGCGCGGACCCTGGGAAACACGCTTTCGACCCGCAACTTTGCTCGCTTGGCAGCCCTGATCGGCATTGCCAGAACCAAGGAACTGATTCTGTTGGCCAAGCTGCTCGACGCCGACGAGATGAAGGCGATTGGACTGTTGAACGAGCTGACCGATGAAGAGAACCTTTACCGGCGGGCCGAAGAAATGGCGCGCACGCTCATGGAGCATGCTCCGATCACCTTGCGCTCCACCAAGCAGGTGCTCAATCGAATCATGCGCCACTGGCAACCTCCCTCGGATTCCGCGCACGTGGTCGAGGCGTACACCAGCTCGGATTTCAGAGAGGGCGTGGACGCCTTTCTTTCCAAGCGAAAGCCGCGCTGGAGCGGTAGGTAGGAGCAATGCCCTTTCACTCCGGACGCCACTTTCTTCAGATTCCAGGTCCCACCAATCTCCCCGACCGGGTCCTTCGAGCCATCGATCAACCGATCGTCGATCACCGGGGGCCAGAGTTTGCGCAGCTCGGCCAAGAAGTGCTGGCTGGGTTGAAGGCGGTTTTCAAGACCTCTGGACCGGTGATCGTGTTTCCGTCCTCGGGGACTGGGGCCTGGGAAGCGGCGTTGGTCAACACCCTGTCGCCGGGAGATCGCGCGCTGATGTTTGAAACCGGCCACTTCGCAACCCTCTGGCACGCCTTGGCGCAGCGCCTCGGCCTCGAAGTGGACTGGATTCCCGGCGATTGGCGAAAGGGCGTGGATCCGAATCAGTTGGAAGAGCACTTGAAGCGAGATCCGCAGCACAAGATCCGCGCCGTGTGCGCGGTTCACAACGAGACTTCGACCGGAGTGACCAGTCGGATTGCGGAGCTGCGCGCGGCAATCGACGCGGCCAAGCACCCGGCTCTGTTCCTGGTGGACACCATCTCTTCCCTGGCGTCGATCGATTACCGCCACGACGAGTGGAAGGTGGACGTCACCGTTGGCGGCTCACAGAAAGGACTGATGCTTCCGCCCGGCCTGTCCTTCAACGCCGTTTCCGAAAAGGCTCAGGAAGCTTCTCGTCAGGCAAAGCTCGCCCGATCCTACTGGGATTGGGCGCCGATGCTCGAAGCGAATCGATCCGGATTCTTCCCATACACGCCCGCCACCAATCTGCTTTACGGGCTTCGGGAGGCGCTCAAGATGCTGCGCGAAGAAGGCCTGGAGAACGTCTTCGCAAGGCATGCGCGGCACGCCGAAGCGACGCGCATCGCGGTGCGCACCTGGGGCCTGGAGCTCAACTCTACGGATCCCCGCGAGCACTCCAATTCGTTGACCGCGGTGCTGATGCCACCGGGACACGACGAGGCAAAACTCCGCGCCGTGATCCTGGAGCGGTTCGACATGTCCTTGGGTCAAGGACTCGGCAAAGCGAAGGGCAAACTGTTCCGGATCGGGCACCTGGGGCACTTCAACGACTTGATGCTGTGCGGCACCCTCGCCGGGGTGGAGATGGGCCTTCAAATAGCAGGCGTGCCTTCTCACACCGGGGGCGTCGGCGAGGCGATGCAACTCCTCATTGGGAGGTCGCGATGAAGTTCGCTCGTTTGGGTCGCACCGGCCTGCGCGTCTCGCGCCTGGCGCTTGGGTGCATGAGTTACGGCACGCCGAAGTGGCGCCCTTGGGTCCTCCCCGAAAGCGATTCGATGCCCTTTTTCCGCCG
>Ga0126384_10000704_pt1 | contig 19089 bp, 22 predicted proteins | sample PanSoiMetPlot_36_FD_92543 | JGI IMG/M metagenome (GOLD analysis project Ga0126384, IMG submission 92543) | Tropical forest soil microbial communities from Panama - MetaG Plot_36 | ecosystem: Environmental > Terrestrial > Soil > Tropical forest > Bulk soil | place: Panama | collected 2016-02-17 | reverse complement strand
CGTTTACGTGGGCAAGTCTGGAAACTTTTATCGGCATTCAATCCTTATTTTACGGCGTGACGCAAGCTGTCAGTTTGCGTCGCGCGAAGTGGCTTTCAATCCACGAGCGAACTCTTCGCCTCTTTCCAGTTTTTCTTTGCTGGTTGATTCCTCGCGAGGCTGTGCCGCCATATACGCGTTGAATTCAGCGGATAGGTTGCGCGGCACGCTGAGCGACTGCCACTCAGTCGACCGAAAGTGCTTCGCAAGGAAAACAATCTGGCCAACGTGATAGGAGTAATGCGTAAGTTGACGATTGATGGCCTGGATGACCGTGTGTTCTTCGTTGCGAATCAGAATCTTCTTTTCGAAGTCTGATGCCTGCAGCGGCTTGAGTGCGTCGAAAAGACAGCTCCAGCCGCGCTCCCAATAGTCATGCAGGCTCGCTCGCGTGGTGCCAGGGTCGATAACGAATTCCTGATCGCGATTCCGGCCCGGCTTTTCACCGTCGCTCGTGAGAAAGTCGGTCCAACGCGAGATCATGTTGCCTGCCATGTGCTTCATGATCATGGCAACGCTGTTCGACTCTTCGTCAAGCGTCACTAAGTACTCTTCATCGCGTAACTGTCCTAGTGCCCGTTCCGCCTTCTCCTTGTAAGCCTGGAAGGTGGAAATAGCATCGGAGATATAGTCGTTCGCCAATGATTGATCCGTCATGTTCAACCGCTCTTCAAGATGTTACATATCTGATCAGCAACGTCGCCACGTCTGAAAGCTCGCTGCTCACCCGAACTCAGGTCCTTGATTGCTACCTCGCCACGCGCGCGCTCATCATCGCCAAGAACTGCTACCAGAGGAATGCCACGAGACGAAGCATATTTGAACTGCTTACCAAGCTTGTCTGCTTCCGGATAGAGATCCACACGCAAACCCTTAGAGCGCAATTCCTCAGACAGCCTAATCGAGTCCGACAATGATTCCTCGTTCCAGATAGTGATCATTACATCGGCGGGCGCGCTAATCGATGCAGACGGAAACATTTCACGTTCAGTCATCACCACGAGTATGCGTTCCAGTCCCAACGAGAATCCGCAAGCGGGAACGCTCTGGCCGGAGAACATGCCCACCAGATTGTCATAGCGACCGCCGCCGCCCAGGCTTCCTGCCAGATCAGGAACGCCTATTTCGAGAATTGCACCCGTGTAGTAAGACAAACCGCGAGCCAGACTTGGCTCAATTCTGAATCGAGAAGCAATACCGCTCGCCTCAGCGTACATTAAGATGGCACGCAGCTCCTCGATTCCTTGCGCTCCAATTTCATTGGCGCCGACGAACTCAACGAGTCGTCCGAGAACAGCCGCATTTAAGGCAGCGCTCTCCTGCTTAGGATCTTCACCGGTGGCAAGCTGCGCTGCTTGTTCAAGTGAATTCAGCTCAACAAAAAAATCGAGCAGTCTTGCGCTCGCAACCGAATCGATCCCGCGAGCCTGAAACTCATTCGCCACTCCCTCGCGTCCGATCTTATCCAGTTTGTCGAGTGCAACCAGGGCCATGTCATGTTTATCCGGCGCAATCCCGGCGGCCAGCAGGATGCCGGTTAGCGCCTGGCGATGATTCAGTTTGATCGTGAAGTCTGTGAAACCAAGTTTCGTGAGAACGTCACTAGCGGCTGCACAAATCTCCGCTTCAACCACCATTGATCGTGAGCCAAGCACATCGACATCACACTGGTAGAACTCTCGAAAGCGGCCGCGCGCTGGACGATCTGCACGCCAAACGGGTTGGATTTGGTAGCGCTTGAAGAACTTTGGAAGTTTGTCTTTATATTCCGCTACGACGCGTGCGAGAGGGACGGTCAAGTCGTAACGCAGCGCTAGATCAGCCTGGCCGGTGCTTTCGTGTACTCCTCGCTTCAGAATCTTAAAGATGAGTTGGTTCCCTTCCTCACCATACTTACCCATCAGAGTTTCAATGTTTTCAACAGCGGGTGTCTCGAGAGGCTCGAAGCCGTAGCGTTCGTATACTTCCTTGACAATACCAATCACGTACTCGCGTTTGCGCACGTCAGCTGGAAGGAAATCGCGCATGCCGCGCGCCGGTTGCGTGTTTGCTGAAAGCATTTGAGATCGGCGTCGTTTTCAGGTTTTTAGAGACTTAGCATCATAACCTGAAAGGATGATGGTAGGGAAAATAGGGAGGTGCACGCTTTGCGACTTTGCTTTTTTGCGGCTTTGCGACCTGCAAGTCAGCAATCATTCACGCCAAGTCGCAAAGGAGCAAAGACGCAAAGACTACTTCGCCTCGTACAGATACTCCTTCGTCAGCTCGACGTAATTCTTCCAGAACACGTCGAGGCCGGCCACCTCTTCGTCTGAAAGGGAGCGCTTAACGCGTGCCGGCCTCCCCATAACCAGCGACCGTGGCGGAACAATTGTGCCCGGGCTGACAAGCGAACCGGCTGCGACGATTGAATGATCCCCGATGCGCACATCATCAAGCAGTATCGAGCCGATCCCAATCAGCGCCCCGCCTTCGACATGGCATCCATGCAAGGTCACGCTGTGGCCCACCGTAACTTCGTCTTCAAGAATCGTTGGGCAAGTGCCACTGCGAACATGAATGACCGAGTTGTCCTGAACATTCGTGCGATCGCCGATGCGGATGAAATGCATATCGCCACGCACCACAGTATTGAACCAGACTGATGAATCTTCGCCGATGTGGACATCGCCGATGACCTGGGCGCTCGCTTCAACGAATGCGGTGGGATGAACTCTGGGATGAATGTCTCTAAACGATCTGATCATCTTCTATAACGCAAACTGTTAGTTTGCGTAGGTGGGCCAGGATTCAACTTCAATTGTCCTGAACTGTATTTGCATTCAACGTCACTCGCAAACTGACAGTTTGCGTTACAGAAGCTAGGCGGCGAACATGCGCAGGCGGAATTCATCATTGAACGCTACGATCTCGACACGACGGCCGGAAAATTGCCGTGCCTCGCGCTGCAACATCGGCAAGCCTCCCGGCGGCAGCTTAAGTCCATAGGCTGAACTCGCGAAGATCGCATCAAGCTGGGGATTCAATCGCTGAGGTATTCCGTATCGAATCGCCTTTTGCGCGATTGGTGAGAAGCCCGCAGAACGACGCGGATTCACGAACTCAAGTGTCCGGTCAAAGATCTGCAAGCGAGTGGTCTGGTCGCGCAGCGTCAGATCGCGGTGCACGAGCATGTTAGCCACCGCTTCGCTCACGGCACCGCGATGGTAGTTTGCTCGCGCTGCCACCGGACTCTCAACCGGTTCGCTCGCAGTGCTGCGTGGTCGAGCATCCCACAAGTCGCAATAACGCGATAGGAAGCGCAGTGTTGCTTCATAGAGAGTAAAAAGATTTCCGGTCAGATGCGAGCGCTCGATGATTGGACTTTGAATGGAATCGCCGGCGTAACGCGTCGCGACCACGCTGGCTCGTGGTAGCAATTCCGCCACTCTCTCATCACGGCCAAACAGCAGCAAGCCAGCCACGCTAGGCACGGCTTCCGCCTCCACGGCTGCAGTCAGTAATAGATCGCGCTCCAGCACAGACTTGGTCGGATAGCCATTCGGACTTGTCTCGTCAAAAGCATCTCCATCGAACTCGCGCACGTAACTCCACAACAACCCTTCGTCGATATCGGTTAGCGACGCACCCAGCGCCGGAACGTTTTCGTATCGCACGGGACGCGCCTCATCAAGAAGACCGGAGAGTTCTTCTCGCGAGGCTTCCCGCTTTTCCGAGCCGATGCGCACATAAAAGCGGCCGTCGCGGGTGCGATACGGCCGTCGCCGGCCTTCGATGTCGAGCGCTACAACTCGCCGGCCACTGTCGAAGGCAATGCGATCGATGAAAGGAATGATGGCGGGCTGAATCTCGTCGCGGCAGATGCGCACCAGCTCATCCTGTACGCCTTCAGGATCATCGACGCCCTCAATTCGTAACTGGTCGTTAACTCCAAAGACGATCACTCCTCCGCCCGTATTGGCAAGGGCCACGATTTCTTGCGCAATCTTTTCCGGATTTGAGAGCTTTACCTTGAGCTCGAGAAAGGTGTCTTCGCCGCCGCGCACAAGCCGCAGTAGCTCAGTCCGCGAGGTCTGAGGAGCAGGTGTCGAGAGTACGTATTCCTGAAAGGAACGTTCGGTCTTGGGTTCGTGTCGCTGATTGCTGCGAAATCGTCTGCGAGCCATTTGTGTAGTGACGGGGCTCTCGTTTCCCGCCCGGACGCCGCGCTACAGAGCTGCGCAGACCTCACTGGAGTTACCTCAATTTCAAACAGGGGGAGTGTAACACAGTCAACGGAGAATGCATTCTTTGGAGTGCGTTGACCAGTCAACGCTTTGTTTAGGTATGATTACGCCTTTCGATGACGACTCACGATGAAAACGCATTCGTTAGCCTGGGATCCAATGTTGGGGACCGGGGTGGTAATCTACTGCTCGCAGTCCGAGGAATGCTGGATGCCGGACTTCCGGTGATTCGGATGTCCTCCGTCTACGAGACTGAGCCGGTTGGAACGCTCGCGCAACCCAACTTCTTGAACATGGTGGCTGAGCTGTCGGGTCCAAATTTACCCCCTCCCGAGCAGATGCTGGCTCGCCTATTGCGGGTCGAATATGCCCTCGGTAGAACACGTGAGGTACCGCAGGGACCTCGAACTATCGATCTCGATCTTTTGTTGTATCAGGGTGAGCTGCGACACACTGAATTTCTCACCTTGCCACATCCGCGACTTCATGAACGGCGTTTCGTACTTGAACCCATGGCGGAGCTGGCGCCAAATCTCATGCATCCAAAACTCAAAAGAACGATCGCTGAATTACTGAAAACCTGCCCGGATCGTTCTGAAGTCCGGCGCTGGAGACCTTGAGCAGCGCGTGAAGGTTTACTACTTTCCCCTTTTGTTATTTTTCCCGTTATAATGTCCGCACTTGTTAGCACGCCTTTCACATCACCATGCTTTTTCGTTCGGCGGCGACTCCGCCAAGGCCCTACTAAAAGGGAGCTAAGTCATGCCATATCTGAAGCCAGAACGTCCTGAAAAAGTCAGTGCGCCATCTTTGCGGGCGAGTAAAGAGCGCGGCGAGCGCCTTGTTTGTCTGACGGCATACGATTACCCAACCGCTCGGCTCGTAGACGAGGCCGGTATCGACATCATTCTGGTTGGCGACAGTCTCGGAAATGTGGTGTTGGGATATGGCAACACGGTACCGGTGACGCTGGATGAAATGATCACGCACGTGAAAGCGGTGCGTCGAGCCGTCCAACGAGCCTTACTCGTTGCCGACATGCCGTACGGTTCGTTTCATACGGGCGCAGACGAAGCTGTAAAGAATGCGCTGCGACTGGTGAAAGAAGGCGGCGCTGAGGCTATCAAGTTGGAGGGCGGTCACAAACGAGTTCAACTTGTTAAGCGGCTCGTCGATGAAGAAGTTGCTGTAATGGGCCACATTGGTCTAACGCCACAATCGATTAATAAGCTCGGAGCTTATCGAGTTCAAGGCAAAACCGCGGCGGCCGCGCGACAGTTGCTCGATGACGCGATGGCGATGGAAGACGCAGGTGCTTTCGCTCTCGTACTCGAAGTGGTGCCGCGTGAGATCGCGAAGATGATTACGGAGAGTATCAGCATACCAACCATCGGCATCGGAGCCGGTGTTCACTGTGATATTCAGGTTCTTGTCCTGCACGATATGCTCGGCCTTTCCTTTGGCAAGCAGGCCCGCTTCGTGCGGCCCTACGCCAATCTACACGAAACAATCACCGATGCCGTCACTCGTTTTGCTGACGATGTTCGGAATGGCACCTACCCGTCGGAACAAGAGTCGTACGGCTTGCCTGCTGAGGCAGCGGAGGAGCTTCACATAACAGCCTCAGAGAGTTCCCAAACGAAAAAGCCTTAATACCCTCCGGCGAAACCTATGGAAATCATCAATCGTCGTCAGCGCATGAGCTCCGTCGCGCGCAAGATACGTCGCGAGCAGGACAAGAGCATCGGCCTGGTGCCAACCATGGGCGCTCTGCACGAGGGCCACCTGAGTCTTGTCAAAGAAGCTCGGCAAATGTGCGACATCGTGGTGGTCTCGGTTTTCGTCAATCCGGCGCAGTTTGGTCCTAAGGAAGATTTCTCGCAGTATCCACGTGATCTGACGAAAGACACGGCACTGCTGACAGACTACAACGTCGATTACATATTCGCGCCGTCCACCGAAGAGATGTACCCGAAAGGCTTTTCGACTTACGTCAACGTCGAGGGGCTTTCAGATCAGCTCGAAGGAACATCACGGCCCGGTCATTTCAAGGGTGTCGCGACGGTAGTCACCGTCCTACTAAATACCGTTCGCCCGGACTTTGCCTTCTTTGGACAGAAGGACGCTCAACAAGCACTCATCATCAAGCGCTTGGTACGCGACCTTGCATTTGATACCGAGATAGTGGTGCTGCCGACCGTGCGTGAAGAGTCAGGGCTCGCGCTCTCTTCGCGCAATGCGTACTTGAGTAACGAGGAGCATGAAGCAGCGAAGGTGATTCCTCTCTCTCTTGTGAAAGCCAAAGAGGCTTACAAGGCCGGCGAACGCAGTGCGGGAAAGCTGGCAGATCTTGTGCGCAAAACGGTGGAATCAGAACCGCGCGCGCGGCTTGATTACGTCAACATTTCCAACACGGAGAGTCTCGAGCAGTTGGACAAGCTCGATGATCAGCCGGTCCTGATCACTATCGCTGCATTCATCGGCAAAACCAGGCTGATTGATAACATCCTGATGAACAGTGGCGTCAAGAAAAAGGATTCGCTGGTGAAGGTTTAGGAAATACGCAACTGTAAGAATGAAACAGAAGGCTCACATTAGATTTGTTTTGAATGGCGAAGCGACTGAGGTGGCATTCGCGCCACACAAGACCTTGCTGGAAGTGCTGCGAGAAGACCTCAATCTGACTGGAACAAAACATGGATGCGAGCTCGGTGAATGCGGCACCTGCACAGTTCTGGTCGATGGGCGTTCCATTCTTTCGTGTCTAATGCTTGGTCTTGATGCTGAGGACCGCGAAGTTACAACCATCGAAGGAATGGCAGACGGCGCGACGCTGCATCCGCTCCAGGATACTTTTGCGGATTTGGGTGCCGCTCAGTGCGGATATTGCTCTCCAGGATTTCTCCTCGCTGCCAAGGAGCTATTGGACAAAAACCCCAGTCCCTCTCGTGATGAAATCAAGGAAGCTCTTTCCGGAAATCTTTGCCGCTGCACCGGCTACATCAAGATTTATGAGGCAGTTGAGCTTGCCGCAGCCAGAATGCGCGGCGAGGAGATGGAACTCCCGCAAGAAAGTCTTTACGGTCTCAAATAAAATTCTCCTGGCCGGTTCTGCCAAAAAGTTTCATTGATGAACGCGTTTTAAGCTGAAGGGTACAGAAAGTACGTTGGGTGTAGATAAGAATTCAAAATCCTTCGCAGTTGTCGGCAAGCCTTTTCGTAAGGTCGATGCCAGAGCAAAGTGTACCGGCCAAACGAAATTTGCTGACGACATCGTCCTGCCGAGGATGCTCGCCTGTAAGATCCTGCGCAGTCACGTCCCGCACGCTTTAATCAAGAGTATCGACACCTCGAAAGCAGCAGCCCTCCCCGGTGTTTTTGCAATCATCACGGGCAAGGACCTCCCCATCTCTTACGGAATTCTTCCGGTCAGTCAGGATGAGCACGCGTTGTGCATCGATAAGGTCCGTTTTATCGGTGATCCCGTGGCGGCCGTTGCTGCAATCGATGAAGACGTCGCCTTCGACGCGATGAATCTCATCGAAGTTGAGTACGAACTGCTGCCCACAATCGCATCCATCGACGAAGCAATCCTGATTGATGAGCCACGCATTCATGAATACGGCGACGGCGGCAACATTCATAAGCGTGTGTCGCTTGAATTTGGAGAAGTTGAAGCCGGCTTCGCTGAAGCGGACTTGATTCGTGAGGATACATTTTTCTACGAAGGCAACACTCACCTGCCGATGGAACAGCACGCGGCTGTAGCCCATTTTGATGGCGATCAAAAGCTGACGCTTTGGAGCTCAACGCAGACACCGCATTACGTCCATCGAGCGCTTACGAAAGTTCTTGGAATTCCCGCCAGCCATATTCGTGTCATTGCCACGCCGAACGGCGGCGGCTTCGGCGGCAAGAGCGATCCTTTCAATCATGAAGTTGCCGTTTGCAAGCTGGCGATGATCACCGGCAGGCCCGTCAAAAACACTCTTACGCGCGAGGAGGTCTTCTACTGCCATCGCGGGCGGCATCCAGTGTTGATGCAGGTGAAGACCGGCGTGAAAAAAGACGGCGCGATTACGGCAATGCACTTCAAGTCGCTTCTCGACGGCGGCGCTTACGGTAGTTATGGAGTCGCCAGCACATTCTACACTGGCGCCCTGCAGACGGTGACTTACGATGTGCCGCGTTACAAATTCCAGGGGCTGCGGGCGTTCACGAACAAGCCACCATGCGGACCTAAGCGCGGGCACGGCACGCCACAGCCTCGCTACGCTGTCGAGGTTCAACTGGACAAGATCGCCGAGCAGCTGAACCTCGATCCTGTCGACATTCGCCGGCAACACCTGGTGCAGCCTTATTCAGTGACCGCGAACTACCTGCGCATCGGCAGCATGGGTCTCGGCGCCTGCATCGATAAAGTGGTTGAAGGTTCCGATTGGAAGAACAAGTTTTCCGGCTGGGACAGAGGCAATCGCAAGCTTGCCTTGGGAAAAGGTATTGGGATCGCCTGCAGCTCGTATATCTGTGGAGCGGGCCTGCCCATCTACTGGAACAACATGCCGCAATCCGGTGTGCAACTGCGGCTCGATCGACAGGGTGGTGTTTGTGTGATGTGCGGCTCGACCGACATTGGTCAGGGTTCGGACTCGATTCTGGCGTACATTGTGGCGGAAGTACTGGGAATTGATCCTTTCGACATTCGCGTCATTACGGCCGATACAGATCTTACGCCAGTTGATCTCGGCAGCTATTCCAGTCGGGTCACATTGATGACCGGCAACGCCGCCGTACAAGCGGCCGAACGTGCGCGCGAGTTGCTCGTGATGGCCGTCGCCGAGAAGCTGGGTGTGCCCATCGAAAACATCTCGCTGGCAGAACGGCGCGTGTTTGACGTTGAGCATCCTGACGTCAGCGTCTCGTTCGCTGAAGCCGTGGTGCTGGCGGAATCAAAGTTCGGCACCATTGGAACGGTTGGTTCGTACACACCACCGCCTTCGCCGGGCAAGTACAAAGGCTCCGGTGTTGGTCCTTCGCCGGCTTACAGCTACTCGGCTGCGGTCGCGGAGGTGGACGTCGATGATTCGACAGGCATCGTCACCGTTGAGCGCATTTGGATCGCGCACGATATCGGCAGGTCAATAAATCCCGTGCTGGTGATGGGCCAGGTCGAGGGCAGTGTCTATATGGGTCTGGGTGAGATCCTGATGGAAGAGATGTCATATCGCGCGAATCGCAACCTGGTGCACAAGATTCCTTCGATGCTCGAGTATAAAAGTCCGACTACGATGGAAATGTGTGACGTCAAGACTTACCTGATTGAAGATCCGGATCCGAATGGTCCGTTCGGCGCAAAGGAAGTCGGACAAGGACCGTTGCTTCCTGTACCTCCGGCCGTAGCCAACGCTGTCTACGATGCTGTCGGAGTACGCATCGACGAAGTGCCGATTACGCCCGAGAAGGTTTTGAAAGCTCTGCGCGAAAAGAACGCCGGCCGAGAAGGCAGGTTTGGACCGACTTCTGTTCCGGACGTTGCCTGGCCTGAGCCGCTGCGCGTTCTGACGCCGGCAGAGGGTGGCGACGGCAGAGAGATGCCACGCGTCGCCGTGCATTCCTAAGCCTACTAACATTCAATATGACATTCAGCTGGGATTGGGAGAAGGAACGCAAGAATCTCAAAAAACACAAAGTTACTTTCGATGAGGCAGTTTTGACGATCCGTTGTTTGTTGTCGTTGCCGATGAGGATCACTCTATTAATGAGAAAAGGTTTATCATTCTGGGGAAGTCAAGCCGGCACAGAATACTGGTAGTGGGATATGCGGACCTAGGCGCCGAGACAAGGATTATCAATGCGCGAAAGGCAACATCCAGAGAGCGCAAAAATTATGAAGAAGAAATCTAAACAGCTGGACGACGATGATCGACGTCCTGAGTATGACTTCAGTAAGATGCGGGTTGTCGCGCGAGGACCAAAGCGCAAGGCGCCACCCCTCAAGGTCATTCACCTTGAGCCCGATGTAGCGAAGGCATTCCCTGATGATGAATCGGTAAACGAAACCCTTCGTTTGATCATCCGCGTCGCAAAGAATCAAGAGGGTCAACGCCAAACCAAGCGCCGGGCGAGTTAAACATAGCTTATGAATCAGCCGCAGCCTTAGCAAACCAAGTTAATTCTTATGATGCGCCTACCCAAATTTGAGTACCGCGTGCCGCGCACCATCGCGGAGGCGGTCAAGGTGATGGCCGAGAGTGGGCCGGAGGGCCAGTTCGTGGCCGGCGGAACTGATCTCTATCCAAACATGAAACGCAGGCAACAGACGCCGCGGACCGTCATCTCCGTCATGCGCCTGAAGGATTTGAATCAGATCTCTGGCGACGGAACATCGGGAGTTAGAATCGGCGCCTCGGTAACGTTGACCGATATCGTCCAACATCCAATCATCAATCGCGACTATCCTGTGGTCGCGCACGCCGCTCACACAATCTCGACACCGATATTGCGCAATATGGGCACGATTGGCGGCAATCTCTTACTCGACACTCGTTGTAATTACTACGACCAGAATTTCGAGTGGCGCAAAGGCATCAACTTCTGTCTAAAGAAAGACGGCGATGTCTGCTGGGTAGCTCCAGGCAGCTCGAAATGCTGGGCCGTGCAGTCATCAGATCTGGTTCCGGTGATGGTAGCCATTGGCGCAAAGTTTCGACTCGTTTCGACGCTGGGAGAACGCTTGATCGACGCTGCCGGCTTCTACAACGACGATGGTATCGACTATTTGAAGAAACGACCGGATGAGTTGCTCGTTGACATTCAGTTGCCGCCGACCAACGGCTGGCACGCTTCATATCAGAAGTTGCGCCGGCGAGGTGCGTTCGACTTTCCGGTACTGGGCGTTGCGGCCTGCGTTCATTACGAAAGTGAGGGTCGCGGGCCGATTGAAAGTGCAAAGGTAATTCTCGGAGGTGTGGCGCCCTCGCCGATGGAAATCGTCGACGCAGAGAATGCGCTCGTGGGCCAGACTTTGGATCAGGAACACATCGAAGCTGCCGCGGAAGCTGCCTACATCAAAGCCCGACCATTGGACAACACAGACTTTGTCAATAACTGGCGCAAACAGATGGCGAGACAATATACGATCAAGGCTTTGCAGGAATTGGCGGCCATCCAGTAGACCGTTTTAGATCTTTGGTCTTTGATCTTTGGTCTTTGATTATTTGAATTCGCCTGGATGAGTAGCCACGATGTCACTTATCAAAGACCCAAAACCAAAGACCAAAGACCTTCTGTGCGCCATCCTGCTGGCGGCTGGTCAATCGAAACGCATGGGTAGGCTCAAGCCCTTGCTCCCATTCGGTGAAAAAACCATACTCGAAAGCTGCACAGATTCTTTCACGCAGGCCGGCGTCAACTCGATCGTCGTGGTGCTTGGTCATCAAGCCGATACGATTAAAGAGAGACTGGGTCACCTTCCCGTTCAATTCGTTCTTAATCCCGACTCTGAAAGTGAGATGGGCGAGTCCATCGCCTGTGGTATTCGAGCTTTGCCAGCCGAGTCCGAAGCGACGTTTATAACGCCGGCTGACTACCCTGCTCTTCCGCCTTCGGTGATTGTCGATCTTGCTGAAAGATGGCTCCGTGCTGAGGCAAAACTGCTGATGCCTGAGTACGCTAGTCGTGGAGGACATCCGGTTCTGATAGATCTCTGCTTTCGCGAAGAGCTCTTAAATCTCGACCCTGGTCGTGGTTTGCGAGGGTTTTTCGAGGAACATCGAGAGCAGTTGCAACGCATTCCGGTCCAATCGCCTTTTGTTGCGCGTGACCTTGACACGTGGGATGATTACCGAGCCTTGCACGAAGAGATCTTTGGTACAGCGCCACCAGAGGAAACTTAGCTAAAAGCCGGGTATTCACATCGGGTGGTGATCCATCGCGGCTGCCGCAAACTGACAGTTTGTGTTACAAATTTTCGAACGCGTGGGCCAAAAGCAACATCTAAGCAGGCGTCCGTCGCTCTTTGACCACCAGAAAAAGGCCACTGGCTGGTTCTGAGTGGTCGGGACAGACAAAGGAGTCCGAATGTTGAGAATGAATCGCCAACTAGTTTCTGCGGGTTTGACGTTAACGCTTCTGACGAGCCTGGCTGTCTCAGGGTTTGCGCAAAAAGGGGCCGAGTTCTCGCTGCGATCGCTCGATGGCCAGACCGTTGGTTCCAGCGCCTTAAGAGGTAAAGCAGTCGTGCTGGCGTTTGGTGCTTCGTGGCTGCCGTTATCACGGAATCAACTGCAAGGCCTGAAAAAGCTCAATGACAATTATGCCGGCCGCGACGTCGTTATCTACTGGGTCAGCACTGAATCAGAGAATCCGAAGTCGAAGAATTACGCATCCGATGAGCAGCTGCGCACCTTCGCCCAGAAGTACGCGCCGGGCGTGAAAGTGCTGCGCGATCCTGAAGGCGCAGCCTCCAGGAAACTTGGCGCGGATCAGTTGCCGTCAATTTTGATTCTGGATAAACAGGGGAACCTCGCCGGCGAGCCAATCAGAGGTTACGATCCTGAGGCAAATCTTTCTGATCAGGTTGGCAAACAGGTGGATAAGATTCTGTGAGTTCCGTGGCATCGGCGTCCCGCCCATGTCGCCTCACGCAGGGCATAACCTTTGTGGGCATGCGTCCCGCCCACGCCTCCTCAGGTAGGGCACAACTTCACGGGCGGGGACGCCCGTGCCACTGCCCGTGCCACTGCTAGATGCGCTGCGAAAGCTCGTAAACCAGACGCAGTGGCAAGCCGACGATGTTGAAGTAGTCACCGGCAATTTCTTCAATGAACAAGGCGGCGTGTCCCTGAATTCCATAAGCGCCGGCTTTGCCGCGAGGTTCCCCCGTTTCGACGTACCACTCAATTTCCTTGTCGGTCAGCCTAGCGAAGCGTACTCGCGTCAATTCTCGGTCGACGACGCACTCCTGACTATCAACTCGAAGCAAAGCAACGCCAGTCAGCACATCGTGCCACTTGCCATTCAGCAATTGGAGCATTCGCCGAGAGTCGCCGTCGTCTTGAGGTTGGCCGAGTATTTCGCCGTCGATGACGACGATTGTGTCAGCGCCCAACACCAGCCCGGATGAAAGCTTTTGAGCGGCGGCGGCAGCTTTCCCTCGTGCCAGCCGCTTGACGTAAGTCTCGGCATCTTCATTCTGGAATCGAGATTCATCAACGCCGCCAGCTACAATTTCAAAGGGCCAGCCCACCGCACGCAGTAACTCTGCCCGGCGAGGACTTGTTGATGCCAGAAACAAGCTTTCTTTGAAGACGGTTGTAGACACTCCTGGAGTCACTGCTTGTCGCTCCCATTCTTGTCCGCTAGACTGATTCCTTCGTTTCCGCTCGCGATTTTAGATTGAAGCCGGCGATTGGCAAATTAGAAACCAATTAAAAATGGAGCAGTTAATTAAATCACTCCCTTCAGTCCTGCGTGCAGCAGGCGATATTGACGAAGTAGCGCGGACGGCTGCTCAGGCAGCTTGGAACCACGTAGCGGGAGAAGTTCTTCGTCAACATACGCTCGCAACTGACTTGCAGAATAATAGGCTTACTGTCGCTGTGTCTGATGTCATTTGGCAGCGGCAGCTCGAATCAATGAGCAGCCAATTGATTTACCGCCTCAATGCGCTACTGGGAACTGGAACGATCAACTTCATTGAATTCAGGATTGATGCGAACGCGTTGGAGGGCAGAGCCGCAACACAAGAACCGGCTGCACAAGCAGAAGTCCAGGCTCTTCCGGTCGAATTAGTCTCAGCTGCAGCATCGATTCAAAACGCTCAGCTGCGACGTTCTTTTCTTAACGCAGCCAGCAGTTCTTTGCGACGAAAAAGATAGCTTACCATCATGCCTATCAATGAATCTGACATCGAAAAAATTGCGCAGCTCGCGCACCTCGAGATAACCCGCGAGGAATTGCTTGTATTCGCTCCGCAGATCGCCGAGATCGTCAGTTATGTCGAACAACTCAATGAAGTAGATACGAGCGGTGTCGAGCCGGCTCTGGGAGGCCTCACTCCTGAAGGTGAGCGTACGCATTCGACGAGAGAGGATGTCGTCACGCCTTCATTGGGCCAGCAAGTCGCTCTCGCCGAAGCACCGGACCCCGCGTTTGGTTACTTTCGCGTTCCTAAAGTCCTGTGAAGCGCTTCCGCTTTGTGAAATCCAAAACTGAACTATGACGAACCAGGTTCTTGATATTGCTGAATTGCATGAACGCATTCTCAACGGCGAATCGAACGCTCGCTCGCTTGTAGACGCCGCTCTAAATGCCGCTGAGGAACTCAATCCCTCACTAAACGCCTTTTTGGAAATTGATCGAAAAGGATCTCAGCAACGCGCCGATCAGATCGATGAGGCAAAGGAAAGCGGAGCGCTTGCGGGCATTCCCATCGCCATAAAAGACAACCTGTGCGTACGTGGACTTCAAACATCGTGTGGGTCGAGAATTCTCGGCGATTATCATGCCCCCTATGACGCAACCGTCATCGAGCGCTTGCTGAAGGCTGGCGCCGTGATTATCGGCAAGACTAACTGCGATGAGTTCGCGATGGGTTCTTCAAACGAGAACTCCGCTTTTGGACCAGTTAAGAATCCGTGGGATTTAGCGCGCGTCCCCGGTGGCTCATCGGGCGGTTCCGCCGCCGCAGTCGCCGCCGGTATCGTTCCCGTTGCCCTGGGATCTGATACGGGGGGCTCAGTGCGTCAGCCGGCTTCGCTGTGCGGTGTGGTTGGTTTGAAGCCAACCTACGGACGCAACTCTCGGTATGGGCTGGTCGCGTTCGCTTCGTCGCTCGATCAGGTTGGAGTCTTTGGCCGGCGCGTCCGCGATGTTGCGACGGTGCTGGGAGTGATTGCAGGCCGAGATACGCACGATGCGACCACGGCTGACGTACCTGTGCCTGACTATGCGGCGGCTCTTAGCGGAGACGTCAAAGGTTTACGTATTGGTTTTGCCCGCGCTTTGTTCGGAGAAGGACTCGATCCGGAAGTGCGAACGGCGGTGATGGGTGCGCTCGAAATTTATCGAGAAATGGGCGCCGAGCTTGTTGAGATCGAGCTGCCCAATACTAAATATGCCATCGCTGTTTACTACATAATTGCTACAGCTGAGGCTTCATCGAATCTGGCACGTTTCGATGGAGTTCGGTACGGCTTTCGAGCCGAAGAAGCTGACGAGTTGCGCTCGATGTACCGCCGCACTCGCGACGAAGGTTTTGGGCCGGAAGTGAAGCGCCGGATAATGCTGGGCACATACGTTCTTTCGGCCGGCTACTATGACGCGTACTATCGCAAAGCCCAGCAGGTACGCACGCTCTTGAGAGAAGACTTTCGGCGTGCTTTTGAAAGTTGCGATGCAATCATTACTCCGACCTCGCCCACACCTGCGTTTCTTATTGGCGAGAAAACCGACGATCCGCTCGCAATGTATCTGAACGACATCTACACTGTTACCGCTAACCTTGTTGGTGTGCCAGGAATGAATGTGCCGTGTGGTCTGTCCTCGAACCGGCTACCAATCGGTTTTCAACTGCTTGGTCCGTACTGGTCCGAGCCCGTCTTGTTCTGGCTGGGTGACGCCTACGAACGCGCACGACCATTCACCGAGCGCCCACCCATTCACGCCTGATTGGCCGCGGATTAACGCGGAAGAACGCGGATCTGACAAAGAAATAGCCACAGATTGCCACGGATAACACGGATCTGAATTGCGGAATTCGGATTGCGGATTTGAAGAGAGGACAAACGCCGTAAGTTTTTCAGATCCGCGTCTATCCGCGTTCATCCGCGGCTAATCCAGTCTTTTTATCCGTGTTACCGTGGCTATCTGCGGCTATTTTTTCCTCTGATCCGCGTTCTTCCGCCTTAATCCGCGGCAAATCTCTTTCGCGTTTATCAGGGATTAGATCACCGGTGAAGATTTCGATGACGTTCTTGGTGGTCCCAACAAATGGGATCAAATCAAGTCCAACGTGCGCGACGCCCGGCAGAAGGCCTTTCTTTCTAATTTCGTAACCAGCCATTCCCACTACAAAAACTGATCCAGCTATGGGTATTGCCTTCATGCCGCGCTTAACAGCAGCCCAGCCGCCTGCGCGTATAATCCTTCGCGTGAGAGTTCCTGACACGGAGCCATTGTAGCAAAGCTCCCAAGCTCTCCGAGTATGGAAGCCGGGAAGCAGGATAAAGCAGTGACAGGTCACCGCACTCCAAAATGATGTGCTAGCATGCTCAAGCTCTGACAATATAGCAGGACGAAAAGCCACGAAAGCATGGCGCATCCGCGAACCCCGCACGTTGCAAGCAGTCGATGTCTGATCATGAACCTAAGCCGAAGTTGGGTGTTTCTACTGCTCTTCTTTACTCTGCTGACTTTTTCATGCAATCGGACAAACTCGAATGATGCTCACCAACTGCTGATTTACACGCCGCACGGACAGGATCTGCTGAAGGATTTTGTCGCACGATATAAAGAAGCGCACCCAGAGGTTACGATCCAGTTCCTTGATATGGGCTCGCGAGACGTCCTCGAGCGCGTTCGTGCCGAGCGAAATCGTCCCCAGGCAGATCTTTGGTGGGGTGCTGCTCATACAACCTTTCAGACAGCTGCTGAGGAGAATCTTCTGCAACCTTATCGTCCTTCATGGGCCGACAAAGTTCCAGAGACATCTCGGGATTCCCAGGATCGATGGTACGGCACGTACGAAACCCCGGAAGTAATCATCTACAACAGTGAGGCTGTAAGCGCCGCTGACGCGCCCCATGATTGGGACGACGTGCTTGATCCAAAGTGGCGTGACAAGGTCCTGATTCGCAATCCGGTTCCCTCCGATACGATGCGAGTCATCTTCGGCGCCATGATCTGGCGCTTTTACAAAGATGCTGGCTCACCCGATAAAGGTTATGAGTGGTTGCGGCGGCTTGATGCCAATGTGCATGAGTACACTGCAGACCCTACCTTGTTGATGCAAAAGCTCGCTCGCCGTGAAGGATTGATTAGTCTCTGGGATATGCCGGATGCGCGTTTGTACCAGGCACAAAAAGGAATGCCAATCGCTTACACGATTCCAACTAGTGGCACTGCCGTCGTGACGGACGGGATAGCAGTAATTCGAGGGGCGCCACACAAAGACGAGGCACGACGCTTCTACGAGTTTGTAACCACACCGGAAAGCCTGATTCACGCTGCTCGTACTTACAATCGAATTCCGACGCGTACAGACCTCGATAGGCAACAGTTGCCGCCCTGGATGAATGAATCGTTCACTCGCTTGCCCGTGGATTGGGACCTGTTACGCAACCACAGTCAGGACTGGCTGACTTATTGGGACACAGAAATTCGGGGACGCAACCGGTGACAACCGCCAAATGCCCGGCGAATGAAAGGTTGGCCCACTAACACGAATGCCGCTAGTTGCCCTCCACAATATCTCCAAGCGTTATGATTCTACGCGGGCGGTTGAGGACGTCTCGCTCAAGATTGAAAAGGGCGAGTTTTTTGGATTGTTGGGTCCAAGCGGCTGCGGTAAGACGACTACACTGCGAATGATTGCGGGGCTCGAAACGCCCGACAAGGGCACGATTGAGTTCGACGCACAAGACATTACAAAACTCACTCCTGAGGCTCGCGGCTTTGGCATGGTTTTTCAGAACTATGCTCTCTTTCCACACCTGAACGTGTTCGAGAATGTCGGCTTTGGTTTGCGAGCTCGACGAAAGCCAGCCGCAGAAGTTACCGCTCGAGTAGCTCAGGCTCTCGACCTTGTTCAACTGCCCGGCTACGAAAAGCGCAACGTTAGTGAACTATCAGGAGGCCAGCAGCAACGCGTGGCCATCGCGCGCGCGATCGCAATTGAGCCTTCGTTGTTGTTATTCGACGAACCGCTTTCGAATCTGGATGTAATGTTGCGCGAGGAAACCCGCGCTGAGTTGCGCGAGTTGGTGCAGCGCTTAGGTCTGACCGCTGTGTACGTGACGCACGATCAGGAAGAAGCGTTTGCCCTCTGCGATCGAATCAGCGTGATGGCCGAAGGACGAATCCTGCAGACCGGCACGCCTCGCGAACTCTACGAGCAGCCCGCCACAATTTCGATAGCGCGATTTCTTGGAAGGAACAATTTGATTCGCGTGATGCGGTTGAGCGCGATGAAGGATGAGGCCGGCGAATTCAAAACATTGGAGGGTGGTCACAAACTCCACCTGCCCGTGCAAGCGGGCAAGCTGCCTCCACTGAATAAGCCGTGCATCCTGGCAATCCGTCCCGAGCATGTGTTGGTCTCAAATGGGATCAGTGACAGTGAAAACGCTTTGCCCGCGACCGTGCATGACATTCAGTTTTCAGGAGCAACCTCGACCCTGAAGCTTGATGCCAACGGATTGTTGCTCGAGGCGCTAATCGTCGGCGCCGCGCCATACTCCGCCGGAGAGACTTGCACCGTTATGCTGCCCTCAGCGCGCATAAGATTGCTAAGCGAGTAAGAGCTTCTTAGAGAATTGGCCTCGATTGCATGAAACGGCGTCCGACACCTCGGGTAATTCTGCTGGCAATAACAGCACTGGTCCTGTTGTACGGCGTGATCTATCCAAACTTAGATACGATACTCTCTTCCTTGCAGCGCGATGGTCATTGGTCAGCTGGAAATTACCTTGACGTCCTCTCAAAGAGAACCGCACTCGAAGCTATTGCGACTAGCATCGGTGTCTCCACGGCAACAGTCTTGTTGTGCGCGCTGGTTGGAATTTCACTGGCATTTCTGTTTGAGCGCTATTCATTTCCCGGGAGG
>Ga0126384_10000703_pt1 | contig 19094 bp, 18 predicted proteins | sample PanSoiMetPlot_36_FD_92543 | JGI IMG/M metagenome (GOLD analysis project Ga0126384, IMG submission 92543) | Tropical forest soil microbial communities from Panama - MetaG Plot_36 | ecosystem: Environmental > Terrestrial > Soil > Tropical forest > Bulk soil | place: Panama | collected 2016-02-17 | reverse complement strand
TGGCGCACCATCGGGGCCGTAGGAGCGGTACGTTCGGCGGGATGGCAGATCGGCCCGCGAGTTGACACATTCAGCAACATCCGAGACGGTGTGGGTTCGGCGAGTCAGCGGGATGAAGCTACGACTTAGATTCAGTACACCGGCTAGGGCTCATGTTTCGCGCCCGAGTCGCCGGTCTTACGCTGTGAAGACCTGTTGTATCGCGGCCCTCGGGTTTGTTTGCTGCTCTCCTGCGCCGAAGATGTCGAGCCCGCGCGTGTTTGTCACCACTGCGCCGGACTTAAGGGACGGCACCTCGCACCACGCCCACGCCATCTCCACCGCGGTGACAATGATTCAGGCTTTTTCGGACCTCTCTGTCACCGTATCCAGCGATCCGAATGCGCTGGCTCTATTGAGCCCCAAACAGTTCAACGTTCTCGTCTTTCCCGCGGTGTGCCCTTGGCAATTCACCGACCAAATTCAGGCTGGAATCTCGCGGTTCATTTCGGCGGGAAAGGGTTTCGTCGGCATTCATTGCGCCGCCGACACGGCGAATTTCGCTGCCGGCGGCGGGATCGATCCAACCTGGTATCGAAGCGAGCTACTGGGCGGGCTGTATTGGTCAGGCTTTCCGTGGCTGCTCAGCACGCTCCATCCTCGCTGATGGCCACCATCCGTCGACGGTTGTCTCATCGATAAATTGGAACGACAGCCCCCCGTTCGAAGATGAGATGTATGCCTTTCAGCCGCTACCGGCGAACAAGCTGCATCTGCTCTTAACTGTAAACACGCCGCCGATTCTCGTCGATCGCATCGGTGACCTGTACACCCCGCAGGGCTATGTGGTGCCGCACCCCTCGTCTTTCTGCAGGCAGAATATCGGCGCCGGCCGGGGAAGGTCCTGGGTCACGGCGCTCGGGCACGTCTCTGGCTCGCCGAATGAACCCGGCAACACTTACGCGCTTCCTTGGTTCCCAGAGCATGTCCACGCCGGAATTCTCTGGGCGGCCGGCGTCACCTCGGGCGATTGCCCGGACGATAACCCCGCCCTTGCGCCGCAGTAGAGTCAGTTCGCTGGATAGACGATAAGCTCGGTCATTTCGAGTACGATGCCGCCACTCCCAACGAAGACAAACCATTCTCTGTCGTCGAATGTCTGGGCTGGGTAAGTACCTGGAATGTCGGCCAGCGTAGGGCTGCTCCAAGCTGTCCCTGTAGAGTCGTGCACTTCGAAGTGCAGGCCATATCCGAATACCGACATAGGTATTGTGTCCGGCCCCATGACGAACGTGTCGGCGCGTGGATAATCGTTGGTGACCGATACAGACGGAGGCACGACGAAATCACGCAAACCAACGATAGCGTCGTTTGTCTTTATCGCCATGATGAAGGACGTTGTCGGGATTTCGTAGGCTTCCGCGTGACCGGGAGTGAGGACCACCCCTTGCTCCGGTACGGCGAAGATCATGGAAGCCCGATCGCCCACCTGCGCATTCGCCCACGGGCCGAAGGGCGCGCTGCCCCCGACAACGACGCCGTCGACCTGAATGTAGATCTCGGCCCGAGCCGCCAGGCTCAACAGGCCAACGCTTGCCAACAACAGCGCTTTCAGATGTATGGTACGCATGGGTCCCCTCGATGGATTGTTGTCACTCTTGACCAAGAGTCACAACGAAACCGTGGAGCAATAAATCCGGCCCAACGCCATATCCAGCGACCACGGAGCCGTCGGCAGAAACCGCGTTGGCCCAAGCCAGCGTCCATGACTCCAGTTCGCTCAATCCGCGGTCCATTAGGTACTGCTTCAGATCCACAGGTTCGGAGTTGAGCCACAGGACGGCCTCGGTATCCGGGAGGCTGAAATCCGGCCGGACCGCACCTACGATCACTCGTCCATCGTCGCTCAGGGCCGACATATAGGTCGTGCCGGGGTCCGCGACCGTACCGTTGATGCACTGAACGCCAGCGTCCTCGGTCCAACGCCAAGCCCACTGGCTGAGTGGGCCGCAATTGTAGCCGACGATGATCGAGCCGTTAGAGTTGACGGCGAGCGCTTCGCCGACGGGTCCGTACTCATTGTCGAGCCATTGCCAGGCCCCATCCACCCACCGGGCACCTTGGCGGAAACCCGTGGCCTGATCGCTCCAGCCGACGATGACACTCCCGTCGGCCGAGATGGCGTTAGCGCGGCTGGACCGCGTCGCCACAATGCTCCCCAAATCCGTCACTCCGCTCGCCGTATCCCAACGAAAACCGTGCGCGTGCGAACAACCGTCCCAGCCCAGCCCAACGATGACCGACCCATCGCCATTCACCCCATAAGCGGCGCTCAGCAACTGGCCGCAAGGCAGTGCATCCGGCGTGAAGGAGCCAATCACCTGCCAATCCGTGCCCCCTTGCCAGATGGCCGCGTTCTCCACGCCCATCGCATCGTTCGCTCTACCGACGATGGTCATGCCGTCCGCCGAGATTCCAGCCACGCCATTGCCGCCGATGGGCACCGCGCCGGTGTCCCACGTCCAGTAGAAACCGCTGCCGCGGTAGTAGTTGCCGATCACAATCGAGCCGTCGGCCGAGATTGCCCACGGGAGTGCATCCGCATCAATAGGAATGAAACCCGGCTGACTTTTCGCCGCGAACGCGGCTCCTGCGTACAACGAAAGCACGAGTGACCGTTTCAGGTACGGCTTCAACATTTGAACCCCTTTTTGTTTATTCGGTTGCTTTATCGACGACTGGCGCTAACACAACCGAGTCGATCCTCCGGCCATTTTTGCCGCGAGCGCAGGTACCTTGTCGCAGACTTGAAGTCAAGCTCGAAGAATCATCAACCGCGTACACCGTTGGGCGCGATCTGAAATTGACCGTAACGTCACCCACGGTACGTGCAGCGATAATTCAAGATGCAACGTCACTTGGCGTGCGACGAGTGATGATTCAAGACGGAGCGTGCACTCACCGTACGTGGAGTGATAATTCAAAGACGCAAAGTATTAAGTGGCAGATAGGCCGTTACTCCGCGATCGTCCTTGCTGGATTCATTGCGGCGGTCCGGGTGATGTTTCGTGGATTGTCAGCGTCCAGCTCAAGCGCCCGCGCAGCAGCGGGTGTGGATCGCGGCGATCGATCCTGTAAAGACCTGCCGCGTGCGCGAGCTGGAGCGCCTGCTCGTACTCCGTGTCCGTGATACATCGATTGAGCACGCTGTATTTTTCGGGCTGGCGCACGACCATCCCGTCCGGCGAGTACTGATCCATCACGTTCACATATGTCGAGGGCGAGAGCTCGCGAGCCAACCACTCCAGAATGCGAGCGGTGTCGTCGAGCCCGGAGGGCATCACCAGATGGCGCACCAGTAATCCGCGCCGCGCCAGCCGACTGTCACTCTCGATATCGAGATCCCCGACCTGCCGGTGCATTTCGCGAATGGCTACGCGAGCGCGCTCCGGGTAGTCTTTGGCCTTGAGGAAGCGGGCGCTCGCTTCGCTGTCCCAATATTTGAAGTCCGGCATGTAGATGTCCACGATGCCGTCCATCAGCTGCAAGCTGTCCAGCGAGTCGTAGGCGCTGGTGTTGTAAACGATCGGCAGCCGCAGCCCACCTTCGAGCGCGTACGGCAGCGCCTCCAGAATCTGCGGGACGACATGCTCTGGGGTGACGAAATTGATGTTGTGGCAACCGCGCGCTTGAAGCTCCAGCATCATGGCCGCCAGCTCTCGCGGCCCCGCCTCCTCACCAGCGCCCTCGTTCGAGGTCTCCCAGTTTTGACAGAAGACGCATTTCAGGTTGCACCAACTGAAGAAGATGGTTCCCGAGCCCTTCCAGCCGCGCAGGCAGTCCTCCTCGCCAAAATGGGGAAAGTAGCTGGAGACCTTGGCGCGCCGGCCTACTCGGCAGACGGCCTTCTCGTCCGCCAGCCGGTTGACGGCACAATCGCGCGGACAAACCGTACAGCGTTCCAGGGTGGCGAGGGCCCGCTCGACTCGGCGGTCGAGCTCGCCGCTCTTCCACGTATCCAGATATGCGGGCCAGCTCACGAGCTGAATCGTGACAGGTGCGCGACCCCCTTGCAAGCGCAGCTCGCTGTCCGCGAAATCGGTTCAGCAGCTCCGCGTCGGTCGCCGCGGCGTTTCTTTGAGGAGCGTGATACACAGTTTCATGCTACACACGCATATCTCGTTCGGCTCAGTCTGCTACCGTCCTCGCTGGATTCATCGCCGCTGCGTGTCGGCTCGGCAAGAACGCACCGGCGAGGGCGGCGATAACACCGAGCGCAACGCCGCCGGCGAAAATGCGCCAATCATGCGAAAAAAATGTGTCTGGTTTGAAAGGAAAATTCGGAAGCTGTGATGCGGAAAGCCGATCGACGCCGGTGGCAAGTGCAACCGCGCCGATCGTTCCCGCGAATCCGCCCACCAAGCCGACGACGCCGGCTTCGGCAAGGATAAGACTGCGAATGTCGCGCCTCGCCGCGCCGACGGCCCGCATGATGCCGATCTCCCTGGCGCGCGCTCTGACCGACGCGAAGAGCGCGTGAGCGATGTTTACCGCGGCGAGAAAGCAGATCAGCATCGACAGCAGCGCCATCGCCGAGGTGGTGATCATCACTGCCGCACCCGCATTCTGCGCGAGCCGTCGCTCCTGGTCGTCGATCTGCAGCCCCATACCTCGCACCCGGTCGACGATTCGAGGAACGCCGGACGGATCGCGCGCCACCAGCGTTACGCCGCTGAAGGTCTGGGCGTCGGCGTTGCCGATGCGATTGAGTCGAATCGCGGCCTCGAGCGGAATGGTGATCCCGGCCAGAAGCGCGCGCTCGGAGACGCCGACGATCTGCACCTGTGCCTCGACGACCGGCCCTGATGTAGCTCCCCCGACGAACGTCCGATTGAATTGAACGGGAAGCGTGAACCCAACCACCAGGTTCGGGGAAAGCTGCGGCAGGTTGCGCGGCGGCGCGAATGTCTTGTTGTAGATCTCCAGCAACCGCGTGGACGCGATGGCGGGAATCGGCCGCTCCGCGCCGGGATCGGAGAAATCGCCAAGCAAGACATCCTTTCGCACCAATCCGGCGTCCACGCCGACCGCGAGGACTTCGATCGCCATCCGCAAGTGCGAACCGAAGAAGGGTCCATCGTAGCGGCTCGCTGCGGGAATGCGCACGTTCATCTTTCGATACACCTGAGCCACGTCGCCAAGCTTGGACAGCCGATCGACCGTCGATTGATCGAGCTTCGCGCCGCCAAGAATGCCGACGGAGATCGACGGCGGAACAACGTCCACCAGCGTGGCCTCGACCGGGAAGACCTTTTGCTGAACGACGCGCCCGACGCCCAATCCGAGGGAGATGAAAAAGACCAGCGCTCCGATGCCGATCGCTACGCCGAATGCAGAAAACGCTGCGCCTTTCCAATCGCGAGCGAGGCTCAACAGCACGAGGCGCCGCAGTGAAGAGGCCTTCATCGCCCTTCCCCGCCGGACGGGCGCAGAACCCCGCCGGTCAGCCGGAGGACGCGTTGGGCCGCGGTGCTCATCCGATCTTCGTGCGTCACCACCAGGATGGTGAGGCCGTCCCGATGCAGCTCTCGAAAAAGCTCGATCACCTCGCCGCCGGTTGTCTCATCGAGGTTGCCGGTCGGCTCGTCGCAGAGGAGCAGCTTGGGCTCCGCGAAGAGCGCGCGCGCAATCGCGGTGCGCTGGCGCTCACCGCCGGAGAGCTGCGCTGGAACGCGATTTTTCTTCTCGATCAGGCCGACGCGAGCGAGCACGTCCTCCGCCCTCTTGCGGCGCGGCCCGGCCACCGCCTCGACGTCGAAGAAGGCGGGCAGAAGCACGTTGTCCAGTGCGCTCAGGCTCGCAATCAGATGGAACGACTGGAAAACGAACCCGACCTGGCGGTTTCTAAACCGCGCCAGCGCAACGTCGTTCAGCTCGTTCAAGCGCACGCCGGCCACTTCCACCTCGCCCGCGTACGAGGCATCCAAACCCCCGAGCACGTGGAGCAGCGTCGACTTGCCGCTCCCCGATGGCCCGACCACGGCGACGAACTCACCCGCGCGCACGTCGAGGTCGAGCCCGTTCAGAACCCGGACCTCGTCGGCTCCATCGCGATACGCCTTCCTGAGCTGGCGCGCGTGGATCACCGCTTGAGAAACCTCAAATCAACCTCTACCTGCACCGCCCCCTCCTTGGCGTAGGCGCCGGCGGTGATCGCGCGCAAATCCTCCAACGCGTCCAACCAGCGGAGGGTGGTGACCTTGATCGCGAAGCCTCCGACGCCCCAGGCGGACGTCGGCAAATTGCGAATCGCTTTGGCCAACGAGGTGAAGTCGAGCACGGCTGCGACCGGCTTTCCCATCAGCACCTTTTGTAAATCGCCATCGGCGAGCGCTTCCGAGCTGTCCTCACCCGCCCGCGCCAGACGAGCGACCGTTTGATCGAGCCGCTGCAGCGGCGCAGCGACGACGACTTTCTCATCGACCCGCGCAAAGTCAACGCCCTCGCCCTGAGCATACGAGGTCAGGAACACCTTCCGCCCCTGCCGCTGAACCGAGTCGATCTTCGCGCCTACGCGCGGTGCCAGAGTGGGGAGCTTTGCCAAGAGCTCGTCTGCTTTGGCGGGATTCTTCACGCTCGTCAGTGCAACGAGGTGGACGAACTTGAACGGATTGGTTCGCTGAACGTCGAGCGCGGGCATCTCGGAGAATGTGGCGCTCGGAGCGATGGAGATGGAGGCGACCGCGCCAGGCTGGGCGTTGGAAAGCAACTCCTCCTTTAGGTCGATGCCGGAGCGCTCGATCGCGGCTGCTACCTGGGTTCCGACGAGTCTCGGCCATACGTCTGAAAGCGAAAGTGGGTCGCCGGAGAACCGCGCAACGAGAAAAGCGTCCGACGGCAGGTACGCCGTCAAGTTGGGACCGTTTTTCTCTTCGAGCAACCCGAGCGCCGCCGCGCTGCGCTGCCAAGGCAAGTCGGCGCGAATCCGGAGGTCTTCAGGCGTGAGCTCGGCGGAGAACGTGCAATTGGCGCGGCCGCAGTACGCGGCGATCTTCGAGGTGGTGGGAGCATGCACGTAGACGTCCGCGGAAGCAGGCAGCCTCGCCATCGCTGCCGAGAATGACTGGGCGTCGGCGAGCGATTCCGGCAGCGACAACGACGCATAGCCGGGCAGCTCTTGCAGCGATTCCCCAGTCGCGACCAAAGCGAATCCTCCCACCATCACCACCGCGAGCGCGAATCCGCTCTCGCCCGAGCGCCCGAAATAGGTCACCGAATGGCCCAGCTCCTCGCGCGTCGTCTCGATCTCAGCTCCGAGCCGCTTGCTCGCCAGCCGCCGAGCTGCCTCGCGAAAGCGGGCGCTGTCCGCGACCGCGATCACCAGATATCCCCGATTGGCGGAGACGATCGCCGCCGCCGCGCCGCGCTCCGAATCGACTCCGGCGCGCGCAAGCTCTTCCGGCGAGCGAAGGTCCAGCCCGAGCTGCTCCATCACCGCGTCCAGATACGCCTCCGCACTTGGAAACCCGTGGAGCTGGGCAACGAACGAAGACAGTTTCAGGCCCTGGAGCTGCTTGAGCTTGGCGCCGAGCTTCGCCGGATTGGGAGCCATCACCACCAGCTCGGCGACTCGCGGAAGATAGCGCCGGATGCTGGTCGACGGCGCCGGCGCGGGCGCGCTCTTACCGCACCGCGAGCACCCCGCCGCGAGGTGGACGAGCAGCAGCACGCAGAGGCGCGGCAGGCGGCTCATGTGCTAGCGAACGCGAGCCCCGTGCGTTATCGCGGGGCTCGCCGCGTCGCTGAACTCCATAAAACGCTCCATCTCCCGCACCGTTTCCTCGGTCGACTGGACTTCGGCGGTCAGGGCTTCGAGTTGCCGAGTGACCACTTCCGGGTCGCGGATGGCGATCGATTGCTCGTGCGTCAGCCTAAGCACGTCCTCGATGCCGGCGAGCTGATGGCTGACGATCTCCCGGCTCTCCTCTGCCTGCTGAAAACGCTGAACGCGCTTGCTCAGGATCTCCACCCGCTTTTGCTTCACCTCCTTGATCCGCGGGTTTTTTTCCGCTTCGACCTCGGCGGTGAGCTCTTGAAGCTCGCGTTCCACGCTCTTCCGGTCCCCCATGCTGAGGTACTTGCGATAGTTGTTCAATGTCGCGAGCAGTCGGACGAATGAGGTCAGCAGCGCGTCCACGCGCTGCTCCGAGCTCGCCGCGAGCACCCGGCCTCCCGGAAGCTTCCGGTAGTTTTCGAGGATTTGATCGCGCACCTGCCGAAGGGCGTTGTAGTGCTCCCGCTGCGAAGGTGCCATCTCCTCGAGAAGAGAGGAAATTTCGCGCTCCGCTTCCTCCGGCCTCGCGTTTAAACGGGCGCGGACTGCGCGTTGGAAGGGCGGAGCACTGGATAGGATGGCAAGGTAGACGGCCTCCACTCCAAGGGCGATGGCTACCCCAATGGGCTGACCTGCCGCCAGCGCGGCAGCCGCTGCCGTCGGCAGTGCGACCAGGTTCGCGGGAAGCAGGAAGGCCGCCTTGACGTATTTCAGCGAATCGGCCACGCGCCTCCTTTTTCAAGGTCGCCGCGCTTCGAAGACGTACCGCAGCGCCCCAAGGTCTCGCGTGTCTTCGGCGGAAGGCACGCTGCCGGTCTTGCCGATCTTCATGAACAGCGCCGCCGCGCTCTGGAACAGCTCGTCATAGGTCACCGGAGACTCTCCGGAAAGTCCGAAGAAGGCGAGATTCTCCTTCAGGTCGGCGGGCGGCGCGCTGCGGATCGCCTCGGAGGGATCTCCCAGATAGGGCGCCAGCTCTCCGAGGAGACGCGCTCCCTCGGTCGAGTCCCTGCGCACGGCGGCGCCGGCATCGAGTAGGCCTCGGACGATTCGGCGCACCGCGCCGGGGTAGCGAGCCACGAAGTCACCGCGGGTCACCAGCACCGTCGAGACGAGGTGCGGCGCATCCGCGGTGGTGGTGAGGACCTTGCCGCCGCGATCGCGCGCCGCCAGCTCCAAATCCGCGAGAAAACCTGCCGCGGCGTCCGCCCGACCTTCTCGGAGCGCGCTTCCGGCATCCAGCGACGAGTTGAGCTCAACGAACTTGACCTCCTGCATGGAAATGCCGGCGCGCGAAAGAGCCCAGAGCGCGAAGTAGTGAGCGGAGCTTTGCGGGTATGAGGCAATCCGCTTTCCGCGCAACTCCGAAAGGTGCTGAATACCCACCGCCGCCAGGGCCTCCTGTCCGTGGCTGCGCCCGAGCAGAATCAGCGTTCGAGGCGCGGCGTCCCGGAGCAACGTCCACCATTGGGCCAATCGGTCGACAGACACGGCAGCCATGTCGACTCCACCGGTCTCGGCTCCAAACGCGAGCGCCTTGCGAAGCTCTTCCTCCCGGGCGAACACCGTCGCCTTGGCATCCATGGAATAGGCAACCTTGAGCAGACCCTCGGCGACTCGCTCGCGCGAATCCAGAGCCGCAGATCGAACGCCGCCGGTGGCGAGAAGAATCGCGGCCGAGGAGCCTCGCGGGGTAAAGCCGATCACCGTCGGCCGAAGCGGCACCGACGCCAGCTCGCCCATCGGAGCGGCCACTCCGGCCGGAAAATCGCCTGATGAGAGCCGAGCGCCGCGCGGCAAACGCGGAAAAAAGCGGGCCTGGAGCCGCTCGACGTACCCCAGGCGCGAGCCTACGACGTACGCCGCCGCGAGCAGACCTATCGCAAACAGGAAAATGAAACCCGAGCCGCGCCTGACGATCACTGGGTCTAGTCTATTTGACCTCGACCTTCTTGCCGATTGTCTTCTCGCCGGCTGCGGCGACGTCGGAGACCGGCGTAGGCGCGGCCAGCCCCATCTCCATCTTGAACTGCTTCACGATCTCTTGCGCTTGGAGCTTCTCCGCTTCTTCCTCGATCTGGATCGCCTGGTGGTCCACGCCCTCCAGCGCCATCTGCATTCGCGCCTCGTTGACCGCGGTCTGTTCCTCGACCTTGCGGATCATTTCGTCGTGCGTGGCGTCGATTCCGGCGACTTCGAACGACTCCATCGCGTCCGCCACCTTGGCTTGCCACTGAGCGCGCCGCGCGTCGCGGATGGCATTCATCGCTTCTTGAGTCTTCTTGTCCTTTTCGCGCATGAACGCCTTCTTGACGTTCTGCGCCTTTTCCCAAGCGGCGCGCGCGGTGGTCAGCTGGCCCTCGTTGCGGGCCAGGGCGCCCTTCTCCATCTGGAGCCGGGTCGCGTACTGCGCAGCGAGGTCGTCCCGACCCGCTTGAATCGCGGCCTTCACCTTGGCGGTGAGATCGTTGGTCTCCTGCTTGTACTTGGCGTTCTCCTTTTCGAGCAGCGTCACATTGGCGCGGATCATCGCGATCGATTCGTTCATCTTGGGAACCTGATCGTTCAGGTCGCGGATGTTCTGCTCGAGGATCATCTCCGGGTCCTCGATCGAGCTGACGAAGAAACCGAAGAAGCTGCGCATTGCCCTTTTAAACCGTTTCCACATACGACCTCCGATGCTACGCCATCCCGACTTAGCACACGAGCAGCCGGAGGCTATAGATGACTCGTTCGCGATGCCCTACGCATGCGGCGGCCCGCGATTGCCTTGGGGCTACGAGACCTTTGCGGCGAGCCGGCGAGCATGATCCCTGGCGGCCGCGACGACGGCGCTCTCATCGAGCGTCAAGAGCTGTCGATCTCGCATCACCATTTTACCGTCGATGATCACATGCACTACGTCGCTCGAGCGGGCGGAGTGCACCAGCCGGCCGAGCAAGTCCCCCTCGGGTCCGGTGTGGACGGCGGACAAGTCGACCACCGTTAGGTCCGCTCGCTTCCCCGGCTCGATCGAGCCGATCTCCTCCTCCAGCCCGAGGGCTTTCGCCCCACCCAGCGTTGCCATCTCAAGCACGCGCGCCGGAGGCATCGAGGCGGCTCCGGCCCTCGGCTTGTGGATCAGCGCCGCCAGGCGCATCTCGGTGAAGATGTCCAGGTTGTTGTTGCACGCGGCGCCGTCGGCTCCCAGGCAAACGTTCACTCCCTGATTCAAAAGCTCCGGAACGCGCGCCAAACCCGAGGCCAGCTTCAGGTTGGCGCTCGGGCAGTGGCAGACGGAGGTACCCGTCTCGCTCAGGATGCGGTGCTCCTCCGGACGCAACCATACGCAGTGGGCCAACACGACGTCTTTTCCGCTGAGCCCCAGTGAATGCAGATACTCCACGTTGTCTTTGCCAGTGCGCTTGCGAACCGCTTCGCACTCCGAAGCATTTTCACTCGCGTGGGTGTGGATGCGGACCGAGAGCTCGCGCGACTTCTCCGCCACGCCGCGGAGCAGGTCCTCGGTGCAGGAGAGGACGAACCGCGGCGCCATCGCATAGCGCAGGCGCTTGTCCGCGGCGCCGTGCCACGCCTTGATCAACCGCTCGCTCTCAGCGAAGGAATCGGCGGTGGTCTCCAAGAGCGCCGGCGGCAGGTCGCTGCCCAGATCCATCATCGCCTTGCCGCCGGTGAGGCGGAATCCGCAATCGCGCGCCGACTCGAAGATGGCATCGGTGTGCCGCACCACCCCCATGTCCAGGGCAGCGGTCGAACCCCCTTTGATCAGCTCCGCGAAGGAGAGGTCCGCCGAGGCCCTCATCGAGCGCTCATCGTGGACCGACTCCAACGGCCAGATCCGCTGCCGCAGCCAGGCCAACAGATCGAGGCCGTCCGCGAGATTGCGAAACAGAGTTTGGCAGGCGTGCAGATGCCCGTGGATGAGGCCGGGCAAGACCACTTGGCCGGACGCGTCCAGAACCCGGCGCGGGGCGCTTTGCTTTTTTTTGAGCCTGCGTCCCACTTCGAGAATGCGCCCGTCCTGGATCCAGATCTCAACGCCGACCAACACCTCCCGCGCGGCGTTCATCGTCACTACGGTTGCATTGGTGATCAGCAAATCCACGGGGCGGCGGCGCTCCTATCACAAGAGCAGTGATTTGGCTGTTCTCAGAGCTTCGCGCCTCACAGATAATGGTTGGAGAACGCGTGCGGAAGAAGCCGCCCGAGCGTGAAGCGCCTCTCTTTACCTTCGACGTTTCGACACCGCACGGGCAGATCGGGCTTCGCAAATTCCGCCATCACCTGACGGCAGACTCCGCACGGAGGAGAAGGCTCAGGCGTATCGGTGACGATCGCCACGGCGAGCAATTTGCGCCGACCGCAGCGCGCAATCCCGCAGGCGATCGCATTCCGCTCCGCGCACACGGAAAGACCGTAGGATGCGTTCTCCACGTTGCAGCCGGCGGCGATCTCCCCTCCCTGGAGGTACACTGCCGCGCCCACCTCGAACTTCGAGTACGGCGCATAGGCGTTTGCTCTGGCGCCGGCGGCAGCGGCGAACAGCTCGGGCCAAGGGATTGCCTTGCGAGGCATTGCTAGGAGACCTTCGCCGCGCCGGCGGCGCCTCTTCGGACGAGCCGCCGACGGAGCAACGCCGTGGAAGCCCAGATGAGGATCCCCAGCGCGAGCACCTCGGCGGCGAACAACCACTCCTTTGACTTGGGCCGCGCCATCACCAAAAGGACGGTGGAGATTCCGGCGCCGGTCAGGGGAATGATCGGGCCGCCGGGAAGCCGGTACGTTCTGTGCGCCTGCGGCCTGCGGTAGCGCAGCGCGACCACGGCGAGGCAAGTCGGAATGTACTGGCAGAACAGCGCCACGTTGGAGACGTCCACCAGTGAGCCGTAACCCAGAAAAAATGCGAGCAAGAGTGCCAGACCGGTGGACAGCGCGATCGCCGGCCCAGGAGTTTGAAAGCGCGATCTCTCGGTGAACACGGCGGGCAGGTATCGGTCCGCCGCCAACGCGGTGAAGTAACGCGGTCCGACCAGCGCGGTGCTGGAGCAGAATCCCGCCATCGACACGAGCGAGGCCAGGCCGAGGATCGAGACGCCAGGCCTTCCAAAAATTCGCCCCGCGACCTCCATCAACGGCTGCTCGCGCGCGTACAAATCGGACACGGTGCTCAGGGCGACGGTTTGAATCAGGCAGTAGAGTGCCGTCGCCCCGGCGAGGCTGCCGACCAGAGCAAGCGGGACATTGCGCTTAGCGTTGGTCGTCTCTCCCGCGGGCACCGGTACGTACTCGAATCCGGAGATCATGAAGACTGCGAGGAACGCCGATGAGGAGATCGCCTGCACGTAAGTTACCGGCTCTCCGGGAATGGACTGCGTTGAGAACATGCCGCTGAGCACCTCCGGCCGGACGTGCGCGAGTCCCACCAAGCCCAGCAAAAGCAGCGGAAGGATCTTCGCGATCGAAAGGAAGTCCGAGGTGCGCGCGCCTGCCTTCACGCCGAAGTAGTTGATCAACCCCAGCGTGCCGATCAGGCCCACCGCGACGAACGTCTTGAGCGATAGGGCGAAGCTGCCACCGCGATAGACCACGGTGGCGAACCACGGCACCAGCTTCGCCAGCGCCTCGGAGAACCCGACCGCCACCGCCGACCAACCCAGGATGCCTGTGGACATCGCCATCCACCCGACGACGAATCCGATGTAAGGTCCGAAGGCCGCGCGCGCATAGATGTATGGCCCGCCGTTCTCGTCGAACATGCCGCTGAGCTCGGCGAAGCAGAGGCCGATCAGGATGCACAGAAGACCGCAGGTCAGGATCCCGATCACGCTCGCGTATCCGGCCAACTTCGCCAGCGGCGCGATCAAGAGATAAATTCCGGATCCAACGATTCCGTTGATCCCGATGCAGATGCAATCGAAGAGCGTCAGGCTACGCGTCGGTCGGGACATGCATTCTCCCCGGGCTCGGGATCGACATCGCGCGACTATAGCCGTGACGCGGCCGGCACGAAGGCGCGCAAGACGGAGTTGAAAACTCCGGCGGCGCGGGTTGCGGTGAGCGCCACTTCTTCGTGCGTCAAGGGCTTGGGGCCGATGCCCGCAGCGAGGTTCGTGATGCAGCTAAGGCCAGCCACCTTGACGCCCATGTGCCGGGCGACGATCACCTCCGGAACCGTGCTCATCCCCACTGCGTCCGCGCCAAGAACGCGCAGCGCCCGGATCTCCGCCGGCGTTTCGTAGGAGGGGCCTCGGAGCATGGCGTAGACGCCCTTCTTCAGCCCGATGCCCTGGCGAGCGCCCGACTCCAGCAGCAGCGCGAGCAGCGCTGGATCATAGGCGGCGCTCAGGTCCGGGAACCTCGGGCCCAAGCGGTCGTCGTTCGGGCCCACCAGTGGATTCCATCCCGCGAGGTTGATGTGATCGACGATCGCCATCAGCTCGCCGGGACGGAAGCTGGGGTTGACCGACCCGGACGCATTCGTGACCACCAGGGCGCGGATGCCCAGCGAGCACAGCACCCGGGAAGGAAACGCCACCTGCGAGGGCGAATAACCCTCGTAGTAGTGAATGCGACCTTGCATCGCGACGACCGGCTCGCCCTCCACGCGGCCGAGCACGAGGCGCCCGTCGTGACCGGGAACGGACACGCGGGGAAAGTTGGCCAACTCTGCGTAAGGAATGGCAACTTTGTCTTCGAAGTCATCGGCGAAGGAGCCGAGACCGCTCCCCAGGACGACCCCTATTTGCGGGACGAGCTGCGCGGCGCGCTCCCGGATGGCGCTGACGGTTTCCTGAAGGTCCTCGTAGAGTCCCACTGCGCCATCATACGCGCGGACGACACCTTCTCTACTAGCGAACTTGCAAAGCTCTCCAATTCCTGCATCGTATATAGCTTCGTGAGCGGCGCGTGCGCGCTTGCTCGGGTGCTGGGAGTGGTACTGAAAGAAGGAAACTCGGTATTTGTCGAAAGGATGATTTGAACATGTTGCGCAGAATCGCATTGACGGTTGCATTCGGCCTTGCTGTCCCCGCGGCCGCTCTCGCCTGTCACGACAAGGAGCAGACCAAACAGGCCAACACCACCACCGATGGGCAGCAGATCGTTCTCGCGCAGGCGGACACGACCAAGCCACCGGCGAAGAAGAAGAAGAAGGCTAAGAAGACCAGCACCACCACCCCTAAGACAGACACGACGAAGTAAGCAGTTTAGTTCAGCGACTGCTCGGCGCCGCGCGCGACCTGCCGCCGCCGAGCAGCCCGCCACGCAGTGGGCGTCTTCGAGTGACGCACTGTGTTTCGTTTTGTTGCGTTAAATCCGGTCGATGGGAGTTCGGCTCCCACCCGGCTTTTGAATGACTGCGAACAGCTCCCGTCAGTTCTGCATACGCGGAATTCACCGCGGATAAAAGGGAGCAGTGATGAAGCGCAACCTGTTGGCCGGCCTTGTTTTCGCCTTGGCGGTTCCGGCCGCCGCTTTCGCGTCGGACGCGACTAAGTCCGCTCAGGCGAAGAAGCACCCCGTCGTTGCCCAGGCGGACACCTCGAAGGACGGCAAGTCCGCGGGGACCAACGGCAAAGCCAAGAAAGCAAAGAAGGCCAAGAGCGCCACGAAAAACGGCGCGCAAAAGCCAGAGCAGATGAAGTAACTCGGGTCACTTCAATCGCTCCAGCACCAGCCGACGTGGTGATGGCGCGACCAGACCCACGCGGAACGCCTGGAGGATGAGCGCTCGCGCCGCTTCCAGGCGTTCTTCGTTGTTGTAGTGAATCTCAGCCAGCGGCTCGCCGACCGCAACCCGTTCGCCCACTTTTCGAAGCAGCACGAGCCCGACGGCCGGATCGATTTGGCTGTCGACCCTCTCCCGCCCGGCCCCGATCAGCATCGCAGCAATGCCGACCGCCTCCGCATCGATCCGCGTCACGAACCCGGAGGCGGTACTTGGGACCAGTAGCCGGCTGCGAGAGCGCGGAAGCCGCGAAACGTCGTCGATCGAGGCGGGGTCGCCCCCCTGCCACTGAACAATCTGCTTGAGCTTCGCCAAAGCCGCACCGCTTTGGATCGACTGCTGAAGCATCTGCCGCGCCTCTTCCTCGTTGGCCGCTCTGCCCGCGAGGGCGAGCATCTCTGCCGTCAAAGCAAGCGACACTTCGGTGAGATCGGCGGGCGCGGAACCTCGCAGGACTGCGACGGCCTCGGCGACTTCCAGTGCATTGCCCACCGCGCAGCCGAGCGGTTGCTCCATGTCGGTCAGAAAAGCGGTCACCTGGCGATTCATCAGCGCGCCGATCTCCATCATCGTGCGTGCCAGCGCTCGCGCGTCTTCGGCCGTCTTCATGAAGGCGCCGGCGCCGACCTTGACGTCCAGCACCAGGGCATCGATGCCCTCAGCGAGCTTCTTGCTCATGATCGAGCTGGCGATGAGCGGAATGCTCTCCACCGTCGCGGTGACGTCTCGCAACGCGTAGAGCTTCTTGTCCGCAGGTGCGAGCGTCGCCGTCTGGCCGATCAAGCAGGCGCCCACCTCGCGCAGCATTCGCCGATATTCGGAAATGGTGAGATCGACGCGAAAGCCTGGGATCGATTCCAGCTTGTCCAGCGTGCCGCCGGTGTGCCCTAGCCCCCGTCCGGAGATCATCGGCACCACCGCGCCGCAGGCGGCAGCCATCGGAGCCAGACAGAGGGAAACCTTGTCTCCGACTCCGCCGGTGGAATGCTTATCGACCTTGCTGCCCGGGATGTCCGAGAGGTCGAGCACCTCTCCGGACTCGAGCATGGCGCGGGTCCACGCGCCCAGCTCCAGTGAGGAGAGGCCGCGGAAGTAGATGGCCATGCACATCGCGGCCATCTGGTAATCGGGAATCGAGCCTTGCGTATAACCGGCGATGAAGTCCCGGATGCCTTCCGGGGAGAGCGCTTTTCCATCGCGCTTGGCCTTGATCAAATCGTAGGGCCTCACCAGCACCTGGCCATAGCAGGATTGGCGGAAGGTGACATCTGGTTCTGCGCCATCGATTTGGTAAATGGTGCGCATGGGTGCTTCTTCCGTCGCGCGCGCCTGGGTTTTCGCGCTCGCTGCAGTGGCGATCGCTTGCTCGAAAAAGGAGTCGACGCAGGGCTCTGCCGCGGGCGCGACCAACGCTCGGCGGATGAAGGTGGGCTTGGTGACCGATATCGGCGGGCGAGGCGACCAGTCGTTCAATGACTCTGCGCTGCGCGGACTGGAGACGTGGGCCGCGGGCAAGAAGTTCACCGGCTCAGGGTACCGCGACGCGACGCCGGAGGAGATCAAGTCCTCGATTCCCTCGGATCTCTCGAATGTCCAGCCCCCGATCGAGCGGCTGCCGATCGAACCGCTCGTGCTGCAAAGCAAGGCCCAGGAGGACTACGAGCCCAACCTTCAGCTGTTGGTCGACCAGGGTGTGGCGTTGGCGATCGGAACCGGGTTCATGCTCGAGAACGCGGTGAAGACGGTCGCCAAGCGCAACCCGAGCTCTCAATTCCTGTTGATCGACAGCCCGCTGCTGGATGCGCAAGGCAAACCGATCTCGGCGCCGAACGTGCGAACGGTGATCTTCCGCGAGGAAGAGGGCAGCTTCTTGGTCGGAGCGCTGGCGGGGCTGGTGACCAAAGCAAATCGCGTCGCCTTTGTCGGCGGAATGGAGATTCCGCTGATCAAAAAGTTCGAGGCGGGGTTTCGGGCCGGCGTCGCCGCGACGAACGCTGACGCGGCGCCGAGAATTCTCATCAGCTACACGGGAAGCTTCGACAACGTCGCCATCGGCAAGCAAATCGCGCAGGACATGCTGGCGAAGGGCGCGGACGTCGTCTTCCACGCAGCAGGCTCCGACGGCTTAGGTGTCATTCACGCGGTGAAGGAGGCGCGCGCCGCAGGCAAGAACGCGTGGGTCATCGGCGTCGACTCGGACCAGTGGCCGGTCGCGCCTGACGCCGTGCTCACCTCGATGGTCAAGCGCGTCGACCTTGCCGTGCATACGACGGTCTGGGATCTGGCGCACGGCTCGTTTCAGCCGGGCAACAGCGTGCTGGGGCTGAAGAACAAGGGCGTCTCTTATGCGGAGGTGAGGGTCGACTTTCCGGGCAAGGCCGCGGCGCTGCAGCGCGTGGAAACGCTTCGGCAAAAGATCGTCTCCGGAGAGATCAAGGTGCCGTCGAACATCGCCGAGCTGGCGTCCTTCAAGGTCCCGCTCTGATCTCGTTACGCAACATCTCGAAGCGCTTCGGCCCCGTCGCCGCAGTCGACGGCGTGTCCATGGATTTCGAAGCGGGAGAGATCGTCGCTTTGGTGGGGGAGAATGGGGCCGGCAAGTCGACACTGATGAATGTGCTTTCCGGCTTGTACACCCCAGACAGCGGCGAGATTCTGATCGAGGGTCAGCCAACTCGCTTCCGCAGCCCCCGCGATGCGATCGCGCGCGAAATTGGAATGGTCCACCAGCATTTCATGCTCATCCCACCGCTGACGGTAGCGGAGAACGTGGTGCTTGGTCTCGAGCCTCGCAAGCGCGGGCTCCTGGACCTGACCGCTGCCCGAAATGCCGTTCAGAAAACCTGCCAACGGTTCGGATTTTCGCTTCCGGTCGATGCCCGCATCGAGGACCTGACCGTCGGTTCGCAGCAGAAGGTGGAGATCATCAAGGTGCTCTACCGCGGCGCGCGCGTCTTGATCCTCGATGAGCCCACGGCGGTGCTGACGCCGCAGGAGTGCGACGATCTGTTCGCGGTGATGCGCGAGCTCGCGGCGAGCGGGCACACGATCATTCTCATCAGCCACAAGTTGCGAGAGGTGCTCGCCGTCGCCGCCCGCATCTACGTGATGCGGCGCGGAAAGCTGGTCGCCCAGGTGCAGGGCTCCGCCAGCAATGAGCGCGAGCTTGCGGCTTTGATGGTCGGCGATGCTCGGCCGAGCCCGAGCATCGGCTCCGCCAAGCGCGACCGCGGCGAGCTGCTCCTGGAAATCGAGGATCTGCACGTCCTTGGCGCTCAGGAGGTTCCGGCGCTGCGCGGCCTCTCGCTGAGGATCTTCGCCGGCGAGGTGGTGGGGATCGCGGGAGTAGACGGCAACGGTCAACGCGAGCTGGCCGAGGCGATCGCCGGCCTACGGCCCTGGACGTCGGGGTCGATCCGCTTTCGCGGCGAGCAGCTGCGGAATCCATCCCCAGGTGAGTTGAGGCACCGAGGGCTCGCTCACGTCCCGGAGGATCGCCTCTCGCGTGCGATCATTGCTCCGATGACGGTCGAGGAAAACATCGCGCTGGGGCGA
>Ga0126384_10000702_pt1 | contig 19101 bp, 16 predicted proteins | sample PanSoiMetPlot_36_FD_92543 | JGI IMG/M metagenome (GOLD analysis project Ga0126384, IMG submission 92543) | Tropical forest soil microbial communities from Panama - MetaG Plot_36 | ecosystem: Environmental > Terrestrial > Soil > Tropical forest > Bulk soil | place: Panama | collected 2016-02-17 | reverse complement strand
TGTCGCCTGAGGTCGCGCGCAAGGTCATCAAGCTTTTCAGAGAAGTCAGGCCCCCTGAGCGCGCCGACTATCATCTGACGCCGCACGAGACGCGGCTATTGAAGTTGCTGGTCGAAGGCCACAACTACAAGACGGCAGCAGCGGAAGTCCGGACGAGCGTCACGACGGTCGCCTTCCATATGCGCAACATCTACGACAAGCTGCAAGTCCACTCCAAGAGTGAGGCGGTCGCCAAGGCCCTGCGTAACAGGCTTGTCTGAGCCCGTAGCTATTCCTCACACAACTTTCATAAACCTGTCTGTACAGACGGAGACAACAGTCCCAGGCCCGCGGTAGAATTAAGTAGCCTGTAGAAGAAATTCTGAAGGCTCCTGCTCATAGACGGCCAAGACCAACTTTGACGCAACGTGCAGCCAGTTTGTATGGCAAGGCGGGTGAAGTCAGTAACTGGAGATAGGAGGACAGATGGATTTCTGCCGCCGCAGCCAATTGGGCGGCGATCGCGCTGGCCTTAAGCAAATGAGCGCGCAGATCAAACACATCTATTACTTTGGCCCATTCTGCCTGGACCTCGAGCGGCGCCTTTTGCTGCGCGACGGCGCGATTGTCTCCCTGACGCCAAAGGTGTTCGAAACGCTGGTCGCGCTGGTTGAGCAGAGCGGTTCGGTCGTCAGCAAGGATGAGCTGTTGGCCCGCCTCTGGCCTGACACGATTGTCGAAGAGCGCAACCTTTCGCAAAACATCTTCCTGCTCAGGAAAGCGCTCGGCGATGACCTACACGGTCATCTTTATATTGAGACGGTGCCAAAAGTCGGCTATCGATTTCTGACGCGCGTGACCGAAACCGGAGAGGCCGATAGCACCCTCATCGTCGAAACGCATGACCGGTTACGGATCGTCGCCTCCGAAGAAGAGACCCTTGACCAAGAAGCAGCGCGCCTGCTGCAAGACTGCCCGCAAAGAAAGCTCATCGGGAGAAGCCTGACGAACACTGCCAATCGTAGGCCCAGGCAAATTGCCCTCGTCACCTCGATAGCGCTCGTCTGTCTCTGCGCAGGAATTGGTGGACTGTGGTTTTCGGGCGTGACGCGCAGTTGGGGGCCAACGCCCACGGTACGCTCGATCGCCGTGCTGCCGTTCAAATCACTCGGCGGCGATCAGGGCGAGGATTATCTCGGGTTAGGGATGGCAGACACCTTGATCACAAGCCTCGGCAATATCAACAAACTCATCGTCCGCCCGACGAGCGCCGTCCGCAAGTATGCCGCCGCAGACAATGACGCGCTCGCCGCAGGGCGCGAACAGAGAGTCGAGACGGTGCTCGAAGGCAGCATCCAGCGCGCTGGCGATACGATACGCTTGACCGTCCGGCTGCTCGACGTGAAAGACGGCGCGGCCCTTTGGTCATACAAATGCGACGAACGCTACACGGACATCTTCAAGGTGCAGGATTCTATATCCGAGAAAGTGGCCGAGGCGCTCATCTTTCGCCTCACTGGTGAAGAGAGAAGGTTGCTGACCAAACACTACACCGAAAATACCGAAGCCTATCAGCTTTATTTGAAGGGGCGTTACTTCTGGAACAAGCGCACGGGCGAAGGCTTTCGCAGGGCGCTCGACTATTTGAACCAGGCGATCAAGGAGGACGCCAATTACGCGCTGGCTTACGTAGGATTGGCCGACAGCTACACGATGCTCGCCGACTACGATTGGCTGTCGCCTGCCGAAGCGGCGGCCGCTGCGAAAGCGGCGGCGCAGAGAGCCTTGGCGCTTGACGACACGCTCGCGGAGGCGCACGCTTCGCTCGCCGACATACGCCGTTTTTATGACTGGGATTGGCGTGGCTCCGAGCAAGAGTACCGGCGGGCCATCGAGTTGAACCCGCATTATTCGACCGCGCACCAGTGGTACGCCGAGTTCCTCTCGGCGATGGGGCGTCACGGCGAGGCCGTGCGCGAGATCGAACGCGCCGAAGAGCTTGACCCGCTTTCTGTAGTCGTCAAGTCGGCAGCGGGGTGGGTTTTCTTCTTCGCGCGCGACTATGACCGGGCGATAGCCCAGTGTCAGAAGGTGATCGAGATGGACGGGAGTTACGGCGAGGTCTATTCCCAGTTGCGGAGGGCCTACGAGCAGAAGGGGCTGTACCGAGAGGCGCTGGCGGCGGACGAAAAGCACCGCGTATTCAAGAGAGGCGGCTCACCGCAGCAAGTCGAGTTGCTCGATGCGGCTATGGTTCCGAATCCGAAAGCCTACTGGCAGAAGGTTCTGGAACGGACCAAGAAAGACGTAGAAAACAAGGTGGAGGTGGCGCGTTTCCGCATGGTGGAGAGCTACACCCAACTCGGGGAAAAGGAGCAGGCGTTAAAATGGCTCGAAACCTCCTATCAAGAACACTCATTCTGGATGCCTTTTCTCAATGTGCACCCGCACCTCGACCCCCTACGCGCGGAGCCTCGCTTCCAAATCCTCGCGACGCAACTTGGCCTGCCGGATTGATGAAATTCCGACTCGATAGCTACTCGTAGGTCTAATGCCTGTTCACAGGCTCGGTTGCTGGTTTATCCGTGTACCGTTATGTGGCTGAATTTCCTATGATCGTCTCTTTCGACCCTGTCTCGTCCTCTCGATTCTCTCCATTCCCGATAATCTTCCTCGTGCATTTGCCGCTCGTATCCACTGCAAACCGCGCTGTGAACTCTTGTGAGAAAAAATGACAAAAATGTGTGCGCGGTTTGAAGACTTTTGACCACACCTTCGGCTAAGGTCGCCTCTCGTTATATGAAACGAACGAGGCGAACCGAGATTGTCGTCGAGAAATATCAGGTGCTTGTCGTCCGCAGACTCGAGCAGCGACCGCCGGAGTGGTGTGAGGCGTGCGGCGAGCCTTCACGGATGGTGACCGTAGACGAAGCCGCAGCCATTCGCCGTGTCAGCGCTCGAGAGATGTATCAACAAGCGGAAACCGCGCAGGTTCATTTCGTCGAGAGGACGGACGGGCGCTTATACATCTGCCTTGGCTCGCTTTTGACACCAACTCAATAATGAGAAAGGAGCGAGCAATGAAGGAAATGAAGCGAGAGATTACATCCGCATTGATGTGGCTACTGATCGTGAGTATCAGCAGCGCTCGCGGGCAGACGCCAATAAGCCGCACCGCAGCAGATGGCAGCATGCATCAACTCACGAATCTGCTGGTACAGAAGCACGCACAAAGGCGGCGTGGGTTCAGTCTAATGCCTACCTCGTTTAGTACCAGTCCGATGGCTGCCGGACCCAACCTGACAGTGCTTGGTGGCGGCACGTTGGGCAGGCTCACGAAGTGGGGGGGGTTCACGTCGAGCAACTCGTTCATCGGGGATTCGACGATCTTTGAAGACAAATACGGTCTTGTCGGAATTGGCACCGACTCGCCCACGTCGAAGCTGACCGTGGCGGGTGTGATTCAGTCGACCGCCGGCGGGTTCAAGTTCCCTGATGGTACTGTGCAGACGACATCGGCAGCCGGTTCGCTGTTTACTGTGGCGCACGACGCAACGCTCACAGGTAACGGCACTTCTGCTTCGCCGCTTGGAGTTGCTGTGCCGCTTTCCCTAACTGGGTCGCTCGGCGCACTGACCTTCTCAACCCTGGAAGGGATTATTACAGCTACAAACACGGCTCCTGCTGGAACGAGTGGAGCAATTGGTGTCTTGGGTAAATCCAACGACGGCATTGGTGTTAACGGAATAGTTGAAGACGAATTCATTCTCGGTAATCCAAAGGTGGGTGTGCTTGGGGCAGCAGTTACGGGCACTGGCGTGCTTGGGAACAGTACCTCAGGAGCTGGCGTCCGTGGCGAAAGCACCAGCAGCTCCGGCGTCATTGGAAACAGCAATAGCGGCACCGGCGTCAATGGCTTCAGCAGCAGCGGCCGTGGTGTGAGGGGCAACAGCGACAGCAGCGTCGGCGTCGAGGGCATCAGCACGAGCGCCGCTGGTGTCCGCGGCGAAAGCACCAGCAGCACCGGCGTACAGGGGGTCAGTTCCAGCGGCCGCTGCGTCGTTGCCACCAGCACCGGAAGCGGTGACCTTTTCGGTGGCGTTGGTGGGGGCTCAGAACGTTTTCGAGTCGATAATGACGGAGATGTGTTTGCTAAGAGCTACAACCCGCTCTCCGACGTCAGAGTCAAAACCAATATCCGACCGCTCATCCACACGCTTGACAAGCTCCAACAGATTCGCGGCATCTCGTTTGAGTGGACGAACGCGAATCCATCACCGGCGCCCCGCGAGATTGGCGTTATCGCGCAAGAGGTCGAACCGGTCTTTCCAGAATTGGTCAAGGCGTGGGGCGACCAAGGCTACAAGGGCGTCTCCTATGATGGGCTGACGGCCCTGCTGCTGGAGGGCGTTAAATCACTGAAAGTGGAGAATGACGGGCTTAAAGCAGAGGACAAAGCGTTGCGGGCGCGGTTGGATGTGTTGGAGAAATTGGTCAAAGAGTTGAAGCAGCCGTCAAGACGCTGAAATCCAGCATCCACAACCAACACGAAAATAGATTCCTTACACACGCAACCGGCAAGGAGGTCTGATTATGTTTTTCAAATCATCCAGAATGTTAAAACACTTCGTCATTCTCGCGTTTGTCGCGGCATTGGCATTAAGCATGACATCATCAAAGCAAGCTTCTGGCAAAGTTGCGACCCAAATCAAGCTACCCCCAGCTGCTTCGAGGAAAGTTGACTATAAGCAGGACATTCAGCCACTGCTCGCACAGAAATGTTACGCCTGCCATGGGCCTGATGTGCAGCAGGCCGGCCTGAGGCTTGACCTCCGTCAGAATGCACTGCGTGGAGGCGATTACGGTCCCGTCATCAAAATCGGAGACAGCGCCTCAAGCAAGCTGATCCGTCGCGTGGTGGACGGCGACGGGGGCCTGCAGATGCCTCCTACAGGGGCGCTCTCCGACGATGAAATTGGGATGCTGCGCGCCTGGATCGATCAGGGCGCAGAGTTCCGCACAGACATCGTCACCGAGGCGATGCGCAGTCCAGTAGACCCCAAAGTCACTGCGCTGATCGCCGCGGTGCGCGCCGGAAATCGAAGTGAGATCGAGCGACAGATCGCTGCCAGTCCAGATGTGATTAAGGGAAAAGACGAGGGCGGTTCGACGGCACTGCATCACGCCGCCGGCTACGGGCCACTGGCCAATCTAGAGTTGCTCATCAACAACGGCGCCGACGTGAACGCCAAAAACCGCCGCAGCTCGACGCCATTGCAGTGGGCCATCCATGACGAGGCCAAGGTACGTCTGCTGCTGTCGAAAGGCGCCGACGTCAACACAAAGCAGGCGCAAGGACGCACGCCGCTTTTCCTGGCAGCCATGCTGGGTAACGGCGTTCCTACTATACGATTATTGCTTGCGAGAGGCGCCGATCCCAACCTGGCCAGCGCCAACGGACAAACACCGCTGATGATGGCGGCCGCCCGCGGCAATGTCGAAGCCATACGAATGCTGATCGAGAAAGAGGCGCAAGTAAATGCCCGCGACGGAGCCGGCGAAACCGCGCTGATGTCCGGGTGCACCAGTGGCAATGCGGACGCCGTGCGATTGCTGATCGAGAAGGGTGCGGACGTCAAAGTCAAATCGAAGCGCAACGAAACGGCGTTGGGCTTTGCGGCCACCTCGGGGGTGCAGGCATCTGTCGAGTTGTTGCTCGCCAAAGGCGCGGAGGTGAACGTCCGCAACTTCCGCGGCTACTCGCCCCTGATGTTCGCCGCCAGCTCGGACGCAATACCGGCTGGTATCATCAAGCTGCTTTTGGACAAGGGCGCTGACGCCAGCTTCACCGGCGATTACGACGAGCCGGCCAGCGCTCTCGCCGCAAAACGCGGCCACACTGAAGTGGCCCGATTGCTCGGCGCGAAATCTTCAACGCCGGCGGACAACGCTGCGGTAAAGGTTATGCCAGTCGGTGTCAGCGATCGCTCCATTCTGGCCGCGGTCAGGAACTCTCTGGTGTTGCTCGAAAAGCAAAGCGACAAGTTCATACGGACGGCAGGGTGCAACTCCTGTCACTCGCAAAGCCTGCCTTCAGCAGTCACTGGCCTTGCTCGCGATTACGGGCTCACGTCTATGAAGAAGTTTCCGCAACTGCCGGCAACGATGACGGCTACGGCCGAGCAGTTGATGGACTTTGTAATCGTCAGCCCCAGCATAGCCTGGGAATTATTCGACGCGGGGATGAATCACGAACCGCGGACCCAGGTGACGGACGCCATTGTCCGCTATCTCATGGCATCGCAGACCGCTGAGGGCGGCTGGCGCATCAACGAGAGTCGTCGACCGCCGATGAACTCGGGCAGTATTCAGACAGCGGCGCTGGCGATTTATGCGATGAAGCATTATGCCCCGGAGGCAGAAAAGCTGAGTTGCGAAAAATCCATCGCCCGTTCCGTGGCCTGGCTGGAGAAGGCTACACCGGTGACGAACCAGGATCATGCTTTCAGGCTACTAGGGCTTGCCTGGGGAGGAGCGCCGGCATCGGCGATCCGCGAGGAGGCGAAATCCATTGCAGCGCTGCAGCGCGGCGACGGCGGCTGGAGCCAGTTGCCGGAATTGTCCTCCGACGCCTATGCCACGGGCGAAGCGTTGTTTGCGCTGGGCTCGGCTGGCAGGATGGCCGTCAACGATCCTGTCTTCCGCAGGGCCGTCGATTATCTAATGAGCACGCAGGCCAGTGACGGGTCATGGCATGTCAAATCACGATCCATCTGGTTGCAGCCGTACCTGGAAAGCGGGTTTCCCCACGGGCGGGATCAGTTCATTTCTACCGCAGGGACTGCCTGGGCTACGCTGGCATTGACTCTTACGGCGGACCAGCGAAACAATCGCGACGATAAATAGACTAAGCCTGTCACGCTGTTGAACGCGCACTTAATAAGTCACGGCGACTTGGAACACTGGAACGTGCTCTGCTGAAGATTGCCATTGTCGGTGGAGGAACACTCGCGACAGAGGAGAACGGAATCGTCGCTCCTGGAAGTCAATAGCAGACAATGTGAGAGCGCCAGTCCTCAGCACCCTCTTCGTAAGTACGCGCGCAACGCATTAAGCTCTGTCATGCAGCCCTCGACATCCTCCGCGGCTTCCGCCTTGAGTCTTCTAGATTGGATCGCGCTTCTGATCACCGCAGACCAGGCACATTAAGCAAAGAGCTGCCGGTCCACGCTGCGCAGGTCATTGGTATCGAAATAAGGCACGGTCCATCTGTCATTGGTCGACAAAAACCAACCAGCTGCCTTCGCCTGCTCTTGCTTTGAAGCATCCTTAATCTGATCCGGCTTTGCTTTTGCTTTGGCCGCGCTTCGGTCAAGAAAATCGAAGTGGTCCACGAGTGTCAACGCTTCGATAGCGAAAACTGTAGCGATGTCACGGTCGTGAATCGCAATCAGGTTATCGCCGTTTACTTCTTCGCCCTTCAGGGCAAGGTTGGATGAGCCACAGAACACCACTGGATTTTTTCCATTGAAGCCGCAAACCACAAACTTGTGATGTACCTGGTGTCCGAGGCCAACCCCAGGTACCTGGTCGAAGGGAGGTGGCAACTTCGTCGCTGTTGGCTTGCCGGACACTAGCACGCCCGTTTTCCGGCGTGGCGTATATAACTGAATACCGCCGGGTGTATCCGAAATCCCGTAGCTGAAAATGTCTTGATCCGCATGTAAGTTCCGCAGTGCTGGTAATACCGGTCCTGTCCCTTTATCGAGACCCATGACCGCAAACAGCACACTGCCGTCGTCCTGTTTTTCCTCCTGCGCAATGCGGGCGGCAAGATTGTTGAGGTTCTCCGTGGCATCCGCTTCTTGATGCGGAGAAAAGGTGATTTCCGTTTTTGGCAGGTCGGTGCTGAACGAGAACACCTCTTTGGCCTCCTCGCTCTTGTTAAAACTCAACTTCACATGTCCGTCCCATACAACCTGAAAAATCTGCGCGTAAGCGGCGGCAACCTTTTGTTCATTGAAAACCAGTATGTGGTTGGAGTTCACGTATAGACCAGTGACTGAAAAGTTCGTCGAACCGGTCAGGACTTTCAACGGCGTATTCTTACTCGGGTCGTCAGTCGATGCATTCCTCCTCGAAACTATGAGCACCTTGTCATGAGCAAAGCGGCCGAACTTCCCTCGCAAAATCTCCGCAGGCTTCTTTGCTGACTTTGTGAAAAGCTTTTCAAACTGGTCCTCTGGTTTAGGTCCGTTGGGTTTTTTTGTCGCGTTTGTTGAACTCTTCGATTTTGTGGAATTGGTGTTGTGGTGCAGTGCAGCGTTGTCCAGGATCATACGAATGCGACCCTGTTTGGCCAGCTCCAAAAGTATCTTCATCAGATCCGGCTCATTGAGGTCGTAGGCGAACACGTCCAGGTGAAGTTTTTTGTTGTGTAGGACTTCGTTTGCAAGGGCGAAGATCTTCTCTCGAGCGGTGAACCCGAGCCACTGGTATTCCTCGTCGAAGGTATACTCCTGCCCGAGGTTGTTCTTGCCGGATACCTTCGACGTGTCGAAAAGGAGTTCCTTCCCCTTAGGACGAAACACCGCGTTTCGCCCGAAGTGATGCACAAATGCCTGTGACTGAGTAAAGCCGCGTGTAAAACCAGTTTCGATCTTTCCCTTTGCAAATGGCCCAACTTCGACCTTCACCGCCACGCTCAAAGTTTGGTCGATGGGCTGTAAGGATCCCTTGTCATCAAAGTACCTCGGTGTGACCGTATACGTATATGGACCGAAGAAGGGCCGCGTACCCTGGTTCAGTGAGCCGGGCACATGCACCCATCTGAATTTGTGAATCGGAGCATTGAAACTGGAAGTCGGTGGGAGCTTTGCGTCCTGCGCATGCTTCGAAAGGTCTTTGAACTGAAGCCGATTCTGTAAGTAAAAGGATTCCTGCCCATCGGGACTGACTTGAATTGTGAATCCAGCCAGGTTCCTGGCCTTTGTCTTTGGAAGATTAAACGCAAGAAGGGTTTTGGCATCGCCCTGATATGCCTTCACTGAAAAGCCGTTCTTCTGTTTGCTAACATTCATGGCTTATTCTCCTTCGTTAGACATCGGTGCCGAGGTTCGTGTGGGGCCCAAATAACTAGACGTAAAGCGAGGCGGTAAACCATTCAAAAAGTCTTACGTTTGAGAGTACAACCCGCACATTCACTTTGAGGACGCCAAAAAGCGGCAGCTATTCAAACCGCTGAGATCTTCTGACGGTTGCCGGCCTGGGCTTTATGTCTCTTGCGATTAGAGAGGTTAAATAGAGAGAACTGGCCTGATTGGGAAACTTTATGAGCAATAAATAAAGGAAGCGACTCGGAAGGTGGCTAAATTGCTGGTCTATGGAGCCAGCGAAGGGACTCGAAGGCCTGATGGCAGGGCTCAACCAGGGACCTATAGTTTTGGCGATTAAGAATTATCGCTCTGGCGATTGAGAATTATCGCTCTGGCTTATTATGGAATCTGATGCGCACATGCTCGTATATCGTTAACGGGACTACGGCGCGCCGGGTTCGTCGGCGGGTGGTTGTAATCTAAATTGCAACGAAGAACCCCCTTCAACATCAGATTCAAAACTCAAAACCAATCGTTAATGACCTTTGCCTGAGTTCGGACAGTTGCAGGCCGGCTTTGATGTTCGGACTCGAGTCGACTGCACTCTTCGGGCGGTTGTGTGAACGTGTGACCCTGACGTATGGGAACTCCCTGACGTATGGGAACTAAGGTGTGTCGACGACGAATCGCATGGAAGATTGCTTCGCCAGGCTACCTGACGAGCTCGATACTGGTTACTCAACGCACCCGCGCCGGCGAATCCGTAGAATCGCTCCCAGGCGTCCAGATCATTCCGCACCACTTGCCAGTCTCCTTTTGCGCGGAGACCAAGGTCGTACTGGCGCATCATGCATTCGATCCTTCGCGCTCTCAAGATCACTTCACGAGCGTTGTCCGGATCTGTTCCGTGGTGTTCGTAGTCGTGTTTGAGCCGGTCGGTCGCCTTCTCGAAACTGTGCACATACGAGTTTATCTCGTCCTCAGTTCTCGAACCGTTCAGTGAGCTGTGATCCAGCGCGTGATCCAGGGAACTTCGGAATCGGTCAGCGTTGTCTTCCAGTCGTTTCAGAAGATGGCGGACGTCCTGATCAGATTGCGCATTTGCCTCAATTGCGGCGAAGAAGAAAACAAAACCAAACAGACCCATCACTACCAGCCTTTTGCTCATAACCACCTCCTCAGTGGAAGCTCCGTCACATTGTAGAAATCCCCGAATTAAGTGGGAACGAACACGCTCTCACGAGAGTGGGTGCCCTGGTCGATGAATAACTCCCGGTGGCAAGAGTGAATTTCCGCCACCCGATCTGATGTCGGTTTGTGGAGGATGAGAAGCAAACCTGAGTCCAACCAAGTTGTGACTCTATTCCTGCTGCTGGTCTGGCTCGCGAGCAGCGCTGGCGACGCCGTCATGTGCTCGACTGACACATCGGTTATTATAACGCAGGTCGGGGTCGATCGCCTCACGTCGTGAATCCCTCTACGCATCTGAACCTTTGACTGATTATTGAAGAGGGGATTGTCTAAAGTTCGCGGTATCGGGAATGCCGATGGGATTCAGAAGCAGGCGGCAGGGACCATTGAAGCCATTTAACAAAGAGCAGTTCGCTGATTACGCAAAGCCGGCAAACGGCAGCGGGAATTGTGTCGATCGACCGGTCTCGCCGCTGCCAGGCCCGGGTTATGGAGATGACGCTGGAAGGCGATCTGCGGGCGCGGTGTTGATAACGTCGAAGCCATATTGGGCGAGCGCGTCGGACGCGGAGGACCACAGCCAAGCGCCAGCCACAGCAGGAGGTGAGCGGCACGCTTTCGCGCGCGACTGGTGTCTCGAGCAGGGCTTTCAAAATCCTCACGCAGCCGGAAACGCTTTGAGGGACAGAGCGTCATCGCAATTCGGCTTAAGCAACCTCTGAGTGGCGCTGCTGGCAAGGGGGGTCCGCTCTGAAAATGAGATCAGCGACTGACTGAAGATCTACTTCGGGCAATAGAAAGGCTACCTTTGCGAGGCGGCCTAATTCCTTGATTCTATGGGCGGATATTGCCGGATGGATTCAGCGTTGTCGCAACTCTTCATCGAGGACTTCAGAAGGGATCGCGCCTTGCGGGGCGAGAGAAAGTAGAAGTGCTTCAAATCGCCGGTTCTCATCCCTTCGCGACTCGGAACCTTCGGGGGTTTTCAAGGTGACGACACCGCCATAGGCTAACCATTCGCGAACTGGGCCCTTCAAAAAAGAACCCCTGTAACCCAGCACCGGCGCGGGCGGAGTCGTGCCGTCATACGACTCCAGTGATTCCCAGAGACCTTGCAGCCGCCTGGCGTCTTCATCACTAACCGACCAGGTGGGATCGGGGCGCCCCGAAAACATCGAAGCGCCTCCAAGATACTTGACTGAACCTTCATTTGATTTTGATGTGCCCATGCTTGACAACCATGAACGTGCAGAAAGCCGTATACATTCCTCGGTTCGCCGTTCGCGGGTCAGGGATGAAATGCCCGCTGTTATCAACGTTGGTCACAGCAGTGGAACCGGGCTTATGCGACCAGAACCCATTTCTGCCTTTCCGAAACCAATGGAAGTCTATGTTCGGCGCCATAACTAATGCTACCAGATGTCCCTCCGGCGGACACTTATTATTTGCGCCGGGCTGGTCTTCAAGATCGTCCTTCACTGCCGCAGGTCGAACTGAAGCGCAAGTAAGTTGCGTGTACATCGCGCCTGCCGCCTTCCCAGGTTGAGCGAAAGTATCGCTCCGATAATTGGTCGCGTAGTTGTAACAGTTGTTGTTATGTTGCTTTTGCCCTCCGTCGTTCCACCACCCCGGTTCATAGAGTGGGCCGCACGCGCAAGGCAGTGTTATGGGAAACGGGAGTGTCGGTATGGTAATTTGATCGCGAGTCTCTTTTGCGCGCTCGACCTCTTGCCTAACAATCGTCAGCAGCTTCTTCGCTCCCTTCAGTTTCTTGGAGGGCCCCTTGCTGCTGAAGAAGTAGCTCTCGAAATCAACATCCGCTGCTCGGTGGGCCAATCCGCCGCCCACTAGAGCGCCTGAAGCTACTCGGAAACGTGCCGGCAAACTCTCGTCGGCGGGCGATGGTCCCATCTGCTCAATGATTAATCCACGGTAGCCCAGAATTGGAGTCGTAGCCTTTTCAGCTTCATCGGCGACGAGTGCGTTCCCAGGTTTCAAACGTTCTAGTACGGCTTGAGCTTCTTTCGAGCTTAAAACGATAACCGGGTTTGGGACACCGCTAAAGATATCAATTGTGATCTGTATAGACATATTCTTTCTCCTGCAATTTGAGCTTCACTGAGGGTGGTAGGAGGAAGTACTCCAGCCGTTTAAGCGCAAGTTATCTTCCTCCCAGATTTGTTTAAGCAGCTTAACAAGGGGGCGAGTTAGCGGTTCTTATCACCGGTCTTGCGCTTCTTGCCTCGCTCGGCGCGTCCTTTGGCACGCGCCCGTGGAGCTGCCGCGCCTACATCGCGTCTTCTAGATGTGGGCAGCAAGCCTGCATAACCCCTCATTGCAGCCGGCGCGGTTCCGCGGCGATCTGTGGCGCCCGCGGCGATGCCGCCAAAAACCTCGTCGAGACGCGAAACCGCCTCAGTCAAGTGAGTGGCGCCGCCTCCCAGGGCAACGTACTTGCCAACCTCGGGATGAAGCAGCGCCGCAGCGGCAGCGTTATCCGTATCCGACTGTGGGAAGTTCACCCAGACATCGGTGCGTCCCTTGACGCCGAACGGAACTCCTGAAATCGCCCACATCACATCCACCTCAATCACGTATCCCCCTGGTCGGTCGAATGCAAAGCCGCGAGAGCTCCAGTAGAGTCGCGTCTCGGCGGTCAAGCTCTTCCCCGCTTCAAGGTTCGCAATCTTGGAGCTTTCGCATTCAATGATGAATGTGGGCATCGGTCGAATCACCCCGTTCGGCGTGGTGACGGTTATATATGCGGACAGTGCTTCGATGCGGACATCGTTTGGAACCGGTATCGGTCCAGCGGACCTGTTGGTCAGGGTCCAGGCGAGCTGGAGCGGTTCTCCCAGATTGATCTGCTTGTGCTCTGCCGTTACTGTGAGTTCCAGGTCGTCCGATGAAAAGTAGTGACGGTCCGAGTCCGCCGATGGGACTGTCGAGCTATGCCCTGAGCCAAAGGTCATTCCACCGGGTCTTACCGCAGGGTCTGGAAAGTGTATCAGGTGATGGCGCACATGATCGTTGAATCCGAGATTGATATTAGTTGGAAACACGCCAGGCTCACCGGTTGCTGCGGTGCCGAGAACGTCGGCTACGCTCGGCGTTGTCGTCATGATGGAGTTGTCAGCGCCTCCTTCCTGTTCCTGGTGGATCTGATTGAAACCGTGTCCGAGTTCGTGACTCGCACTGCGCAGGTACGCACGGGGCACATTGCGCTGCATCTGGTTTGTCGCCGTTCCGAAAAACGCCGAGTCCGAGGCCGGGTATCCATCATCGCTAAAGCTTGCAGACCCTTCGCGGGGAACACCGATTTGATCGTACATTATGCCTCTCGAACAACCCAGCCTGGCGGGCACCACGATCAAATGGAAGTGCCATTCCTTGTCCAAGTTAGTGGCGGGATTGCGGACGTTTAGCATCAGGGCGTGTAGATCCGCTGACGACCAACAATTGGTGGCGACCACTCCGGCAGGCACCGGAATGTCCTTCTGATCGAAGACCACATTCAAGTTCCATCCCGCTGTTTTGAAAACGGTCTTGAAGTCCTCTGTAGCACCGCCGGAGATTGCCGGAACGGCTTGTGGCGCAACGGCCCCTTTCAGCGTGTCGACTTCCACGGTTGCCTTTCGAAAGAATGTCGAGACCCATCCCATCTTGAAGGTGCCTTTCTCAACGCCCGCCTGAAAGACTTTTCCCTCGAAGTATTCGCTCGAATAGCCGGGAGGAGGGACCGCATTGCTAAGCACGATATCAATCGTCCGGGTCCCGGGTGAAGGCGGAAACGTCCCGTTGAATTGGCCCGGCGGCGGCTGCGTGTAGACGTATTCCTGCGCAGTGATGGTGAAGGCGCACTTAGTTGCCAGAAGAGACGGCATCTTGATATTGGTCACCTTCAGGTACGAGTGATATTTGTCACGCGCGTAAATCGGTATGCCCAGTTTTACCGGAAGAAAGCTCGATGGCGCCGGCCGAATGGCTGCGCTGGCGGCTGGAACCACGGGTGTAGGTAGAGCTATGGCGGGGTTCAAGAAGCGGTAGAGGTCGCCGCTAACGACCGTCTTAACTCCGCTTTTCTCCACTCGCATTGTTCCGTGAAATATGCTGGTGCCCGTTTTGGGCTGCAGCGTTATGCGGTAGCAGCCTGCTCTGAGGTTGATTTTGCAGAGATGTGGAAAGGGAATAGCAGGACCCGGCTGCGGCTGCGGAAGTGCGACCGCAGATGGATCGTCTTCGGCCGCTAGAAGAGCTGACTCCTGACCTGCTTCTGTTGGAAACGGCTCGGCGACAGGAACGAAACCGATAAATCCTTTGGTCGCGCTTGGAGTTGGCTCTGGAACAACAAATGTAGATGTAGTTTCATCTATGGCTTCGTGGTCAACTTTTGCTTTTGGCATTTTTCTACTCCTTGTTTGGCAGTTGATTGGGCGATTGTGTTGTTATAGCGATACCGATTCTTCGCCAGCAGAAGGGTTGTCGCCGCTATGCTGCGGCCAGACCGCGCTGGGAGTCGGACAGCTTAATCACCACAGCGTTAGTAGGAAATAAATAGTTGTTTTGGCGCGGGACAAGACGCTCCGGGTAATATCTCTTATATAAGAATAGGGGCGACTCATAACCTCCAGTCACATCGTATGGCCGGGTCCGATTCATCGACCGAGAGGACCTCACATTACAATAGACGTTGATACGGATGAACCTAATGCAAAAAGAGTTTGGTAAGGCAGCTCACAACCCGGGTAAGTCGTGAACTCTCGAACAAGATGCTCGGCTGAATAGCGGTCTCTGTTGTGTATAAGGAAAAAAAGCGGCGGTGTTGCGATCTAGTGGAGGGTCAAGGATCGCTCAAGAGCGTGGAACTCTACGTTACCCGCCGATACTGGAATTCGCATCCCTGGTCATCGACAAACGTGAGAAGGTCTCCCGAAATCGAGAATCGATACAAAATCGGCGCATCAGTAGCAATGGTGATTTTGACTTGGTTCTGCCCAACTACCTCATATCCTCCCGCGTCCCACCACACAAAACTCTGGTGTGGCCCTTTCTTAGCGAGGTATCGCGGGCGCTCGAAGAACTCGATTTCATCCGGATAGCCTTCCCCGCAAGACGTAGTTGAAATCTTTTTCCAATTGCCAGTTAGGCTCATCGTCAAAATTACCGCAGCCGTTTCACACCGATCAGTGCGCCTTCGAGACTATTGAAGGCATGTTCGTAATCATCAAATAATGTATCAGCTTGACTGGCCAAACGGAAACATCGGTAGCGTTCCAAATTTGTTTCCTCGTGATCTCGCTCCGCCTTCAGACGGAGTCTCGTCGAGCCGGCAGGGAAGAACCAAGCCTGTGTGCCCGAAGCAACTGAATGTGGCGGTGGTGCGAAACTCCGGACCCCGAGCGCCGATTGGAACAGATGTGGCTCAGAGAGCGCGATAGAGAGAGTATGCGGCCAGTGGGTGGCGCTAAACGGTGACTGTTTATTTTGTTGAAGGACCCCGAACGTGGAGACATCATTCCTGGCACGCGTGGAGCTCGGAAGGTAGGTGTCGCTTCGGATAGTGTACCTGTTAACTTGGCATCACCCTATGGGTGATTTGCATTTGATAACTATGCAGTAGACCCTTAGAATAGAAGCTGTGAGGCGCCAGTGCGGTTCAGATTTACGGAGAAGAGTCTGGAGCTGCTTTACACTCGAGGCGAGGGAACGGCGAAGCTCCCAAAAGAGGTGGTCAGTGCGTTCTTGCGTCGAGTTCGGCACATTGAGGCGGCAAAGGATGAAAGAGATCTGCGCGTACCGGCTAGCGTCCATTACGAGCGATTGAAGGGAGCCTATGCTGGCAAGGAGTCAATGAGGTTGAATCGTGAATGGCGCCTGATTCTCTCGGTGTCGAAGGACAAACAAGGGAAGTGCGTGCTGATCCACGAGATCAGCAATCACTATGGAGACTAGGATGAAAACGACGCTGCGCCCCTTCAGACCAATTAGGCCTGGCGAGATTCTCCAAGAAGAACTCAATGCTAGAGGATGGAGCCAGGCTGACTTCGCCGACATCGTTGGGAGACCGGTTCAGGCCGTTAACGAAATCATCGGCGGCAAGAAGACGGTAACGCCTGATACCGCGGTGGCCTTTTCGAAGGCCCTGGGGACCAGCGCTGAATACTGGCTCAACCTCGAATCCGCTTATAGGCTGGACTTGCTTGATAAACGTCGAACAAAGGACGACGACATCGAGCGGCGATCGCGGCTTTACGCGGCCGCCCCGGTCAAAGAGCTGATCAAAAGGCGCTGGATATCCGCACGTCGCCCGCGAGACATCGATCGTCTTGAACAGGAAGTGTGCCAGTTTCTGGAGGTCAAGTCTCTCGATGAAACACCGGACCTCTTCATGGCCGCGCGCAAAACGGCTCGTGACGATCCACATAGCTCTGCGCAGCTAGCGTGGGCCTGCCGGGTCAGGCAGATTGCTCGCGACATGACCGCGGCGAGATTCTCGAGAGAAGGTCTCGAAAAGGCTGCGGCTCTGCTGCCCAGGCTGTCGACATCGAAAAAGGGAACACGCAAACTCCCCGGCATTCTTGCGGAACTCGGAGTTCGGTTTGTTGTTCTCGAACACCTGCCGAAAACCCGGATCGACGGCGCTTCGCTCTGGCTCGACGACCAGAGGCCGGTTGTCGCACTCACCCTCCGATACGATCGGGTCGATTGCTTCTGGTTCACGCTGATGCACGAGCTCGCTCATGTCCTCGCCTCGGATTCGAAGACAGAGATCCTTGTCGACGACTCTTTGGTCGGCAGGGATGCTGAGCCTGCCGACAACAAAGTGAATGCCGAGTCGAGAGCAGACAGGATGGCTAGCGAGTGGTTGATTCCTTCGAAAGCTCTGCAAAAGTTCCTCGAGCGCACAAAGCCATTTATCTCAAGAAAGCACGTACTCTCTTTCGCAGAGGAATTGGGTGTACATCCTGCGATTATTGTCGGGCGGCTTCAACACGATGGCGAGGTTCCGTGGACATACTATCGCAATCTGTTGGAGCGGATTCGACACGCAGTCGTAATCAAGTAGTGGCTCAGCATTATCCCTGTATATGGCACTACAAACCCATCTCATAAATGCCTCGAGTCCCCGAAGCCTCATTCTCACCATCTCGCTTTTGTGGTTCAACTTCCGGATTGCTCGTGACTCTAGAGCATCGCGGTAGTGTTCAGCTTGTACAACTCAAATGAGTGCATTGGCGATTTTGAGTCAACCGAGGAAGCGTTTTGTTGTCCAGATTTCAGAGTCACGACCAGGGCACTCTACGTCGATCCGCCGTTTGCCAAATTGATTCGGGATGGCTGGTTTGCTACGGTCGTAGTCATGTCCGAGTCTTCCATCGAGCAGATACGCGAACTGCTCGACTCCCTTTATCGCGTGGATTCGGGACGAATCCTGGCAACTCTGATCCGCTTGCTCGGCGATTTTGATCTTGCCGAGGAGGCGATGCACGAAGCCTTTGCGGCTGCGCTGAGCCTGTGGCCGAAGAGTGGAGTACCCGGCAACCCGCGGCCTTGGTTGATTTCGGCGGCCCGATTCAAAGCCATTGATACCCTGCGTCGACGGGCAAGATTTGATGCGTCTCAAGACGAGCTCGTGCGATATCTCGAAGCGCAATCGAGTTCGCCCGAAAGGTCAACTGAAGAGGCAGGGTCCAATGAAGACGAAAGCCTTGAAGATGATCGGCTGCGCCTGATTTTTACCTGCTGTCATCCATCTCTAGCGCCGGAAGCGCGCGTTGCGCTCACCTTGCGTGAGGTGTGCGGGCTGACAACCGAGGAGATAGCGAAGGCCTTCCTCACCACGCCGCGTACGCTGGCGCAGCGCATTGTGCGCGCAAAGGCAAAGATTCGAGAGACACCGATTCCGTACGAGGTGCCGACGCCTGAGGAATTGCCAGAGCGACTGGACGCGGTGCTTCACGTGATCTATCTCGTCTTTAACGAGGGTTATTCGGCCGCGGCGGGAGCGGAGGTAACGCGGGCCGAGCTAACCAGCGAGGCGATTCGATTGGGACGGCTGCTAACCGAACTCCAGCCAGAGCCGGAAGTCATTGGGCTGCTTGCTCTGATGTTGCTCCAGGAATCCCGCCGCACCGCGAGAACCTCGCCCGCCGGAGAGCTGATTTTGCTGGAAAATCAAGACCGCTCGCTCTGGAACCGCGCGCAGATCGCCGAGGGAATCGCATTGGTCGAAAAAGCCCTGAACTCCCGCCGCTTCGGCGCTTACACACTCCAGGCCGCGATTGCCACCGTTCACGCTCGGGCCGAATCGCCGGCTGCCACCGACTGGCCGCAAATTGTCGCGCTTTACGACCAATTGGCGCGAATTCTGCCTTCGCCGGTTGTACAGCTCAATCGTGCCGTTGCCATTGCCATGCGCGACGGTCCAGAGGCCGGTCTGGCGCATATCGACGCGGTGTTGGAACATGGCGAACTCGCGAATTACTACCTGGCCCATTCCGCCCGGGCAGACATGTTGCGCAGGCTCGGCAGGACCGCTGAGGCTAAGTCCTCCTATGAGAGAGCTTTGGCGCTCACCCAACAAGAACCAGAGCGGCAATTCCTGCAAGACCGGATTCGCCAGTTGAAATAAAAAATAAATTAGCTGTCGATTTTCGGCTTCACTAACGACTATCTGATGAGAGAACGATGAGCTACGGTTCCTGAGTGAACAGGAAACGAGTCATCGGAAAACAAATCACAGAAACCAAGGAGAAAAAGTCATGCCACAGTATCTGGTTTGTAACTACCTCCCCGACGACTTCGACCCGTCCACCGTAACCGAAGCGATGATGGA
>Ga0126384_10000701_pt1 | contig 19140 bp, 21 predicted proteins | sample PanSoiMetPlot_36_FD_92543 | JGI IMG/M metagenome (GOLD analysis project Ga0126384, IMG submission 92543) | Tropical forest soil microbial communities from Panama - MetaG Plot_36 | ecosystem: Environmental > Terrestrial > Soil > Tropical forest > Bulk soil | place: Panama | collected 2016-02-17 | reverse complement strand
TGGATCTTGTCCTTGTTGATCAGGACGGTTTGATCCTCGCGGGCGGGCCCGCCAGTGCCGTCGATCACGCGCACATGCGCGAGGGCGACCCATGGACCTTTTATCTTTACGAATGGCTGAACGTCGGCCGAAAGCATTTGTGCTCCTGCCACATTGGCGGAGAGAACTGACAATACCGCGACAGCATGTCGCAAGACTCGTATGCACATGATTGCTCCCGAGGTTTGTAGCTCACGGAGTCTACCCAAAACTTGGCGTCCTGCCAAATCGCGTGGAATTGTGCATCCTGAAACATCAATTCCGGGGAGTAGAATCTAGAGCGACTTAGCGCTTGTTTGTTTATGCGCACCACAGCGTTCCTGTTTCTGCCGCTACTCGTGATGGGCACCCTGCCCCAGCAGGCACCGGTTCTAAGAAGCCAATCCAATGTGGTGCTGGTGCCAACCATGGTAAAAGACGCAAATGGCGAGGTGGTTTACGGCCTAACTGCCGACGATTTCATCGTTGAGGATGACGTTTCGAACAGAACCCGGTTCAATTAGACGATGCCGCAGAATCTGACCCCATATCGTTAGTTGTGGCTATTCAGACCGGACGCCGAGCCAAACGTGAGTTTCCCCGCATGCGGGGTCTAGTTTAAATTCTTTGTTGAACCCAGTCTTCGACCAACCGGGGTCGCGGGTGGCCTTAATTGAGTTCGACAAGCGAATCAACCTGGTGTGCGCCTTCACTGAAGATCAACTGCCGATCACGGATGCTCTTGAAAAATTGGAACCTGGCGACAAGGGAGCGGCCATCATTGATGTCGTGAGGTTTGCCGCCAACCTGCTTAACAAAGAACCGGACGGCAGACGGCGTCTACTGCTGCTGGTCAGCGAAACTCGCGATCATGGCAGCCATCTTTCCAGTATTGACGATGCTGTATCTGCTGTTGGGGCGAGTAATACCACAGTTCACGTGCTTGCTTTTTCACCTTCGCTCTCGCAGGTGTTGGATAACGCACGGGGCAGTAACTCCGACGAATGGGACAAGGGGACTGACTTGCTTGCCCCGCTCCTCATGGCCAGACAGTCAATGCGTAAGAACATCGCGAAAACTGTTGCGCAGATGACAGGTGGCGATTATGAGTCGTTCGCCTCGCGTGGCGGGTTTGAGGGACAGTTGGTTGACCTCACCAATCATATGCACAGTCGATACCTCCTCACCTTCGAGCCGCGGCGCCCTCGTCCCGGTCTCCATCGTATTCGTGTCCGATTAAGGGAGCCTCGGGATAGTATGAAAGTGGCCTCACGAACGGCTTACTGGGCTGGGGAAAACAGCTCTGAACTCCCGTAGTGAGCGGGGATTTTCGGTAAGTTGTTGACGCGCGATTTTCGCGACAGAGAAGATGCTTGTGGTGGCGAGCGCTTGCGTTCAGTCTCGACCGAAACAAGCCACTATCGCCGAAAAGCGATGTGATCATTGCCTGGGATCTGCGACCCCGCTATCAGCAGGGCCACGATCAAAAAGACGATTTCCATACCACTTTGTCCCCTAAAACTCAGGAAACAATAACTCGATTCACTCGCACTGCCAAGTTACTAACGTGCCAGCGAATCGCCTCAACATCCTGCTTAATAGGATACTCCCGAGTTGCTGGCTGGTTGCTTCTTTTTTATCGGGAGGACCAGTCGTTCCAATGCGGATTTTCTGGGCTATGGAGAAAAGTCACTGCTCCTTATCGCCAAACAACTCCGCGGTAAACGCTTCCAGCGTAGCGCCGTGTCGCCAGGCGTCGAGGGGAAGGCCCGCTTTTCGACAGGTCTGCTGCAAAAAGGTCTCGCGATCCCAGCCATGCTCCACCGGTACCTGTGGAAGCAGCAACCCCCGGCGGGCATTCAGGGACACCAATAGTCCATGGCGTCCGATCTCGACCTCTTCGGCTCGGATGGACTGCAGAGGAGACAGCACGGACAGGTGGACCTCCAGACCGGGCAGTTCTTCGATGGCAAGGGGAGGGAAACGGGTATCCTCGAAGGCGGCTGCTCGCGCGGTCTCGGCAATCGTCTGATACAGAGCTGCCACTGCAAAAACGTAGCCTACGCATCCTCGCATTTGGCCGCAGATGTATAAGGTAGTAAACGCCCCACGCTTCACGGCAAGATGCTCTGTGGGAGCTCGCAATGAGACATTGCGGTGTTCGAACGCGGACTCAATCGACTGGTGGGCCAGTTTCAAAAGTATGGCGCGCTCTTCCCGGGAGTATTCGCCAGGCGCCGAATGTAGGGACTCGATAGCCGACGTCGAGTTTTCAGATGGCTGCGACATCACGTTTCCTCCGCCGGCTGAGGACGAAGGCACGCCGCCGGCGTTTCACTACATGCCGGTCGATCTTGGACCAGAATGCCGCAAAATAATCAAACGCCGAAACCAGCGAAAGCACAACCATAAACCAGATCGCCACTGTGGCCACGACGTGTACGGGGAAGAAGAATGACTTGTAAATCGGCCATTCCGTCCAGCGGTGAGCAAGGATCACCGCTACCACCGAGACAATCTGCACGACCATCTTGAATTTCCCCAAATCGCTGGCTTCAATCGTGAATCCTTCGGAGGCGGCAATGGAGCGTAGGCCGCTCACCAGGAATTCGCGTCCGATAATGACCACAGCGATCCAGGGCGGAACGAGGCTGGGATTGAATTGCACCAGAGTCACGAACGCGGCGGCAATCAGTAGCTTGTCAGCCAATGGGTCGAGCAGCATGCCAATCGTCGTTATCTGCCCGCGCCGCCGTGCCAAGTAACCGTCTATGCCGTCCGTTATCGACGCGCAGATGAAGATTACCGAGGCCAGAATTTCTTTTTCCCCATGCAGACTCGTAAACCGGTTGCTCAGCAACACCCACATGAACAGCGGGATACTGAGCACGCGGGACATCGTGATGTAGTTGGGCAGGTTCACGGTGAGAGCTGTTGCTTCCCCGGGGGAGGCAAACTTCTAAGTTTAAATTATCCTCCACGTCGGATGGGGAAAGCAATGGAAGGGTTTGACCAATAGTGGTCAATTTGGAACGGAAAACTAGACATAGTTGGTCACTGGGGGCATGATGCAGTATGAGAGCAAGCAAGGGTTAAGGTAGGCACAAGATGCAAACACAGTAAATCCACCCGTGTAAGCGGCAGACTTCATGTCGTGGTGTCTTTCGTGGCGTTGCTGGCGGTGGCTAGCGGTTACCGGCAGCCGCCCCAAGTCGATCAAGGCACCGTTTCAATTTTCCATCGTGGCGCTGGTGCCGACGATCTTGCTTTTCCTGGCTAGCTCTGATTGGACACAGCCTCTCCGAAGCGCCGGTCGATTAACATTCCCGGATGGCGTCTTGGTGCTCGCATTTGCAGCACCGTACTATCTGGAGCACCGTTTCAGGTGAGAAACAGCTATTTACTGTGTTTGGCGATGACCTGATCTTTGATTTTGTTATAGGTCGCCTGCGGGATGATTTTCTTGCGCACCAAATCATTCTTCGCCTTATAGGGCCGCCCGTCGATGATCTTTTGCGCATACTTATCACCGATACCGGGCAACGCCTGCAGTTGGTCCTTGCTAGCCGAATTCAGATCCACCAACTCGGTTTTTGATGCCGTCGAAGCAGCCTGATCCGCGGGCTTCGCTTTCGACTCCTTAGCAGGCTTGCTGCTGGTCGCGGTAGAAGAGGTTTGAGATATAGCCACGCCATTCAGCAGGCAGAAGGCGAATACCGCCAGAAGCATTTGGGAGATTAGGCGTTTCATCGTTCCTCCTTTTACACGCATTCGACGACGCTACGCATAGATGCCACGCTGCCGGATCGTGTAGGCGACGCGATCAATCGCCAGCATGTAGGCAGCAATGCGGTTGTTGACGTTGTGAGCCTCGGAGTAACGGACCACATCTTCGAATGCGGCTTTCATGATGTGCTCGAGCTGCTCATTTACGACCGACTCTTTCCAGAAGTAGCCCTGGCGGTCCTGAACCCACTCAAAATACGAGGTCGTGACGCCCCCCGCATTGGCCAGAATGTCGGGAATGATAAACACTTTCTTCTCGGCCAGGATCTCATCGGCGGCGGCAGTCGTTGGGCCGTTCGCGCCCTCGGCTAGGATGCGGGACTTGATCCTGTCAGCGTTACGGCTGGTGATTTGATTCTCAGTGGCAGCAGGAATCAGAATTTCGCAAGGCAGGAGCATCAACTCTTCCGGATCGTACTTCTCAGCCCCTGGGAAACCATGAATTGTGCCGTTCTTTTGGCGGTATTCCCATAGTTTTTCGATGTCGATTCCGTTTCTGTTGTAGAGCCCGCCGCCCACTTCAATGATTCCAATGACCTTGTAACCGGCCTCCGCCATCAGGCGGGCTGCATTCGATCCCACATTGCCGAACCCCTGAATGATGACTCGGCTGCCCTCACGAGACAGCCCTAGCTTGCGAACGGCCTCATCACACACGATGAGCACGCCGCGACCGGTAGCTTCACGACGCCCGCGCGATCCACCGATGTTGATGGGCTTGCCGGTCACCACAGCAGTAACCGTCTGCCGCATGTGCATCGAGTAGGTGTCCATCATCCACGCCATGATCTGTTCATTCGTGTTCACGTCGGGGGCGGGAACGTCTTTTTCAGGTCCAATAAACTCCACGAGTTCGGCGGTGTAGCGGCGGGTCATGCGTTCCAGTTCACCCATCGACATTTTGTGAGGATCGCAGATGACACCGCCCTTGGCGCCACCGAAGGGAATGTTGACCACGGCGCACTTCCAGGTCATCCAGCTGGCTAGAGCACGAACTTCGTCCAGCGTGACATCGGGGGCGTATCGGATACCGCCTTTCGCCGGGCCGCGTGCAATGGAGTGCTGGACGCGAAAACCCGTGAAAACCTCGAGCGAGCCATTGTCCATCGCCACGGGAATATGGAGGATAATTTCGCGGTTGGGATAACGCAGGACCTTCCAAAGACCTTCATCAAGATTGAGTTTCTGCGCGGCGAGGTCGAAGCGCGCAGCTTGTGACTCCCAGGGGTTTGTCTCCTGCTCCATCGCAACGGTACGCATGTGTCTCTCCGATGAGTGTGTCTCAGGAATCGGTAAATGAAGGCTGTCGCGCAATTTATGCGGCAGACGGAACAGTATAGAGGGGGTGATGCGGGGAGGCAAGCTAACGACGACCCCCACGAAACCCAGCCGAGTCAAGCCTTCTCACCGCTCACCCGGGCCGAAGCTCGGCTACGATGCGAGCCGCTGTTCTGCTGCCTGACCCACAGCCTCGGGTCTATTCGAAGCTGATGACTCGGGACTGTGCCAGCCACCGACATCTTCTGCCAAGCGGTCGGCTTCTTTCGGTCCCCAGGTGCCGGGCTTATACAGGTACGCTTCACTTTCTTCATCCAGAATTGGCTCGACGATAGCCCACTGCGCCTCAACCGCGTCTTCCCGCACGAACAGCATTGGATCGCCTCTCATCGCATCGCCGAGCAGGCGTTCGTAGGCTCCTACCTCTTCGGCCTGGACATTTTTTACCGCGGACATCTCCGACCGCTCTGGGGAAAGCGACTCGCCTGGACGCTTGACACTCACCTCCAGACCGAGGGACACCTCGGGACCAAGCCGAAAATGAAATGCATTGGTGTTGCCGTCGCTCAGTGTTTCCAGCGGCGGCTTTCTAAGCTTTACGAAGACTTCGGTAGCCGTCACAGGCAGCCGCTTGCCGGCACGAATTAAGAAGGGAACCCCCGACCAACGCCATGACTGCACCTGTAGTCGGACAGCCGCGTAGGTCTCAACGCGCGAGTTTGGTGCGACACCCTCTTCTTTGCGGTAGCCTTCGAACTGCCCACGAACTAAGTCATCCGGCGAAAGCGGCGGAATCGTGCGGAAGACCTTGACCTGCTCATCCCGAATCGACTCACAGTACAGGCCGGTCGGCGGCTCCATGGCCAGAAATGACACGACTTGCAGCATGTGGTTCTGCAATACGTCTCGAATCGCGCCGGTCGCATCATAAAATTTGCCCCGGCCTTCAATGCCAAAATCTTCCGCCATCGTAATCTGGACGCTCTCGACATAGTTGCGGTTCCAGATAGGCTCCAGAAAACTGTTTGCAAATCGGAAGAACAGGAGGTTAAGCACTGCCTCTTTGCCCAAATAATGATCGATTCTGAAGATGCCCCTCTCGGGGAGAACGGCATGCAGCGCAGCATTTAGCTTCTGCGCAGATTGCAGATCGTTGCCGAAAGGCTTTTCGATGATCACGCGTGCATTCTTAAGACAATCTGCCTTGGCCAGCCACTCGACGACAGTAATAAACAGTTCGGGGGGAATTGCCAGGTAGTGTGCAGGCCGTTCCGCCGATCCAAGAGCTCTGCGCAGGGCTTTGAAGGTCGATTCCTGCTGATAATCACCGCCGAGATACTTCAACAACCCAAGCAGTTTCGACAAGGCTGCCTGGTCGACATGCCTTAGCTGTTCCTGAACGCTTTCCTTTGCACGCTGGCGCAAATGTTCATCTGTACGGCCGGCCCTCGCGACACCGATAACGGGAATATCCAAATGTCCGTGAAGAACCAGGTTGTAGAGCGCTGGGAAGATCTTTTTCCGGGCCAGATCGCCCATGGCTCCGAACAGCACGAATGCATCAGATTTCTGACTATCCTCAGTCAAGGGGGCACAGGTCTGTCGCAGGTCAGGCATTGAATCTCCTTCACGAAACAGGGACTCGCAGTTCACATCTGCTAGTCGCGCATCTAGCAGGATTCAGGTTGAGTCACGTGGGATGCGGAAAATGTCCTCACCTGCCCGTTCAGCAAGGCTTTATTTGAGAATCTAGGAAGCGATCTTAGCTGTACCTTTGGCTGGCTTCGTCCTTCAGAGCGGGTACCCGGGGGTGGGGGTACCTGAATCGATCCAGGATATCTACGATCTACTAACCTCCAACTGCATTCCTTCCGCGGCCGCCCGTACGCGAGGATAGTAATTGCGCGCCTCTTTGACAATATTGTCCACGCAGACGTCAGCGTGTTCCGGGTCATGGTGAAAGAGGATCAGTTGCTTGGCTCCGCTCTCCATCACTATGTTGACTCCTTCACGCCAGTGACTGTGGCCCCAACCCCTCTTCTGTGCCTCATATTCTTCGGGAAGGTATTGGGCGTCATAGATTAGGACGTCAGCTCCCTCAGCTAGTTTGCGCACGCTTTTGTCGAAAACAGGATCGCCCGGTTCGTTGTCGGTGGCGTAGACGAGCACGCCCTCTTTGCTCTCCAGGCGGAAGCCAAGACAACCCTGTGGGTGGTTGAGCCAAGCAGCCTCTACAACCACATCGTCGAGTCTCACTCTGCCTTCTTCAACATCATGAAAGGCCCGATTCGCTTGCATCTCGTTCATGTTCACCGGGAAGTAAGGCGCGGCCATCTGTTCTTCCATCACCTGCTTCAGGCTGCGATTACGCTTAGAAGAGTGAAAGATGAACACGTTGTTCGGACTGTTATAAAGAGGCTTAAAGAATGGAATGCCTTGAATGTGGTCCCAGTGATAGTGTGAGACAAAAATATGTGCAAAGAGCGGCTGGCCGGCGAATTGCTTTGCCCAGTGCTGTCCGAGAGCACGGAACCCAGTTCCGCAATCGAAAACAAACAGGCGGTCCCGCACGCCCACCTCAACACATGACGTATTGCCGCCGTAGCGCATGTTTTCTGCCTGGGGCGTGGGCGTCGACCCCCGCACACCCCAGAATCGCACACGCATGAGCCTTCTCCGTTGCTTATCTTGCGATGCGAGGTGGGTTCCGTCAATTCGAAGGCAGGTTCTGGGTGCAGACGCACGCAAAAGGGCAGTGAAATTTTCCCCTAACCGCGCTGGGCGCAGCGCCGCACTCACCCCCCATCCACCTATAATGATCCTTCCATGCTGCGGCCTGATTACAAAGAATTCTCCCGCCTGGCGCGAGATTTCAGCCTCGTACCAGTGGTGAAGTCGGTGAGTGCCGATTTGCTTACTCCCGTATCTGCTTTCCTTGCAATAGCTGAGCGGGAGCCGAACGCCATCCTGCTGGAGTCCGTCGAACGAGGCGAGCACATCGGTCGCTACACTTTCTTGGGAGTGCGTCCGTACATGAAGGTTGAAGCTCGTGGATCGGAAATCACAATCGAGCGGGCCCGATCACGTGAGCGGCGCACGGCAAATGTATTCGAAGCGCTAAAGGAGTTGCTGCGGGAACACCGAGCCGCTGTTATTCCGAGCCTCCCACCTTTTACCGGCGGAGCCGTCGGTTACTTCTCGTATGATGTCGTTCGCCAGCTGGAAAATATAGGCAATCGCGCGCAAGATGATTTCAAAGCCCCGGATTGCGCGCTCATGTTTTTCGACCGCCTGCTGGCGTTCGATCATCTTCGCCATCAAATTCATATCATGGCTACAGCCGACGTTTCCCGGGAATCTCCGAAGAAAGCGTACGAGCGTGCGGCAGCCGATATTGCGCGCCTCGAGAAGGAACTTGCCTCGCCCTTGCGGCGAAGCTACTGGCAATTGAACAGGTCAAAGTCGCGAGGAAAACTCAAGGTCCACGCCCAAACCACGCAATATCAGTTCGAGAGTAACGTCGAGCGAGCGAAGGAGTACATTGCCGCCGGAGACATTTTTCAGGTCGTTCTCTCCCAGCGCCTCGACTTTGTGCCGGAAGTCAACGCTTTCAACCTGTATCGCGCGCTGCGCATGGTCAACCCGTCGCCTTACCTCTATTTTCTGAAGTTCGAAGACACCCATGTGTTGGGCTCGTCTCCAGAGATGCTGGTCCGGGTTACCGGGCGAAAGCTGGAATATCGCCCCCTGGCAGGCACGCGCCCGCGTGGTCGGGACGAAGCAGAAGACCAGCGCCTCGAGAAGGAGATGATGCAAGACGAGAAGGAGCGTGCGGAACACGTCATGCTGGTCGATCTCGGACGCAACGATTTGGGTCGCGTGAGCGAATATGGCTCGGTCAAGGTGCGGGATTTGATGTACGTCGAGCGCTATTCCCACGTGATGCACTTGGTATCGGCTTTAGAGGGAAGGTTACGTGCGGGTCTCGACGCGCTCGATGCGTTTGCCGCCTGCTTCCCGGCAGGAACGCTCTCGGGGGCACCGAAAGTGCGCGCGATGCAAATCATCGAAGAGTTGGAGCCAACGCGGCGCGGCGTCTACGGTGGGTCTGTGCTGTATGTCGATTTCGCCGGGAATCTCGACTCCTGTATTACCATCCGGACCATGGTGCTGAAAGGCAAGAGAGCCTATCTTCAGGTTGGGGCCGGTATTGTCGCTGATTCGGATCCCTCCAAGGAATTTCAGGAAACGCTCAACAAAGGGCAAGCCGTGATCAAAGCCGTGGAAATAGCTCGACAGGGGGGCTGAGAGCACCCCTTCGCATGACTCTTGCCGGTTTCGCAACTCGGAATGCGCTACGCAACAAGCGACGCAGTCTTCTCACAATTCTCAGCGTGACGTTTTCTCTCCTGTTGCTCACTCTGATGATGAGTATCTGGCGCGCGTTCTACCTCGCTGAGGGCCCGCCGGATTCGTCGTTGCGGTTAATGACCCGACATCGCGTCTCACTGTCATTTTTCCTGCCCGGCTTCTATCGCCAGAAGATCAGAGCGGTTCCAGGTGTGACTCACGTGGTGCCCATGACTTTCTTCGGCGGCAGATATAAGGACGACCGACCGGAGAACTACTTCGCGCAGTTTGCGACGGATCCAGAGGAATACATGGACGTGGCGGCGGACAAAATCGTGGCTCCGGGGCAGCTTAAGGCGTGGCAGCACGATCGCACCGGTTGCATGGTGGATGCCAGCCTCGCAGCCAAACATGGCTGGAAAATTGGTGATCGCATCACGCTGATTGGCACACTTTTCCCTGGCAATCTGGATTTCACGTTGCGCGCGATTTACACCATCGATCCTCCAAACAATGCTTTTTATTTCAACTCTTCTTATTTGGAGGAATCGGAGATGTGGATGAAAGGCCGGGCGGGTTTCTACTATATCCGCGTCGATTCGCCGGACTCGGTCTCTCGGGTAAGTCACGCGATTGACGACATGTTCCGCAACTCGCCGCAACCAACGCGCAGCGAAAGCGAGCAGGCTTTCCGTCTCGGTTTCGTGGCTATGCTGGGAAATGTGAAGGCTTTCATCCTGAGTATCTGCGGAGCCGTGGTTTTTGCGATTTTGCTGGTCTCGGCGAATACCATGGCCATGTCAGTCCGCGAACGTACTCGCGAGGTGGCGCTCCTCAAAACGCTCGGCTTCACCAGCCGGAAAGTACTTGCATTATTTCTCTGTGAATCAGTGAGTATTGCCCTGGTCGGCGGATTGTTGGGTGTAGTAGCTCCGGCTCTGCTTTTACGCGCTATCACGAATTCACCGAGAGGCATCGGTTTACCCGCAGAATTGCGTGTGACCTTTCCCACTATGCTGGTAGGACTTGCGGTGGCTGCGGTGGTTGGGATCGTAAGTGCCTTGATCCCTTCTTACCTGGCATCGCACAGAAATATCGTGGAGGGTCTGCGGCATATCGGATGAAAACATGGGCTGGACACTCTTATCCGGCTTGTTTTTGATGATCGATCAATGTTTGCTCCAGGCTAAAGCTGCAGAAAGTTCGCCACCAGTTGCTTACCGGCGCTGGTGAGCACGCTCTCCGGATGAAACTGGACTCCTTCAACGGGATACTTACGGTGTCTCAGTCCCATAATGACCCGCGAGCCGTTCCGGTCCGTAGTGGTTGCGCTCACTTCCAACTCACCGGGCAAGCCATTTTCGCTGACAATCAAGGAGTGGTACCGGGTCGCGGTCATCGGTGAGGGCAAGTCGCGAAAGACCGTGCGACCATCGTGCTTTACCTCGCTGGTTTTGCCGTGCATCAGCTGTGGGGATCGCACAACTTGCCCGCCGAATGCTGCCCCGATCGCCTGATGTCCAAGGCAGACTCCAAGGATAGGCATTTTGTCCGCAAAGTAACGAATTAGCTCAATGCTGATTCCTGCGTCCTGGGGCGTGCACGGCCCGGGCGATATCACGATTCGTTCCGGGTGGAGGCTTTCAATCTCAGAAACACGTACTTGATCATTGCGGCGCACCTCGACGGTAGCGCCCAACTCACCCAGATACTGAACCAGGTTGTAGGTGAACGAATCGTAGTTGTCGAGGACAAAGACCATGGAAGCAATTCCAGAATTTAGATCTCAGATTGCAGATTTTCGGCCTCGGCCTTGGTTTCGAGTGTAACGCGACTCAGCGATACTTGTAGCCCTAACAAGCTATGACGAAGCTCGCCAATTACCTACACCCGAAAAGGATGCTCCTGGTGCCCCGGCTGACGCAGAAGATCTTTTTCACACGCGAGAGACAAAACTCATCTCCGGATGCATGCGCGCTTTAACAGCAGGACTGCGGCTTAGTGAGCCTGCAAGAACAGCAGAAACCCATCGATGCTGTTAAGTCCCGAATAATTACATACTTGACACTCTGAACACAGCCAAGTAATGCTTACAGCTACTTACGGAGGCACTATGGCTGACCCCCATCCGGAAAAGCGGGCTACTCGCCGGTTTGCGTTACGTCTTCCTGTTTCCGTGACGTACAGCGACGATGGCGTGCAGGAGAAATCCGCTCAGACCCGGGACGTAAGTGCGCGAGGTATATGCTTTTACGTCGATTCCAATATTTCTACAGGGGCGGCTATTGAATTCACCTTAACCTTGCCTCCGGAGATTACCTTAACCGAAGCCATCCGGGTGCGCTGCAAAGGCAAAGTTGTCCGAGTGGACAGTACCAACGACGGGGTGGGCAAAATGGCTGTAGCAGCCATTATCGACGAGTATGAATTTCTATCGGAATCACAGGTCTCAGGGTAATCTTCCCGCTTTCGCCTTCCAGTGGTATGGTGACTTTATCCCAATTGCATTTCGGGTGAAGTTTTGCTGCAACCAGCCAAACGATTCTTGTTCCTCCTCCTCGCTGCGGGCTTGGCGCTGGGCTCGCTCGTTGCCGGGCAATCCACCGATCAGCCCGCAGCAGTTTCGGTGCGTTCCTCCGGGGCGCGTGTCCGCGCTGTCAAAACCTCGTCAGTGACGGTTCAAAACGTTGCGGCAATACACGACCAGCAAGGATCAGGAATAGAAATTACTTCCACGGTGGCAGTGGTCCCGACTATTTCAAAGCTGGATGGCCCGCCTCGCCTGGTGATCGATCTTCCGGGGGCAGTAAATCGTGTGACCCGAAGCCGGATTGTCCCCGTACAGAGCGGCGAAATAAAGACCATTCATGTGGAACAGTTTCAGCAGAATCCGCCCGTGACCCGGGTTACACTAGATTTGAGCGAAGCACGCACTTATAGCTGGGAAGCCGCGACTGACAAACTCGTCGTGTATCTTCGGCAACCCGAAAAGCCCCGAGACAAGCCGGTTGCCGACGACAAAATCGAGGTCGCGAAGGTCGATCCGCCTCCGGAGAGCGTAACTGTGCCCGCCTTCACCAAAGGGATCGAGGCTCCGATTACTACCGCCAGCACGGGAGGAGGAGAAGGCTTGGTTCTAGCTGGGAATGCTGTTGGCCGCGCGTCCACCGTATCGGCTGGAGCGGAAACATCCATCCTGAATCTCTCCCGCGGCGGAACCATTCGAGTTTGTCCCGGAACAACTATTTCTGTGACCAGTTCCCAAAATGGGCATGAACTAATGCTCAGCATGAGTACTGGTTCGCTCGAAACGCACTACTCGCTCGCCAGTTCTCAGGATTCGATCCTTACTCCCGACTTCCGCATTGCGTTGCCCGGTCCGGGCGATTTTGCTTATGCCTTCAGCGCAGATGCCAAGGGCAACACTTGCGTGCGCACCTTGCCCGGGAATACGGCGTCGGCGGTGGTTTCCGAACTCATGGGAGACGCAACGTATCAGGTAAAGCCAAATGAGGAGGTTGTGTTCCGGAACGGCCAAATAGCGAAAGCCGACAACCTGGTGCCGCTCGATTGCGGCTGTCCGGCAGTTCAAACTCCCACGCTGCGTGCCGAAGCGCCGCGCCAGACTGCAACGACGGACGAGGCGCTGCTGGATTTCCCGACTAGCCCTAAGGACGCCTCTAGGCAGGATTCATCCTTGATCCCACCTGTGGCTTCTCTTGCTGATCTGGTACCCAACCAAACAACTTCGAAGCGAACGGCCGCTACAACGGCCAGCGGAATGTCAACAATGGCTGAGGCAAATTCCCGCCCGATGCAAATTCAGATTGAGGCGCCCCTGGTCTTTCGGGGTGACCAACAACCGCCACCCGCACCCACGCGAGAGGCTGGGCAACTGCCCGCGGTTTCTGCCGCGCGTTCGGCCGGAATTGCCAATGCGGCTGTCGCCCAACCGGTCCAGCCTCCCAAACAACCCAAGCAACATACCGGCTTTTTTGGTAAAGTCAGGCGCTTCTTTTCTTCTATGTTCGGCTAGTTGAGTACTGTTTTGCACTGGTGTCAGTTGGACGTGTCCATTTTTCAGGGAACACAAGGGCACCAGAGCGTCTATACTAGTGAATAGCAGGTGCGTTAATGTCGCTTGCGCCTAGCATGTCGAGGGAGTCTTTTCCTGCGGCGCCGCAACCTAACCCACTGCCGACTCTTGCGGGCGAAGGTTACGGAGTCTACCGTATCCGACCATCCTCTTTCGTTTTTTCTTTTGCGCTGAATGCTTTCGCAGTCATTCTTCTCGTCTGGTCCGGACATTGGGTTGTTCAGCATCGTGACCAAATCCGTCAACGCGTGGTAGGCATTGTTACAGACATCAGTCCCTATGTGCTGCCACCCTCCGCGAAACAATCCGGCGGTGGCGGAGGTGGCGGCGATCGCGATAAGCTCGCCGCATCAAAGGGAGTCTTGCCCAAGCAATCGCTCGAACAAATTACTCCTCCAGCCGTAGTCGTACGCAACGAAGCGCCAAAGCTTGCGATCGATCCAACTGTCGTAGCTCCCCAGATTCAGCTGTCGATGACCGGTCCTATCGGCGATCCGCTTTCCAATATTCTTGGTCCGCCCTCGAATGGAACTGGTTCCGGGGGCGGCATTGGCAGCGGTAGTGGTGGCGGTGTTGGCTCAGGTCGCGGTCCCGGTGTCGGACCGGGCTACGGTGGAGGAATCGGCGGTGGAATTTATAAAGTGGGTGGCGGCGTCTCCGCTCCCCGCGCCATTTTTGCGCCCGATCCAGAGTATTCGGAAGAAGCTCGCAAAGCCAAGTACCAAGGCACAGTGGTTCTCTTTATGGTTGTCGGGCCCGATGGTCTCGCTCGCGAAATCCGGGTTATGCGTTCGGTAGGTATGGGCCTCGATGAGAAAGCCATCGAGGCAGTGCGCACTTGGAGATTCGAACCGGCACGCCGCGACGGACAAGCCGTCGCCGTTCAAATCAACGTCGAGGTCAGCTTCCGGCTCTACTAGAAGCCGGTGAGGCGATCAAACACTTGGGTCTTGGGTGTTAGGTCTTGGGTGCGAGACGCAAAGATCCGGCTTGCTCTGCAACTTACATGCAGTTTACGTCTCGGCGCAGCCGAGGCTCATTGAGTTAAAGCTTCAGAACCTTGCTAACAGCCGCCAACTAATAGTGAAGGCGTGGCGCCCAAGACCTAACGCCTAACACCTAAGACCGTCGCTACCGGTTCCTGATTGCTCTCGAGAGCGGCTCCATCCGTTCCCGCGCCGTTTCCACGAACTCGGATGCACGTTCCGTGACATCGTTGACGCGCTCGCGGGCTTCTTCTGCAAAGTCCTCAACCACATCGCGGGCCTCGTCATATCTGCGGCGAAGATCTCTCCGCAGCTGTTTGCCCGTCTTCGGCGCCAACAGCAGGGCCACCAGAGCGCCCGCACCCAACCCGATCAGAAGAAAAGTAACTGCTAGTCCGCCTGTGCTCCTATCAGAGGACTCATATCTTCCTGTACGCATGATTCCACCTCGCTGAACTTCTTATTGATGCCAATTGTGCGGAACAAGTTTAAGCCCTGATTCTATTCCTATCGCCGGCCGAGTGCGTGTCACTCAGCAATCTAGAGAACGAATGCAGCCAACTCTGCGCCGCACGCCGTTCCCAACCAGCCCAACTGCGTGTAAAATAAAGCTTTTGGTGTCCCGTGTGCGGCGGAATCCGTGGCTGCCCGCCTCTCTCCGCTAACCGACGAAATCTTAAGGAGACTCTGCGGCAATGGCTATTCCTGCGACCCAACTTCGTCCTGGCATGGTGATCAAACACAACAATGACCTGCATTCGGTATTCAGTGTCGAACACCGCACGCCAGGTAATCTGCGCGCCTTCATTCAGGCCAAGCTGCGCAATCTCCGTACCGGCGCGATGTTTGAGCACCGGTTCCGCTCGGCAGATGCCATCGAGAAGATCACGGTGGACGAGGTCCAGATGGAATACCTCTACAACGATGGTGACGACTACTACTTCATGAACACCGAGAACTACGAGCAGACTCACCTCACGCGCGACATACTCGGTGACTCGGTCGACTATCTCATCCCCAATCTGCAGATCAAGGTGGAATTCTTCGACGGCAGAGCAGTAGGGGTTGAACTGCCCCAGACCGTGGAACTGACCGTAGTAGAAACCGAGCCGGGATTGAAAAGCGCCACTGCCTCGAGTGTCACCAAACCTGCGAAAACAGAAACTGGATTGGTGGTGCAGGTTCCGCCTTTCATCAACGAAGGCGAGAAGATTCGCGTGGACACGTCTGAGGGCGCGTATCTTTCGCGGGCGTAATTTGGATTTTGGAAGGCAGAATTAAGAAACTTTGACGCGTTACTTCTGCATTCTGACTTCCTGCTTCTGCATTTGATTCGCTTATGACTTCCGTCGGGAAGGACATCCAAGCTCGCCGTTTCGTAGTGCGCGGCCGCGTGCAGGGTGTAGGCTTCCGCTGGTTCGTAGAGCGCGAGGCGCACATGCTCGGCATCGCAGGTTGGGTGCGCAACAATGCCGATGGCAGCGTGGAGGTCCTGGCCATGGGAAGCCACGATCAGTTGTTGGGATTGCGCTCACGGCTTCGTCAAGGACCCAGGGCAGCTCGCGTAGATGACGTCGAAGAATCGGAAGTGCGGCCCATCGCAGGGTTGGATACCTTTCGTATTGAAGGAGCTTGGTAGATGGCATCAAAAGCCGCGGTGAATTGCGAACCTCTGAAGAAGCTGATCCGCGAGATCCCCGACTTTCCTAAGAAGGGCATCCTCTTCTATGACATCACCACGCTGCTGAAGGACAAGCTCGGCTTCGCTACCCTCGTCGATGCGCTCTCCGAACATTATCTGAAGAAAGACATCGATCTCATCCTGGGTATGGAAGCTCGCGGCTTCATCTTCGGCCCGGCTCTAGCCTATCGTCTGAACGCCGGCTTTGTACCGGTCCGCAAGCCTGGAAAGCTGCCGGCAGAGACGGCCAAGGTGAGTTATGACCTGGAATACGGCAGCAACACGCTCGAGATCCACAAGGACGCGATCGAGAAGGGGCAGCGCGTGATTATCGTCGACGACTTGCTCGCAACCGGTGGAACTGCGGCCGCGACGGTGCAGCTGGCTAAATCCCTGGGTGGCGATGTGTGCGGGTTGGGTTTTGTCGTGGAACTGGATTTCCTCAACGGCCGGGACAAGCTACAAGATTGCGACGTGTTCTCGCTTCTACACTACGACAAATAGCGTGTCGGCTCTCGGCGATCAGCTCTTAGTTCAGCGTCGAGCAGGCGGTAACACGCTTTGACAGAATCGGGCGCTTGGAAATCATCACTCGAGGCACGGACGTGTCCTCTCACCCTAAAACCAGGAGGTCTAGAAACGCGGTTCCGGTCGTAGGTTATACTACCTCCACGTTTCAGTCGGGGGCGGCGGTGAAGCACATCTTGCTCGTCGTAGTCCTAGTTGTATCCCTGCACGCAGTTGCTCAAAACAATTCGACTCCCGCTGCCTCCTCGAATCCGAAAGTACGGGCAATCACGGGTTTCGTACGGTTGGATCGAGCGAACTATCAGAAGCAGGTCGACGACGCTCTGGTCGTCCTGCGCAAAGCAAAGTCCGAGTTCGAATCCGCAAGTTACGAAGTAGAAACCGTCCGCCTCACGACTCAACCGCTGGCCCAGTTGGTCGCTGGCATGTCGGAAGACCAAGCTTTGGCCTTTCTCAAGCAGTTTGACGATCTTTCCGTCAAAGAGAATTTTCTGCCGAATGTCGGTCCTGGGATGCTGCGTGACGGGGATGACCCAACCACCATGCACCTTCTGGAACGAGTCCTCTCAACTCTCCCCAATATCGAAGCCAGCGCCATCATCGCCGACGAATCCGGGATCCATTGGAAAACCATTCGCCAGTCTGCTGAGTTGGTGAAGTTTGTGAGCGAGAACAGTCCTCACAGCCAGGGGACCATCAACTTCACTGCCACCGCGATGTTGAAGCCGTATGCGCCGTTTTACCCTGGTTCATACCATACGGGTGCTGGCCGGCAATTCACGATTGGTTTCGAAGGGGCCAACGTCGTCCGCGACGTCTTCCTCAAACACAAAGGCAATGCTGGGGCCGCTACTTCCGCATTAACAGCCGCACTGACGAAACATGCATCCGTCGCGGAAGCTGTAGGTAAGAAAGTCGCAGCCGAGACAGGCTGGACCTATCTCGGCGTCGATCCAACGCCCGCGCCATTGGGAGATGTGTCTATTGCTGCCGCAATCGAAGGTTTCACTGGCGCAAAGTTCGGCTCCAGCGGAACTCTCACTGCAGCCCATATCATCACCGCCGCCGTGAAGGCCGTACCACAAAAGCAGGTGGGCTACTCGGGATTGATGGTCCCCGTGCTCGAAGACAGACTTCTGTCGCAACGCTGGGCTGAGTCCACGTACAACATGGACTCACTGCTTGCCTATTCCGCAGTCTGTGGCACAGGATTGGATACCATTCCACTACCCGGCGATACGTCGCCCGAGCAGATGATGCGCATATTTGGCGATGTGGCGTCGCTCGCGATCAAATGGAATAAGCCTCTGTCGGCTCGGCTGCAACCTGTCAAAGATAAGAAACCGGGAGATCGAACTGAATTCGAGGCTCCGGACCTGTTCAATACCACGTTACAAGCTCTTCCCTAGGATCTCGTCCGTGTTCCAGGTCCTTAGGGTTGCACTTACACCAACACTCACTCGCTTGACGCTTAAATCCCACGCTCTCCGAGAGCAGTGCCGTGTCATACATCATGAGGTCGGCTACATCGAATGTGGTTGATCTGGTCCATCCCAGCATCAATGGCCTGATACGCATTCATTCCCTCAGGGACATGGCCTGTAACAGACATACCCACTCGATGAGCATCAGCGGCGGCTGTCGCGACATTCTCCGCCTTCATCGAGCTGTAAATCTTCATCTGCTGAAAGCCGGCATTGTGATAGGGGTCAACCCAGTGCTGCGCCTGTTCAGGATTGTCGACCGTTGAATGCAAATCCCGCAGGGCCCGTTCCATCCACTACGCCTGCCAACAACAAGCGTGGACCAAGGCCGTGTCCATCCCGAATAGCGTCGCGAACCGCCGTAATAAATTCCACTTCATTGCCGCAATCGCGAACTGTGGTCGCGCCGTTGCAAGGTAAATCGGTCCCTACCCCACTTGCTCGAAGTGGGCGTGCATGTCCCAGAGTCCGGCAGGATGGTCTTGCCCCGCGTGTCGATAGCCATCGCATCTTTCGGGACGGTGACTTCCGATTGTGGACCCGCGGCCACGATGCGGTCGCCAGCCACTACGACAGCGGCATATGAGACCGTGGACGTCCTGTCCCAGCCACACGCGTGCCACCCACTAGCGCGAGTTTGCCCATACGATGCCCTGCAAGCTGCGACCCATTTCGGACAAAGCGCCCATTTCATCCCGGGCTGCAATGGCGACCAACTTGGGCACGACGTCTTCATTGCCGTCGCGAATTGCCTCGAAATGACCGAATTCGGCATCGACTGTGAGGACGGCGAACAATTGCTTCTACACATCCAGCCACAGTTGTTTCGCGTCCCCCAGATGAGACCCGCAACGCTGTGCCGCTCGGGTGCGACCTGCCTGCCTTGGCGTTTCTATTTTGTCCTGGCCAGGATGCTCAATACCGACCGGCCCC